>Ga0172371_10007531_pt1 | contig 15475 bp, 15 predicted proteins | sample Lak12m_FD_114543 | JGI IMG/M metagenome (GOLD analysis project Ga0172371, IMG submission 114543) | Freshwater microbial communities from Kabuno Bay, South-Kivu, Congo - kab_022012_12m | ecosystem: Environmental > Aquatic > Freshwater > Lake | place: Democratic Republic of the Congo: South-Kivu... | reverse complement strand
GGAATGATACCCTCGGTCTCCGAAAGCAGGGTGAATGCCGCCAGCGCCTCAGCATCGGTGACCGAGTCGTAACGGACCCGGCCTTCATCGTGAAGCCAGGAATGCTCCGGTCCGACCCCGGGATAATCAAGCCCTGCCGAGATCGAATGAGCCTCGAGAATCTGACCGTAGGCATCCTGCAACACATATGACATCGAACCGTGCAGCACACCACGCCGGCCCCGTTCGATCGAAGCGCCGTGCTTGCCGGTATCGAGCCCCTCGCCCGCGGCCTCAACACCAGTCATCTTGACATCGTCGCCAAGAAAAGCCGTAAAAAGGCCCATGGCGTTGGAACCGCCGCCAACGCAGGCAATAAGCTCGCCGGGCAATCGGCCCTCGGCCGCAAGGATCTGTTCGCGGGCCTCACGGCCGATAACACTTTGAAAATCCCGGACCAATGCTGGGTAGGGCGCCGGTCCCGCTACCGATCCGATGACGTAATAAGTGTGCTCGACATTGCTCACCCAGTCGCGGATGGCATCGTTCATGGCGTCTTTGAGCGTCTTGCTCCCCGAGCTGACCGGCACTACCTCGGCGCCTAAAAGCTTCATCCGCACTACATTAAGTTCCTGACGGGCGATGTCTTTGATGCCCATGTAGATGGCGCAAGGGATGCCGAAGAGAGCGGCGGCGGTAGCCGTGGCCACGCCATGCTGACCGGCGCCGGTCTCGGCGATGATCCTTTTCTTGCCCATCTCCACTGCCAGCAACAGCTGCCCGACTGTGTTGTTGATCTTGTGGGCGCCGGTGTGACACAAGTCCTCTCGCTTGAGATAGATGCGCGGACCGCCCAGCTTCTCGGTGAGCCTGGCCGCGAAATAAAGCGGCGTTGGCCGCCCGACAAAGTCCTTCAGCAACGTTTCCAGTTCCGTCTGGAACCCGCTGTCATCCTTGAGCCTTTCGTAGGCGGCCGTCAGCTCGTCGAGAGCTGGTATCACCGTCTCAGGCACATAGCGTCCACCATAGGGACCGAATCTGGCTGGGATTGTCATCCGGCCTTTTTCTGTCCTGGAATATTCAACTTTAAAGCCTCCATTTGGTTTTTAAATCCTCTTCAGTTCGTCAAAAAGACGCCGCAGCCTGGCCCTGTCCTTAATGCCGGCAGCGGACTCGACACCGCTGGAGACATCGAACGCGAAAGGCTCTACGGCTCGCGCGGCTTCAACAATATTATCAGGGTTTAGCCCTCCGGAAAGAATCAGCCTGCCCGTCCTTAGCTCCTCAGACAGGGCGGCGGCCAAATTCCAGTCGAAGACCTGTCCCGTTCCACCGCGACGCCCGGGATGATAAGTATCCAGCAGAAGATAATCGGTGTCAAACCGGACAACACCATTGAGCGATTCAGCGTTGCCGACCCTTATCGCCTTGATCACTCGCACTCCCGCAAGCCGGCGCACCTCGCGGCAAAACTCCGGGCTCTCGTCGCCATGGAGCTGTACGGCGGTAAGGCCGCAGGATTCTACCTTGGCGGTAATCTCGCCAGCCGCAGCATTGATAAAGACTCCGATTCGTTCAACCCCGGCCGGCGCCGCCGCCAGAATTCCAGCCGCTTTCTCTACATCGACCAGCCGCGGGCTCTCCGGCGCGAAAATCACTCCCAGCGCCCAGGCGCCCAGTTTGACGGCCAGGGCCGCATCACGCTTTCGGGTCAAACCACAAATCTTCACTCGCGCAATCGACTTCAACTAATTTTATCCTCAATCAAAGTTTCCAGGGTCTTATTTGTATTTTCTGGTCTGGAAGAGTATTGCCATCATTATCGCCACCGTCATCATGAAAACCAGGCTCCCCCACATCCAGATGTGACTCGCTACTGGCAGCTCCACGAAATTCATGCCCCAGAAACCGGTGATGAAACTGAGCGGCATGAAGATGGTCGCCACCAGCGTCAGGCGCTTCATCACCTCATTCAGGCGATTGGACACCGCCGAGAGGTGCACATCGAGTGCGCCGGTCAGGATATCCCGGTACGAATCGATCATGTCTGAAAGCCGGATCAGATGGTCGTAGACGTCACGCAAATACGGCAGGGTGCTGTTTTCCACAAAGGGGAAGTTGCGCGAGGTCATCTCGTTGATGGCTTCCCGCAACGGGCCTGACTTTTTACGGAAATGGATCATCTGGCGCTTGAAGTCGAATATTTTCTGCACCGTTTGCTCATCGGCGCGGGGATCGACAACCGCGTCTTCCAGGCCATCGAGGACATCCTCAATGTCATCGATGATCTCGACGTACCCGTCGACAACCGCGTCCAGAATGTAGTAGGCCAGCATGTCGGAACCACAGCTCATGAGACCGGGCCGGGTTTCGACATCTTCCCAGACCTGCCTGATCTCCGCGGGATCATCCCGGCGAATCGAAACGACATAGTTACGGCCGACAAAAAGGTCGATCTCATGCCACTCGAGCCTGAGGGAATCACTGGCTCGGGATTCAGTGAGAGAGTGCATCACCAGAAAGAAATAGTCGTCGTATTCTTCTACCTTGGCTCGCTGCCCATCGGCCTTCGACGCATCCTCCAGCGCCAGTTCGTGGAAATTGAAGGGCGGCTTGGCGAGGATCTGTCGCTGCTCGGCTGTCAGGGGTCCGGGAACGTCAAGCCAGACAAGACCTTCACCCTTTCCTGCCAGCGCTACCGCTTCTTCCACGGAAAGTGTCTTGACTCCCTCTTCCCTGGAGTGACATGCCTTTGCCTGCATGGGCTTCACCGCCTGTCAACAAAATGATTGTTTACTAACTAAACAGGCCCGACTGTCGCCGGGCCGATGTGATCTTTTCTGTCTCGCCTTTGGGAAGGTCCTGATATTCGGCCTGGGATTACTCGTGGATATTGATCGGCGTACCGATCGGCGTCCAGTCATAGACGCTGTGAGCGGTCTCCACCGGCAGTCCGACACAACCATGGCTCGAGCGTTGACCAAAGGCGGTCGCCCAGTAATTGCCATGCATGGTGTAGTCGCCCTTGAAGACCATCACCCAGGGAACCTTGGGCGCGAAGTACCCGGGGCCCCTCATGTCCACTGACTGCATCTTGGCATAAATGGTGTACTCACCAAGAGGCGTGTCCGTGCCGGTAGCCCCCGAAGAGCAAAGATAACTTGCCACTGCTGTACCGTTCTCATAAAGAGTCACGGTCTCAGTGGTGACATTAACGTCAATTGACTTCGCGGGAGCTGTCGTGAAAGTGCTTGCAGTATCCGACTCGATAAAGCCGCCGCCGATGCCCCGAAGCGCTTGAGGGCCGCCCTTGACGGTGATGGTGACATCCTGGAGATGGTCCCATGATGCCGTCGGAACATATTCGAGCCTGTTGGGCTCCGCCCACTTGAAGGTGCCATCCACCTTCGGCTCGACTGTTACCAGTGTCTTGGCGACATCGGGATTCGACACAGGCTCACTGAAAATGGCGGTTGGATGAGCCTCAGTGCTGGCTACGCCAGTGCCATCGGCGGGATCGAACGTTACCGTCAGCGCCGGGGCTGTTGAAACCTGTGACACGATCGGAGCTTTCAGCTCACGGCCGTTGTTGGAGGTCGCGCTGGTGATCTTCAGCGGGTAAGACTTACCTTGTTCGAACTTTGCCAGGCTGATGTGGGCAATGCGACCGTCCTCTTCCAGCTTCATTGTGCTCTGGATACCATCGAGCTGGTAATCAAAACTGCTGATGGGTATGTTCCACTCCAGCCGGAGATCCTCACCGTACTTGACCGTCAATCCATTCTGGCCGATGATCGGCATCGGCGTGGTTACCGTTGTAAATGTGTGCGTCTGCTCGACATTAGTGTCGGCGATGCCCGAAACGCCGAATTCCTTGACCGTACCGGTAACGGTCACCATGTATTCAGCGTCAGCCTTAAGTGGATTGGCGCCGTTGTCATCGACGAAACGCCCGTCCTGAAGATGACCGCTGACCAAGTGCTCGTTTGCGCGGGTGCCATCAGCGTTAATGGTTGCTTCCTGCACGGAGACAGTGGCCAGACTGGCGCCCCAACGGCTGGTCGAGATCTCCAGCCAGCCATCGTCCGGCCTGATTTCAGAAGCGCCTTCCTCAGGGCTGATAGAAATTCGGGGAGGAAGAACGACAACCAGCAGCAGCGTTGCAATCACCGCTAGCGCGACAGCCGCGCCCACGATGATTAACACCAGTTTTATTCTTGACGCCAGCGACTTGACCTGCGGCGCCGTCAATTCTTTGGCTGCTTCCCTGCCCAGCGTGACCGTCCTAAATCTTGCCGGAATAAATACCCGGTTTTTCATTTACCCACGGCGGATGATCCTTAATCCAACCGCATAATAATTCACTTCCGACTCTACGCATTTCAGCGTTAAGGATACTACCATATCCGGAAGAATGAATAGAGGAAGTATAACAAACAGTACCACCGCGTTTCCAGAAAAACCTGAACTGAATGCAGGTAAATCCGAAGACTGAAAGACCCGTTTTTAAAGCAGCTTTTAATCCAGACGCTTAATCTGTTATTTTGACATAGGTAAAAGCTCTGATTGCGACAGTCGCTCTGTGCTGAAAACGGCGGAGGTCAACCGCCGCCTGAACCCCGAAATCCACCTTATGACTACAAAACATCATAAAGCAGTTGCCCTGCTATCAGGTGGCCTCGACAGCCGTCTGGCGGTAAAAATGATGCTCGATCAGGGAATCGATATCGAAGCCCTGAACTTCATCACCATTTTTTGTACCTGCACCGCAAAAAGCAGCTGCAAATCAGAGGCAAGGAAGGCGGCGGCCGATTACGGCATCCCGCTCAAGGTCTTAAACGCCACCGAGGAGATCCTCGAGGCTGTCCGCGATCCCAGGCATGGCTTCGGCCGTGGACTTAATCCTTGCCTCGACTGCCGCATCAGCATGTTTCGCCGGGCTGGCAAGTACATGAAGGAGACCGGCGCCGATTTCCTGGTAACCGGAGAAGTCTGGGGCGAGCGGCCGATGTCGCAACGACCTGACGCGTTACGGACTATTGAAAAGGAATCGGGACTTGAGGGCCTGATCGTCCGGCCGTTGTCAGCACATCTTTTCGAGCCGAGCATCCCCGAACGTGAGGGCTGGATCGACCGGGAGAAAATGATGGCTATCGAGGGCCGTTCGCGCAAACCGCAAATGCAGTTGGCGGCGGAGATCGGCGTTAACGACTATCCCTGCCCTGCCGGCGGTTGCCTGCTCTGTGACCAAAACTTTGCCGGCCGGCTAAAGAGCCTGCTTGCGGAAAACCCTCATCCGGAAATATCAGAGATCCAGTCACTGAAACTGGGTCGACTTTTTTATTCCTCAGCAGGCAGACGCATCATGATCCCGCGGGATGAGGAAGAAACCAAACGGTTGCTGGCGCTGGCCCTTCCTGGTGATGTGCTCATGAATGCCAAGGAGCACATGGGTCCGACTACGGTGATCAAGAATCTGGAGCAAAACGGCGGCTCCGACGAGGCAACCCTGCGTGAAGCAGCGGCGCTTACCGGCCGTTACGGCCAAGGCCGTGACCAGGAAAACGTGACTGTCACCTGGCGGCAGATCGATGAGGAAGGCAATGACAGCGTTGAGCCGCACACCCTGGAAACATCCCCGAACGATGGCTGGCGTCTCGCCAACTTACTTAGACGCGAATAAGCTTACAGGATAGCTTCCCCTTTACAGCGGCGGCGCCATATGGTCGAATGCCGGCGCCATATGGCCGAATCCTTTTTTCCCAAATTATGTCTAACGAATTAGTGATGGCGTTCCGAAACAACTACTACCTTTTAGCGGAGCGCAACCATGGGAGGGAAGTACATTGTCTGTAAATGCATCATTTGAAATCCCCGTTTTCGGATCACGTTTCCTCGATTCATGCTCGGGTGGCTGAGGACCTAGCTGGTCTCTGGAAGAGATCACTGTTGCAATCAACAGACAGCTGGACGAAGATTTCGGCGGGCTGGCGCGCTTGCGCTACGTCGACTTCGATTCTGCCGAGCTGGCTGAATACCCGAAAGTTCACCGCCGCGTCGTCGACGAACGCGACCTCGAACCGGGAGTTGTAATGATTGCGGACGAGCTTGTCCCGATCTTTGACGTTCCCTATGAGCGGCTTATTCAGGAATTCGAGAATATCGGCGCCCTACGGGTGAGAAAAGCTTCCTGAAGACCCGCCCGGGCCAAACTTCACTTCGCCAGAACACCCAGCAGCCGCCATAGATCCAGGTCAAGCTCCTTGCGATTTACAGCCACTTCATCCAGCGGCGTGTGGGCGATGTCGCCGTTAATCCAGCCAACCAGTTGACCAAAGCCACCGCTCGCTACCAGGTTTACTGCCGCCGAACCAAGCCGGCTGGCGAGAATCCGATCGAATGTCGAAGGCGCCCCGCCGCGTTGCACGTGTCCGAGGATGGTCACTCTCAGCTCATAGCCGATTTCGTCCTCCCGCGCACTGAAATATTCCATGCAGCGACGGGCATTATTGTGGGCGCCATCCGTCACAACCGCCAAAGCGTAGCGTTTACCGCGGGCATGCGCAGCGGCCAGTTGTTGCTCGACCTCTGACGGTTCGATATCAAACTCTGGCGTAACGATTACATCGGCGCCGCCGGCGAGCCCCGCAGCCAGGGCCAGGTAGCCGGAAGTCTTTCCCATGACCTCGATGAGAAAAGCGCGATGATGCGACTCCGCCGTGGTGCGGATGCGGTCGATTGATTCGATGATGATATCCAGAGCCGTGTCGACGCCGATGGATATATCCGAGCCGAAAAGATCGTTATCCACAGTCGATGCGACTCCGGCCACCGGAAACCCGAGCCGGTTCAGTTCATGAGCGCCCGCCTGGGAGCCATTGCCGCCGATGACGATAAGTGCGTCGATATCCTCCCGCCGCAGACGTTCGACCGCCTGGCGCCTGGCTGCGTCGCTTTCGCGAAACTCGATGCTGCGAGCCGTCCCCAGGAATGTGCCTCCCAGGTGCAGGATCTCACTGACATCGCGGTTGCTTAGCCGGGAGAACTCACCGGCGATCAGCCCCTCATAGCCGTTGCGCACTCCAAATGTCTCCAGGCCCATGTCTGTGCCGATCCTTACCACGGCCCGCACGGCGGCATTCATCCCCGGTGCGTCGCCGCCGCTGGTCACTACTGCTATGCGCTTCATCGCATCCTCGCCTTAAAATCCATAGCTTGGTAAAAACAGGCGGTAGATCGGCAGAATGATCTGGTATAAACCATTACCAAAGTTAATCAATCCAAACAGCAGCAGCATGACAAAGACCATGCCGTAGCGGTCCAGCTGGATCCATTTGAGATATGCCTGTGGTGGCAGAAAAGCTCCGACGACGCGTGACCCGTCCAGTGGTGGCACCGGAAACATATTAAAAACCATCAGGATGACATTCAACTGGAATATACGAAAGATCGCGATAGGCAGCAGGCCATCGCCAAAGTGCGGATAAACAGTTCTGAGCACCAGGGCCGCGATCGAAGCCAGGATAAAGTTTGCCAGCGGTCCGGAGACGCCCACCCAGGCCATGCCCCGCTGGGGTGACTTGAAATTGCCGGGATGGATCGGCACCGGCTTGGCCCAGCCGAACATCATGCGGCCGCCGGAGCCCAGAAATGTGATTAGCAGTATGAGCGCGCCGAATGGATCCAGGTGCTTGATCGGATTTAGCGACAACCGCCCCTGGCGCATGGCGGTCTGGTCCCCGAGGCGAAATGCCATGTACCCATGCGCGACTTCATGAAAGACCATGGAAATAAGCAGTACCGGCGCGGTGACCGCCAGTTGTAATAACAGTTCGTTCAATACTATTCCGGAGAGCTCATGATGACCGCGTGCTCGAATCTTCTCGTTAAGGATTTATTCAATTTCCGCCTCTGCCCGCTTCTAATGGTTACGTTTCAGGATTTGCCGCGCGGCGCGAATCTCATCATCGCGCCCGTCAACCTTGCCTTCCAATTTTAATAGTTTGACCTCAGTGAGCACACGGCCTATTTCTGGTGATTCCTGCAATCCCAGCTCCAGTAAATCAGCGCCGCCGATGCTCAGAGAAGTATAGCGCAGCTCGCGCAGGAAAAGTTCCAACGCTTTCCTGGCCCTGCCTTCGCCGGCGTCAGCCCAGGCCAGCAACAGGCCTTCGGCGGGCAAGCGCACTAGCAACTCATAAATATCCGCGCGTGATAACGCCGTTGCCGCCAGACGCTCCACCACCTTTCGCGCCAGAACAACGCCATTGGCAATGACCGCCGCATCACTGCCACGCAGCTTCAACCGCTCCGTCCAACTGGCCAGCTGCTCTGGATCGAGTTTCCGAGCCATGCAGATCAGCCGCATCCGCCAGAGCCTGATTTCCTCGCGCAGATGCAACTCACTGGCACCCCGGTCGGCGCGTGAGACCAGCTCGGCCGTCTCAGCATCGGCTGCCAGCGCCGGATGAATCGAGGGCGCGATGCCCAACTCGCCTATCCTCGTAATCGTATGTTCCACTTTGGGCTCGGATAGAAGCCAGACAAGCTCGTCCCGCAACCTGGCGGAAGAGAGATCACCGACCAGGTTCATCTCCACGCAGCCACGGGCCAGGCCTAACGTATGGGAGTTCATGCGAAAGCCATAACGATTCTCATAACGGATCGCCCGGAAGATGCGCGTCGGGTCCTCGATGAAACTGAGGTTATGCAAAACCCGGATAATACGGTTTTCGATGTCTCGCAGTCCGCCAAAGAAGTCAAGCAAACGGCCGAAATCATGAGCCGCCATGGAAACAGCCATGGCATTAATGGTGAAATCGCGGCGATAGAGGTCGTGTTTGATGGAAGCATGCTCGACGGTGGGAAGGGCCGCTGGATAATCATAAAACTCGGTCCTCGTCGTGGCCACATCCACGCGCAGCTCGGGTTCGATCCGGTCGAGGATGACTACCGCGGTATGGAATTTCTCGTGTGCCCGAACACGGCCGCCAAGGACCGCCGCCAGATGTTCAGCAAAGTCGATGCCATCCCCCTCGATGGCAATATCGATGTCATAGTTGGGCTGGTTCAGAATCAGATCGCGCACGAAACCACCAACCAGGTAGACGCCGCGGTATTCGGTGCTCAGCTTCTGTACCGCCTCGAATACCGTCGCCAGATTGGGAAGAGCTGACAGCCGGTCCCGGAAATCTTCCTCCCGCAGAGTCACACCTGTGGCGCCAATAGTGCCGGCAACAACTTCAGCTCCCCCCTCCCGCTCCTCGACCTCTACTGTCTGCATCGTTCGCAATACATCGGTCCGTGTAACAATTCCATTCACCTTGTCAACAGGCACCGAGCTGCGGCCCTCAAAGCCACTTGCGACGACAGGCAGGCGTCCAACGGCGCTCTCCGCCATCAGGCGCCGTAGTTCGTGAACAGTTGTATCTTCGGTGACCGTCCGGATGCCTCGTGACATGATGCCCTTGACGGGCGCATGTTTGAGCTTGTGACCGACGGCCTTGTCGAGATCCTTGCGTGAGACTATTCCGACAAGCGTGCCCTGGTCCTGAACACAGACACCGCTATGCCCATACCGCTGGCAATAAAAAAGCGCTTCGCCGATGCTCGTCTGCGCCTCAACAAAATGCACGGGATGAGACATGATATCGCGCGCCCGCAGTGGCTCCTCGAGTACGCCCGGCAGGCTTTCGACTAACAACTGCCGGGTTTCTTCGAGGCTTTTGTCCTTGACGATGGCTGAGGCCGCCTGGCTGTGGCCGCCGCCGCCGATGATTGCCAGCGCCTTGGCCACATCGAGCAGACGGCTCTTGCTACGGCCGACGACAAAGACCCGGTCTTCCATTTCGACCAGGATGATGAGCGCCTGGCAATCGGTCACGTCCATGATTTTGTGTGCAACAACGCTGAGTCCGTCGATATAACGGGGCTGCTTTATCGCCGCGACAAAAACCTCGACATCGCCAACCCGGTTCTGATCGAGTTCGTCAATCAGCTCCAGCATGAGCCGCCGCTGATCCTCACTGAGAGGATTATGAAGATACTTGCCGATGAGACCCTGATTAGCGCCCAGTCGCATGCATAACGCCAGCGCCTCGGCATCACGCGGCGTTGTCGTGGGAAAGGTCAACGACCCCGTATCCTCGTGAATACCCAGGGCAAATATTGTCGCCTCCAGCGGTGAGACCTCGAGCTTGCGGTCGTGGATGATTTTGAGCATTGTGGTCACCAAAGAACCGTCACGCGATAATACATAGTTTTCCTCGGCGACAAAGTCCGGCTTTTCTGAAGGCGCCCCCAGGCGATGATGATCGAAAACAATCACTTCGACCTCGGGGGAAGGACAGATATTTTCGAACTCGCCCAGGCGGCCGCAATGAATGGTGTCAACAACGATCAGGCGCCTGATCCTGCCCATGTCAACCATGGAAACGTCCACGGTGTCGATCTCATCGGCGTGAAGATTGTAGAATTCGCGAACATTACGGTTGAGGGAGCCCGCAAAGCAGATCTTGGCTTCGGGATAAAGTTTCGCTGCCGCCACCGACGCCGCGAAACCGTCGAAGTCGGTATTTGCATGCGTGACTATGACTTCCGGGATATTCATGGATATGATCCGAAACCTATTAATCCCGATGGGACAGTCCTCCGTTTGCTCGGGAATCCCATCGGGATTTTTGTCTTACCTGATTATATCCATCATCAGGCCTTTAAATCATCGTCCCATGCCACAATGGCCCTTTTTATGCGAAGAAAGTCTGCGCCAGGTCCCAGAACTCCTGCCGCACCAGTTTGCGCTCGCCCACGGCCACCTCGAGCGGTACGGCCACGATGGCATCGCCCTGCAGGGCCGCCATCAGCCCAAACTCCTCATTTTGCACCATCTCGGCAGCCTTGGCGCCATAACGTGTCGCCAGGACACGGTCGTGGGCCGTCGGCGTGCCGCCTCGCTGGATATGCCCGAGCACGGTAGCGTGAGTCTCGAATCCGGTGCGACGCTCGATCTCCTTGGCCAGCAGATTGGCGACCCCGCCGAGCTTGACGTTGCCGAAGGAGTCCACCTCATCGGACTGGGTGACCATCTGCTCTTCGCCTTCCCGGGTCGTCAGCTTGGCGCCCTCGCTCACCGCCACGATATTGAAATTCTTGCCGGTCGCGTGGCGGCGGCGCAGTATCTCACAGGTCTCTTCCACGGAGATATCGAATTCGGGGATGAGGATGACGTCGGCGCCGCCGGCGATGCCGGCCATGATCGTGATCCAGCCGGTGTGCCGGCCCATGATCTCGACGACAATCGTGCGGTCGTGCGATTCGGCGGTGGTGTGCAGCCGGTCGATATTCTCCGTTGCTATCTGTACCGCCGTATCAAAACCAAAGGTATAGTCGGTTCCGGAAAGATCGTTGTCAATCGTCTTGGGAACCCCTACCATGTTGAGCGAATATTTACCATGCAACTGGTTGGCCACACCCAGGGTGTCGTCGCCGCCAATAGCAATCGTCGCCCAGATTTCGTTCTGGCGCAGGTTGTCTACCAGAAGCTCGACACCGCCCTCTTCCTTCATGGGGTTTGTGCGCGAAGTCCCCAGGATGGTGCCGCCCAGGTGCAGTATGCCGGAGATTGAGTGGATATCCAGCGGCATGTATTCGTTCTCCAGCAGGCCGCGCCAGCCGTGCCGGACGCCGACCATCTCGTACCCGGCGCGCGTCAGCTTCAGCGTCGCCGCGCGGATGACCGCATTGAGTCCGGGGCAGTCGCCACCGCCGGTAAGGATCGCAACTTTCTTAGCCATGAGAGAACCTCCATATTGCCGTGGGTTTACCGGTAACAGTCACACTCAGCGACATCCTGACACCGAAAAGACATGGGGACATCCTTAAATGACAACCGGGAATTTACAAAGGGAATAATATCTTTTGAGGAGATGGAACGAAACCCATGTACGCGCCAGCGCTGTTGCGGCGGAGCTGCAGGCTAACAGAGGGTGAGCTGCTCCAACGTCATATCATTGCGCCTGGCTATAACCGCGGGATCGAAAGTCTTCAGGCAACTCTCGCATATGAAGCTGGATCGTTTCTCCGACCAGTAAATCGATGCCTTTTTATGGCAGCAGTGGCAGGGATAACGCTGGCTCGTCGAGACTTCTTGATTTGAGTGTTCGGTCAGTTCGCTCATATTTTCCTCACTCCCAATAGTTTTTCATTAATTCTGCCTTTGGAGTTAAATCCCTTCAGTTGATTGGGTTGGACGGCAATACCTGAGCAAATTTATAAGATTTAGTTATGGTAACGTTCAGTGTCCTGAATGGCCTGCAAACCCTCAAGGTATTGCAATGTAGGCATATATGCGTACAATGGTCTTATTAGGCCTCATTGAAGGGTAAAGTTACCTTCCCTGAGGACGATTTATTTATTGAGACAGAAAATAGCTACGCGCTGTTACTGTTTCATGATTTGCTCGTGCGGGTAAGAGAGACCGCCGCAGAACGACAGCCATGTGCCGTAAAATGTCTTCGGCTGCGAATCCCGCCCTCCACAGGTGGACGCGCGAGCAAATGTTTTTCGAGCCGCCCGCAAGGGCGGCTCTTTTATTTCCAATATTTCCTGCCGTCCCTGCCTTTGATTGCCATTGCGCGCAATAAAAAAGCCGCCTCTGCGGGCGGCTACGTTTCGCAAATTTCCGCTATTATTCCTCGTAAGCTATGACCTCACGCCCCTTGTAGGTCCCACAGACCGGGCAAACCCGGTGCGGCTGCTTGGGGCTATGGCATTGCGGACAGGTATTGATGCTGGGGCTCGTCAGGCTGTCATGCGCCCGGCGTTGATCCCGCCTTGCTTTGGAAGTTTTCCTTTTCGGTACGGCCATTGTTGATTACCTCTTTCGTTTAACCAAGTACGTAGGATAGCGGAAGCGGCAGGCAAAGTAAAATTATTCCGGCTTCCAGTCTTTTAGCTTATCCCAGCGAAAATCAGCTGGTGGCTCACATGTGCACGGTACGAGGTTACGGTTAACACCACATTGAGGGCACAGCCCGCGACACTCCGGCTGGCACAAGATTTTCGGTGGTAACAATTCGGCCACGGCGTCGTGCGCCCAATCGGACAGGTTCAATAGACCATCCTCTTTGTACCAGAGTGTGGCCTCCTCCTCTTCCCCAATCTCCTCAATCGGCGGCAGTTCGGCCTCGAAGAAATCTTCCACACTGACCTCCAGATCGATGTCAGCGGGCTCAAGGCAGCGCCAGCAGGCACCTTCCAGCCGACAGGAAAAAGCCATGGCGACCATAAATCCCCGCCCGACGTCAATTACCCTGATCACCGCTGGAACAACATTGGGAACAAAGGTATAGTCCTGGCCTGCCAGATGTATCGGCAGTAACAGAATTTCGCGTTCAAAAACCAGAGGAGTACCCGGTTCGAGCGGCAAGGAAGTGAGGTCCAGCGTGGTGGTCCTATTATCAGACAAGGTAAGCTATGAAGAGATAGCGAGCGATACAGCCTGCGTTATTCCTCGGGCCGGGACTCCTCCCCTTCTTCCAGTTCGGTCTTGCCCTGCAGCCGCTCCCGCCCGCGCTTGACCGCGGCCAGGAACTTGGCCAGATTTGTCTCCAGCGTCTCCAGGACTTCGTCGGCATAATCTTCGGCTCCGAGGCGAATCTCCCGTTCTCGGGCACGCGCATCTTCCATGATCTGGGCGGCATTGCGCTCGGCCATCTTCACGACTTCTTCCTCTGAAACCAGCCGGTCAGCCTGGTCGTTTGCCTCTTTGACAATGCGATCGCTTTCAGTCTTGGCTTCGGCCAGCATCTCCTGGCGCTCCTTGACTATCCAGCGCGCCTGTTTGATTTCCTCGGGAATAGTGGTGCGCATCTGGTCAAGGATGTCATAGATCTCCTCACGGTCGATCATGACCTTGTCGGTCATCGGCATCGGCCTGGCATTGTTCACTATCTCGTCTAATTTGTCTATCAGTACCAGTACGTCCACTTTTACCTCCAGTGTTCCTGGTTTTTTTTAGCTTGCATCTTCCAGTGCGCCCGGCTTTCACTGCTTTGTTCCGCAGTGCGCCTGCGGGCGCTATTCAAAGATCTCGGCAAAGCGCCGGGACACCGCCGCCGGCACCAGGTCATCCACCTTGCCGCCGAATCTAGCTATCTCCTTGACGCCACTGGAGCTCAAAAAGCTGTACTCCGGCGACGCCATCAAGTAAACAGTTTCTAGGTCCGGGGCCAGTTTCCTGTTCAGTTGCGCCATCTGAAACTCGTATTCGAAATCGCTGATCGCCCTCAGACCCTTGACCAGAGCCTTCGCGCCCCACTTGCGCGCGAAATCCACCACCAGTGTATCAAAAAGGTCAACTTCGATATTACCCTCATGGCCGGAGAGGGAATCCTCTAGGAAAAAAACGCGCTCCTCGGCGCTGAACATGCTGTCCTTGCGCGGCGAGGACGCCACCACCCCGACAATTACCCGCTCAAATAGCCCTGAAGCCCTCCTGATGATGTCGAGGTGCCCCTCGGTAACCGGATCGTATGTGCCGGGGCAAACTGCGATTGTGTGGGAATGTTTATTCATTGGGAATCACGCGGAGCAACGAATATGCGGATTTTCGTGTCGCCGTAGATCTTGTCCGCAACCAGCTCGAGTGGCAGCGAGACCTCCTCGCGAGAACTGCTCTCGACGATCACCCGTGCCCCCGAAGCCACCAGCCGCGGCAGCCATCGTACCAGCTCAGGCTCGATAACGCGCTGCATTCTATAGGGCGGGTCAATGAAAATCAAATCAAAGCGTTGGTGATTTTTAGCTGCATCTTTCAGTATTGAAAGGTAATCGCGACGCACCGCTTTAACATTTTGCAGCTTCAGTTTTGTGATGTTCTTCTGTATGGCTGCAAGAGCCGTGGCACGATTGTCAACCAGAAGCGCGTCGGCGGCGCCGCGGCTGAGCGCCTCCATACCCAGGGCGCCGCTGCCCGCGAAAAGATCCAGTACCGAAAGACCGGTGACGTCCCCAAGCATGTTGAAGATGGCGCCACGCACCTTGTCCGCGGTGGGACGGACGCCGCCGCTGCGTGGAGCCGCGATGATCGTGCCCTTGTTATTGCCGGCAATTATTCGCATGAATTGATTTTAGTGCAATGCATGAGCGAAGCACACTTCAAACCTTGCGTAGCCAGCCCACCGATTCCCCAAATACACGTTCGATTTCGTCGCAGAGCAGAGCGTGTTCGGCCTGTATTAAATCGGGATCAGTCTCAACCAGCTCGACGGCCTCTGACCGCGCCTGTTTCAGGACTTCAAAATCACGAGTCAGCCGGGCCAGCTTCAGATCGGGCAGACCGGACTGTCTGGTACCAAACAGCTGGCCTTCGCCGCGGATCTCCAGGTCGATATCCGCCAGAGCAAAGCCATCAGAATATGCAGTCATGGCGTCCAGGCGCCGTTGGGCCGGTTCGGTGCGTGGATCGCCAAAAAGCAGGCAGAATGATGCGTACTTT
>Ga0172371_10007526_pt1 | contig 15480 bp, 16 predicted proteins | sample Lak12m_FD_114543 | JGI IMG/M metagenome (GOLD analysis project Ga0172371, IMG submission 114543) | Freshwater microbial communities from Kabuno Bay, South-Kivu, Congo - kab_022012_12m | ecosystem: Environmental > Aquatic > Freshwater > Lake | place: Democratic Republic of the Congo: South-Kivu... | reverse complement strand
TCTGCCAGCCTGTTTAACTAGCAAGTCCTTCATTACTAAATCAAATTTTGAAGCAGGATATGTCTCTCCACTCTGTGGTAAAGGGGGCATATTTAAATTTTTTGTCATTGTTTTTATGACTAATCTAAATTATGCCGGAAGTTAAAAAAATCCGGCCTTCTGGCCGGTTGTAATTACTTAAGAGTTGGTGTTTTTGGAGGCAGATATTTGATCTGACCATCCCTCCATTAACTATTCTTAAGTTAAGGCGAATTTGAATAATACATTATAGCATAGATATCCGAGATTGTTAATAGAGATTAGAATTGATAATATATTAATTAGCCACAACGCATATATATATCCACTCTATATAAACGCACTGTTTTACCCTATAATATATCTGTTGTTAATTACTTAGATGAAACGGAATCCTGTTCATGTAACAGATACGGAATTCAGTCCCATTCCATCTGAGGTGGCCCCTGATAACTTAAGAGCCGCCTCTCTTCTCTTTGGCCAGGCTCTCTTTAACGCCTGTGCTCCTTTAATATCTCAAGGTATCATGGCTTTAAGAAGAATTAATGGAACCATTGTGCCTTCATTTTGTATTAGAGACGATATGCTTCCTGAAGGATCAACCCTTCCTATTGAATTCATTGAGCAATTGTACTCTCAAGATGTAAATGGTATGCGAAGTCAGGGTGTGAATCTTGATTGGGGAACAGGACAGACAATTTCAACAGAATTGATTGCTGCCCACTCACTAGAAAGGGTCAATCCTTTGAAGGGCTCACCCCAGAATAACTTTGGGCATAGAACCGGGCTACAAGGGCATTGTACCAGGTGATATTGTTAAAACCAGACATCCATTTACCCCATCAATATTTGAAACCCTAGGAGCTTTAACAGAGAACAACGAAATAGTGGGGAATCCAAGAACTAGGCGCGAAGTCGCGGCAGGAATAATTCAAGCTACCGGGCAAGATATAATGCATAGAATTCCAAAACTAAGAATCCATAGCTTTAATGCTATTGCTCCCACACCAGGTACGGTTGGGGAAGCTGCTGAATTTGCCCTATCCAATCTACGTACTGGAGGACAGGTAAATTTTGTCCTAATAAAAATTCACGCTGACAGGCCTGAGCTTTTAGACGCAAGAGCACAGGATCTTGATGTGCTTTCAACATTTATACGTAATGGACAAGGAGCTATGATCTCTATTGCTGCAAACGCTTTGGTGGAAATGCAAAGAGGGGATCTCAGACCTTACGAACGCCCCATCGCCCAAGTTTTAGATAGAGTCGGCCCTTTCGATACTAAATACTCTGCTTCAGGAGCGGCTCATGATTATAGAGGGATTGATAATAATTTACAGATAGTGAGTATCTCACCTAGAAGAAGGATCTGGTAAAGATCAAATATTGGCAAACGCTTGAGCACCTCTAACCAGTAAGCCCATATCCCTGACAAGTTCTTCAGGCCCCTCGGTCAGAGCAACCCTAGCCCAAGTTCTTGGAGCATCAGGATCTTGTGCAGAATAGAAGCCACTACCTGGAGCAACGGTCACTGTATGGAGTTTGCCATCTTCTCCTTTTTCTCCAAATGTCTGGGCCATAAAACCAGTAAATTTAGCTGCATCTTCAACACCTAAACCTTTTAAATCTATCCAGCAATAAATACCGCCTTCAGGCTCAACAACTCTAACAGCACCACCCGTAAGACTGTGTAATGTGTCTATTACAGCCCTAGCTCTAGGAACAATATTCTTTTCATAATCATTATGTACAACTCCTAAATCTTGCCCTATAGCCTGAGCAAACATCCTTTGTGAAATTGTATTAACTGAACCTCTAGCGGCAGACAACTGGGTAAAGTAATTAATAAATTGTGGTGATTTGCTGGCAGCCCATCCTAGTCGAGCCCCACAACCCCTGAATTCTTTCGAAACAGAAGCAGTTAAAACGGTATTATCCAAAAACTCAGGATGCTCTCTTAAGATCTCGTCCATAGTCTTACCACCCCTTCCAGTTAAATGGTTATAGGCCAGATCTCCAAATACCCACATACCTCTATCTCTGGCCACTTGTAACAAACCTAATAGTTCAGATTCAGTTGGCACTACACCTGTAGGATTATCTGGAGCGATTATTGTCATGGACACAGGATTTTCTCCCTGCTCCTGCAATAGATCAAGCCTGCGATGTAATGTAGAGGGATCTGGATATCTAAAACCTGCTTCTGGGTTTCTATTTATTGAAGCCACCCTTCTTCCAGTTGCTTGAGCATAAGTAAAGTAGTTGGGATAACCAGGGGCAAATACTACATTAGCCTCTCCTGGTGCCTGACTTATCATTGTGTAATAAAGCATAGCCTCACTGGATCCTGCAGTAATCACAATTTCATTTGGTTTAAATAATCCTTTGAAATAATGTGAAGCTGCTTCCCTCATTTCCGGAGTACCAGCAGATTGAACATAAGGTAAAGTGGCAAGCTCTCCTCTAAAATATGCATGAGCCAAAGCTCCTGCTGCACAGGGATCAACATCCTCAGATCTATTACCAATATGCAAAGTATGAACCATATCACCTTGTTGCCTGCGCTGAGCTATAACAGGTTCAATACCCCTAATAGGGTTAGGAGGTAATCCTGATACTTCTGGGGCAATTCCGCCATTAATTGGAGACATATTATTGTATGCTTGTTCGCGAATTATATCCCATCATAATGACTTTCCACAAGCGATTTTGAATTCTTTCTTGCATATTTAAACTAATAGGCTAAGATTAAGGGATAAATAGTAATATCAATAATGGCCAAAGAAATTGAAGCAAAATTCATTAATATCAATATGCAGGAGATTGTTTCCAAATTAAAAGAATTGGGAGCTGAATTGGTCTATGAAGAACGATTACTGCGCAGAAAAGTATATGATCTCCCCTCCCCTAAACCTGGAGCTTGGGCCCGAGTTAGAGATGAAGTGGATAAAATAACCATGACATATAAGTGCGTAAACGAAAGATCTTTAAATGGAGTTGATGAGGTGGAGATCGAAGTAAGTGATTTTAATAAAGCCTGTGAATTTTTAAATTCAGTTGGTCTTTCTGAAAAAGCCTATCAAGAGACTAAGAGGACCCGTTATCTTATTAAAGAAGAGAATGTGGAATTTGATATCGATACCTGGCCTTCACTAAATCCATTGATTGAAATAGAATCAGATAATGCAGACAAGGTGAAAAAATACGCTACCCTACTTGGTTTCAACTGGGATGATGCATTTTTTGGAGGTGCAGATTCAATATTCGCACACGAATACAAGATCGATGAGGGCTGGATAAATAATAAATGCCCCCTTCTCTCTTTTGAGCATATCCCCCCAGAACTTCAGGAGACCAACAAAAGGTAACCTGTCTTTTATTGATTCATCTTGGCTGATTGCAATATCAGGTCCATTTCTAGTAATGTCGCCTCTGACACATCCATTGTAGGAGTATTGTATTCAATGAAACCTGTTAAAGGATTCCTGTCTTGTGCCTTTTCGCTGTCGATAGGCTGAAAAGAATCTGTGCCGTAGATATTATCAGGATTTTCCACTCCCGCAGAACATACAATCCATAATCCGCTATCTTCAACTTGAGATCTTCTAAAGCTACCTCGGCCATTATCAATTTGCTTAAAATCCTCATACTGTACATAACCTACAGCTTGATAATCTTCTAAATTAACAAGCGTATCTGAATAAACACATGCCTCGGGACCCCAGCCATATTCATCCTGCATAGCCGGGTATGTCATAATCTTAAATGATATTGAATAATCACCCTTGCTGACCTCAACAGACCCTCTATGTGTTGGCTCCCCCCCATTTTCTTTAACCTGCCAGGTATCAGGATAAGTAAAGGAAAAGCCATATTTCTCGCTAATATATTCTGACATTCCGTCGTCTTCATCGGTTTGAACCCCATTTCCTACCACTAGTTCAGTTTTCGGTACCACATATTGGGAGACCAAGATCCCTATACCGGTAAAAACAATAGCTGTTAACAGCACTAAAACAACTACTACGACAAAGCTTATCCCCTTTGCCTTTGGCGTTTCTGCTGAAATTACATCATCCATTTTGATCTAATAAGAGATATATTAATATAGTAAGATTTGAATAAAATTATTACAAGCTCATGTATTTTGTATATATTCTCAAATGCTCTGACGATTCTCTCTATACTGGAATAACCAATGATCTTGAAGCAAGAATAAAAACTCACTCACAAGGTAAAGGCTCAAAGTATGTAAGATCCAGGCTTCCCTTTGATGTTATTTACCATGAATCTTTAGCAGACCATTCCTCAGCCTTAATTCGTGAATATGAGATCAAAAATATGACAAGAGCGCAAAAACTAAAGCTTATTGAAGCCGGGGGTCATAAAATATCTTAAAGGGATAATTTCCTTCTAAAGGACATAGAAAGGGTTTCCACTCCTTACAATAATCTATTGAATAATATGAATTTAGCATTGTTGCGTCTTCCTCACATCCCAACCCAACATACAAATTCTTTTGAGACATCGTCTCTTTGACAGTGTATTCAAAATTCACTAAGGGCAGATAATAGTTAAACATCTCTCGCACATGAGCTAGTTGCAGATATTCAATATTTGTCTTATTCCCCATCAAACAAATATCTCCTTCATAATCCAATTCTTTTATTCTTTCCACGCTATATTGAGCCATAAAACTCTGATAAAGACCAGTTCTTCCTACCCTGAACATATTGTCATTAGCGATTTGAGATACATAGAAATCCGTAAGGGGATAAAAGTTGAGCACTCCAGCAAGTATCAAGATAATTAAAGATGGAATTGACTCCTCTTTTTTAAATGATCTTTTTAAAGCTTTATCGTAGAACATCATAAAGCCATAAGTGCTGATTAGTGCAGTAAAAGGGAATAATGGGGCCAGCCTGTGATCACAATTTAAACATTCAGTAATTGCACTATTAGTTAACGGCAACAGCAATGCAAAAAGTATTATTACCCCTTTTCGTCTATTTGGTTCAATAAAAATTGTAATTACTCCAAGAACAAAAAATGGACCTATTAAAAAACTTAATAAAGGAGCTTCACTGGCAAAATGTGAATATGCCGGTGTAGCGAAATATACCAATACCGACTGTTTATATTTCTTACACATTAATCCAGCTTCATCCTGCCAGGTTGGATCTTCTATCTCTTCTTTTTTAATTAGATCTTCAGCTAGTATGAGTGATCTGGTTTGGAAAATAGTTTGAGGTGGAGAAAATACCAATCTGGGTCCGAATCCAATTATTAATCCCATGATAATAACTAACACGCCTCCAATCAATTCCGGGAACTGCTTAATGAGCTTTCCCCTATTCAAATACCTATACAATACGATCATGCCCACGATCACCCCAGTAATACCTGCTGCTGCTTTGGCCGATCCATGAAAATTCAAAGCAAAGCCTATCATTACAACCACTGCCAGCAATCTGTTCTTGGTGTCCTTTTCAATAAAGAACAATAAGGAAAGTAGTAATAGTGAGGTTATTAAAGAACTGAAAATGACCACTGTCTCAGTTCTGGAATAATAGAGGTGCAGAGGCATAGCTATCATAACTAAAGCAGCTATTAAACCGGACCTGGAATGGATGAATCTTTTAGCAATATAATAAACCACTAAAATATCTAAAGACCCAATTATTGCTGCCGGCACCTTGTATGTTAGATCACTATTTCCGAATATATGATAAAAAAAGGAGTTGAATGTAGGAATTATCAAGCCATGACTTTCATATCTTCCATAAGCAAAAATATTCTTTAATTCACCAGTTGCAATCCTCATTGCATCAAGGCCCCCATCTCTTAATTCATCTCCAATAGAGGGAAAAGGATAATTATCCAAGAAAACAAATCTGGTCATTACTGCTAGACCAAAGGTCAGAATTAAAAGCCAATCAACTCTGCCTTTCTTTAATTCTCTCAATGCTGCTTTGATCTTTTTCCCAGCCAAACCCGTTAAGATCGCTATAAGTATTAATATCCAGGCTCCAAACAGCCACCATCTGTATTCAAATTCCTTATCCTGCATAACAAGCAGGTCTATACCTACAACAGCGATAAATATTATTAATACTTTTCCAAACCAGCCGATTTTCATAGAGTAATTAAGCTTTACTCAATAAGTGTATATCAAAGCTGAAAATTTGTGAAAACAGGAGATAAATACAGACCCGCCTTAAAAATAGCGGGTCTGTATTTGTTCAATAGACTAATTTAAGCATTCCTAATAGCTTCTACAGGACTGATCTTAGCTGCCTGATTTGCAGGGATCAAAGAAACTATCAAGGTGACGAAGATTAATACTGCTGAGTATATTAGTATCAGCTCAGCATTGAAGCTTAGAAAACTTTGTGCTGTTATTCCAGCTGCAAGAGTTATACCCCCTCCAGTTATATTGTTCAACAATTCTTGAGCATAACCTGCCATAGGGCTACTTATTAAATTAATAAGCAGGTATCCACTTATTAAACCAAATCCTATGGACAGCAAAATGTACATTAATGACTGCAGAATAAAGAGTGTCCGGATATCTCCCTGTGTTGCCCCAATAGCTCTAAAGATCCCTATCTCTCTTTTTCCCTCGGAAACGAACTTGGCCATATTTATCAAAACGAATAAAGCACTGATCACCATAAATATTATAGAAGCTACATTTAATATCACTGACAACTGTGATTCCAATTGCTCATATGCTTTGTATTGGGAATAGTCCTGATAATTGAAACCTTTCTCATTAAGATCAGTAACTACCTGCTCTCTGTAAGCAATATCATCTAACTTAATAAGTATGGTATTTGTTGCTAAGGGAATAGTGCCGTTTTCAAAGTCAAAAGCTGTATATTCACCTAATATCTCAGATGTTGCCCTATCCTGTTCGTAGACCAATCCCGGGATAGTATAGGTATTACTGCTGCCAGGATAAGATATCTTGATATTACCAGCATCTAAATTGCTAACGCTGTTAATATGAACCATTGAAGGGAATCTTAGCCCTCCACCCATACCCTGACCTGGTTGGGGTCTTTCCAAACTATCTGCAAACTCTCGCTGCAAATTTGAATTTTGAGTATTTGCCTGAGCTATTTGTTGATTTTGAGATTCTATCTGCTCATTAACTTCAGAAAATTGTTGCTCTACCTGGGCATTAACCTGTCTTCTGATACCAGCAAAAATTGAGCTACTATCATCCTTCTCTACAGTTACTCCATCATAGACCAATCCTAAATAGACGGAGTTCTGATCATCTGAGGGGATTGCGTTTCCATTCCTAGCAGATATCTCATTACTGATATAGCTATTCATTAATTGTGAAGCAAACCCTGAAGGAATATATGTAAAACTTTTATCACTACCTTCCGAGATACCCACTACTTTGAACTGATAAGTCAAAGGTTGAGATACTTTTTCATAATCCCAGTATTTTTCAATTGCGGCCTTTCTAGCATTCTCTTCAGCAATTATCTCTTCTGAGGTTTTTTGGACATACTTGATCCCAGTTGTGGTTGTTTCCTGCTTGATAGTATAGATATTATCCAGGCCTCCAAAGTCGACAGTAATTATTTTCCCCATAAGCTCATCTCTATTGTAGGCAATGGCTCTGGTTTTAACAGGAGTTTGAGTTGACAGCTCATCAATCTTTGAAGGGTCTGAAGCTTGCGTATAATCAATGCTGATTTCGCTCTTTCCCTGCCAATCCTCATAAACTTCAACAAAGTCATTAGCGTTTAATATTATTGGTATGGGTTCACCTTCAGTATAAGTAAAGTTCTGGTCTGTATATAATGCGGCAAAATCAGGATCCAGACCGGCTAGTGAGCTTATGGAAATGACATTGTCAGTAAATAAGCCTTCAACATTTATGAGATTGATGGGAAGCTCACTAATAAAACTTGTCTTTTCAACATTATCTATAGAACTGATCAGGACATTATCCGTAGCACTATAACTGGAATCACTATCTTCCTGTTGCATGTAGCGGGGTAAAGGTTGTTGATTTTTAGTAAGCTCCAGCACTTCATTTTGAGAAGCTAAAGGACTGAATATACTATCATGGGCTACATTGATCATGCTTACAGCTTCACTAGCAGCTAATACAATAATCGCAAACATTAGAGAAATTGGGATGATTACAAAAAGTGACTTACCCTTATTAAACGTTACTTTCTTTAAAGCTAGTCTTTGTACTTGAAATATATTTATCATAATTATTAATTAAAAATATTAGGCTGGGACTATCTTCCCATCTGAAATATGTACTATGTTTTTAAATCTGGCACTTACATAAGGGTCGTGCGTAATGACAACGATACTAACTCCATTGCGAGAGATCTCTTCAAAAAGTTCCAGGACAACATTAGCGCTTTTCCTATCCAGATTTGCTGTTGGTTCATCTGCCAGTAATAATTTTGGATCATTGGCTAAACTTCTGGCAATTGCTACTCTTTGCAATTCACCTCCTGATAATTGATTAGGATAATGATGCGCTCTTTTTTTAAGATGAACTTTATCTAGTAATTCTAATGCTCTTGCTGCTGCTTCGTCTCTTTTCATACCTGAAAAAAGCATGGGGATCATAACATTGTTTTGAGCGTCTAAGTATTCCTGGAGATTAAAGAATTGGAATATGAATCCTATGGTCTTGCTTCTGAATTCTGATAATTTTTTGTCTGAAAGCTTGGAAATATCCTGTCCTGCAATTATTGCTTTGCCTTTATCCGGTTTTTCTAATCCTCCGATAATATTAAGAAGAGTACTCTTACCACTACCTGAAGGGCCTATAATGGACATACTTTCCTGCTCTTTGAGAGATAGATCAATATCAAGTAAAGCATGGGTTATGCTGCCTCCCTTTTTATACGATTTGGAGATTTCCTGAAGATCAATAATTTTGTTCATAAAAAAATATTAACTGCTTAATTAAACTATCTAATTGTGAAGGGATTATGAATTATGATTCTACATTGAATTACTTGACGGGAAATGATATATATTTATTATCGTAGCATGCTCTAATGAAAAAATTTCTAGTAATATTCCCATTATTCCTTTTCCTGGTAGCTCTTGATGCCTACCTTATCAGCGACTTTATTAGTACCCAAAACAAACCCGCACCTGCAGTTAAAGGTATTAGTACTCAAGCTGATTTGAATGTGATTGAACTGGAAATTAAAAACGAAGAGGAAGATAGTGCAGGAGAAAGAATCAGGACCTCTCCTACACCAATACCAGTAGAGATAATTGATAAAAGAGGAGCCAGTGCTGCTTCTGAAGAAGATGAGACAGTTCCAACAGTTACCGGTACACCTCAACCTACAAACACACCAAGTCCTACTCCAACCCTATCCCCTACACCAAGTCCAATTCGAATCACAATCCCTCCGGTAATAACTTAATTACCTCTTATCCTTTGAATAAAGGCTCTTAATACTTCTGTCTTAGAAAACTTTATTAATTCTTTACCTGTCATCACTATGCTCTCTCCATCTTGGAAACTGACTCTGTATTGTAATTCGTGTCCAGTGGTTGCTATTGGCTCGATCCCGATCTGAAATTTAAAGATATCTTCTAAAGGGCCCATGGCGCTTATCCCAAGATTCAACACTCCCAACATGAATTTGCCTATAGGATTAACAGCTATAGTAGCTCTAGCTTCTGATCTCATATCAACAGAAATTCCTGCTTCACATGATTTAGTCATATATTCCAGCCACTGTTCATCAGTCGGTCCATCAAAAAACACCTTCCCCATTAATACCATTGCTCTTTCTGGACTGCCACACAGTGAGATCAAATCACCAATAATCTCCTGCTGAGGTAAAGCCAGTTCTTTTGATCCCATATCAGATAAAACAGGAACCAGCCCCCTTTGGGGTGCAGTATCCATACCATATTGGATATTTGCTGATAGAAAGCTAACGAATCTATCTACACCAGCTCTAAACATTGACCGTCCAGAACCATGCATTACCCCCTGATCATCATTCAAATCAAGTAAAGCTTCATCTCCAAGATTTACACTCATGCCCTGCAATATTGTTTGACCTTGATCTTCGAATCCCAGATCGATCGCTGCTGTTAGCCAGGGTGTTCCTTCTTCACAATATGAGAAGGCAATACTGGCAGATCCACCTTGAGGATTAATAGAAGTAGCAATATGCCAATTATCTCCACCTTGGCTTTGTGGCGTTGTCAGATCTGTTTGCAGTAAATTCGAGAACCTCACAAGAAGATGTGTATTAATAGGTGCAACAACTAAGGAAGAATCTAATTCAATAGGAACATTCTGACCACGAACCATTACTTCTCTATTGAACTGTTGGAAGTCGCTTTCTTTACCTGGTTGTAATAATTGTTCTCTAATAAAAGGAGGCATTATTAATAATAATACGCCCCTAATTATATCATCAATATATTACATATCCAATACTAGCCATTCATTATGCTTAATATATACTCATTAAAACCATTAGGATCAGTTCTGTTTGGGACATGATACTCCCCTTCAAATACTTTTATCCTGTCTGGTTTAAAGTATTTATTAACATTCTCGACATTGATCACAGGATCTTTATCCCCATAGATCACATAATAATTCTTTTGAACCTTCTCTACATCTACTATCATTTCATTGTTCAGAGTGGCAATAACTCCTGCGACAATGGCCTGAGGATCACATTTTTTAATACCTTCAATTGTTATCTCCCTTGCTCTTGCCGTTTTAACATCCTCTTTACCAATAAAGATATCGCTCCACTTGTTTTGGAATGTTTTAGTGCCTCTCAACCAACTTAATAGGACAGGTAATAGTTTTAATTTATTAAACACCCAAAGAAGCGGCATAAGAACCTTTATTATCCCTGGCATAGGACCTAAGGGAGGATCAATTAGTACAACTTTTGGATAGCGCTCAGGATTTTCTTCAGCCAGTCTGGTGGCGATAACACAACCCATGCTATGTCCAATTAAATTCACTCTATCAAGTTTAAGTTCCTGAATGAACTTTTTTGTATAGAAAACATAATCTTCGAATTTATAGTTAGGTAATTTTGAGGAATCTCCATGTCCTGGCAGATCAAACCTAATAACTCTATGCTCTTTAGACAACTCTTTGAAATTCAAATCACTATCAGCTTTATAGTCCATCCAGCCATGAATGAATAGAATTGGCAAACCACCTCCCTTAGAGTCTTCGTATGCAAATTCCACGTTATTTACTCTGATTATTTCATCTCCCATGATAATTAAGTAAGTAATTACTTTAATCATATCAGAATATAGAAGCCTTAATAGGCATATATATTTAAAAATGATAGAATTCAATATATTTTAATTCTTCCCCATGAACAAAAAACTATTACTGGCTTTATCAGGTGGCTGTTTACTTTTATGCTGCTGTGTAGCAAGTATTGCCATTTCAATCTATTTCTTTAACAAATCGCAACCTTTGCCTAAACCAGATGACATACTACCAACGACCAAACCAAGTGTTATGATCACTCAATCAAAGACCCCCTCACCAAGTCCAACTGCTTCTCCAATTATAGTTCCGACATTAGGTGGAGGCTTCTTGGAAACCTTCGAGGACAATAGGAATGATTGGATATTGGGAGAGACCTCAGGAGAATATATGTATTCTTATTCAAGCATTGATGGTGGGAAGATGATCTATGAAACAGAAGCTTTGCTGGAGGATGGTGGGTTTATCTATGACACTTACTTCGATCACCCCATGAATAACTTTGAGGCTTCGATCGATGCTGAATTAGTCGCTGGACATGAAGAAACATCCTATGGGCTGATATTTAACAGGATCGACAACCAAAACTTCTATTACTTCATCATCAATACTGAATACCAACAATTTCAATTAAAGAAATACGTAGGTGATGAAGGAGAAGTCATTGTGGCATGGACAGACAGCAATGCTATTAAAACATCTGGGATAAATAATGTTAGAGTTAAAAGGGTCGGGAGTCTGATAACTATGTATGTAAATGATCAACAAATAGCAACAGCAACAGACAGCTCTTTTACTCAACCTGGGGATATTGGATTCCTGCTCGTCCACTATAACGAAGGCGATACAGCTACTGTTGAGTTTGATAATCTAAAAATAGTTCCAAGATAATGGCAACTGAGCTAGCTCAAAAACCCATTGTAGTTGGACTAGCCTCGATCTGGGCAGGGGGAGGTCATAATGCCCTGCGAGATATCCTGGCAGAAGAATTAAGCCAGTATAAGGATTTTGAGTGTCACAGCTTCACTCATTCTGATAGTAGTTATGACTGGTTCAACGACAATATATTTGGTAAGGCTCCCATATTTTTAAACTTCTTGTATAAGAATACACCCGGGGAATATCCTGGGGTCTCAGCAATAAAGCTTGTTAGAGAATGTGAGGACTTCATAAATAAGACAAAGCCAGATATTGTGATCTCTACTAATTTTGGAGTATGCTCGGCCTTTGGTTTCCTCAAAAGGACCTTAAAACTGTCCTTTCAAAACATTTATGCCATACCAGATTATGGTAGAACAGGCGCAGCAGCCTTCCCAAATAACAGATATTTCAAACCTGATTATGTAATAGTATTCGATGTTGAAACTAAAAAAGGTCTGGTAGAAGATTTGAAGTTCCCCTCTAACAAGATAATACTATCAGGTTCAATTGCCTCAAGATCTTTCAGAGAAATTGTTAAAACCAGTAAAAAAGCAACTAGAAAAGAACTATTCAAACAGATCAATAAAGAATTGAAAGTCAGGTGGGAAATTCCTTCTGATAAAAATACATATATTATCTGTGGAGGTGCTGGTGGGGTTATTAACAAATCTTTCAAGCTTTTAAAAGCTTTTGCTCAATATAATGAAGTGAATCCAGCATTCCAAAAAGAGAATCAATTCTTGATAATTACAGGACAAAACGAAAAATTTAGAGACAAATTAAATGCATTGCGAAAGAAAAAGAATTGGCAGAATATTTATGCCCTGCCCTGGATATCGCTCAACACTTATGCCAAGACCATGTTAGTTTCCAACTTCCCCATACTGATCACTATTGCTCCAGCCACAATAAATCAGTTGCTCACAGCCCGTTGCGGCCCTTTCATAGTCTATCACTATCGAACTGGTCCTGAACTTGAGAATGTTGCTTTTGTTAAAAAAGAGGGCTTAGGAGCTGAGATCAAAGATCCGGAAACAATTATCCATAAGATAATAAAAGGGTTTTCAGTGGATGAACGTAATGATTACCTTAAACTGGCCGAAGAACATCTGCACTTAAGAAAAGAATTGCTTGAGGAATTACCTGCTGTATTAAAGACCGTTTACAATGCCAATCAAGATAAAAAGGAAGTTAAAACAAAAGGCCCCTTAACAATTGACTATACAAAGATCTCACCTAAACTTCTATTTAGTATTTTAATACTACTGATCCCCTCTTCCTTAATATTTGCCTATGCCCAGTATTTTAAAGGCAAGAAAAAAATCGCCAATAATGAATATGTTAAAAAGGCAACTCAACTTACTGGGAAATTCTGGCCTTTTAAGTAGTTTCTGATTGAGCAATTTGTTGAAGGATCTCTCTGGGTCTAGCGCCAGGTGAGGGTGTCCCCCTAGTCATAGGTGGAGCGCTTTGAGGAAGTCTTTCAGACTCATCTTCGAGTTTAAATCTTCTCCTCATGGGAAAGTCCAAAATGAACTTGATAGGGTTATTAAGAAATTCCAATATCGGCTTTAAGGGATTGATGAACTTCCCTACCATTTGAGCAAAAAGGCTTTTTTTAACCTCATCGACAGCCTTTTTCTCCGACTCTCTTTGAGCTTGAATATGTAATGAATAGTCTGGTTTTTCTGCCCCCATTATTTCCAGTATTTAGGATATAAAATTGAACTGCCCCATTTTAAATGCCTGATCGACCCTCTGCTATTAAAAAGAAATTCAACTCCTTCTCCTATGTAGTCACCACCTGAAGCATTTTCATCAATAAAACTTTTACCCTTTCTAATAAGCTTAATAAGTTCATTGGCAGGATTGACTGCACTAAGATCATAATAATATAAATCCTCTCCCATACCCAGAATCTGAATATCACTCCAGCGATTTGTAAACATACCCTCAAACATTTGATATTTCTTGTCCCCACTCCCTTTAACCTTGGTCTTGATGGCCATATCTAGCAAAGCTTCAACCATGGACTTAGCCCTGTCATTCATACTGTTCGTAAGCACTACAGCCCCTAAGGAATATTTAGGACATAAGGCGTAATAGGATCTAAAACCTGCAAAACTGCCTCCATGCCCAATTAATTGATTGTTACCACTCTTCCAGACTTTAAACCCTAATGCATACGTATCGGCAGGATACTTCTCTACCTTTCTGGGTTTTAAGATTGTTTGTTTTACCTTGGCTTCCAGTAAATTCTCATTCTTTAAAAACAGTTGCTGAACGATTCTACACAAATCTAAGGCTGAAGTAGTATGACCTACGGCTGGAGCATATGATTTAGTATTGATCTCTTCGAATACAGTTCTACTTGAGTTAAGTAGCGCATCGTATTCAAATCTGGAATATCCCTTAGCTAGTTTTTTCGTATCTATTGCTTTCAAGCCTTCAATATCACAATGATGATTTTTAAGATCCAACGTATTTACAATCTCAGTATTGATAAAATCCTCATAGCTCATTCCACTCACACTCTCTATCACCTGCCCCAACAAGGCATATGCAAAGTTCGAATATTTATACTTCCTATCTTCAGCAAATACTTCAACTCCTTTGACCCTAACCTCCTCAAACAGTCCTTGTTTATCAGGGAAATCATCATTATCCCAGAATGGTAGTAATCCATCCCTTCTAAGTCCTGAGGTGTGGGAAAGCAACGATCTTAGCTTCAACTTTCCAACCTTGCCAATCTCTATATATTTATTTAATTGGTCATCCAGTTCTAATTTGCCCTGTTGCCATAACCTGGCTATGGCTATAGCAGTAATACTTTTACTAATTGAAGCAACCCTAAACATAGTGGTAGCAGGATCGACCTTGGTTTTTTCGTTAAGATCTGAATAACCCAATCCCCCTTTGATCAATATCTCATTGTTATTAAAGATCACATAAGCTAGTCCAGGAATTTGATAATTTCGTCGTTGCCATTCCAGCCAGCAGGAAGCCCAATTAGCTAATACATCTTTTTGTGCTTGTTTCATATTAGTTATTTAAGCATAAGCCCCTGAGGCTCAGACCATGCTAGGGGCTTAATTAATCTAGTCTCCCCCGGGAATTCTTCAGAAGGTATATATGTTCTCAGGCTATAATAAATTAAGCTGGTATCAACGGTATTAAGATAACTGGAAGGAATAAAAGACTCCCCCTTTTCAAACCAGAATATTTTAGCAACATTTCCTTTATCATCCTTACTTTCCACATAT
>Ga0172371_10007523_pt1 | contig 15484 bp, 11 predicted proteins | sample Lak12m_FD_114543 | JGI IMG/M metagenome (GOLD analysis project Ga0172371, IMG submission 114543) | Freshwater microbial communities from Kabuno Bay, South-Kivu, Congo - kab_022012_12m | ecosystem: Environmental > Aquatic > Freshwater > Lake | place: Democratic Republic of the Congo: South-Kivu... | reverse complement strand
GATGTCTTCACGGTAGAAGTTCGCGGCATCAGTGCCGCTTTCAGTAAACTCACCGGGACGGAGATAAGGGAGCAAGCCGATGTTTATGGCAAGAACGGCAGGCATCGCGTTGGCGGTTACATTGTGTACGGTGGGTTGGGCGCAGGAGGGCACGGCCGTGAAGAACCAGCGGACGGATTGGTTTCAGAAAGCGCGATGGGGCGTGTTCACACATTACATGGCCGATACCGTGTCAAGAGAACCGGCTGTTGAATCGTGGAACGCGGCCGTGGACAGTTTTGACGTGAAAGCGCTGGCCGATACGCTCGCCTCCATTGGCGCGGGGTATTATGTGATCACGCTCGGCCAGAATTCGGGGTTCTACTGTTCGCCGAACGCGGCGTACGATCGGATCGTAGGGATATCGCCCAGCAAGTGCTCGAAACGGGATCTCATCACAGACCTGTACGGCGCACTGAATCCGAAGGGGATTCGGCTGATGGTGTATTTGCCTTCCGGCGCGCCCGATCGCGATCCGGTCGCGATGAAGGCGCTTGAATGGAAGGCGGGCAAGCATCCGCGATGGGACAAATCGCCTGTCAAGCCCGGCGACGAGGATCCGCGCCTTGAATCGTTTCAACTGAAGTGGGAATCCGTCATCCGCGAATGGTCCGAACGTTGGGGCGAGAAGGTCTGCGGATGGTGGTTCGACGGCTGCTACTATCCCGACGCGATGTACCGGCATCCCGACGCGCCGAACTTCGACAGCTTTGCCGCCGCCGCGCGCGCGGGCAATCCCGGCAGCATCGTCGCGTTCAATCCGGGCGTCGTCAATCCAATCATCACGCTGACGCCCGCGGAAGACTATACCGCAGGCGAAATCGACAAACCCGAAAACGTCGTCTGCTCCGGCAGCCGGATCGAGCAGGCGCAATATCACATGCTCAGCTACATCGGCAAATGGTGGGCCGGCGCTCCGCCGCGCTATACGCCCGAACAGGTCGTGACGTTCACGAAAAACATCGTCGACAAAGGAGGCGTAGTGACATGGGACGTGCCCATCCAGGCCAACGGCGCCATCGCCCCGGCGTTCGTCGAACATCTGCGGGCGGTGGGTAAGGCGATCAAGAGATAGGCAGCATTGATCTCACCACAAAGTCACAAAGACACGAAGAGAGAATATCGGGATACCGGTCTTGTTCATATATGTGAGTTCGATCCCGGTGGCGGGTACCGCACGTCAGTGTTTCTGCCTCCGGACAACTTTGTGTCTTTGTGACTTTGTGGTGAAGAAAGGACAGGCACATGATCTGTTTCGTTCTGGCGTCCTCGGCATTCCTATTTGCGGGCACGGTACATGACCCGGCGCAGTGTAACTGGCTCGTCGCTCCGCCAAGTGAATCCGCACGGATCGAACAATGCGATGGCTCCTTGTTGCTGACGAACGGACTTGTCACTCGAACGATCCGGCTTGCACCGAATGCGGCAACCGTATCGCTGCGCAACGTGATGACGGGCACGTCCGTCATTCGCGGGGTGAAACCCGAGGCGGTCGTTGAAATCGACAAGCAACGGTACGCAATCGGCGGACTCAAGGGCCAGCCGGACTACGCTTATCTTGATCCGGAGTGGCTCGCGGACATGTCGAACGATTCTGAAGCGTTCCAGTTCATCGGCTTCTCGATTGGCCAAACGACGGCGTTGTTCGAGTGGAAGCCCAAGCGGCATGCACCCGATGTGCCGTGGCCGCCGAAGGGCGCGGCAGTCACGCTCGATTTCAAGGCGCCGGAAAAGCTCGCCAAACAGTATGGTCCGATTGCCGTCTCTGTTCATTACGAGATTTACGACGGGATTCCCGTCATCGCGAAGTGGGTGTCCGTAGCCAACAACGGCAACCGCGAATTTACCGTCACTGGCCTTGAAGGCGAGATACTCGCCGTCAACGAAGAAGAGAAAGAACGCATCCAAATCGAGAGCAACTACACCTTCAACACGATGGTTACGACGGCGTGGGGGCCGGACGCGGATTATTCGACGCAGGTCAATTACGAGTGCACATCGCCGATCCTGTTGACGGGCCGTTATCCGAAAGGCCCCGGTGTCTTGTTGAAACCCGGCGAGCGGTTCGATTCGTTCCGAAGCTACGTGCTCCTCTACGATTCGTACGATAAAGACCGGTGCGGCATGATCAAGCGGCGGATGATGCGAACGCTGGCACCGCAGTGTCTCGAAAACCCGATCTTCATGCACGTGCGCGAATCGAACTCGAAAGCGTTGCGCCTCGCCATCGACCAATGCGCGGATGTGGGTTTCGAGATGGTCATCATGACCTTCGGCAGCGGCTTCGACATCGAGAGCGAAGACCCGGCCTACATCGCGCGAATCAAGGACGACGTCGATTACGCCCACGGCAAGGGCATCGAGGTCGGCGGTTACACGCTCATGACCGCGTCGCGCGACGTCGGGCCGGAGTTCAACGTTGTTAGTCCCGACACCGGCAAGCCGGGCAGCATGTTCGGTCAGAGCGCGTGCCTCGCAAGCGATTGGGGCGACGGGTATGCACGGCGCGTGCTCCATTTCATGGACGCGACCGGCCTCGACATGATCGAGACCGACGGGCCGTTCCATGGCGACGTCTGCGCGTCGACGGTTCACTCGCATCACCGCGGCCTCGACGACTCGCAGTTGCGCCAATGGGAAGCCTTCTGCAACTTCTATCACGAATGCCGCAAACGCGGCATCTTCATCAACACGCCCGACTGGTATTATCTCAATGGCTCGAACAAGTGCGCTATCGGATACAAGGAAACGAACTTCAGCCTCCCGCGCTGGCGTCAGATCCTGATCGCGCGGCAGAACATCTACGATGCGACCTTCGAGAAAACACCCAGCATGGGTTGGATGTTCGTGCCGCTGGTCCAGTATCACGGCGGCGGCGAGGCGGCGACTATCGAGCCGCTATCCAAGCACCTCGTCGAGTACGAATGGTATCTCGCGCAGAACTTTGGGTGCGGCGTCCAGGCCTGTTACCGCGGTCCGCGCCTGTACGACGCCGAAGAGACGCGCGCGGTAGTCAAGAAATGGGTGTCCTTCTACCACAAACACCGCGACATCCTCGACTCGGACATCATCCACGTCCGCCGTCCCGACGGCCAGGGCATCGACTGCATGCTGCATGTCAACGCCCAGACGCGCGAAAAGGCGCTCGCCATGGTTTTCAATCCGACCGATATGGAACAACACGCCGAATTGACGCTTCCGCTATACTACACCGGCCTGACGAAACGAGCGTCGATCCGTGAACAGGACGGTGAGCTGCATGACCACGAGATTTCCCGCGACTACAAGGTTACGGTTCCGATAACATTGCCCGCGAAAGGTATTACGTGGTTCGTTGTCGAGTGATTGAGGAGACTCGCGCATGAGGTTTTCTTGTGTATTTGTGGTGGCGATCATGTTGGTGACAGCCATTGGTTGCGGCGGTGGCGCATCGAAGGATGCGAACGTGATCCGCGTGACGCGAAACATTGGCGGCCGCGAAGGGTTTCGCCAGCATTTTGACGGGTGGAAGGCCGCGTTCGAAAAGAAGTATCCCGGCTGGCTCATGGAACTGATCGACCTCGGCAACATGGAAGGCGCCGAATACTACAAATCACGCATTGCGACGGGCGACCTGCCGGAAATCGTCATGACGTGGGAGATGACGAACTTCCTCGCGGACGGCGGCTACCTCATGCCGTTGCCGGACAGTTACTACGACAAGTTCGGCATTGCGTTGCCCGCTCCGTACAAGGGAAAACGGTACAACACGCAGGGCGGCCTGCAAGTCCAGGGCATCGTGATCAACAAGAAGATGTGGGACGATATCGGCGTGACGGAACCGCCCGCGACGTGGGACGACCTGTTCGCCGCGTTCGACAAGCTCAAGGCGAAGGGCTACAAGCCGCTCGTGTTCGGCGGGCGCGAATGGTCAGCGTCGGAACCGCTGTTCTACGCGATCGCGTCGGACTTGTACGACCGGCTCGCCACGCCGGAAACGCAGACGCCGTCGTGGACGATTCGCCGCGACAAGGGCGAAGTCGCCTTCGCAACGGATCCGCTCATGCCGGAGATCATGCGGACAATGATCCGCCTCGTGGACAACTACGTCGACAAGGGCGCGCTCAGCGACGGATACAACGAGGAGCAACGCGCGTTCTACGGCGGCAAGGGCGCGACGTGGATGATGGGCTGCTGGATGGCAGGCGATATCGAGCCGAACAAGGTAGATTTCGACATGGCGTACTGGCCCGTGCCGTCGCTCGTTGGGCGTCCGCCGATCTTTATGCGGACTTCGGGCATGCAATCGGGCTGGGCCGTGACGACCGCCGCGACGGGCGCGAAGCTCGAAAAGGCCATGTCCGTCATGGAACTGTTCTACGACCCCGAGGTCTATCAACTGTTCCTGAACGGCGAGTGCCAGTTCGCCGAGGCCGCGAAAGTGCCGGTAAGAGGGCCCAAGAGCAATTGGCCGCCTGCGCAGCGTCTCATCGACGACATGCAGGCGAACCTGAACAAGTTCGGAACAACGCTCGGATTCCACATCGCGCTCGACGACATGCCGCCGCCCACCATGACGATTATCCTGGCGCGCGTCATGCAGGAAATCGTCGCCGGCGAACGGGACATCGCCACGCTGCTAAAGACCATCGACAGCGAATGGGACAGCGCCAGAAAAGGGACGTGAAGCGCATGACCGTGACTCACCACAAAGAGCACAAAGAACACGAAAAACAAAAAAGGCCTATAGAATGAAAAAACGCATGTTATCGCCAGTACGCGGGTTTGGCGTGGATTTCTCTTTCAAGTTCCCTTTGCTTCACTTGAACAGGATTGTTACGACGGCAAGCCGACCTCTATGCCGGTCCCTCTTTGTGTTCTTTGCGATCTTTGTGGTGAGTATTCCTTCATTCGCCGGGACTATGCTCATAACTGAAAAGCAACTCACGTTTTCCCCGAAGCATCACTGGCTGGACAACAACGACAACTTTTCCGCGGACGGACGTTTCCTCTGTTACGACACGCGCGAGATGGCCGGGCCGGGCATCGACAACAGCCAATCCATCGAAAAGGTCGGAATCGCCACCGGCAAGGAGACCGTCCTCTACAAGCCCGCCGAGTCCATCACGGGCGCAAAGGCCGCGCCAGGTATCGGTGCATCGTCATTCTCTCCGGTGGCGGATACGGTTGTATTCATCCACGGACCACTCGTCTCGGACGTACCCAAACGCGGATACTACGCAAAACCAAACCGCAATGGCGCCGAAGTTGCGGCGGACGGCAGCGGGAAACTGTCATGGCTCGACTTTCGTGACGTCGAAACCTCGCGGGACACACTGCCCGGCGCGCATCGAGGCGGCACGCACCGCCACGAATACACGCTCGATGGGCGCCGTATCGGTTTCACGTACGACGATTTTCTGTTGCCGCAATACGAGCGGACCATCGGCTACATGGAACGGAATCCGAAAGCCCCCGGCGGCGCGTCGTGCTGGTTCGCCGTGCTGGTGCCGGTCGTGCCGAAAGGTACATCAAAACCCGGTGAGATCGAACGGGCCCTCGGCGATTCGTGGATTGGACGCGAAGGACTCATGCGTGCCTTCATCGGAACCGTACGCGAAGACGATGGTGTGAACTATCAAGACTCGCTCTTCGTCGTCGACATTCCGAAAGACATTGACATCACGACTGCCGATTCAGGTTCCGCAACACGGTATCCGTCTCCGCCGAAAAGAACGCGTATCCGGCGCCTCACCCACGACTGGGCCAGCGGCACCGTGCGCGGTACGCCTGATGGCGGCCGCATCGCCTACTACGGCCACGCCGAGGACGGTTCGACGCAGGTATTCATTATCCCATCCGACGGATCGGACCGATCGGACGATCCCGCGAAACGACCTGTCCAAGTGACGCATTTCCCGAAAGGCGCGGGCCCCGGCCTGCGCTGGCATCCGTCGGGTGACACGATCTTCTGCATCAGCGACAACGGTATCGCGGCCACATGCGTGGAACCGGGCAAGCGTTTTGGCAAGACGACATTCCTGACGCCCCACGGCGACACGCCCGTGCGCATCGAACTGGTTGTTTCCCCCGACGGCCGGATGCTGGCCTACACGAAACCCGTGCCGACACGGGATGAGTCTGGCGCAAGGAAGACCGCCTACAACGGCGCGGATTGCCAGCAAATCTTCACCCTCGAATACTCGAACACGGAGTCTTGACGGCTCGACCACACGAACCGCGTCAATTACCCCCGGCGGCGCCACCGGCGCGCATCTTGAGCAGTTGCTCGTACTGGTTGATACGCGTGTCGAAGAACCGCAGCAGTTTCCCGTGCAGTTCGAGGTTTCCGGCCGCGACCATCGACCGTTGATTGTCCACCGAACTATCAAGCAACAGCACGTCATCGAAATTGCGGCCGTAGGCATCGGTCACGATCGCACCCGCTTCCTGGGCAATGAGCAGGCTGGCGGCCAAATCGTATGGCTCGATGCCAATCACGCTGCCGCGTCCGGCATTGATGAACGCGTCACGCACAAGGTCCGGGATATCGCGGTAGTAACGGTTGGCAAAATCGACGCACGCATCCAGTTGGTTGGTCAGCAGCCGCGTCAGACTGAACGAGGTACTGTTGCATGCGAAGAAGCCGCCCTTGAGCGCGCTCAGGTCCATCAGCTTTGCAGCCGTCGGGAAGATCAACTCAGCGGGCCGCGCCGGGACGGTCATCGTCCATGCCAGCATTTCGAGGTTCGCGTTCTTCGACAGTTTCGGGCGCTTGATATGGTCGCCCTGCACGATGCGCGCGCCTTTGCCGCGTTCCGCGTAAAAAACCCGATCGCCAACAATCTCCATGATCAGCGCATTATCCACATCGGTCATGCACGGACGTTCAATCACGCGCGTCGTCGCGATCGAGATTACGCAACCCTCGAATCCGCTCTTTGCGGCGCGCGTGCCGTCGATCGGATCCACAAGCAACAGGTTTTGCGGCTGCGCGTTCGTAAAGGTCGTATAGCCCGAATCTTCCGAGTAGTACGCGAGCGGGATCCGTGCGCTTTTCAAGAATGAGAGCAACGCTTTTTCCGCCACTCGGTCTACCTCGAATGTCGTGTCGCCACTGACCGCGCTGCCGACGATTTCGCGTCCGCGCGCTTCCTTGATGAGCGGCGCAATCGTGCTCTTGATGGTTGTCGCCAAGGCCACCAGAAATTCACGCGGAAGAATCTTCACACGGCTGCGGACTGGCTCGGCTACAGGAGCGGCCGGCACGGGCTTCGTTTCAGGCACCGCCGCTAACATCTTGGGTTTCGTTGATGGAACGGCCTGCACTTTGGCAGGCGGCGCCGACGGCTTCTTCACGGCGGGCTTGGCAACTGATTGCTTCACCACGGGTTTCTTTACTGGAGGTTTCTTCACAACGACCTTCTTCACGGTTGGTTTCTTTAGTACAGGTCTCTTCGCGACGGGCTTTTTCTTAACACTCTTCTTGTCAGTGGACTTCTTCGTAAGCAGCTTTTTCACAACGGCTTTCAACTTCTTGGCTAGCGGCTTCTTCTTGGCGGCCGGTTTCACGATCTTCCCGGCTGCCGATTTACCTGCCTTCTTCGGTGTGGGTTTGGACTTGCCTTTCGAGGAATGCTTAGCCTTGGCCATTGTATGCGTCCCCGTTCTCCGTTCGAGCTATCCCATGACAACACTCGGCGGCGCGACGTAGTCCAGGAAGCGGTTGCGAACACCGCCGGTACGCGCATCACCTTTATGAATAAACAAGCGGTAACGCCAGCTTTGCACCGTACCTTTTGGAAACGCCATGTCGCCAACCTGTCCGTCTTCGGGCCGGTAGTGCTTCCACGCAAAACAATTCGCGGTCATCAAACCATAGTCGCGCACGTGCCATTCCGTTGGATAGCGCGGGTTCTTCTCGTGGTCAAAGACGGCAAGGCCGACATGTTGGCCGTCCGCCATGCCGCTGTAGTCGCACCACGGCGCCTTCTTGCCCCATGTCTCGTCTTCATTGACGCCGCCGTAGCCGTTTTCGATGTGCCCGCCGTTGCGCACATCCATCGAACTGGCTACACGCACTGACACCAACCCGCCTTCCTTGGTATCGCGAAATACGACTTTCCCTTCGGTCATACGGAACGTCACACCGAGATCCATCAGGCGTTCGCCGTCCGGCATCGCATAGAAACGCAATAGGCGCGTTTCCTCAAACTGCTTCTTGCCCGCGCCCGTACACCAATGGTTGCGCGCAACGATTTCACCGTATACCGGACCGGAAACGAGTCGATCAAAGCCCTGATGACGCTGAAAACCGTGCCCAGGTTCCTCGCTCCAGTTGTCCGTATCGTTACACTCGCCATAAGCAACCCAGATCGACTTGTGGTGGACATGGTCTCGGTGTTCGCCTTTGACCTTTGCGCTAATCGGCCAACTACGGGTGACGCGCGCACCGTCGGGGCCGATTACTGGGTACAGAAATGGCCTAACCCATTTATGTGCATAATGATACGACGTAAAGAGCGAACCGCTCGCCAGCACGTCGATACGGCCTTCTTTCGTGCGATCCCGCAAGAAGACGGCTTGTGCCGGTTTCGCGGCCGGGTCGGGTCTTGCCACAAGAACCAGAGAAGATCCTGCCTTGAGACTCGGCAAAATCCACGTCAGTCGCACACCGTTCGTGGTCTTGTCGGTTTGGCACGCCAAGAATTTCCTCTTGCCGTCAATGGCCAGAGAGAATGTCGAACACTCTTCATAACATACTGGAATTTCTATACTTAAAGGATCATTCACGGTGTCGTGCGCACCCGCACGCACCGTGAGCTTATACGTGTCTCCCACCAGGTAGTCCCTTCCGCTTATAAGGCCGCAACTAACACTTCTACCGCGCCAATTCTATCAATTCCCACATGAAAAGTCCAGTTTTTCGTTTTGTACACGAAAACTATGAAAAACACTTGCATTCCGACGTAGACCCCTGGGGTGGATTGGTGTAGACTGTCGCGCGAAACACCAAGGAGGAAGTGAGGACGCGCCATGAGATATCAAATCGTCATATTCTGTTCCATCGTACTCTCTGGTGCGACGTGGGGTCTCGATTCGACCGTCAACGTAACCGGGCCGCCGTACAATGCCAAGGCGGACGGCGTAACGGACGATACAGCGGCATTTCAACGGGCCTTGTCGGACGCGGGCGCGGATGAACGCGGGGGCACAGTGTTCGTGCCTCGCGGAAATTATCTAGTTGCAGGCAACCTGCGCTTCCCGCCGAATGTGACACTCGAAGGAACGTGGGACTTCGTGCCGACATCGTACCAATTCTGGTATCCGGAACAAGCCGGAAAGAAAGTGCCGGGTACGGTGCTGCTGGTAACGGCCGGCGAGGGGCAGGCCGAAGGACCGCCGTTCATTTCGCTGCATGTGAACTGCTGCATCAAGGGCATCACGATCTACTATCCGAACCAAGTCAAGGCCAACCCGCCAAAACCGTATCCGTGGACCATCGCGGTAACGGAAGGTGGCGCGGACCATTGCACGATCCGTGACGTGCTGTTGGTGAATCCGTACCAGGCGGTCGACTTCGGTTCTTCACCGTCCGGGCGCCACTTCATCGAGAACCTCTACGCTTACCCGCTGTACAAGGGTCTCTTCGTGGACAACTGCTACGACATCGGCCGCATCGAAAACATCCATTTTTGGCCATTTTGGGGATATACAGGCGACGATGATCCTGTGGGCCGTTTTGTAACCGAGAACGCGGAGGCGTTCATCTTTGGACGATGTGACTGGGAGTACGTGACGAATTGCTTTGCCATCTTCTACAAGATCGGTTTTCATTTCATCAAGACGGACGCGGGTTGTCCCAATGTGCTCGTCACGCAGAGCGGCTCGGACATCTCGCCCAACGCGATTGTCGTCGAGGACTGTCAGTCACACGCGGGACTCTCCTTCCTGAACAGCCAATTGTTTGGCCGCATAGACATCCGCGAGAGCAACACCGGCATGGTCCGTTTCACCGGCTGCGGATTCTTCGGCGCGACGCGCGAGTCACCGCCGCTCGAACCCATTCACGTGGATGCCAGGGGCGCCGGACACGTTTCGTTCGACAACTGCCATTTCATCACACTCGATCCCACGAACACCGCAAAGACGAATATCCGCGTAACGAACGGATCGCTTTCAGTCGCCAATTCACTGTTCAAAGATATTGGCCGGTCGCACGTTCTCATCGAGCCCGGCGTGCGATCGGCCATCGTGATCGGCAACACATTCGACGGCGTCGCAAAGATCGTGAACAATAGTCACGCGAACGTCCAGATTGCCCTGAACGCGGACCGCACCCCGCCGCTCGAGCAAGGCGCCATTGTTGTGAATGACGCGGATTCCGATGGGACGTTTTCGACCGAAGGGACGTGGTTCATCGCGCAGGGCGGCGATCACTACGCCGACGGCACGCATTGGGCCGTGAAAAGCAGCGGAGACAGCATGGCGACGTTCCGCCCGAAGCTGCGTAAGTCCGGCAAGTACACGGTGTACTTGTGGCACGGCGGCGATCCCCAGAACGACCACGCCACCGACATGCCCGTAACGATCCAATACAAGGACGGCGCCAAGACGATCCGCATCGATCTGAAGAAGGATGCCGGTAGGTGGATCTCGCTGGGTGCCTATGCGTTCCGGAAAGGACACACCAGTTCTGTAGTTGTGACCAACCGCGCGAACGGCAACGTGCTCGCCGATGCCGTCAAGTGGGTGAAGGAATGAAAACCCGATAGGGCTGCTCAGTTTCCCCAGCCGCTCTTCAAGACACGTTCGGCATTGCCACCCATGAATTTCGCGGTCTGGTCTTCTGTGTACTGGCGTAACACGGCCTCACGCACACCACGGTAGTCGCGCGGCGACCGCAGGTCCTTTGCAGCATCCGTCGTTCCATCGAAATCCGAACCAATGGCGACGACGTCCTCGCCGCCGTGCCGAACAAGATGGGCAATCGCATTCAACACATACTCAATGCCGCGCATGCGCGGCTGGTTACCCTCCCGGTGCGTGAACATCATGATCCCAATCGCGCCGCCCGTATCCGCGATTGCCCTGATCTCTTCGGGCTCGGGGCCAAATTCGGTTGATCCCTCGCCGGAAATGCACGCATGAGACATAGTCAGGGGACGTTTCTTCGGATGTGCCCGAACGATTTCGAGCACCTGGTTTCGGAATTCGCGCGTGCCATGCGTCGGGTCAACGAGAATGCCCACGTCGAGCAACTTCTCGATGAGTTCATGCCCCCACGCCGTCAAACCCGACGCATCCTGGTATTTCGCTAGGAAACAACCGCACGCGGCGCCAAAACGGTACTTTGAGAACACGTTCACGCATCCGCCGGCCTGGTTCGGGTACAGATGGGGGACGATTATGTGGCATACGCCGCGGGCCGCCAACTCGTCCACCATGGCGATGTTGCCGTTCAGATGATGCGCACCTTCGATCGCGTGCAGGACGGCGATCTTGCCTTGTGCGGTAATGCGCTGCATCTCGGCAAAGGTCCGTGCAGACTCGATGATGTCGCCGCGCTGCCGCCGCGTTGTTTCAACCATATTCTCCGCAAAATCTAGATATTCGCGCGTCAGTTCATCCATGGGCGCCGTGGCGATGTGTTTCCCACGCGGATAGACTGCTTCCACGATCCGCAATGGCCACACGTCGCTGAACATCTCGCGCTCAATCACATACGTCGAACAGAGAAACGCTTTCACGCCACCGGCCAAAAGGGCATCGACATCCACCCGCATCGACCACGGACACCACCACACGGGCGGGTCGTGTTTCTTCCAGAATTTCGCGCCGAACATGTACGACATCAGTGTCGGGTGCGAATGAAGATCGACGATGCCGAGGCGTGCATCGCCAGCGTTATGAACCGTTCCAGCCGTAGTATCGTACGCTTCTCGCGTGTCGTTCACCCGTGAACCCTCCTCGCGTCTTCAGAGATGGATGACCTCAAGGTCCGGCATTCGCGCCGCCATATAGGACGCAACCAAACGCCGATGACATTTCTCAGGCGTCGGTTCGCTGCATAGAAGGCAAGCGCGGTCGAGGAGTTCGGGCGTCAGAACGGTCTCGATCTTTCGCGCCGCAATCAGCGCCAGAAACGACATTTCATACTCTTGCCAGTCACCTTTCTTCTTCTTGTATTTGTCCAGTATATCCTTTGTGGGCGCGCATTCCGGCAGATGATAGTAGCCGACATTGCAGATTGCACGCAGGAAAAACTGAAGGTCTTTTCGCTTCGTGAAACCGGCCAATTGCGAAACGTTGTTCAGCCTTATGTCCAGCATACGCTGGACGCGCGCCTCGCGCAGCAATCTAAAGAACTGTTCCGCGCTCTTTCCCGTAAAACCGATCGTAAACAGTCGAATGGCCACGTTTCTTTCTCACCGTTGGACAAGCTCGGACGCCCATTGGGCTTCCTCGCCGTAATGGAAAGCTATCCGCTCGCCCTGTTTGTCATAGGCCTCTTCCACGAGGTCCTCGGTGGACTTGAACAGGTCGTAGGGGACTATATGCAGATGCTCCATGAGGCGGCGTTCCGCGTCACGGTTGTCCTCCAACTCACCGTCCTCGAGAATGTGCTGGATGATGGTGTCATCCGAACGAATGTGCCGACAGACGAGTACCATTCGATGGCACTGGATAGGATCTTTCTCCGAACACATCATGGCGAGACTGAAACGCGCCAAGCCCGCACGCAGGCGTTCGAGGCCTTCGTGGAAGTAGTCCATATGGCATAGCTTCGAGAAATCGACGGTTCCGTCGCGACAACACAACGGATCGTTGGGTCTCGCGCCGAGATAATTCCCAAGGAAAGCGTACATGATGTGATTCGCGGCGAGCGCCTTGCCCAGGACCTCTTTGTTGAATTGGGGCGTGAAACGGCTGTAAGGCGAAGACCGCACGTCCGCAACGGCCGTGACACCGTGCATCTGCAACAGCGCGACGAACTTGTCCTGCGTATGATTGGAATGGCCTATCGTGTGAATCGTCCCCATCAGGTCGTTTCCAATACCGTTGCCACCACCTTGTAGCAATAGCCACAGCCGAGCACCTCTGGAATCTTATTCCACCAACAAGCATGTGTCAAGCAAGGAGCCGTCAAGTCCGCCCTCATGTATTCGTGTGGCGGAGAATGTATTGCCATTCCCGGCATCCGGTCGTATAATGCGGTTCACACGCGTGGAGGAAGAGAACCATGACTACCGAAGAAAAAGCCGTACGCGCGGGAGAAGAACTCGTCAAGCGGGACGTAATCACGCGCGAGGAACTCGCCGAAGCGCGCAAGCGGGAAGCAGCAACCGGGACGCCTTGGTACCGTCAACTCCTGCAGATGCGAAAGACGAGCTTCGGCGTGCTCGAAGAGATCTTCTTGCGCGAGTTCCACCCGAAATCGGTGCGCGACGAGCACAGCCGTCTCGGCGACACGCTCGTGGCGATGAAGATCATCTCGCACGACCAGTTGTCCGACGCGCTGTCCGAACAGAACCGTAATGGACGTTTGCTGGGCAATATTCTCCTCGAGAAGGGAACGGTTACACGGGAAACGATCACACGCGCCCTCGCCAAGCAGTCCGGCCTCGAATATGCCGAACTCACGATAACGTCGAGCGATCCCGAAGCCCTCGAATGCGTGCCGGAGAGCATGGCACGGCGTAACACGATGCTGCCCATACGGTTGGAAGGCGACAAACTCACCGTTCTCATTCCGCATCCGCAAGCGCGTGAGACACTTCCAAGCGTAGGCGTTCTGCTGGGCAAGCGAATCTACCCTATTCTGACAAGCTGTGAAGACCTCAGGTCAGAGATCACGAAGCGCTATCATGAAGCCAAACTGCGCATCGGACGCCACCATCCGCCCGCATCGGCGCCTGCCGCGGCGTCTGTGCCCCAAGTCAAGCCAAAAGAAGCTCCGAAGAAGGGAACCAAAACCATGGACACAGCAAAGACGTCCGATGCAAACCGTTTTGAGGAAATCGCACGCGAAGCGTCCGGCGTGCCAGTCATTAAGTTGGTGACGACGATTATCGAGGGCGCGGTCAATTCGGGCGCCACGGACGTACATCTCGACCCGCAAGAGCCCGAGATGCGCGTTCGGTACCGCATCGACGGCCTCCTGCATGACGTGATGAGCATTCCCGGCGACGTTCAGAACGCGGTTGTGTCGCGAATTAAGATTATGTCCGACATGGACATAACTGAAACACGGCATCCGCAGGACGGACATATCAGCGTAGAGATTGGCGACGGGGAATATGATATCCGCGTCGCGACCCTGCCGACTTATCTTGGCGAGCGCGTAGTGCTGCGCCTTCTCGACCAGTCGGCCGTTCTTGCGGGTATCAAGGATTTGGGGTTGGACCCGGAGGACGAAAGGAAACTGACTGGCGTAATCAAGCAGCCTTACGGCATGATTCTGGTCACGGGTCCCACGGGTAGCGGTAAGACGACGACGCTGTATGCCGCTCTTAACCAGAAGAATGTAATGACGGATAGTATCGTTACCCTTGAAGACCCCGTGGAATACCAACTCTCAGGAATCAATCAAGTGCAAATCGATGCCGACATCGAACTCACGTTTGCCAACACACTACGCGCTGCGTTGCGACAAGATATTGACGTATTGCTGGTAGGAGAAATCCGCGACCCAGAAACAGCACGAATTGCGATTCGAGCCGCCATGACGGGACATCTTGTTTTCAGTACGTTGCATACAAATGACGCGCCTGAAGCCATTTCGACACTTCGCAATATGGGAATTCCGTCTTATCTGATTGCGAGCGCTCTGACTGCCGTTGTTGGCCAGCGGCTGGTAAGGAAGATTTGCCCGAATTGTCGAGAAGCCATCACGCCACCGAAAACATTGCTTAAGGAAATCGGACTGCCTGAAACGACCAAAAAGTTGTATCGCGGAAAAGGGTGTGAATTCTGCTACAGCACGGGTTGTAAGGGGCGTACTGGTATCTTTGAGATATTGGAGGTCACCCCTGAAATACGAAAGCTTATCAACTTGGATAAACCTATCGATGAAATATCGAAGGCAGCCAAGTTGAAAACGCTCTCTGACCGCTGTCGGCTCAAAGTCAAGAACGGAACAGTAGCGCCTGAAGAATTTCTCCGAACAATCCGCATATAGTCTGCTCTTACCAAAATCATTCTTGAGCGCGGATGTCGAGATTCCTGTATTGTTGATAAGGTGTGGATAACAAATAAGAACTTCTTCTATGACTTCCCGCAAACAAAACACCGACTGTTTTGTAAGTTATTTCATATAAATATGTTATGAGATTCTCGTATACCCATCTTCTACAGTTGGCGGCGGGTTTTCAAGGAGGCGTCTTTGTAAGTGGTTGATACGCAAGGGTTGAGCGGTGAGGGGTGTGCAAGGGAACGGGTCTGTGGTGCCACAATATGTAGTTGT
>Ga0172371_10007522_pt1 | contig 15493 bp, 14 predicted proteins | sample Lak12m_FD_114543 | JGI IMG/M metagenome (GOLD analysis project Ga0172371, IMG submission 114543) | Freshwater microbial communities from Kabuno Bay, South-Kivu, Congo - kab_022012_12m | ecosystem: Environmental > Aquatic > Freshwater > Lake | place: Democratic Republic of the Congo: South-Kivu... | reverse complement strand
TGCTGGGACTTGGGGAACACCGCCACCGACATGGTGGGGCGGGGCATGACCACCGGCTCCAGCGCCACCTTGAGGCCGGGGGAGCGCAGGGTGTCGCCGGCCAGCACCGCCTCCAGCTTGGCCACCGCGGCGATGTCGCCGCAGGCGACCTCGCTCAGTTCCTGGTGCTCCTTGCCGCGCATCGTGAACAGGTTGTGCATGCGTCCGTGGCCCCCGCGAGTGGCGTTCTCCAGCGAGGTGTCCATGGGGATCGTGCCGCGGAAGACGCGGAACAGGGCGATGCGGCCCACATAGGGGTCGGACTGGGTCTTGAAGACATACGCCACCACTCCGGAATCGGGGAGGGCGGTTCCCTCGGCAAGCGGCGGGGCGGGGCGCTCCTCGGGCCGGGGCCCGTAGTCCACGATGAACTGGGCCAGGCGGTCGATGCCGACGAGACGGGTGGCAGAACCGCAGAGCACCGGGAAAGCGGTGCCTTCGAGCATGCCGCGGTGCATGGCGGACACGAGTTCGTCGCCCGTCGGTTCGGTGCCTTCCAGGTAGCGCTCGAGCAGCGCGTCGTCGGTCTCCACCACTGCCTCGATCAGAGCGGTGTGCAGGGAGGCGACTTCGGCTTCGACCTCGGCCGGGATGGTGCCCTGCTTGCTCTTGGGCCCGCCTTCGTAGGTGAAGGCGACATCCCCGGTCAGCTGGGCGATGCCTGATAGGCGATGCTCAGAGCCGATGGGGACCTGCAGAGGAGCCACCGCCGTCCCGAAGACCGTCTTGAGCTGGGTGAGGGTTCGGGAGTAGGAGGCGCGTTCCCGGTCCAGCTTGTTGACGAAGATGGCCCGGGCGATGCCCTCGTCGGCGGCCATGTGCCACAGGACCTCGGTCTGGACCTCGACCCCATCGACTCCGGACACCACGAAAAGGGCGAGGTCGGCGGCGCGCATCGCGGCGCGGGCGTCGCCGATGAAGTCGGAGTAGCCCGGGGTGTCGATGATGTTGATGCGATGGCCGGCCCATTCGAAGGGGGCCATGGCCAGGCTGACCGACGACCCTCGGGTGATCTCCTCGGGCTCGAAATCGGTGATCGTGTTCCCGTCTTCGATGCGCCCCATGCGGGTGGTGACCCCGGCGGCGTGGAGGAGAGCCTCCGCGAGGGCGGTCTTGCCGCTCCCGCTGTGACCGACGAGCACGACGTTCCTGATGCGTACCGGCGCCAAGTGAACCTCCTACAGGGCCATGGGAGTGTAGTTGTCGGGAGCCGCCCGCCACCCCGTGTGCTACCTTCGTTACCGCCGTGCTCGACATGAGGGCCCGTCGGAGGGTCTCCCGCGCCTTCGATCCCATCGCCCGGGTGCTGTCCCGAACCGGGCTAACTCCCAGTGGGGTCACCCTCCTGGGGCTGACGATCGCCGTCGGCGGCGGGGTGCTCATCGGCCTGGGGCACCTGGAGTGGGGTGCCGGGGTGGCCGGGTTCGGGGCCACTCTGGACGTCCTCGACGGGATCCTCGCCCGCCTCACCCACACCGATACCCGGCGCGGCGCCTTCCTCGACTCCCTGACCGACCGCATGGGCGAGGTGGCGATGTGGACCGGCCTCGGCTTCTACCTGGCCGACAAGGGGCGGCCCCTGTACGTGATGCTGTCCCTGATCGCGGTGTGCGGGTCGCTGCTCATCTCCCTGATCCGCGCCCGGGCGGAGGCAGAGGGCATGCTGGGCAAGGGCGGTCTCATGGGCCGGGCCGAGCGGATCCTGGTCTTCTGCTGGGGGGTGGGCCTGGCCGGGGTGGGGCTCGAGACCCTCGAAGCGACAATCTGGATACTCGCCGTCCTGACCTGGGTGACGGTGGCCCAGAGGTTCTACAACACCTGGGTTCAGCTGAAAGCGTGAGCGGCCTCTTCGGCTACCTGGTGGTTCGGGCCCTGTCGGGCTTCGCCGGCCTGCTGCCCGAGCCGGCCGTTCGCCGCCTGGGCTACGGGGTCGGTTACCTGATGTCGTTCACCGCGCGACGCGGCCGGGCGATGGCCGAGCGCCACCAGCGCAGGATCCAGGGCCCGGAGGTCGATGCCCGGCGCGCCGCTCGCCGGGTCTTCGGGTACTACGGCCGCTACTACGCGGAGACCTTCTGGATTCGGCCCCGCCGGCGGGAGGAGATCCTCGCCACCTGCGAGATCGAGAACATCGAGACTCTGCGCGCCGCCGTCGCCGCTCCGCCCGGCATCGTGCTGGCGGTAGCCCACCTGGGCAACTGGGAAGCCGCCGGGCTCCGGGCCGCCGCTGAAGGGGCTCCGGTGTTGGCCGCCGCCGAAGGCCTGTCCAACCAGCGACTGGTGGGGTGGTTCGTCCGGATGCGGGAGGTCATGGGGATCGAGGTCGTGCTGGTGCGCCGGGGGGCCCGGGTCACCGAGGCGCTGGCCCGGCGGCTCGAAGAGGGCGGTGTGGTAGCGCTGCTGTTCGATCGCGACCTGAAGGGTCGGGGGATCCGGGTGACTCTGTTCGGCGAGGAGACGACGCTGCCCGCCGGGCCGCTCACGCTGGCACTGCGCACCGGCGCCATCGTCCTCCCCGCCGGGGTGTACCACCGAGAGGGCGCCGGCCACGTCTTCCACATCCATCCGCCGCTCGCCGTGCCCGCCGAAGGGTCGTTTGACGAGCGGGTGCAGGAGGGCACGCAGCGCCTCGCCGTGGTGCTCGAGGAGATGATCCGCCGCGCGCCGGAGCAGTGGCACGTGCTCCAGCCGGTGTGGCCCACAGATCGAGAGGAGCGATGAAAGTCGCCCTCGTCTGCCCTTACGATCTGGGCGCCGTCGGTGGCGTGCAGGGCCAGGTCACATCGCTCGTGGAGTGGCTGCGGGAAGCCGGCCACGAGGCCTGGGCGGTGGCCCCGGGCACCGGTGGCCCGTCCGGGACCCAGCACCTGGGGCCGGTGGTGGCCGTGCCGGCCAACCGCTCGCGCGCTCCCATCACCCTTCACCCTGCAGCCCTTCGCCGGGTGCGAGAGGCGGTAGCCGGGGCCGATGTGATCCACGTGCACGAGCCGCTCGTGCCCGTGGTGGGGCCGGCCGCGCTGTACGGGGGATCGGCCCCGCGGGTGGCCACGTTCCACGCCGATCCGGGAGTGGTAGTCCGCCGCTTCTACCGGGGTGCGGCCCCGCTGCTGCGGCGGCTCATGCGGCGGGTGGCGGTAGCGACTGCGGTGAGCCCGGTGGCGGCCGCCGGGGTGGAGGCGTTCACCGCCGTGCGCCTCGTCCCCAACGGACTGGACACCGGCCGCTACCGCGTCGCGGCTGCCAAGGTGCCCCGGCGGGTGGTGTTCCTCGGCCGCGACGATCCCCGCAAGGGCCTCGATGTGCTCTTGCAGGCCTGGCCGCTGGTCGCCACGGCCGTCCCGGGGGCCGAGCTGAGGGTGCTGGGGGCCGAGAGGGCCTCCGGGCCGGCGGGGGTGGTGTTCCTGGGCAGGGTGGATGAGGCCGCCAAGATCCGCGAACTGGGGGAGGCGGCGGTGTTGTGCGCCCCCAACCTGGGGGGCGAGAGCTTCGGGCTTATCGTTGCCGAAGGCCTCGCCGCCGGGTGCGCCGTCGTCGCCAGCGACCTGCCCGCCTTCCGCCACGTGGCCGGGGAGGCGGCGCGCCTCCTCCCACCGGGGGACGCGGCGGCGTTGAGCCGGGGGCTCACCGAGGTCCTGTCGGACGCGGGGGAGGTGGTCCGCCTCGCCGGCATGGGGTGGCACCAGGTCCTGCGCTTCGACCGGGGGGCGGTGCTGGAGGGCTACCTGGAGGCCTACCGGGACGCCCTCGGCCGGGGCTGATTGGCCCGGGGAACAGCCCCGCCGCGGCGGTACACTCAGGGAAGTTCCCCCCAAGGAGTCGAGTTGGAGCAGGGCACCGGTCGCGTCAAGCGAGGGCTCGCCGAAATGCTCAAGGGCGGCGTCATCATGGATGTCACCACCGCCGAGCAGGCGAAGATCGCCGAGGATGCCGGGGCGGTGGCGGTCATGGCCCTGGAACGGGTGCCGGCCGACATCCGCCGCGACGGCGGGGTTGCTCGGATGGCCGACGCCGTCCGGATCGAAGAGATCCAGGCCGTCGTCACCATCCCCGTGATGGCCAAGGCTCGCATCGGGCACTTCGTGGAGGCTCAGATCCTCCAGGCGCTGGGCGTCGACTACATCGACGAGAGCGAGGTGCTCACCCCGGCCGACGAAGAGAACCACATCGACAAGTGGCAGTTCACCGTGCCCTTCGTGTGCGGGGCTCGCGACCTGGGAGAGGCCCTGCGCCGCATCGGCGAGGGGGCGGCGATGATCCGCACCAAGGGCGAGGCGGGGACGGGGAATGTGGTCGAGGCGGTGCGCCACATGAGAGCCATGACCAACGAGATCCGCCGCGTGCAAACCCTGGGCGGCGACCAGTTGATGGCGGCAGCGCGCGACCTGCGGGCGCCCCTCGACCTGGTGCGTGAGGTTGCCGAGAGCGGCCGCCTCCCGGTGGTGAACTTCGCCGCCGGGGGCATCGCCACCCCCGCCGACGCCGCACTCATGATGCAGCTGGGCTGCGACGGCGTGTTCGTGGGCTCGGGGATATTCAAGTCCGACGACCCCGCCGCTCGGGCCACGGCCATCGTGGCAGCGACCACCTACTGCCAGGACCCAGTGGTCCTGGCCCGGGTGTCGCACGGACTGGGGGCCGCCATGGCAGGGCTCGAGATCGGCAAGATCCCGCCGGAAGACCTGCTCGCGGGCCGGGGCCGGTGACGGTGGCGGTCCGGGCCGGGGTCCTCGCCCTTCAGGGCGATTTCCGCGAGCACGCTGCCGCGCTCGCCGCAGCCGGGGCCGAATCGGTCCTGGTGCGCACCCCCGCCGACCTGGACGGCCTGGCGGCGCTGGTCATCCCCGGCGGCGAGTCGACCACCATGGGGGCGCTGGCGGAGCGTTTCGGGCTCATGGAACCACTGCGCTCTGCCATCGCCGGCGGCCTGCCCACCCTGGGCACCTGCGCCGGGATGATCCTGCTGGCCTCGGGCACCACGGGGCCGCGGCCACAGCCGCAACTGGGAGTGCTCGATGTGGTCGTCGAGCGCAATGCCTTCGGCCGCCAGGTGGACTCCTTCGAAACCGATCTGGAGGTGGTGGGGCTGCCGGGCCTCATGCGGGCGGTGTTCATCCGGGCCCCCTGGGTGCGCCGGTGCGGTCCGGGGGTGGAGGTTCTGGCCTCGGTCGACGGGCACCCGGTGGTGGTGCGCCAGGGCAGGATCCTGGGCACCTCCTTCCACCCGGAGCTCACGGGCGACCCGCGCCTACATACACTTGTGCTCGAGACGGCACGGGAGCGGTGATGTCGGGTCATTCCAAGTGGGCCACGATCAAGCACAAGAAGGGCGCCAAGGACATCCGGCGCGGCCAGCTGTTCGCGAAGCTGGCCCGGGCGGTCGAAGTAGCCGCCCGCCAGGGCGGCGGGGACCCGGCGGGCAACGCCGCGCTGGCCCAGGCGATCGAGAAGGCCAAGGCCAGTTCCGTCCCCAACGACAACATCGAGCGAGCCATCAAGCGCGGCTCGGGAGACGACGGCGGGGCCAACTACGAGGAGATCTGGTACGAGGGCTACGCCCCGGGCGGGGTGGCGCTGTACGTGCAGGTGCTCACCGACAACCGCAATCGGGCGGCCAGCGATGTGCGCTCCACCTTCTCCCGGCACGGGGGCAGCCTGGGCGAGCCGGGATCGGTCGCCTACCAGTTCCACAAGAAGGGGTACCTGCTGGCGTCGGGCGAGGAGGATGCGGTGATGCTGGCCGCCCTCGACGCCGGCGCCGAGGACGTACGAGCTTCGGGCGGCCAGTGGGAGATCATCACCGCTCCGGCGGATCTGACCCGGGTGCGGCGCGCCCTGGATGAGGCCGGCGTGGCGGTGGAGTCGGGCGAAGTGACCTACATCCCGAGCACCCTGCTGTCGTTGGGCGAGGAAGCGGCCCGCAAGGTGCTGCGCCTGGTGGACTTGCTCGAGGAACTGGACGACGTGCAGACCGTGTACGGCAACTTCGACATCAGCGATGAGGTGATGGCGGCGGTCGCCGGCTGATGCCGCCGCGGCCCCGGGCCGCCACCATGCCGGTGCCTGTCGTCCGCAGGCTCTAACCTGGCGAACACATGTTTGTGCTCGGCATCGACCCCGGCCTCAGCACTACCGGGTACGGCCTGGTGGTTTCCGAGGGTGTGCACCTCCGCGCTGTCGCCGCCGGAGCCATCCGCACCGCTCCGTCCCGCCCCGACGCCCCGCGGCTGGCGGAGCTCTTCGCGGACCTGGAGGCCTTGCTGGCCCAGTACCACCCCGACGAGATGGCGCTGGAACAGGTCTTCGTCAACCGCAACTTGCAGACCGCCACGGCCGTGGGCCGGGCCGTCGGGGTGGCCCTGCTGGCGGCCGCCCGGGCGGGGGTTCCGGTGTTCGAGTACACCCCCTCGGCGGTGAAGATGGCGGTGACCGGCAGCGGCGATGCCGCCAAGGACCGGGTGCAGGCCCTGGTGGCGCGGCGGCTGGGGCTGACCGCAGCCCCGCGCCCGGCGGATGCCGCCGACGCGCTGGCCGTGGCCATCTGCCATCTGCAGTCTGCCGGGTTGCGGCGAGCCGCCGCCGGGGCGGGGCGATGATCGGCCGCCTGCGGGGCACGGTGGCGGGCAAGAGCCCCGATGGGGTCCTGCTGGAAGCAGGCGGGGTGGGCTTCGAGGTGGCCCTGACCCCCCGGGCGCTGGCCGACCTGCCGGCGGTTGGGGAGAGCGCCGTCGTGCACACTCACCTCCACGTGCGCGAGGACGGGGTGTCGCTCTTCGGCTTCACCACCGCCGAGGAGCGCGACGTGTTCCGGGTTCTGCTGGGGGCCACCGGGGTGGGCCCGCGGCTCGCCATGGCAATCCTCGGCGCTCTGCGCCCCGCCGACCTGCGGCGGGCCATCGCCGGCGCCGATGCCGACACCCTTACCCTGGTCCCTGGCGTGGGCAAGCGCACCGCCCAGCGGCTGATCTTGGACTTGCGAGCCCGCTTCGAGATGCCCGACCTGCAGGAGGTCCCGGGCGCCGGCAGCCTGGCCGAGGTGCGGGGGGCGCTGGAAGGCCTCGGCTACCAGCCGGCGGAAATCCGCCAGGCGCTCGACGGCCTGTCCGCCGACGGCGAAGTCGAAGCTCTGCTGCGCGCCGCCCTGCAGCGCCTGGGGAAGCGATGAGAGACGAAGGCTTGCTCTCCGGGGCGATGCTGCCCGACGAGGCAGCCTTCGAAGCCGGCCTGCGGCCCCGGCGCATGGCGGAGTTTGTGGGACAGGAGGAACTGAAGGAGCGCCTGGCCATCCTCATCGAGGCCGCCGCCGGGCGGGGAGAGCCGGTCGACCACCTCCTGTTCTCCGGGCCGCCCGGCCTGGGCAAGACCACCATGGCGGCGATCGTGGCCGGGGAGATGGGTGCCCAGTTCCGGGCGACGGCGGGCCCGGCCCTGGAGAGGGCCGGCGACCTGGCGGCCATCCTCTCGAACCTGGAGCGGGGGGATGTGATGTTCATCGACGAGATCCACCGCCTGCCCCGGGTGGTGGAGGAGGTCCTCTACTCGGCGATGGAGGACTTCCAACTGGATGTCGTCGTTGGCAAGGGACCGGCGGCCCGCTCCATCCGGCTCGACCTGCCCGGCTTCACCCTCATCGGGGCGACCACCAGGGTGGGGCGAGTGTCGCCGCCGCTGCGGGACCGCTTCGGCTACCTGGCGCGCATGGACTACTACCCGCCCGGCGAGCTCGAGGCGGTGGTGGGACGCTCCGCCGGCATCCTGGAGATCCCCGTCGACGAGGGCGGGCGGCGCGAGATAGCGCAACGGAGTCGGGGCACCCCTCGCGTGGCCAACCGCCTTCTGCGGCGGGTGCGCGACTTCGCCGCCGTCCGGGCCGAGGGCCGGGTCGACGCCGCCACCGCCCTGCGGGCTCTGGAGGTGTTCGAGGTCGACCGGGTCGGGCTCGATCGTGTCGATCGCGCCATCCTGGAAGCCGTAGTGCTGAAGTTCGGCGGCGGCCCGGTGGGCCTGTCGACGCTGGCGATAGCGGTGGGCGAAGAGCCGGAGACCGTCGAGGACGCCTACGAGCCCTTCTTGCTCCAGCAGGGAATGATGCAGCGCACCCCTCGCGGGCGCATCGCCACCGCCCTGGGCTACCGCCACCTGGGACTGGAGCCGCCGCCGCCGAGCGCGCAGGGGGCCCTCCTGTAGGGGGTTCGCGAGCAGCTTCGCCTCAGGCCCGGCTGGCGCCCGGGCGGCCCGGGGCCCAAACTGGCCCCGCCGTGAACACCGCCGACTTCGTCTACGACCTGCCCGAGGCGGCCATCGCCCAGAGCGCCCTCGAGCCGCGCGACGCCGCTCGCCTGCTGGCGGCCGACGACCTCACCGATCACCGCTTCCGGGACCTTCCCGGGATGCTGCGCCCCGGCGACCTGCTGGTGGTCAATCGCACGCGGGTGCGGCGGGCCCGCCTGCGAGGTCACCGGGAGGCGACCGGCGGGCGGGCCGAGGCGCTCCTGCTGCGCCCGGAGAGCGACGGCCGATGGGAGGCGCTGGTTCGTCCCGGGCGTCGCCTCCGGGCGGGGGAGCGCCTGCGCTTCGGCGAGATGGCCGCCACCGTCCTCGAGGCCCGAGGCGAGGGGGAGGCTCTGCTGGCGCTAGACACCGGCGGGTTGCCGCTCGACGAGGCCCTGGCCCGCTGGGGCGAGGTACCCCTCCCGCCCTACTTCAAGGGCCGGCTCGAGGACCCGGAGCGCTACCAGACGGTGTACGCCGCCGGCGCCGGGTCGGCGGCGGCGCCCACGGCGGGCCTGCATTTCACCCCGGAGGTCCTGGCGGCCGCGGGGGAAAGGGGGATTGCCCTGGCGGCCGTGGACCTGGAGATCGGGGTGGATACCTTCCGGCCCATCGCCGCCGCCCGTCTGCAGGATCACCGGATGCATCGGGAGTCGTATGCGGTCCCGGAGGAGACGGCGGCCGCCGTAGCCGCGGCGCGGGCCCGGCGGGGCCGGGTGGTGGCGGTGGGGACCACGGTGGTGCGGGCCCTGGAGAGCGCGGCGACGGGTCCGGGAGAGGTGCGGCCGGGCGCCGACTCGACCGCCCTGTTCATCACCCCCGGGTACCCCTTCCGGGTGGTGGACGCTCTCGTGACCAACTTCCACGTCCCCGGGTCGACGCTGGTCGTCCTGATCGCCGCCTTCATGGGGGAGCGGTGGCGGGAGGCCTACCGGGTGGCGCTGGAGCGGGGCTACCGGTTCCTCTCGTTCGGGGACGCCATGCTGGCGTCGCGGGTCCCATGAGCGCGGCCGTCTCCTTCCGTGTGGAGCATCGAGACGGCGACGCCCGCGCCGGGGTGCTGCTCACCCCGCACGGGCCGGTCCCCACTCCGGCCTTCATGCCGGTGGGGACCAGGGGGACGGTGCGGGCGCTCGACTCCCGCGACCTCCGGGAGGCGGGAGCCGAGATGGTGCTGGCCAACACCTATCACCTCATGCTGCGGCCGGGCGCCGAGGTCGTAGAGCGCCTGGGCGGCCTCCACGGCTTCATGGCGTGGGACCGCCCGATCCTCACCGACTCGGGCGGTTACCAGGTGATCTCGCTGGAGCCCCGGGTGGACGAGGACGGCTTGGCCTTCCGATCGGTCTACGACGGGGCCGCGGTGCGCCTGACCCCGGAGGGGGCGGTCGCCGTCCAGGAGCGCCTGGGCCCGGATGTGGCGATGGTGCTCGACGTGCCGGTGGCCCTTCCCGCACCGCGCGACCGGGTGCGGCGCGCCATGGAGCGCACTCTGCGCTGGGCGGAGCGGGCGCGGGCGGTGCATCGACGGCCCGACCAGGCCCTGTTCGGCATCGTCCAGGGGGGCACGGACCCCGTCCTGCGAGCCGAAAGCGCCGCTGCCACCGCCGCTCTGGGGTTCGAGGGGTTCGGCATCGGCGGCCTGGCGGTGGGCGAGGCGATGGAGGATCGCCACGCCGCCCTCGAGGCTGCGGTCGGGGCCCTGCCCCCCGACCGGGTCCGGTACCTGATGGGATTGGGCGACACCGAAGGGGTCCTGGGCGCGGTGGCGCGGGGGTGCGACCTGTTCGACTGCGTGTGGCCGACACGCCTGGCCCGCCACGGCAAGGTGCTCTCCCGGCTCGGCGACTATGCGGTGCGCCGGGCGGAGCTGGCCGAAGCAGACCGCCCGATCGACCCCGAGTGCCCCTGTCTCACCTGCCGGGGCTACTCCCTGGCCTACCTGCGGCACCTGCGCGTCACCGGTGAGCTGCTGGGCCACCGCCTGCTGAGCATCCACAACCTCACCTACACCCTGGGCCTGCTCGCCGGGGCCCGCAGGGCGATCGCCGGTGGGGAGTTCGCCGCCTTCTCCGCCGGGGTGACGGCCGGGCGCCGTCCCCGCGGCGCCGGCGGGCGGCTACCATGACCCGGCCCGCGCCCCCCCCGGCGAGGGCCGTGGCCCTTGCAGCCCTCGGAGGAACGATGCCAAATAGCCGTGCCCGGGCCGCCTTCCGGCGTCTGGGAGTGCTCGCCCTGCTGGCCGCCGTCGCTTTGCTCAGTGCGGCCTGCGTCACCCAGAGCTCCTCGTCGACGACGGTTGCCGGCGACACCACCGGCACCACCACCGAGAGCACGACCTCCACCGGCAGAGTGGTCATCACCATCGTGATGTACGCCGTGGTCATCGGCGGGCTCTTCTACTTCCTCCTGGTGCGCCCCCAGCGCACCCGCCAGAAGCGGTCGCAGGAGCTGCAGTCTTCCCTGGGTGTGGGCGACGAGGTGCAGACGATCGGCGGTATCTACGGCACCATCGAGTACTTCGACGAGGAGACCGACACCGCGATCCTCCAGATCGAGGGCGGGGGCAAGATCAGGGTCGCCCGGCGGGCCCTGGCCGACAAGGTCAAGCCGAAGGGGCGATAGGAGATGTCGCGGCGCGCCGCGCTCGTCACCCTGATCATCACTCTGGTGGTGGCCTGGGGATCGCTCATCGCCACTCAGGTCACGGGAGCCACCCCGCGGCTCGGCCTGGACCTCCAGGGGGGCCTGTCCGGCCTGCTCGAGGCGCCGCCGGGCACCGATCCCGACGTGCTCGACAAGGCGGTTGAGATCATGCGGCGCCGCGTCGAGGCCCTGGGGCGCGTCCAGGAGCCCGAGATCGCCGTCACCGGCCTGCGGAGCATCGAGGTGCAGTTGCCCGGGGTGACCGATCCCGAACGGGCCCTCGAGGCGGTGGGGACGATCGGCCAGTTGGCCTTCCGGCCGGTGCTGGAGGTGAGCCAGTACGGGGTGAGCCCGCTGCTCCTGGACGCCATCGAGTACGAGCAGTCCACCACCACGACGACGACGGCGACCACGACCACCGCTCCAGGCGAGACGACCACCACGACCGCCGGCGGCAGCACGACCTCCTCTTCCACGACTTCGTCAACGACCAACTCGACTTCGACGACCACGACCTCCACCACGGCCGCCTCCACGACGACCACCGCGGCCGGGACGACCACGACCGGGGGGGCCACCACCACGACCACCACGGCGCCGGTGGAGCCGCCCGACCTGACCCCGGTGCTGCCGGCCGGGATCACGATCTGCGTGGTGGACGACCCCGACGACCCCGACGATGAGGCCCCGTTGCTCTCCGAGCAGCCGGGTTGCGTCGACGGGACCACCGCCATGACCCTCAGCGACGACCCCACCAAGGAAGCCTGGCTGGCCGACCCCGAGACTGGCGAGATCTTCCACCTGTCCCCGGCCCGGGTGCTGGGCGCCGACTTGGCCAACGCCGAGGCCGGTTTCGTCCAGCAGGGCAGCGGCGGCAGCGGGGTGCCGTTCGGGGTCAGCACGGGCGGGGTGGGCCAGTGGGTCGTGTCCCTCGAGTTCAACAGCGAGGGAGCGATCAAGTTCCAGGACGTGACTAAGGAACTGGCCGCCTTCAGCGTGGGCGACCCGCGGCGGCGCTTCGCCATCGTGCTCGACGGCGTGGTGCAGTCGGCTCCCCAGATGGACGAGGAGATCACCCCCGACACCGGGATTGCCGGCGGCAGGGCCGTCATCACCATGGGCACAGGCGGGACCCCGGAGCAGTCGGCTCGCGACCTGGCGGTGGTGCTGCGCTACGGCGCCCTGCCGGTGACGTTCGCCCAGCCGACGGTGGAGTCGATCTCGGCCACGCTGGGCAGCGACTCGCTGCGCGCCGGCCTGATCGCCGGCGCCGGCGGCCTGGCTCTGGTGGCCGTGGCCCTGGTCCTCTACTACCGGGCGCTGGGCCTGATCAGTATCATCGGCTTGACGGTGTTCGGGTCGATCGTGCTCGCCGTCTTCGGCCTGCTCGGCCACTTCCAGGGGGTGAGCCTCACCCTGGCCGGGGTGGCCGGCATCATCGTGTCGGTCGGTATCACCGCCGACTCGTACATCGTGTATTACGAGCGGATCAAGGAGGAGGTGCGCTCCGGCAAGTCGATGCGCGCCGCCATCGACCACGCCTTCAAGCGGGCATTCCGCACCATGGTGACCGCCGACGCCGTCTCGCTGGCGGCCTCGGTGCTGCTGTTCATCCTGGCGGTGGGCTCGGTCAAGGGGTTCGCCCTGGCCCTGGGCATTGCCACCGTCACCGACCTGGTGGTTTCCTACTTCTTCACCCGGCCGGCGGTGGCCCTGGCCGGCTTCACCCGGCTGGGGGAGGGAGGCCGCTTCAGCATCCGCGGGGCTGCCGGGGTGGCCCGCGAGGCTGGACCGACGCGGGAGGTGGGCAAGTGAGCCTGGCCAGGCGCCTCTACCACGGGGAGACCCACTTCGACTTCGTCGGGCGGAGGCGGATCTGGTTCGCCGCCTCCTTGATCCTGGTGCTGGCCTCCGGCCTCAGCCTCGGCCTGCGCGGGTTGAACCTGAGCGTGGACTTCGTCGGGGGCTCGCTGGTCGAATGCGACAACCCGGCCGGGGCCACGATTTCGGATGTGCGCGCCGCTCTCGACGCTATCGGCCAGGCGGGGGCCAAGGTGCAGCTCAGCGGGGGCGGCGCCGGCGTGCGGGTGCAGACCGGCGAGTTGACCCAGGAGGGCCAGGACGAACTGGTGGCCACCGTGGCTGCGGTGGCGGGGGTCACCGACGTGGCCGAGGTCAGCTACCAGACCGTGGGGCCCACCTTCGGCCGGCAGGTGACCGAGTCGGCAGTGCGCGCCCTGGTCGTGTTCTTCGTGGTGGTTTCGCTGTTCCTCTGGTGGCGGCTGGAGTGGCGCATGGCACTCGCCGCCATCGTCGAGGTGCTCCACGACCTGGTGATCACGGCCGGCATCTACTCCCTCAGCGGCTTCGAAGTGACCCCGGCCACGGTGATCGCCGTGCTCACCATTCTCGGCTACTCGCTCTACGACACCGTGGTGGTGTTCGACAAGATCCACGAGAACATCACCGAGCGCGGCGAGCGTCACACCATCTCGGCCATCGTCAACATGTCGGTGAACCAGGTGCTGATGCGCTCCATCAACACTTCCCTGACCACCCTGCTGCCGGTGGGCAGCCTGCTCTTCGTGGGGTCTCTGCTCCTGGGCGCGACCACCTTGCGCGAGTTCGCCCTGGGTTTGTTCATCGGGATCGCCGCCGGGACCTACTCCTCGATGTTCCTGGGCTCGCCGCTGGTGGCGATCTGGAAGGAGCGCGAGGAGCACTGGCAGCGCATCCGGCGGCGCCTGGGGCGCAAGACCACCGAGGACGAGTTTGCCGCCCGCCAGCTGGAGATGGTGCCGGAAGCGGAGGCTGCCGCCGTCCTCCCCGCCGGCAGCGGGGCGGTGCCCCGGCCGCCGCGCAAGCGCCGGCGTCAGCGCTGAGGGGCTCGTCTCCCGGCCCGGACCGGGTGCCGGCGCGCCCCGTCGTACAATCCCGGGATGGTCGTCTGCAGCTCCGCGGCTCGGTTCCCTCGCCCGGCTGACCCCGTCGGGGAGGGGCGATGACCGAGCCTGCGGGCGCGGTGGGCGCCGACGATCCGGTAGCCGAGCTCGAGCCGATCCTGGCCGAGTTCCGCAGGCATTTCCCCCACGGCGACACCGGCCTCCTCGAGCGGGCCTACGCGACCGCGGCCCGGGCGCACCGGGGGCAGCTGCGGCGGACCGGCGACCCTTACATCACCCACCCCCTGGCCGTGGCCCGCATCCTGGCCGGGTACGGCCTGGACGCCGAGACGGTGGCGGCGGCGCTCCTCCACGACTCCCTGGAGGACACCGACCTGAGTCTGGACCAGGTGCGCTCCGAGTTCGGGGACGCCATCGCCGACCTCATCGACGGTGTGACCAAGCTGGATCGGATCCGCTTCAGCAACCTCGAGGAGGCGCAGGCGGCCACCATCCGCAAGATGGTCATCGCCATGGCCCGGGATGTGCGGGTGCTGCTGATCAAGCTGGCCGATCGGCTGCACAACGTGCGCACCCTCCACGCCCTCCCCGGGGAGAAGCAGCTGCGCATCGCCGCCCAGACGCTGGAGGTGTATGCCCCGCTGGCCCACCGCCTCGGGGTGCAGCGCATCAAGCACGAGCTCGAGGACCGCTGTTTCGCCATCCTCTACCCGCCGCGGCACGCCGAGATCCAGGAGCTGCTGCGCACCCGGGCCTCCAAGCGCGACGCCTACATCGAGGAGTTCATCGCCGAGGTGGAGCGGCTGCTGGCCGAGCAGCGGATAACGGCGGCGGTGAGCGGCCGCCCCAAGCACGCCTACTCCATCTACCGCAAGATGGTCGATGCCGGCCGGAGCTTCGAGGAGATCCACGACCTGATCGGCATTCGCATCATCACCAAGCGGGTGGGGGATTGTTACGCGGCCCTGGGGCTGGTGCACACCCATTGGCCGCCGGTGCAGGGGCGCTTCAAGGACTACATCGCCATGCCCAAGTTCAACCTCTACCAAAGCCTGCACACCACCGTCCTGGGGCCGGACCGCAAGCCGATAGAGGTGCAGATTCGCACCGAGGAGATGCACGAGCGAGCCGAGCGGGGCATCGCCGCTCACTGGGTATACAAGGAGGGGACGCCGCCCGAGGATGTCGAGGCGGTTCGCTCGATCAGCGCCCTGCCCCGCGAGTACGAGAACCCCGAGGAGTTCCTGGCGAACCTGAAGCTCGACCTCTACCAGGACGAGGTGTTCGTGCTCACTCCGAAGGGCGAGGTCAAGAGCCTGCCGCGGGGGGCGACGCCCGTGGACCTGGCCTATTCGGTGCACACGGAGGTGGGGCACCGCTGCACCGGGGCCCGGGTCAACGGCCGCCTGGTGCCCCTGAGCACCCGGCTCGAGTCGGGCGACATCGTCGAGATACTGACCTCTCGGTCCGAAGACCATGGGCCGAGCCGCGACTGGCTCACCTTCGTGCGCACCACCCGGGCGGCGGCCAAGATCCGGCAGTGGTTCCTCCACGAGCGCCGCGAGGTGGCCGTTGCTGAGGGCCGGGAACAGGTGGCTCGCCTCTTGCGGCGCGAGGGGCTGGGTCTGAGCGCCTCC
>Ga0172371_10007520_pt1 | contig 15495 bp, 13 predicted proteins | sample Lak12m_FD_114543 | JGI IMG/M metagenome (GOLD analysis project Ga0172371, IMG submission 114543) | Freshwater microbial communities from Kabuno Bay, South-Kivu, Congo - kab_022012_12m | ecosystem: Environmental > Aquatic > Freshwater > Lake | place: Democratic Republic of the Congo: South-Kivu... | reverse complement strand
TGAGACGCCCGCTGTGCGATAAACTCCGCCCTCAGCATCTGGCGCTCGTAGCTCAATGGACAGAGCATCTGACTACGGATCAGAAGGTTGGGCGTTCGAGTCGCCCCGAGCGCACTGAACATCTTCCCAGGTCAGGCTCGGTTTCGGTCCGCCTGACCGTGTGAGCGGAGCTCGTTCGGTGAGCTCTTCGGGCACTTCCTGCTAACCAACTTCGTCCGGCCCGTGACGCGTTCCCGGTCCTCGGCGCGCTTATGCGTTCCGAGGAGGCACGTGATGACGGTGATGCGGAGGGGCCGGAGCTGGTCGTTCGTGGCCTGGGTTCCCGACGGTTCGGGGCGACGCCAGGTATGGCGCGGTGGGTATCGGACGAAGACCGAGGCGGGCGCGGCCGAGCGGCGCTTTCTGGTCGAGCTCGATGACGAGGGCGATCGTGCCGCAGCCGGTGCGGCTGGACCGACGGTGGCGGAGTTCCTCACCGATTGGCTCGTGCAGTCCGAACCGACGCGCCGGCCGACGACATCGGTGTCGTACGAGAGGTGCGTGCGCGACCACGTGGTGCCGTACCTCGGCGAGGTCGTGCTGCGCGAGCTCGCGCCGGATCACGTACGGGCCTGGCAGACGTGGCTGCTGCAGAGGCCGTTGCGGTTCCGTGAGGGCACGCTGTCGCCGACGACGGTGCGGTACTGCCACCGGCTGTTGCGGCGAGCGCTCCAGGACGCGCTGCGTTGGGAGCTGATCGATCGCAACCCGTGCGACGCGGTGATAGCGCCTCGGCGCGCCGACACGGAGATGAAGGTCTGGTCTCTCGAGGAAGCGCGCCGATTCCTTGCCTACGTCGCGGGCGATCGCCTGGCGCCAATGTGGCGACTGTTCCTGGCGACGGGAATGCGCCGGGGCGAGGTTGCGGGTCTCCGCTGGATCGACGTCGATCTTGACGCCGGCCGGTCGCGGTCCGCCACACGCGAGTGCTCGTATACGACCGGGCAACGGTGTCCGAGCCGAAGACGCGCCGGTCGCGCAGAGTCGTCTCGCTCGACGCCGGAACGGCGCATGAATTGGCACTGCACTGTCAACGTCAGGAAGCCGAGCGCGCGTACGCCGGTGAGATCTGGACCGAGACCGGTTACGTGTTCGTGCGCGAGGACGGTGAGCCCCTCGACCCCGACCGGATCAGCCACGTGTTCCGGCTGACCGCTGAGGCGGCCGGCGTGCCCCGAATCCGCCTGCACGATCTTCGCCACACCGCTGCGGCGCTCGCGTTGGCAACGGGCATGCACCCGAAGGTGATGTCGGATCGGCTCGGCCACTCGTCGATCGCGATCACCCTCGACGTGTACGGCCACCTCGTGCCGGGGCTCCAGGAAGACGCCGCGGACGCTGTGGGTGCCCTGCTCGACCGTTGACTCTCGACGGCACCGGTCCGCGTGCAGACCTGCACGAGCGTCTGCACCGGAAGCCTGCACGCCGGGGCTTCTGGTCGCGTTTCGTCCGTCCAATGCGCCTATCTCCGAGTACCAGCGACCCTAAGGAGGAGGGATTTCCACGAAGCTCACCTACACCGTCACCGAGGCCGCCGAGCTGCTCGGCATCTCACGATCGAGCGCGTACGAATGCGTCCGTCGCGGCGAGATCCCCTCGCTCACGCTCGGCCGGCGGGTGGTCGTCCCGCGCCGCGCGCTCGAGGCACTGCTCGCGGTCGAGCCCGAGCCCGCGGAGCCCGTCCACAGCGAGGGCGGGCGGTGACCGGGCAGACTGAGGGACGGCTCGGAGCCCGCCTGAGCGCTTCCGGAGGATCCGTCGACCCGGGAGTGCCGCCATGCGCATCGAACCGCCTACCGAAGCCGAACGAGACGCCGTCGGGAGCGCGCTGCTCCGCGCCGCCGACGATCTCTGGATCAGTCCCGACCGACCGCTGGCGCGGGCGCTCTTCGTCATGCGTGCCGGTCTCGTCGCGCGGGAGCTCGTCGACGAGCTCGTCCGCGCCGACCGCTCGCGTCACGACCTCACCTACACGGACATCGGCGCCGCGTTCGGCATCACTGCCCAGTCCGCGCATCACCGCTTCGCGCGTCACGGCTTCCTTCGCACGTAACTCGTCGCTCGTCACGGCAATCAAGATCCACACAGACTCGCCAGTTGCGCTCCGCGCAACTGGCCGAAGCACGCCGCGCAACATGTGCAACGTGTCGTCGGTGTGGTCGGCATGATCGAGAGGCGATGGGCCGCGCGCGTTGCGAGGGATCTGATCACTACCGCGCGCGAGCCCGGCGAGGACGACCTGTCGGTGTATCGGCGATTGATCGACGAGACCGTCGAGACCATCGCGGACCTCGAAGACCGGGCCGAGCGGGAGCGGCGCGAGCTCGAGGAGCTCGTGCAGCTGGTCGTAGCCAGGCTCGAGCAGGAAGGCGAGATCGCGCGGCAGAGAATCGCCGCGGCTGAGGCCATGCTGGACGCCGACAAGGAACGTCGCCGGCTCGAACGCAAGGCGACGCAGGCCGAGACACGAGCCCGCCGAGCCATCAACGGCGCCCAACGTGAGGGAGTCCTGTCCCGCCACGTACTCGTCGATCCAGAGGCCTGGCGGACCCTTGCCCAAGGGGCCAGACACCAGCGGACGATGCTCATGACGCTTGCCGGCCAGGTGCTCGCGGCCGAAGCCACGGCGCTTGAGGCCGGAGACGCATCGGGACTGCCGTCCACCCGCCGGCGCCGGAGCCCGGGCGAGCGAGATCCCCAGCCGACCGATCGGGTCGTCCGTCTCCTCCTCGAATCCGATGCCTGGAATGCGATTGGCGACGCGGCCGCGGCCGCTGAGACCAGCACCGCCCGCTACGCGGGCGAGAGTCTGGAGACGGTCGCCCATGCGCTCGGCTGGCGAGCCGGCTGAACCGGGGGGGCTCGCCTGGGGTGGAGGATGGGAGGAAATGGTGCTCTCCAAAGGCTGTTTCGGGAAGTAGCCTGTTGCGCGTGACGCGAGACAGACCAAATTCTGAAACAAAAATGCTGGGCCAGGCGATCCAGCTCCTCCGAGACCGGCTGCCCTCCTCTTGGCTGGTCGAACGTGAGCCGATCGAGCCCGGAGGCCGCCGCCCAGACGCGGTCCTCGCGGTGACCGTTCCGGGCGGTCGGGAGATCGCGATCGTCGTCGAGGTCAAGCGCAGTGTTGAACCTCGCGACGTCGACCGCATCATCGACATGCTCCAGAGCGGCCCGGCGGGCTCACCATTTGTCGTCGCCCCATTCCTTAGCCCAGCCACGCGCGCTCGCCTCATCAAACGAGAGGCCGGCTACGCGGACTCGACCGGGAACTTCAGGCTTGCGATCGACGACCCGCTCGTACTCATCGAGACGAGCGGAGCGGAGCGCGACCCCGAGCCACTGGACCGGCCGCTGCGATCCCTGAAGGGCCGCGGCGCCGGCCGCTCCGTGCGAGCCCTCTGCGATTTCATCCCTCCGTACGGCGTGCGCGATCTCGCCAAGACGGCAGGCCTGTCACCGGCGACGCTCTCACGCGTCGTGGATCTGCTCGCTCGTGAGCTGCTCGTGGAACGAGGCCCACGAGGCGACGTGCAGAACGTCGACGTGAGTGGCGTCATCCGACGCTGGGCGAAGGACTACTCGTTCCAGCGCTCGAACAGCGTCGAGACGTTCCTCGAGCCGCGCGGGGTTGGCTCACTGCGCGAGAAGCTCGGTTCCGCGACGTTGCCATACGCCGCGACCGGATCGCTCGTCGCCGCAGCAGTTGCGCCCATCGCCGCCCCTCGATTGGTACAGCTCTACGTTCGTGACCTGGGCGCCAGCGCCCGAGCGTTGAGCCTCCGGCAAGCGGAGGATGCCGCGAACGTCATGCTCGCGGAGCCGTTCGACGCTGTCGTGTTCGAGCGGACGACCCAACGCGATGGCGTCACGTCCGCCGCGCTTTCCCAAGTCGCAGCGGACCTGCTGACAGGTCCAGGCCGCTCGCCGAACGAGGGCGAAGCTCTCCTGAAATGGATGGAGGCGAACCCAGGTGCCTGGCGCATCCGATCCTGAGTACAGCCGCGCTCGCGAGGTGCTCCTCGATGCGTTAGAGGCACTGCGCGGCCAACTCGACGCAGTGGTCCTCGTCGGAGCACAGGCGGTGTACCTCCACACCGGTGAGGGCGACCTGGCCGTCGCCCCGACGACCACCGACGCCGACATCGCACTCGCACCCGACGATCTGTCTGCCGATCTTCCGATCGACGACGCGATGGCTGCAGGCGGCTTCATCCTTACCGACCACGTCGGATCCTGGCGCGGCCGCTACGACGTGGTCATCGACCTCATGGTGCCCAACGCGTTGAGCGGCGCCGGTACCCGGGCGGCTCGCATCCCGCCCCACGGAGATCGCTCTGCACGCAAGGCCGTCGGCCTCGAAGCCACGCTCGTGGACCGAAGCCGCCACGCGGTGCGGGCGCTCGACCCGATGGACAACCGCGTCGCACAGATCTGGGTCGCGGGCCCGGCGGCGCTCCTCGTCGCCAAGTTGCACAAGATCGCCGAGCGGGCTGATCACCCCGACCGACTCAGCGACAAGGACGCCCTCGACGTGCTGCGCCTCCTCCGGGCGACGCCGACCGAGGAGCTCGCGAGGAGTCTCGCCACGCTCCGCTCCGACCCGCTCGCGGGCCCTACGACCAACGCGGCCGTGGACCTGCTCCAAGCCCTCTTCGGTACGCCCGACGCGCCAGGCTCGCGGATGGCGGCTCGCGCTGTTGAGGGTCTTGCCGATCCCGACGTGATCGCTGGGTCGTGCGCCGCTCTGGCCGAGGACCTCTTGACCACCCTCGGAATCCGATGAGCTCATACCCATCTTCCGCAGTGACGCGAAGGCGCGGAGGACATCCGGCGGTCGCCATACGCTGGGCGGTGCGAGGGTGAGGCCGAGCCGAGGACGAGGCACGACGTGGTGAAGGGTGGGACCAAGGCACGAAGCGCGCTCGACGGGCTCGACGACGCGCAGCGCGCGGCGGTGCTGGCAACGGAAGGCCCGGTGCTCCTCGTTGCGGGCCCGGGCGCTGGGAAGACCCTGACGCTCGTCCGTAGGACGCTCCACCTCCTGTTGGAATGCCTCGCGCGGCCCGAGGAGATCGTGCTGTGCACCTTCACCGAGAAGGCAGCCTTCGAACTCCGGGACCGCCTGCGCGCCGCCGCCACCGAAGCCGGCTACGACGGCGACCTCTCAGGTTTGCGAACGGGCACGATCCACGGCATCTGCAACACCTTCGTCGACCGCTACCGGCATCTCACGCCACTCGGCAACAACTACGAAGTGCTCGATGAGCTGACGCAACAGCTCTTCATCTTCGAACACTTCGAGGAGATCCTCGGCACGCCAGACTCCGCTGAGCGGTACCTCGCACGCTGGTCGACCCGCTGGACCGCCATCTCCGGCGCGTGCCGCTACTTCGACAAGATCACCGACGAGTTGCTCGACGCCAATCGACTTGCGGATGACGAAGATCCGTTCGTCGCTCGCATCGGTGCCGCGTGCCTTGCCTACGAGCGGGCGCTCATCGAGGCAAACCGCACCGACTTCGCCCACCTCGAAAAGCTCTTCATAGCGATCCTCGACGACACCATGACGGCGGCCGAGGTGTACCGATCGGTCCGCTACGTCATGGTCGACGAGTACCAGGACACGAACTACATCCAGGAGCAGCTCCTCACCCGTCTGGCCTCGGAGACCGGGAACCTCTGCGTCGTCGGCGACGAGGATCAGGCGCTGTACCGCTTCCGCGGGGCGACGGTCCGCAACATCCTCGAGTTCCCCGACCGGTTCCCCGGCTGCGCGGTCATCAAGCTGACGACGAACTATCGGTCGCACGCAACCGTAGTCGATGCGTACAACCGCTTTATGAGCAGCGCGGACTGGGTGAATCACTCGGGTGGCGCACCCTTCCGGTTCGACAAGACGATCGTCGCCGATTCCGACGCAACGGTCCCCGAGTACCCGGCTGTCCTGTCCATCTGGGGCGCCTCCCGGAAGGACGAGGCCGAACGCTTCGCCGATCTCGTCGCGTTCCTCCGGGATGAGCATGTGATCGAGGACTACAGCCAAGTCGCGCTGCTGTTGCACAGCGTTCGCACTGACCACAGCGCCCCGTATCTCGACGCGCTCGACCGGCACGCCATCCCGTACTTCTGTCCCCGCGCTCGCGCCTACTTCGACAACGAAGAAGTGACGGCGATGATCGGGTGCCTCGCGCTCATACTCGGGTACCACGGCGACGCACGCGGCACCATCGGAGGAAGAGCCCTCAGCGAGCTTGCCGCGTACGTCGACGCCGCCATCGTCGAGCTCGGTCGGCGGTTCAGCGGCGACCACCCGCTCGCCGTCAAGCTCCGCGAGCTCGTAGGCGAGATCGAAGCGCTCCCCGAAGACGGAACCCTCGACCGCCGCCCTGCCGACTACCTCTACGAGCTGCTTGCGGTCGAACCGTTCGGGACCTGGATCCGCAACGAGAACCGCGCCCGCAACCTGGCCACGTTCTCGTCGTTGCTCAACACCTTCCAGCGCTACTACCACTACGCCGTCGTCACCCGCGCGAATCTCCACTCGCTGCGACTCCGACTGTTCAACAGCTTCCTGAGGCTGCTCCACTCCGGTGGTATCAACGAGTACGAGGACCCCGACCAGCCATTCCCAGCCGGGCACGTGCAAGTGATGACCATCCATCAAGCCAAGGGGCTCGAGTTCCCCGTCGTGGTCGTCGGATCGCTCGCCGCGCAGCTCTCAACGAGCAAAGACGTCGACCGGACCCTCGGGCGCTTCTACCACCGCGCGCTATTTGAGCCGGAGCAGCGCATCACCACCTTCGACCGGATGCGCCTGCACTACGTCGCGTTCTCGAGGCCCGAGAAGTTGCTCGTGCTCACCTCGACCGAGGACCCGAAGCCGCACTTCGACCCGATCTGGAACGGCCTGGCCCAATGGCCATACGTCCGCAAGGACCTCATTGCAGCGCAGGGCTGGATGCACCGCGAACGGATCCCGCCGAAGAAGACCTACAGCTTCACCGGTGACCTCAGGGTCTACGAGACCTGTCCCCGCCAGTACCAGATGTTCCGGCACTACGACTTCACGCCATCGCGCTCAGCCATGATCTTCTTCGGGTTGCTCGTCCACCAGACCATCGAGGACCTCCACCGCCGAGTCCTCGCCGGGAAGGCCAGCCAACTCGACGATGAGTCGATCACGGAGCTGTTCGAGTTCAACTTCCGGCACCTCGCGCAACAGGATGTACGCCCCATCGGCGCAACCGCCATGGCGATCGCTCTTCGGCAGGTGCTCGACTACTTCCACGAGAACACAACCGAGCTCCACCGAGTGGTGGACACCGAGGTCGACGTCTCGCTCGAGAAGGACTGCTACATCCTCACGGGCGCCGTCGACTTGCTCCTCGCCAACGACGGCACGCTCGAGCTCCTCGACTTCAAAGCGCAGCGCAAGCCGAACCCGTCACACCCGGTCGTGCACGCCTACTACCAGCAGCTCTGCATCTACGCGCACATCTTGGAGCAACGCCACGGCCGCCGGCCCGACCACCTGCTCTTGTACTGGACCGGCGAGCGGAGACGAGCGGACGCGCTCATGCGGTTCGAGTACCGGCCTGACGACGTCGCCGGAGCTGCCGCGCATTTCGACGAGGTCGTCGCCCAGATCCAGGCACAAGAGTTCGCCGTCACCGTCACGCCCGACCGGTCCGTGTGCAAGGAGTGCGACTTCCGCGCGTACTGCCTCAGCGACGGCACCCTCGACCCCCACGAGGTCTCCTGATGCCCTTCGAGATCACCCGTACCGAGCTCGTCTGGCCCGGCAAGTACGACCAAGATGGCAGACGGCGAGAGCCGGAACGGGTCAGTCTTCCGTTCCAGACGATCGAGCGCGTGAACGAGAGCCGCGCGACGCGCGACGCCGACAAGGAACGCGGCATGACCCTCTTCGATGTCTGGAAGGGCGACGAGGGCGAGACCTTCGACGACGGCTGGCGCAACAAGCTCATCTGGGGCGACAACCTACTTGTCATGTCGAGCCTGTTGGAGCAGTACGCCGGCAAGATCGACTTGATATACATCGACCCGCCATTCGCGACGGGCGCAGACTTCTCAATGAGCGTGCCTGTCGGCGAGTCTGGAGACGATCTGTACAAGGAGCCGTCGCTCGTCGAAGAGAAGGCTTACCGAGACACCTGGGGCCGGGGTCTGGCCTCCTATGCCGAGATGATTGCGGATCGGCTCATTCTGATGCAAGAGCTGCTCTCCGACCGTGGAACTCTGTTCCTGCACTGCGATCACCGGGTCGTGGGACATGTGCGTTTGCTGTGCGATGAAGTGTTCGGTCCAGACAGGTTCCGCAACCTGATCACGTGGCGACGCCAGATTCCACGCGGCATGAAGGTCCACGCGCGGTTCATGCCCTTCAGCGCTGACTTCATTCTCATGTACACGAAGGGTGAAGACGCGATCTGGAACGAGGCGAAGAGGGAGACCCTGATAAGTGTTGCCGAGGCGGAGAAGAAGTACATGAAGGATGATCGCGGGTTCTTCCGCACCTCGGACCCAGGAACGTACTCGGACGCGAGTCTCGTTCGACTTCACAAGGAAGGTCGGATCTATGTGTCCAAGGGCGGCAAGCTCGTTGTCAAGGATGGCAGAGTCACGACGACGGCTGGAAGTATCGGCGTCAAGTACTACAGAGAGCGAAGGGGCGGCAAAGTCGTCGAGGAAACCGCTATCGACAACATCTGGGATGACGTCCCAGGGATGGGAGTTGTCTCCTCGGAGTACCTCGGCTACCCGACGCAGAAGCCAGAGGGCCTCCTTCGGCGCGTTATCGAGGCGTCAACGGAGCCCGATTCGCTAGTCGCCGACTTCTTCTGCGGCTCCGGTACCACACAAGCCGTCGCCGAGAAGCTTGGACGCCGGTGGATCGGCTGTGATCTCGGGCGCTTCGCAGTGCACACCACCCGCAAGCGGCTGCTCGGTATCCCCGGGTGCAAGCCTTTCGAGGTGCTCAACCTCGGCAAGTACGAGCGGCAGTTCTGGCAGGTTGCAACGTTCGGAGAGGATCTCGACGGCGACGGCGAGATCGCGCTCTACGAGTACGTCGCATTCGTCCTCAAGCTCTACGGGGCCACGCCCGTCACGGGGATGCAGCACCTCCACGGCCGGCGCGACGCGGCGTTCGTCCACATCGGCGCGGTCGATGCGCCGGTGACGATCGGTGAGATCAACGACAGCGTCGACGAGTGCCTCGCGGTGAAGGGCAAGGAGCTCCACGTCCTCGGATGGGAGTGGGAGATGGGTCTCCACGATCCGTTGCGGGACCTCGCGCGCGAGCGTGGGGTCAAGCTCGTAACGCTGCAGATCCCCCGGGAGATCATGGAAGCGGCCGCGACCGAGAAGGGCGACGTGCGCTTCTTCGAGCTCGCGTACCTCGACGTCGCGGTCAAGCAGACCCGCCGGAAGCGCGAGTACGTCGCGAAGCTGGAGGAATTCGTGATCCCGAATCCAGAGCTCGTGCCCGACGAGGTGCGGGAGAAGATCACGAAGTGGTCGGACTACGTCGACTACTGGGCGGTTGACTGGGGCTTCGCTGGCGACTCGTTCATGCAGGGCTGGGTCACTTACCGGACCCGGAAGGATCGCAGCCTCGCGCTCGCCTCCGATCCGCACGAGTACCCGGAGCCGGGCAGCTATTCGGTCATGGTGAAGGTCGTCGACATCTTTGGAAACGACACCTCGAAGGTCATTCCGATCGAGGTCGGCTGAGATGGCGCGGAAGGCGGCATCGCCCGCCACTGAGAACGCGCTCGGGTACGAGCTGCCCGATTTCGAGGCCCGCGACCCGAGTTCTCCGCCGACCAGCCACTTCGTGCTCGACCGGGCAACTGCCTCCTTGCGAGAGGAACCGGGCCGACGCCCGTCGACGATGTTGTGCGTGAACCGGTTGCGCCAACAGGTCGACGAGTGGCGCGCAGATCGTTACGGGGGCGCGTCCGACACGACGAAGCGGCTCTTTCGATGGTGGTTCGAGGAGGGCTCCGCCGCGGACCCGGAGGCCTTCAAGCCCTACTGGGGCCAGCGCGAGGCGATCGAGACGCTCGCGTACCTCGTTGAGATCGGCCGCGTCACCGATGTGCAGGACCTCATAGAGGAGTACGCGCAGATCGCGGACGATCGCGGTCGTCTAAGCCTCGGTGCCCTGTCGTTCCAAACCACCATGGAAGACGTCCGACAGCTTCTGGTACCAGATCGCACCGTCCCGTTCGACCTGCCGCCCGAAGGTCTGGCGCGCTTCGCGTGCAAGGCCGCCACCGGGTCGGGAAAGACGCTCGTCATGGCGCTCACCGTCGTCTGGTCGTACTTCCACGCCCGCAAGGAGCACGATTCGCCGCTCGCAGCGAACTTCCTCGTCGTCGCGCCGAACGTGATCGTGTTCGACCGCCTTCGTATCGACTTTGAGGACGGCAAGGTCTTCCGCGAACACGCACTAATCCCTCCCGGCTGGGCGTTCGACCTCAGGGTCATCCTCCGCGGTGAGGGAACCGAGCCATCGGGGACGGGGAACCTCTTCCTCACCAACGTCCAGCAGCTGTACGCGGCCGACGCCGAGTGGACACCGCAGAACGCGATCGACCGCCTGCTCGGGCCGAAGCCCTCGGGCAGCGCGACGCAGAGCCGCTCGATCCTGGAGCGAATCAGAAGCGTCGGGCGCCTGGTGGCGCTCAACGACGAGGCGCATCACGTGCACGACGACGACCTCAAGTGGAACCAGACGCTGCTCGACCTCGCGGACCGGCCTGACGGCCTCGCGCTGTGGCTCGACTTCTCAGCCACGCCGAAGTACCAGACCGGCGCGTACTTCCCCTGGGTCGTCTCCGACTACCCGCTTGCGCAGGCGGTCGAGGACGGCATCGTGAAGACGCCGACGATCCTCCACCTTGTCGATAAGGCCGACCCGACCGGGATCACCAACAAGAACGCAGTCGAGAAGTACGGCGACTGGATCACGGCGGGCGTGAGGCGCCTGCGCGTCCACGAGCAGGCCCTATCGGGGATCCGCGGGGTCAAGCCCGTGATGTTTCTCATGTGCGAGAACGTCGCCCACGCAGATGCCATCGGCAATTGGTTGACAGACAAGTCCTCCGGGTTTCGCTTGAAGGAGGACGAGGTCCTCGTCATCCACACCGACAGGACTGGTGAGGTCAAGAAGTCCGAGCTCGACGAGCTCCGCGCGCAGGCCCGGAAGATCGACGATCCGTCGAGCCCCGTCAAGGTCGTCGTCAGTGTGCTCGTGCTACGCGAGGGCTGGGATGTCCGCAACGTCAGCGTCGTCCTCGGGCTGCGACCGGGAACCGCCGAAGCACGCATCCTTCCTGAGCAAGCGGTAGGCCGAGGTCTGCGGCTGATGCGCCAGCTCGGACCCGACCAGCGACAGGTGCTCGAGGTCATGGGCACCCCGGCCTTCGAGGCGTTCGTGCGCGAGCTCGAGGGCGAAGGCGTCGCGATCGGCACGACGACCAAGCCCCCGAAGCCGGGCGTCAAGATCACACCCGTGCGCGACAAGCGCAAGCACGACATCGCGATTCCGCGTACCGGACCGATCCTGCGGCGGTCGTACCGCCGGATCGACGATTTCGACCCGATGAGCGCACCGCCGTGTGTCGATGCCGACGACATCGCGCGACTACGCGCTCTGCGGCTCAAGGTGCAGGAGGCCACGCACGGTGTCGATCTCGGCGCGGTGACCGTCGAGCGTCGTCGGCCGCTGCTCCCCGAGGAGATCGTGGCCGTCATCGCGCGCAAGGCTCAGGAAGCGGCGCGCCTCACCGGCGAGTTCGCGAGCCTCGTTCCGAAAGTTCGCATCTACCTCGCCGAGCGATGCTTCGACGAAGCCGTCGACCTCGATGACGAGCCCGTGCGCATGTTCCTCAGCGAACCGACGCGTCAGGAACGCGTCGCGGCGCACCTCGGGCGCCTGCTTGGAGAGCTGACGGTCGAGTCGAGGCCGTTGTCGGTCGAGGCCCAGCCGATCCGGCTCTCCGAGACCGATACGTTCCTGTGGAGACGCGAGACCACCGAAGCGACCAAGACCGTCTTCAACTTCGTCGCGACGTACAACTCCTTCGAGACCGCGTTCGCCGAGTTCCTCGAGCACGCGAAGGACGTGAAGTCGTTCGCTGCGCTGGCGGAGCACTTCACGATCTTCGGCGTCGAGTACCTCAAGCCGTCCGGCGCGCTGGGTAGGTACTACCCGGACTACGTAGTGGTCGAGAAGGTCGGGGCTGCGTTGCGGTACTGGATCGCCGAGACGAAGGGCCGCGTCTGGGACGGGACGGACGCCAAGGACGCGGCGATCCGGCACTGGTGCGAGCAGGTGACCGCACTCGCGGGCGAGCCGTGGTCATACATGCGAGTCGACCAGGGCTGGTGGAATCAGCACCACTTCGCGACCTTCGCCGCGCTTGTTGGTGCGATGGAGGAGCGCGATCGAGCGCTTCCCGAGGCGGTGCTCATCCGGGCGCCGGAAGCCGAGGAGGACCCCCGGTGACGGGGAAGGCCAAGCCGACACCAGTCGAGGCGTTCGAGCTCAACATCGCCGACGCGCAATGGCTTCTCGACACTGCAGGAGCCCTTACCAATCAGCGGTCGCGCCGGATGCGCGCCGAGATGCGGGAGAAGGTTGGTGAGGCGCTCGGCATCCCACAGCGCGATCGCCACAGCCTCGATTGCATCGAGAGCTTGGAGATCTTCGTCGTGATCAAGCCCACGGGCAGCGTGCGACGCGATCACGTCAAGGATCTCAGCCCCCTCTACCGCCAAGCGGTCGTCGCCGCGTGTGCTGCACTCGAGAGCTACGTGGCCGATGCGGTCCTTGCCCGTGTCGGACCTGTCGTGCGCAGAAAGGGAGAGCTTCCTGGACGGCTCGGCGACTTGACCCTCAGCGTCGCCGACTGGAAGAGCATCAACGATGGCTACGAGTACACGAGGCGGGGACTTCGTGAACGAGTGCTCGCGCCACGTGTACGGGAGATCGTCAGCACCGCCCCGAGCCAGATCGGCCTGGCACTGAACATGATCGACGTCAACGACTGGGCTCGGAAGGTCGACGGCGCCCGCAAGAAGGCGAAGGGAACCACGGTCAAGGAGCTCGAAGAGCTGGCCAAGAGGCGCAATCGGATCGCACATCAAGGGGATCGGAGAGGCTATGGCCGAGCGCGCATCAACCAGGACGAGGCGCAGCGGTACGTAGCGGTCGCCAAGGACGTGGCCGAAGCGATCGAGAGTGTGCTCGGGAACCCGCCGGCCGAATCGCAGCGCGCATGATTCACGAGGGGGCTCAGGCGCGTGGCTTGGGTATGCGCGTCCTAAGAGGTGCTCCGCTTGAGACCACGAGTTCATGATCGACGTCACCGATTGGGAAGCCGCGAGCGAGGAGCAACTCGGGACGAAGCCGAAGCAATGGCTGCGTGATCCGCACGGTGAGCTGTGGCTCTGGAAGCCTGCGACATGGAACCGGACCGCGAACGGTGCCGAGTACCTCAAGGGGGATCACTGGGCCGAACGGATAGCGTGCTCGATCGCCCGGGAACTCGGGGTTCCAGCCGCGCACGCCGAACTTGCCACCCGTATCGCCAGGCCTGGGACTGTCTGCCGGACGGTGCTCGATGACGACGACGTACTTGTGCATGGCAACGAGTTGCTCGCTGAGGCGGGCATTGTCGTCGCAGACTCGCACGACCGATTGGGCTACACCTTGGACGCGGTAGCGGACGTGCTCGCTCGTGTCGATCCGCCGGTCGAGCATCCCGCGCTTGGAACCGCGTACGAGTGGTTCGTCGGCTTCCTCACGCTCGACGCGTGCATTGGCAATACCGACCGGCACCAGGAGAACTGGGCCGTGATCGAACGCGACGGCACTCGCCGCCTCGCCCCGAGCTTCGATCACGCGTCCAGCCTCGGCTTCCTCCTGAGTGACGACGAAAGAGTGGAACGACTCCAGACCCGCGACTTGCTTCGGACGCCGGAGCGATGGGCCGCGAGCGCACGCAGCCGATTCGAGGACAACCCGGGCCCGGTCGATCTCGCGGTCGACGGACTCCTGATGGTCGGTCGCCCGGCGCGCCTGCACTGGCTCGATTCCGCACGAGGGCTCCGCGATCTCAATGCTTCACTGAGTGACGTGCCGGCGGCAGTAATGAGTGAGCCCGCGAGGGAATGCGCGCGTAGAGTGTTTGCCAGCAACGTAGAGCGGTTGATGTCCCACCGAGGGCTTAGGGTGCAATCATGAGCGCGGTGATGGGCGAGCGCAGGTTGTACGTCGCGTGGCGAGATCCCCAGACTCGGCGAATCTCGCCGGTCGGTCTGCTGATTCAGCGCGGTTCCGAGTCCGGCACGGTCTTCACGTTCGGCTACTTGAAGCTCGCTGAGACCTTGGAGCGGTTCAGACCGCTGCCAGGCTTCCCCGATCTTCACCGACGCTACGACGAGCCGGTGCTCTTCCCGCTGTTTGCCAATCGCGTGATGCCCAGAGAGCGCCCGGATTTCGCCGAGTACATCGAGCGTCTCAACCTGAACGTCGAGGCCGACCCCTTCGAGGTACTCGCGAGAAGCGCTGGCGCGCGCGCCACGGATCGCATCGAAGTCTTCCCGGCTCCCGAACGTGACGAGCGCGGTCGCGTCTCCTGTCTCTTCTTCGCTCGTGGCATCCGGCACCTCGACGGCGCGGCTGAGGCTGTCGACCAGCTGCATCGAGGCGACGTGCTACGCCTCGTCGATGACGCTGCGAATGAGGTGAATCCTCGGGCGCTTCTTCTGAACGCCGAATCGAGCGTCTCGGTCGGCTACGCGCCCGACTATCTGGTTGATCACATTCATGAGCTGCGGCAACTCAACGGTGCCGATCCCGAGGTTGTAGTCGAGCACGTCAACGGCCGCGAGGCGGCTCCGCACCTTCGGCTGCTGTGCCGGCTCGAAGCGCCATGGCCCTCTGGATACCAGGCGTTCTCAGGCCCACAGTTCGAATCGATCGTTGCCCTCGAGATCGACCCACTAGGTCTCGTAGCGGGGTGATGCACAGGTGTCCCTGCTAACCAGCTGCTAACCAACCTCAGCGGACGACGCCGGATCGCGCGACACGGACAGGACGCCGTGCAGCGCGTCGTCGCTGGTAGCGTCGCTCTCGACAACACAGCCGAGGACCGGGTCGCGCGGCCCGGACCATGGAAGCGGCGCTACGGATCAGAAGGTTGGGCGTTCGAGTCGCCCCGAGCGCACTGAACATCGTATGAGTCCCGCGGAGTGGTGGGGTTCGCGTCGGCGTTCCCTGGTGTGGCTCAGGTCGGTTGTTCGACCACACCTTCGGCCAGTGCGCCCGCGGGAACGCCGTGAACGCAAGCACGTCGGTACGAGCGTTCCGCATCGATTCAGCGGCCTTCGGGAACCGTTCCGCGAGCGTGTCGGTGA
>Ga0172371_10007517_pt1 | contig 15498 bp, 14 predicted proteins | sample Lak12m_FD_114543 | JGI IMG/M metagenome (GOLD analysis project Ga0172371, IMG submission 114543) | Freshwater microbial communities from Kabuno Bay, South-Kivu, Congo - kab_022012_12m | ecosystem: Environmental > Aquatic > Freshwater > Lake | place: Democratic Republic of the Congo: South-Kivu... | reverse complement strand
GACGGTGTCATGGATGCCTTCGATGTGAACTTCGATGGTATTGTCGACCGTTGGGACGAGAGCGTTTCCTGCGGTTCTGTCTCTGGCAGCAAGCTTCCGTCGACTGGAGCTCCCACACTGGCCCTCATCGCAGTGGCCACCGCAATGATGGGCGCAGGATTTATGCTCCGTCGTTCCCCCCGGTAGATCGGGGAAATTAAGTAAATAACCGCATGCGTATTTAAAAGGGCTGCAGAAATGCAGCCCTTTTTGTTGGGAAAAGACTGCTGGTCACCCGGCGGGCTGTCTCCGGACTTTGCCGCGGGCAATCGAAGCGAAGATTCCCGCGGCGCACATGGCTGTGAAGATGATGAAGGCGACCCGAGCGCTCCTGAGAAAGTCGGGATTTGTCTCCGCGGTGATCTGGGTCCCCCCGATGATCACCGAGAAGATGAGCATGGCGATGCCCATGCTGAGAATCTGACCGATAGTGCGCATCGTTCCGATCGTGCCGGCGGCGACACCCAGATAGCGTTTCTCCACCGATCCCATCACGGCATTGGTGTTGGGTGAAGAAAAAAGCGCAAAACCAAGACCCAGCACCATCAGGTTGGGAATTATCAGCGCCAGGCTGGTCTCCTCACCCAGGAATATCAGAAAAAAGAGGCCCAGCGTCGTGAACCCCATGCCAACGGAAGCGACCAGCACCGGCTCGACCCGGTCAGAGAGCCTCCCCGCGAGCGGCGAGAGAGCGGCCATGACCGCCGGTTGACTCACCAGCACCAGGCCTGCGGTCTCCGGGCTGAAGCCCTTGATATATTGCAGATAGAGGCTCATCAGGAAGGCGACCGCGTAGGTTGCGCTGTAATTGATCAAAGCCGCCAGATTGGAAAAAGCGAAGACGGTGTTATGCCTGAAGAGGCTGACGTCCATGACCGGATGCCGCACGCGCATTTCCCATGACACAAAAACCATCGCCCCCAGCACGCCGACCGCGACCAATCCCCATGCCCACCCAGCCGGTAACCTTGACAGGCCATAGATGAACGAGACCAGCGCCAGGCTATACATCACGGACCCCGTGAAATCGAACTTCTCTCCCCGGGCCCCCGCCCACTCCCCCTTGAGCTTCCAGAAGACGAGCGACAAGGCGCAGATACCCAGTGTGAACATCCGCTTCCGGCCGTAGATATCACCCAGGCGCCCGAAGGGGACTAAAAACATGGTTGCCGTCAGAAGATACGCGGTAGCGAACCAGCTAAGCACTAAAGCGCTGGCGCCGAACTGCCCGCCGATCACCGGAATGGCGATATTGACCGCCGAGATCATGAACGGCGCCAGAAATGCGCTCAGGGTCGCGACGAGCAGCGCCGCGCGCTTGCCGACGCCCTGAACGGGCGCGTTCATCTGCCGGAATCCAGCATCCGCCGGACAGCCATCGCCAGTTCCGTTGAGTTGATGGGCTTTTTCAGGACGACCAGCCCGCTCTGGCTGGCCAGGAATTTTTCCGTTATCTCATCGCTGTACCCGGTCAGAAACAGACAAAGGACCCCCGGACGGATCTCCCTGATTTTTTCATATGCCCGCGGGCCGCTAAGATGCGGCATCACCGCGTCCAGGACGACGATGTCGATATCATCCTGCTGCTCAGTGAACATCCTGAGCGCTTCCTGCCCGTCGCTGGCCGCTAAAACCTTGTAACCGTATGATTCCAGAAAGGTCGTCAGCAGCTCCCGCACCTTGCCCTCGTCCTCCGCCAGGAGGATCGTCTCAGAGCCACCGGGAGCCGTCTGCTGTTTCCGTTCGCTGTCCACCGCAGGCACGCCCGCGCCAGGCCTGGCTTCCGGGAAATAAACGTCGAAGCGCGTGCCCTCGCCGATCTTGCTGGTGACATTGATGAACCCGCCCTGCTGCTTCACGATGCCGTACACGATCGATAGTCCCAGACCGGTGCCTTCCTCTTTATTGCTGAAGAATGGCTCGAAGATATGGGACATGGTCTGCTCGTCAATGCCATTGCCTGTATCGCTGACGGAGATCCGTACATAGTTGCCGGGCTTAGCGTCCGGATTGGCCTCTGTGAACTCCTGGTCAACGATGGCCCTGGCGGCCTCGATTCTCAGCTCGCCACCATCAGGCATCGCATCCCGCGCATTAACCGTGAGGTTCATCACCACTTGCTCCAGGGTGGTGCGATCTACGAATATGTTACCGGCTCCCGGAGCGACCTCGATCAGCATTTTGATTTCCTCATTGATCACCCAGGAAAGCATCTGCTTAAACCCGGTCACCATCTCAGTGACGTCCAGCAGGTCCGGGTTAAGAATCTGCCGGCGGCTGAAAGCCAGCAACTGCTGGACCAGGGACGAGGCTTTCCGGGAAGCCTCGCTGATCGTGGTAAGGGTCTCCCGGATCGGCGCGTCCGCCTTGAGGCCCATCAACTCCAGTTCCGCGTTGCCCTGGATGACCATCAGCAGATTGTTGAAGTCATGGGCAACGCCGCCGGCCAGGATGCCCACGGCCTCCATCTTCTGGGCCTCCAGCAGGCGCCGCTCAAGATTTATCTTTTCTGTCACATCTTCAATGGTGACCACGACGCCGTCGACAACGCCGGCATCCTCGAAAACAGGCGCTGCGTTCATGTTTAACAGAATCCGTTTCCCGGTGCTGAACGTGATCGCATGATTAATTCCATAAATGGGAACGGCACGGTTGATTGCCTGCTGGAAAACCCGCTCGCCATCCGGCACGGGGTTCCCGGCAAAGTCAGTGACAGTCACCTGGTCATCGTCAAAGCGCCGGCTGATGATGTTTTCCTTGGATGTTCCCAGCACGGTCTCGGCGGCGGCATTGGCGAAAGTCACGTGACCGGCCGCATCGAGCATGAGTACCCCAGCAGGGCTGGTCTCCATGATGCGCTCGACGAGATCCCGCTCCCGTCTCAGGTTATCGTACGCCTGCACCAGCGATGTGATGTCGCGGAAGATGCCGAGCACCACTTTTTGCCCGTTGATGTCCAGCTTGGAAGCGTTGATGCTGGCGGGGATGATCAGTCCTTCCCGGTTAATCACCTCAGCGTCATGAAATGATCCGCTGCCTCCCCCATGCACCCGCCCCTGAAAGCGCGCGCGCCAGTATTCCTCCTGCTCGGGAGGATGCAGTCTTGTTTGGTGCTGACCGACCAGCTCTTCCCGCGGCCATCCGAACAGTGCTTCGGCCTCACGGTTTACCTCGAGGATCATTCCGGTGCCGGCATCCGCAATCACAGCGGCGTCACCCAGGTTCTCAAACAGGTGCCGGTATCGCTTTTCTGCCTCCCGGAGCGCCCTTTCCGCCCGCAGCTTCTCTTCATGGGCGCTGTCGATGCTGGCGCCGATGTTGCGTGACAGGCGGGCAACAATGAATATGACGGCGAGCAAAAACGGGATGATCAGGACAAACTCGATCAGGGCCGGATTCACACTGGTAAACCGGGAGAGCGTGACATCGAACAGGCCCAGTGACATCAGGATGACGACAGTAAACGGCAGAAACGCCCGCAACAGCCGCGCCCGGGTCCCCGGCCCTGTCAAGGATGCCAGCGGCCAGGACTCCGGCCCGGCCATGAAGACCAGCGCGCCGCCCACGATGATGAACGACAAGGCTGAGAGTGCCGACATCGGTACGATGCTCCGGTTATGCAGGAAGGGAGCGCCGTACATATATCCCGTCATCAACACCAGGCCATTGATGCCGACGATGGCAGCCAAAACCGCACCAGCCATGCGGCCGGCTTTCTTCTTTCCGGCAAACAGGATAGTCAGGAACGACAGGCCGGCCACTATCAGCGTGACGGCCGTGTCGGGCGACATACGTCCCGCGGGCAGGCCGGTATCAAGAAAAAGGCCACTGATAAACTTTTCTTCGAAGTGATGGCCGATCGCCGGTAAATACCCAAGCAGGATCACCGCGCATAAAATATTGGCGAGGATAACGAGCAGCGCTGCCACCGAGCGGGCGGGACGGAAATCGGGATAGACGGAGCGGATAAACATGGCGCCGCCGATCATGATGAAGATGAGGGCCGTGGCAGGGGTCATCATCAGATGGGCGGATCTCAGGTCGGTCATCGACTCCGGCGACAACGCCCAGCCACAGATCGACACCGTTGCCAGGAGCAGGGCTATCGCTGATCCGGCGAGCGTTACGAGCCGAAACTTGTCTGACTTTAACTGGGTCATATCCATGACAACAAAAATTCCCTTTCGGGAAGAAAAGCAATCATTTTACATCGCGGGCGTGCGCGAGCATGGTGTTGGCGGCGACTCTCCAGGAGAAGCGCTCCGTGGCCAGGCGATGCAGGCGTTGCCGGAATGCCATGTCACCGGTGGGATAGGCCTGTAATAGATGCAGAACTTCGCCGGCAAGAGCGGTGGTCAATGCCACGCCCGGGCGCAAATTCCGCAGGGTGTCGTCAGCCAGCAGCCCGGCGGCGGCACTCAGGGGAGTCCTGAGCCCGGTCTGATAAGTCGCCACCGGCAGCGCCCCGGAGGCCAGGGCCTCGATGCTGACCAGCCCGAAAGCTTCCGGGAACACTGAGGGCGCCAGCGAGATGTCAGCGGCGGCGAAGAGGCTTGCCAGCTGATCGTGGCCCAGATGTCCGAGGAAGTGCACATGCCCCGCCAGGCCCCGACCACCTTTGAGATAAAGTTCACGCTCTACCTGACTCATGGCCGGCAGCACTGCTCCATAACCTTCGCCGGCCTGAAGCTGTGCCTCGTTCATTGTCAGGCTCACGGCCAGATCGAAATCGCCCTCACTCAGCGCCTGGATAAATGCTTGCAGCGGGTCAAGCATCGGCCCCTCGCCGGCTACCAGCAATTGCAGACCGGGCCTTTCAGCCAGGATCATCGGCAGCGCCGCGACCGCATATTGTAATCCCTTGGTCCAGAGCAGCCGGCCGGCATAAACAACGATGTTGTCGGCGTCTTCTACCAGCGCGCGAATGAAGCCGGGCAGCCGCGGTGCGTCGTTTTCCGGTGAGAATAGCTCTGTATCGACTCCAGGCGGGAGTTCGGCCGCCCTGCCACCGAGATCGACGCCGCTCGCGGCCGCAAACTCCCGCAACTCCTGCAGGCTGGACGAACTCAGGGCAAAAATAGCCGCGGCGCCCGCCATGCCCTCTATCGCTAACGGCGCCAGACGGCTGTCATTTTTTAATGAGAAGTTCAGCTCGCTGCCATGGAGGGTGACCACATACGGCGCCCTGCCCTGCAGCGCCCGTGTGACCGCCAGCGGCTGCGTGATCAGATGGTTTGCCTGAACCAGATCGGGCGGCCATCGGTCAAAAGTGCTTTGCAAGGCCAGGGTTGTAGCATTGACATAAGCTTCGATCTGTTCGCTGGCCGCCTGCTGAAAAGGCACCGCCTCAAATCCGGGAAAAGGCCCGGGGACGAATGTGAGCAAGGCGCCGCCCAGGTGAGGCCGGACCAGGCGGCAGCTGCCGGCAAAAACCGGTGCCCGGCACATCACCTCCGTGAAGTTGATGTTCGCGGCATCGAGCTCATGGACGCTGTCGATGAAATCAAACTCTTCGGGGTGTTGCTCCTGGCATACCAGCGTGACCTCGTGCCCGGCCCGCACCAGATCCCGGCTCAGCTCGCGGGCATAGATGGCGCTCCCGGAATCATGGAGGAAATAGCCGTGGACGATGGCAACGCGCAACATGGCCTCAGACCCCGTTCCGACTGTCTGAGGCCCGGATGAGATCAGATCGCGGGCGGCTCACCGGACCGGTTGCCTGACCACGGTCTTGAGTTTCTCGGGCGCTGTGCGGCGCGGATCGCTCATATAGATCTCATGGTGTTTACCCTTGATCTTCAGGCCGTTCTCCCTGGCATATGCATGCAGCTTCTCGATGGTGGGGCCCTCCTCAGACCAGGAGCCGATATGCATGATCTGCACGGCCCTGCCTTCAGCGAATTTCTTCATTTTGAGTTTGCCCAGCGCCGGCGGGTCCTTTTTATCCTTCAGTATCGCCTTGGCCTTTTTGAAATCCTCCGCGGTAATATGCGGCGGCAGGGCGATCATCAGCGTCCAACGCCAATTCTCTTTGTCTTCTTCGTCGAAACCGCCTTTCCCCTGCATCCACCAGAGGCCCTCGAGTGGCATGACGGTAAAATCTGTTTTCGCGCCTTCCGCCTTGAGCATGAACTTGAGCGTATAGGCCATGCCATACAGTGCGCCGATCGCTTGCTGGAATTCGGGTGATCCCTCTTGCGGATACTTGCTGCCATCGATCATCAGGAAGTTCATTTCCGGCACATCGAGCTCAGCTACCTTTTTCGCTGACGGGCGGTAAAGTTCCTTGAATTGCTGTTTCATATCTATCTTCGCGGGCGCTTTCGCGACAGCCGCGGATCTTGCGGTGACTTTGGTCGAAGCCATGGCGCGGCTCCTTTCCTTTCGACTTCCATTTGCATTAGTCTGTTATGGCCGTCAGCGGCATGAATCTAACAGATGAAGAAGATACTGACCATACAGAACATCGCCTGCGAACCCCTGGGGTCGCTGGCTGACGAGGCCTCCGGCCTGGCCGATTTCACCTATGTGCATCCGGAAAAGGGCGAGGCCCTGCCTGCGTCGCTGGCTGGCTGGGAAGGCCTGATCGTGCTGGGCGGGCCCATGGCTGTCTATGAATCTGACCGGCATCCGTTTCTAGCAGCCGAGCTGGAACTGATCAATCAGGCAATCTCGGCGGATTTCCCGGTACTGGGCATCTGCCTTGGCTCCCAGTTGATCGCCGCGGCTGGTGGGGCCCGTGTCTATGCGGGTGAGACCCGTGAGGCCGGCTGGGGCGAGGTATTGCTGAGCGACGCGGCTGAGACTGATGAGCTGTTCGGTGGCTTGCCTTCCCCCCTGCCGGTATTTCAGCTTCATGGGGATACCTTCGATCTGCCGGCGGGCGCCGTGCGGCTGGCAGGTAACGATGCATACGCCAACCAGGCATTCCGGCTGGGCCGCAACATCTATGGCCTGCAGTTTCATGTGGAAATGACCGCTGAACTGGCGGCCCGCTGGGTGCGGATCTACCGCACGTACATTGCGGAAGCGAGCATCGAACCGGAAAATCTGCTGGAGGATCTGGAAGCCAGGTGCCAGGTCTTGCGCTCAGCGGCCAAACGCATCATCAGCGGGTTTTTGGAACTCTGATCCGCTGCCTCACCCTGTCGGTTCCGAGGAGCGAGCCTAGTCGATGCCGAGGCGCTTGCGAATGATGGTGCCCAGCATCCCGAAGAAGACGCCGACGCTCTGATATCTTTGAGCTAATACTTCATTTGTGTTAAGAAAACTAACCGGCACCTCGATCAGGCGCTTGCGGCTGCGCAGCGTCTCGATGTCCATTTCCAGCACATATTCTGGGCCGGAGCTTTTCAGCCGGTCCCTGATGTCGAGATAGCTGTCGCGCCAGAGCACCCGGTAGGTGCAGCCGACATCTGTGAGTCGCACCCGGTGACCGATCCAGAGGATCTCGATCAGTTTGCCGAGGACGATATGCGCCAGCCGCACGCGGCCCCGCATGCGGCTGCCCTGCTGGATGAGCTGGCGGGTAGTGCGCGTGCCCAGCACCAAGTCGGCGTCCGCCAGATATGCCAGGAACTTGGATAGATCAGAGGGATAAAAGGAATAATATCCTTCGACCACGGTGAGGACGTCCCCACTGGCCTGGTCCAGCCCGTAGGCGATCATGTTCCCGTATTCGGTAACGCCGGGAGGCGCTTCCAGCCAGCATACCTTGCTGAGTGGTTCCATCCATTCCGGCTCGGCTGTCCCCTGGGGCACCACGATCAACACTTCGTTGACTCTGGCAATCTCGTTGAAATCAGCCGCCAGCAGCGGCAGCCCCTCCTCGACTCCGAGCGACTGGATCACCACGCTGATCGTCGCCGTGGGCAGCTGCTGGCTGCGTTTGAGGAAGTTAGCCCAGTTAAGGCTGTCCACGTCATTGACATTGACGTAGTTCCCCTGAAGATTGAAAGGCTTGAGTTCTTCTCCTGCCTGGACCGCGTCATCCAAAACTCCGATAAAATCGACTGCTCCCTCGGTGCGTGAGAGGGCGTCATTCAAATAGCTGAAGATCCGCGGCGACAGCAGGAAAGTACCGGTCCCGAGCAGGTCGCCCTCATGCTGGCGCGGCTTTTCGACCAGGCGCGAGACGCGGCCGTCGGTGAGGGTGACAGTGTAATTCCGGCTGATGCTGTTCCAGTCGCGGGTCTCCATGAGGCCGCAAAAACCCAGGCCTCCATCAACCGTGACATCCTTTAAGCGGGAGTGATCCGTGTCCTGATAATACTCGTCTGACAGCATCAACAGGAATGGCCCGTCGATGGCCCGCTGCCCCATTGAGACCGAGTAACCCAGGCCGCGATGGATCGCATCATTCTGGAGATAGTCGATCCTCACGCCAAAGCGCGAACCGTCCCCGAAATGCTCCGTGATGGCGTCACCCAGATCGCCCACGATGATATAGATCTGGCGGATGCCGAGCTGGTCGCGCTGGATGGCTACCAGATGCTCGAGGATGGGCTTCCCCCCCACTTTCAGCATGCCCTTGGGGATCCGCTTGGTGTACGGATAGGCGCGGGTGCCCTTGCCGGCAGCCGGGATGAGTCCGACCAGCTCAGGCATTGGGGGTCACCCGGTAGTAAATGAGCACGTATAGGGCTTTCATCAGTTCGGAAAAATGCCTCATCTTGGACCGCCCTGTCTGCCTGGGCCGATAAATGACCGGTATCTCCGCTATTGTGTAGCCGCGTCTTGACAGCCTGACCGCGAGCTCCGCGACATGCTCGAAACCTGAGCGGGTGAACTGCATAGCCTCGATTGCTTCCCGGCGCATACCCTTCATGCCCGTGTAAAGATCGCTCAGCTGCTGACGGTACAGGATATTATAGAAAGAAGTCAAAATGCGGTTGCCGCTTGACCTGAGCCGCGACATGTCTATTTCCTGAACGTTACGGAAACGGCTGGCGTACACCACCGGATGCTGGTTGAGTTCACTCAGCAGATTCGGGATCGCTTCCGGAGGGTATTCGCAGTCGGCATCGATGATTATCAGCCGGTCAGCGGTAGATGCCCGCATGCCGTCGATCAGCGAACGTCCGTAACCCAGGTTCTCGCCGTGCACGATGACCGTAACACCAGGACGCGCGCTCAGGAATTCCAGGGTGCCGTCAGTGGAGCCGTTGTCGACGAAGATCAGATGCAGTGGAATGCCCAGCGCGTCAACCCGCTGGAGGAATTCCGGTAACATTTCCCGCTCATTTAGTACGGGGACGACCACATCCGCACCAGGGGATGAAAGCTCATCGATCATGGCCATAGTTTAACGGACGAACGGCTCCCGGAAATAGGGCAGACCTCTCGAACTGATATAGAATGTCCGTCACTCAGGCGGGGCCGCCCTGCCCAGTAGGAATCTTCGGTGAGCCTGGTGATGCCTGAGCCGGCCCCTGTTTTCGCGAAGCCGGGCAATTCTGATAATGTAATACTTGCTATCAGCTCGGTAACGGGCTGCATATTCAACAAATATTGTGAGAGTCCATGCCACTTTCAATCAACACAATTCGTTCGCAACTGGCGGAACTCGGTCTCGCCGGCAAACGCCCCATTCATCGTAACCTGTCACCGGCAGAGCTGATTGCCCGCTCGCTGGCTCGCGGTGAGGGAATCCTGGCCGCTAACGGGGCGCTGGTAGTGAAAACCGGTGAGCCCTCCGGCCGGTCCCCTGAGGACCGCGTCATCGTGGAGGAGGATACCGCCGAGCACGTCCACTGGGGGGATTTCAATGAATCCTGTCAGCCGGCTCTGTTCGATCGATTGCTGGATAAAGCACGCGGCTACCTGACCGACCGTGAACTTTATGTCTTCGATGGCTTCGCCGGCAACGAACGCACTTACCGGTTGCCGATCCGCGTCGTAGCCGACGCCAGTTGGCATGCACTTTTTGCGAACACGCTCTTCGTGCGACCCACGCAGATCGAAATGGATGATTTTGCCCCCAGCTTCACCGTAATTAATTGCGGCACTCTCAAGGCTAACGCTGAATTCGACGGTACGCGTTCATCGGTATTCGTGGGAATCAGTTTTAAGCGCCAACTGGTGTTGATCCTGGGCAGCATGTATGGCGGGGAGATGAAAAAGGCAATCTTCTCCGTCATGAATTATCTGCTGCCACAACGGCGTGTCCTGCCGATGCACTGCTCCGCGAATGTCGGCGAGACTGGCGACGTGGCCCTCTTTTTCGGCCTGTCCGGAACCGGAAAAACAACTCTGTCTGCTGATCCTGCCCGCCGGCTCATCGGAGATGACGAGCACGGGTGGAGCGACCACAGTGTTTTCAACTTTGAGGGCGGCTGTTACGCAAAGACCATCAGGCTGTCAAAAGAGTCCGAGCCTCAGATCTATAATGCCATCAAGTTCGGCTCGATCCTGGAAAACGTGGTGGTCGATCCGCAAACGCGAACCATCAATTACGACTCCGATCACTTTACTGAAAATACCCGCGCCACTTACCCCATCGATCACATCCCAGGGGCAATGTTAGGCGGCGTCGGTGATCACCCGCGCAACGTATTCTTCCTTACCTGTGACGCTTTCGGGGTGCTGCCCCCCATTTCAAAACTTACGCCCGAGATGGCCGGCTACCACTTCCTGTCAGGGTTCACCAGCAAAGTGGCCGGCACCGAAGTAGGCATCGTGGAACCACGCCCCACCTTCTCGGCCTGTTTTGGGGCGCCCTTCATGCCACTGCACCCGTCGACTTATGCCACAATGCTGGCCGAGCGGCTAAGCATGCATGAGACGAACTGCTGGCTGGTAAACACCGGCTGGACAGGTGGTTCCTACGGGGTGGGCCAACGCATGAGCATCAAATGCACCCGAGCCCTTATTAGCGCGGCGCTCGACGGCTCCCTGGCCAGATGCGAATTCACACCGCATCCGGTCTTTAAGGTGCTGGTACCCAACGAATGCTCGGGAGTGTCATCGGAGGTTCTCGACCCTCGCGCTACCTGGAAGGATCCGGCTGAGTATGACAAGGTAGCCAAACAGCTCGCAGGCATGTTCGCTGATAACTTCGAACAGTATGTCGAGCATGTGTCGCCCGAGGTGCTGGCGGCGGGGCCGGTTGCGAATAGCTAATTTAGTAGGCTTTTTGCCGCTATTCTAAATTTATTGTATTACCGCGGGTGCCCTCTTTAGCGATGCGGGAAAGTTACCAGCTTGAGGATAGCCGACTAAAATCGGGCCATACACTTTCTCGCCCTCCTTCATTTCCAGGGCGCTCCTGACCTCTTGATCGTCAAGCGGCAACTGTCCGAAATACACCCAGCAACTTCCGATATCCAACGACCGGGCGGCCAGCATAATATTTTGACAGACCATCGGCGTGTCATAATCGGCGGTCATCCTGAACCTATAACGAAGATCACTGCCGGAGCATCATGATAAATCGGATCGGCCACGACCGCATCGATTTCCTGGCGAGCCTCAGCGAACGCCTGTGAAGCCTTTTCCATCCATTTTTTTGTATCGCGGGATTCCCAGAGCCATCAGCTTGCCCAGGCTCATTACCCGCGATCGCGATAATGCCATCTCGACTTACTCCGCTGTGGCGTCATCAAATATCAGCAGGATACGCTGGTCTCCGGCATCAACCAGTATCTTACACGCCTTGGCAACTACCCTGAGATCTTCTGAAGCTATGCGCTCCGTGTCGGCAAAAGCCGTACACGATAGTGACTGAAATGAGTACATAACTTCCTCTGACTAGATTTACAGTCAAAATTTTTTTACCCGGGTAAAATGCGAGCGTCAAATTATACCCGGGTATTTTGCTCTGACACCATCTCAAACGGCTGTTGCAGCAGAAGAGGGACATGACTAAAGTCATGTCCCTCTTACTTAAATCGGCCTCAGCCGGCTTAACTTCTCTGTTCGGAATAGGAACTAGTGTGTCCCCACCGGCAAATTCGCCAAAAACCTATATTCTGTGCCGCTGTATCAATGTCTTTCAATTAATGGCTGGCGAGGAAGGACTCGAACCTTCAATCCCCTGATCCAGAGTCAGGTGCCTTACCATTAGGCCACTCGCCAGCGATGCACGCAGCAGACTAGAGTCTACCTTGCGATGCAGCCTTACTCAAGCCGTGTCGTGACGTCCCTGTGCCTGCAATTTTGCCCATGTGTCGCGGAGTGTCAGCGTCCGGTTGAACACGAGCGCATCGGGCGACGAGTCCAGATCGGGGCAGAAGTAACCGAGCCGCTCGAACTGCACGGTCTCGCCGGCTGGCAGACCGGCAAGCGACGGCTCGACGAAGCATTGGCTGAGAACTGTCTCGGAATCAGGGTTCAGATCCTCGAACACGTTGCCGCCCTTCGAGCCAGGGTGCGGACTGCGGAAGAGGTGGTCGTAGAGCCTGACCTCAGCGGGTAGCGCGTGCGCTGCCGAAAGCCAATGGAGGGTGGCCTTGGGACGGCGCCCGTCAGGCGCGTTCCCGCCACGGGTTTCCGGGTCATAAGTGCATTTGAGCTCGATGACCTCGCCGTCGACGTCCTTGACGACCTCGCGGCAAGTCACGAAATAAGCATACCTGAGCCGCACCTCGCGGCCGGGGGCCAGGCGGAAGAATTTCCGCGGCGGCTCCTCCATGAAATCTTCCCGCTCGATCCAGAGCTCCCGCGTGAACGGCAAGCTGCGCGTCCCGGCGGTTGGATCTTCTGGGTTGTTTACAGCTTCAATCTCCTCGACCTGGCCTTCAGGGTAGTTCTCGATCGTGACCTTAAGAGGGTGCAGGACCGCAAAGCGGCGCAGGGCCTGGTTGTTAAGTACGTCCCGGACGGCGTGCTCGAGCATCCCTACATCGACGACACTTTCGCTCTTGGCGACGCCGACCGCGGTCGCGAAATCGCGGATACCCGCGGCAGGGAACCCCCGCCGGCGCAGGCCCGAAAGCGTCGGCATTCTAGGGTCGTTCCATCCGCGCACGTGTCCCTCTTCCACGAGCTTCAGGAGCGTACGCTTGGAAATGACGGTATGAGTGAGATTCAGCCGCGCAAACTCGTATTGGTGAGGTTGCGAGGGCACCGGCAGGTTCTCGATCAGCCAGTCGTAGAGCGGGCGGTGGTCCTGGAATTCCAGGGTACAGATGGAGTGCGTGATGCCTTCGATCGCGTCGGATTGCCCGTGTGCGAAATCGTAGGTCGGATAGATGCACCAGGCGTCGCCGGTTCGGGGATGCGCCGTGTGCAGGATCCGGTAGAGGACCGGGTCGCGCAGGTTGATGTTGCCCGAGCTCATGTCGATCCGCGCGCGCAGCACACGGGTTCCGTTGGGGAATTCGCCAGCGCGCATGCGCTCCAGCAGGTCGAGACTCTCTTCTGCCGGGCGGCTCCGCCATGGGCTCTCGCGGCCCGGCTCGGTCAATGTTCCCCGGTGCTCCCGGATCTCATCGGCAGTGAGGTCGTCAACATAGGCCTTGCCGTTGCGCACCAGATGACATGCCCATTCATAGAGCTGCTCGAAGTAGTCAGAGGCGTAGTACAGGTACTCGCCCCAGTCAAACCCGAGCCAGCGGACGTCGGTCTCGATGGCGTCGATATATTCCTGCTCCTCCTTAACCGGGTTGGTGTCGTCGAAGCGCAGATGGCAGCGGCCGCCGAACTCGGTGGCGATGCCAAAGTTGAGGCAGATAGACTTCGCATGCCCGATATGGAGGTAGCCATTCGGCTCAGGGGGAAAGCGGGTGACAACTGTCTGGTGCCGGTCTTCCCGCAGGTCGGCGGCTACTATATCGCGGATGAAGTTACTACGCTCGGAGGGTGATGGTGTCTGATTATTCACAGAGGGTAGGATAGCAGAAAACCGGAGGCCCATGCGTGAGATTGTTTTAAATATATCTTTTGGGGGCGGAAGCTGGTTTGCTGAACACATCACTGTACACATCCAGCCTATCAACCTGGTCGTCTACCAGGGTCCTTACCTGGTTAACCCAGTGGGAGAACTCATCTTAGGGTGAGCTTCCAGCTTAGATGCTTTCAGCGGTTATCCCATCCGCACGTAGCTAGCCTGCAGTGCCGTTGGATTGGACAACAAATACACCAGAGGTGCGTTCGCTCGGGTCCTATCGTACTAGGAGCCACTCCACGGGTTCTGCTGCGATCAGGTTTGTCAATGCCGGTTGAAATTGACCCCTTTCTCGGACGGATAATCCATTCCAGTTTACTGTCTCGCTTCGGGGGTCCACTCCAGTGTTCCTTTACAAACAACTTCTTCCGTGGTTTAATTTCGCTGACAAGAATCATTCAAGGGAGCAAAAGTGAAAGTCTTCTTGTTTGTAATTGCCGTTTTGTCGTTAGTAATTATTTCTGGCTGTGGGTCCAGCCAAATCTCCTCTAATACAAAATCAGAGACAACCGTTGTACCTGTAGACATCACGGAGTTCATCACCGAGTTTGTCTCTAACAAGACTGCCGCTCAGGATAAATACAGGGATAAGTATGTACAGCTTACTGGCTTTGTCAGCGACAGGGGTGTTGATTCCGGATATAAAGAGGCCAGCGGCGGTGAATTTATAGGTGCATTTGTCACGATCGGTGCGAACCAGGCCGCCAGCAGCAGAAATGTTCAATGCTTTCTTGATGATGAGCCTCATTCGATAGCGAGTGCAGCAGCCGTCCGAGGGGGCGATAAAATTACGGTCAAGGGGGAAGTTGAGGACATACAGAACACAAGCGTTCAGTTGAAGAACTGTAGCTTTGTGGAAACGCCATGGTGACGGATTCAGTATTACTGACCATCGTACTGAATCACCCAGAGTTTACCGGTCCCCCCAAGTACCATCGGCTTCGGCGGGCTTAACTTCTCTGTTCGGAATGGGAAGAGGTGTTTCCCCGCCAGCAAAATCACCGGAAACTTTATGCAATTTTTTTGGCGCGGGAGCTACTCCGCGGGGTTTTCATCCGCACGTAGCTGCGGCATGTCACTCGATCGGCCTGCCAGGGCCACCCGAATAGCTCTCTCCCTCCACGTAACCATTTGCTGCGGCCCAGGATCGCGCAGCTTGTTCGAGCTGCGGATTGCCAGAATGCAAGAAGGTATTAGCCAAGTAAAGACTTCTTTCCTCGGTATCGCGATTCAATTCCTCGATAAGGATACCCTCAGTTCCCTTTAGAGTCATGAAGAAGTCACTTTGCCAATAGACAACCTCCCACTGCCTATTGTAGAAAGCAGCCATGACCGCGGCCTTCGCCCGTTCTGTACCAATTTTTAGCAACAGCTCCGAAGAATCGGCTGGCATCTTAGAATCCGGGTTACCTAACTCGGCAATTAGGGGCTCGACCGAAGGCTCTCCTATGGAGAGTTATAACTGAATCTGGTGTACGGCCCTGATTTGAAAAAAGGCGGCGCACCCTGTTGAAATTGGTTTTGACCAAATCAAATTCAACAAAAGGAGTGCGCCACATGAGCGAGAGTAACGT
>Ga0172371_10007515_pt1 | contig 15500 bp, 14 predicted proteins | sample Lak12m_FD_114543 | JGI IMG/M metagenome (GOLD analysis project Ga0172371, IMG submission 114543) | Freshwater microbial communities from Kabuno Bay, South-Kivu, Congo - kab_022012_12m | ecosystem: Environmental > Aquatic > Freshwater > Lake | place: Democratic Republic of the Congo: South-Kivu... | reverse complement strand
TCGCTAATTTTCACTAATTCTTCGGGACCAGGGATTATCCGCGAATTTTCGCTAATTTTCACTAATTCTTCGGGAACAGGGATTATCCGCGAATTTTCGCTAATTTTCACTAATTCTTCGGGAACAGGGATTATCCGCGAATTTATGCTAATCTTCGCGAATTTTCGGATGATAAGGTGCAAGGTTCTGATTCAAATGAGATGGAGGTCGGCGAGATTTGCCATCTTTCGTGAGAACAAGGCGCTTCCATTCGAGGCTGGGATAAGATCCAAAATTGATCAGGACACCTACTTCAAAGCCGGTGGCTTTCAGGTAGTTGATGAGTTGAGCTTCTTCGCGTGAGGTGAGATGGTCGAGGGCTTTGAGTTCGACGATGACTTTTTCAAAGCAAAGGAGATCCACAACGTAGGTCTTCTTCAGAGGTTTCCCTTTGTAATAAATGATAATTTCATGTTGAGACTCGGAGGGGATTTTACGCTCCCAGACTTCGATCTCCATGGCTTCCTGGTAAACCGGCTCGAGGAAGCCTGGCCCCAACTGGTTGTAGACCTCCATCGCGGCGCCGACAATAGCAAAAACCTCGTCTTTGAGCAAAAGACCTATCATGGGTCACACCATCCATATTCACGCGTAAATACCACGATCTAATACTCTCCATAATTGACCGTCTCGCTATAGCGAGGCTTGATTGCCAGCCGAGCGTGGACTTCAGGCCCCAACTTCTGCCAGTATTCGAGGCGGTCTCTCACGCTGTAGACCCATTCGTCGAGGAAGGATTTCACCGCATCCATTGACTCGCTGATCTTGTCCCATTTGAGATAAAAATCGTTATCGCGGTCATAATAACCCTGCGTGTAGGATGGATGCGCGCAGTAAGGTACATGGCAAACCGCATCCACGATGAAGCCGGGGATGAGCGTGCGGTTTGGGTCAGAGCGGATAACGGACTCATCCACGATCTGCTCAGTGGTGAGGATGACACGATCAGCAGCAAAGGCGGCTTCTTTCTGCTCACCAATAATGCCCCAAAGGTGAGCGTTCCCTTCATTGTCGGCACGCTGGACATGGATGATAGCCACATTCGGATTGAGCGCAGGGACGACGATCACCTCCTTGCCGGAATAGGGGTCTGCCACCCGGCGGATGTGCGGATTGGCTTTTTCGAGGTCAGCTGCGCCAGTAAGGTTCATTGGCATGAAAGGCAACCCCGCTGCACCAGCCTGGAGGCGAGAGATCATTCCGAAGTGGGAATATTCCTCCCATTCCAAGTGCCCAGCTTCGATCTCGGTACGGACGATGCGCAACGAACCGACTCCCGGGTTGCCCATGTACGAGAAAACCACCTTGCGGGCGCAGCCGGCAGCGACGATCTGGTCGTAGATGAGGTCAGGGGTAGCGCGGGCAAGCGTCAGGTCTCGCTTGTGCTGGCGGATAATCTCGTGTCCGGCAGCAAAGGGGATGAGGTGGGTGAATCCAGCCGCGTAGACCGAATCTCCGTCATGAACGAAATTAGATATCGCTTCGGTGAGGGTGGTTAGTTTGGTCATTGAGTCATCTCAGTGAAAATCCGTCCGGATTGGATAACTATCGTCACTTTTTTGCTGCTGTTTTTTCTGCTTTTCCTTCTTCTTTTCTGACCTTGCTTTACTTTTAGCATAGATGCCGCGCACAGCGCGGAAACGAGAGGGCTCGCCATGTTTTTTAGCATGGCTACGCAACCAGAAGCCGATGAACAGGACAACCAGCCCTCCGAGGAGATAGCGGTAATGGTCCGCCTGGCTCGTGCCTGAACCAAAAAAAACGATCAACAGCGCGATACCAAGCAAGATTAGGAAGAGGCCGATACGAGATGTGAAAGGAGGTTGTTGATCCATTATTGGTTTCCGGTAAATGGGTAGGGGCATAGTATAGCGTAGGAACGGGCTGGCGTCAAAGCAACCCTGTTCCATTTATTATTTGGTCTTCGTGAACAAGGTGCACGGATGCCATGGACACCATGGAATTGCTCGGAAACGGAGAACAAATCCATGTAACGCTGTGGATTTTGAGAAATCCGTACGCTCCCGAAGAATTGGTTATGGCAGTTTTTTTATAATATGAGCAGCGTCTGCAGGAATTGATTCCCACAGGTTGCGGATTGGAAAAGGTTTGCCCCGTGTCCGGTGGCACCAGGATAGATGATGAGTTCCATGGGATCGACCGCCCGAATGTGCAATTATGTGAATACTACATGGGGAATATAAGGGCCAATTTCAGCGTCAATGAAGAGTTTTGGGTATATTACATCGCGCAGGGTTCAGCTGTACTTTTCACCGGCGATCGTGACCAAAGTGATCATCCCGGGCTGGTGGGGGATACGACCGCGGGCTGAAACGCCGAGGCTTGCGCTAACGCAGATAATATGCGTATAGCCATTTAAGTGCCTAGGCTGGTAAACAAAGTCAATGGAGATGAGGGAGGCGCCCTCATCCCCCCTTCCCCCTTCTCCCACAAGGGGAGAAGGGGGGGAAACACCCTCATCCCCCCTGCCCCCTTCTCCCACAAGGGGAGAAGGGGGGGAAACACCCTCATCCCCCCTGCCCCCTTCTCCCACAAGGGGAGAAGGGGTGAATCGCCCTCATCCCCCGTCCCCTTCTCCCACAAGGGGAGAATGGGGGAAACACCCTCATCCCCCCTGCCCCCTTCTCCCACAAGGGGAAAAGGGAGGCCAGTTTATTCGAGTATTCAGTGGTTTAATTTCCCGGCTTTCTTGGGAACAACATTGGTGTTCTGGATTTGTAATCTAGATATGACACTCCAAAGCGAAGCTCCAATTCCCGTTCCTCATACACTTTGACGAAATAAAGCAAGGCCGGCGTGAATAGGAGCAGCACCCAAAGCACGAATAACGCGGACCGGAACCAAATCCCCAATGACAAGAGAAGCGCCAGGCCGGCAAGCACCATGGGATTGCGCGTCCAGGCGTACAACAAATCTACCGCCAGTTTCTTACTGAGCGCGATGAAAAAAGGCGCGCCGAATCCTTTTAGAGCAAGGTTTGCCACCACCAGCAAGAAGGCTGTGCCTGTAATAATGACCAGCGCCAGACCGATGCCGGAGGGAACCGGAAGTTCCCAACCGAGCCAATCGCGATATGTGGTCACCGCTCGGACAATGGGGATGCCAAATGTAAAGCTCAGACCAAAATGGACGAATGTCGTTATCCAGGCGGCGTAGCTGGTTGTTTGGCCCCGGTCGAGTATCTTCCTGCCAAGCCAAACCAGGGGGAAGGTCAACAGGGTTCCGCCAACGATGACAGACAGGTTCACGACATAGGAGAGGAACTGAATGGACGCCCACCACCAGATAAGCCAGACGAAGGCTAGAAGGGCAAGCTTGACAAGGAATTCAATGATTCTTTTCATAGCTCCATCCTTTGGATTTGCACAGCACCTTTAGGGAAGGCGTGGCTGCGGAACGAGAAACTATCCTGCCGACAGTAATTGGGCGGTGAACCGGTATTACCATCCGGCTCCCTGTGGACCGCCGTAAGCACCAAAATCTGATGGTGAGCCATCTGCATCCAGAATTTCGGGAAAACCGGCATCGATCGCAGGAGAACCGGGTAGCAGGTGAAAATTCCCAGCCGCGGGATCAGCGAACAATGGATTCTGAACTAAATTATGTGCACCAATAGCAGCAGACTGCCAAAACTCTCCTGAGTACTGACCAGGTTGATCCCACATCATGTTGTAATCTATCACCGACCTTTCCCCCGGCTCATTCGTGAGTTCGATCGCGTACTGGTAGGGGCCATAGATAATATTATTGAGAATAACGGTTCCGGGAAATGACCTCACGATCGAAATCCCGTGTGTGACTTCGAAGGCAGGGTAAATCATAGTTCCCTGGTAATACCAGCCGTCCGGGGGACCATTGACCCAGGCAACCGTGTTATTGATCACTTTCATATCCTCGCCAAACGCAACACGAATACCCCTGGCGCAGTCAATGAACAGGTTATTGCGGATAGTACCTTTCTCATCCACAGCCATGCAAGTCTGTGCGTTCATGGCAATGTTATGCTCAACCAGGGAATTTAAACTGCTGTTCAACGCCTGATGGCCTCCCCCCTCAATGATATTATGATGTATCCAGGTATTTTGACCAAAATCTGCAATACCTTGCCAATGGGAGTAGCGAATCTCGTTGTAAGCGATCACGACTCCATCGGAGTAGGGAACAACCTGCACGGCTGTGCGCCCGGCATAAAGAACGCGGCTGTGCTGCAGAGAACCTCTCTCCAGGAAGATACCATACCATTGCCCAGGAGTGGTGCTGTCTCCCTCTGGCAGAAAGGTGATGGGCTGCCCGGCCGTGCCAACCGCGTTAATACTGCCATTACGACCATCAATCAGGATTGCATTCTGATCCCATTCAGCCGAGCCGACCGGGTCATTGTGTTCGAGAATGTAATCGTCTATGCAGTCCATTCCCATGTGTTGATCGTCACTGTTGGAAGCCAGATAGACCACCGTACCCGGTTCGATGGTTAATATCGCGCTGTTAGCCATGTGGATATCCCCCGTGATGTGGATTTCCCCGCGCCAGGTCTCATCCTGGCTGATGGTTCCTGATGTGGTGTAATTTACCCTGGGGCCAGGCTGTGTCGAAGTGGGTCTTGGTGGCAAGGAAGGAGACCGAACAGGTGTTGGGCTTACAGTTGGTGTTGCGGGTTGAGATGGTTTACCGCTACAAGCCGTCAACACAAGAACCATAATCAGCAGTCCAAGTCTTTTGAGCATGCCACCTCCGTTTTTATCACCCATTCTGCAATGGGCGAGAGCTTCAGATCGTTCAGGAAAGAGAACCGAACCCGCGTTGAAAGCGGGTTGCATAACAGGTTATTTACAATCCGCTAAAAACCCCATCAATAGGAGTATTTGAGGGTTTGGGATGAAACCCTGTTACAATAAAGTATAGCATACACCATCAGGACGCAGATGCCCCTCATCTCCCTTACCACTGATTTCGGCCTGAAAGATGGCTACACGGGCGTGCTGAAAGGCGTCATCTGGGGAATCTGCCCAGAGGCGCAGATCGCGGATATCAGCCATGCCATCACTCCGCAGGACGTGCTGGAGGGGGCGTTCGTCCTGTGGCGCGCGTATCCCTTCTTCCCGGAGAATACGATCCACGTGGCAGTAGTGGATCCCGGCGTTGGCACACGCCGCCGCCCAATAGCTGCGCGGATTGGCAAGTACTTTTTTATAGGGCCGGATAACGGTCTATTCACACCTGTGATGGAGGACGCCGAGAAAAACCGCTGGCAGATGGAGTTCGTCCACCTGACGAACGCCAAATACTGGCTGCCGGACGTGAGCCATACTTTCCACGGGAGGGATATCTTTGCGCCGGTGGCAGCGCACCTGGCGAAGGGTGTGCTGCTGGCTGAGGTGGGTGTCCCGATCAGCGATCCGCTGCGGTTGGAAATGCCGAAGCCGGTAAGGACGAAAGACGGCTGGCGAGCGCAAATAACCGTAATTGACGTATTTGGCAACCTAACCACCAATCTGCCGGCTGCGTTCCTCGCCGATGCGGGAGAGGTGATCTTCCGCCTGCGAGGGCGCGAGGTGCGAGGGTTGGTGAAGTCGTACGGGCACCATTCGTCCGGTGAGTTGATCGCCCTGGTGGATAGCGAGGACTTTATCGAGATCGCTGTGGTTAATGGCAGCGCGGCCCAGGTCATCGGGGCGCGTGTAGGGAACCTGGTGGAGGTTATTCTGTACACGGATGGCACGGATTTCACGGATTCACACGGATAAATACTTAAGATACCCCCAAAAATCCATGTTCGACCGTGAAACCTGTGTATTGAAGAATGAGGTAGAATCAGGAACGCCAGCCCCAGACGGGTGTTATCCTAGTGGAGCGTTCATGCCCGCCGAGTTTCCCCTCGTCATTGAAAACCTTGCTTTCCGTTACCGCGACCGGCAGACAACCGCCATCCGAAACATCTCCTTCTCGGCGCGGCAAGGTGAGATTCTACTCATTGCCGGGGCAAGTGGCTGCGGCAAGACCACACTCATCCGCTGTGTCAACGGCCTGATCCCGCGCTCCTACAAGGGTGAGCTTTCAGGCCGAATTTTGTTGCAGGGGGAGGAACCTAGCAGATGGCCACTTTCTCGAATCTCCCAGATGGTTGGCACGGTGTTGCAAGATCCGGAGCGACAGATCCTGGGGACGCAGGTGCTTCACGAGGTGGCTTTCGGATTGGAGAACCTAGCCTTGCCGCGCGCCGAGATTCGCGCCCGCGTGGATGAATCGCTCAAGTTCCTCAACATACTTGAACTGCGAGAGCGGGAGACCTTTCACCTTTCTGGCGGGGAGAAACAAAAGGTAGCTCTCGCCGGGGTGCTGGCAATGCGTCCCTCCATCCTGCTATTAGACGAACCTCTAGCCAGCCTGGATCCGGCGTCTGCGTATGAAACCCTGGACATGGTGCGCCGACTGGCTGACGAAGGCATGACCGTGTTGATGGTTGAACACCGCGTCGAGGACGTGCTGCGCATCCGCCCGGAGCGGGTTATGTTCATGGCGGATGGGGATATCCGCTACCTTGGACCGCTCGCCGGGCTGGAGAAGGTGGTGGACTACCACGAGGTCAAACTGCCTGCACCGGTCATCATCGGGCGGGCGAGGCGCGATGCGGTTCCAGCGGAGCTGAAGATCCTACCAACGGTAGCAAGCCAAAGGTCTGGAAAGGAGACGGAGGGCGATGCAATCGTCCGCTTCGAGAATGTCGCCTTTGGGTACGATGAGCGCGAAGTCCTGCACGGTGTCAACCTGGAGATCAAGCGTGGCGATGTGATCGCCGTGCTAGGGCCGAACGGCGCGGGTAAGACCACCTTCGTCAAACACGCCATCGGCCTACTCAAGCCGAAATCGGGTCGCGTGCTGGTGCAGGGGCGGGATACCAAAGAAGCCAGCGTGGCGCAGATCGCAAGCACACTCGGCTACGTATTCCAAAGCCCGAGCCACATGCTTTTTGCACCCACGGTGCGCGAGGAGCTGGCCTTCGGACCAAAGAATCTCAAGCATCCCATAGAACAGATCGAAAAGGAGGTGAAAGAGGCGCTACGAATCGTAAACCTGGCTGATAAGGAAAGCGACCCGCCGCTCGCGCTATCGTTCGGCCAGCAGAAGCGGGTCAGCATCGCGGCCATCCTGGCCATGCGCAGCCGTATTCTAGTGATGGACGAGCCGACCGCCGGACAGGATTACTTCAACTACATGAACTTCATGGATGCCATCCTGCAATTACCCGGTTTTGAATCTATTCTCTTCATCACGCACGATGTGGATCTTGCGGTCATCTATGCCAACAGGGTGTTGATGATGGCTGAGGGGCGCGTGGTGGCAGATGGTTCGCCGCACGAGGTGCTAGGCGAAATGAGTCGACTGGTGGAGTGCCGCCTGACGCCAACCAGCCTGCTGGCAGAGAACCTGAAGTACTGGCCGCGCACGAACCGTTTCCTGCGCGCCGAGGCGTTGGCGCATATGTGATCTCAACCCCCGCCCCTCTCACTGCCCCCTTTGGTGGTGCTCCGCGAGGAGAGGGGAGAGGGTACGGAAAATAATCATAAAAAGGAGAATGTATGAACAAGAAATTGCTTGGTGTTTCCATTGCCCTGCTCGTCATCCTAGTGGTCTTCCTGCTGCTGGTTTGGCTGGGCGGCAGCGTGTTTAAGATCGAGCGCCTGATGACCGGCGAGAACCCGGTGCTGCGCTTCGTATTCGTCATCATTGGCTTGCTGGTAGCGCTGGCAATCTACCTCGGCACCAAGGAAAGCCCGGCCTGGGAAGTGGGCACGCGACAGGTGGTTTGGATGGCCATCGGCGCGGCGTTGTATGCCGTCTTCTCCTGGCTTTTCAATGGGACGGTGTTTGTCGTCCCCTCGGTGAGCCAGGTGGCTCTGCGACCAGCGATCGCCATCCCGATGTTCTTCGGCTACGCTTTCGGCCCCATTGTCGGTTTCTTTTCCGGCGCAGTGGGCAACATGTTCGGTGACGCGCTGACCGGCTTTGGCTTGTATCCGCAGTGGAGCATTGCCAATGGCCTGGTCGGCTTTATCGCGGGCTTGCCGATGCTTTTCAAGGACAAGAAGAAATCCCTTGACAGCGTGCTGATCACCGGTGGTGTGCTAACAGCCATCGCGCTGGTGATTTACTTCCTGAACCGCACCCTGCCGAACACGATGTTCTATGACGTGGCAAATAACATCTTCGGTGATGCACCCATCTCGCCTTTTGCCGGAATATCACTGCTGGTCGGCTTCATCCTTGTGCTGATCGTGCGCTTCGCCTTTGGCAAGAACGTGGACATTGCGGCGGCGGTGACCTGGAGCATGCTAGGCAACATCCTGGGTATCGGCTTTGCAGCCATCTCCGACATCTGGATCAATGGCTACCCGCCAGCCCTGGCCATCGTCGGCGAGTTCCTGCCCGCTGCCGGTCCCAACCTGATCTTTGCGGCCATCCTCGTGCCACTGCTGGTTGTGGCGTACGCGGCAGTGCAGAAACAGTCGGGGCGGTAATTAATAGGGTCATATCGAGGAATGCAGCGACGAAGCAATCCCCTGGTGGAGCAGGAGATTGCTTCGCCGCCTGGTCTCGATACGGGTTTTGACCCATGGAATCCCCGACACTTGCCTCCGGGGCAAGTGTGCAGCAGGTGCAAGTGTAGGCTTCGATACCCAACCCTCCTCGACCACAACGGCTCGCAATGACAGGCGAAGACCATGTTAGTCACCTGGCGTTACCGTGAACGCAAGTCTCTGATCCAGTGGTTCGACCCGCGCGCCTGGATCATTTTCTACGCCTGCTTTATGGTCGGGACACTATTCTTTTGGGACATTCGCTTCCTTTCGGTGTTCTTCGTCATCTCGCTCATCACCCTCTTCACCTCTGGTGTGACCTGGAAGGAGATGCGCCGCGCATTCATCTTTATCATCGGCTTCGTCATCATCTACGCCATCCTGACCTTTCTCACGGGGCGGGGGGGGATCGAGGCTTACAAGCAAGAGCACCTCATCCGCAGCCTGGAGGCGCCGTTCACTCTCATTGGCTGGAGGCCAACCCTCAACATCAGCGTGGAGAGATCCTTCTTCGCCCTGAGTCAACTGGCGCGCGTCTTCAGTATAGCGGTGATGACAATCCTGATCCCGTATACGCTCGATCCGACGCTTTATGGTGTAACCTTTCGCGGTCTGGGCTTCCCGGACAAGATCGCCTACGCGATGGACCTGACCATGCGCTTCATCCCCACCTTTGGCCGCGACTTCCAACTGACGATGGACGCGCAGCGCGCCCGCGGTTACGAGCTGGAAAAGATAACCGGGGGCATTTTCGAGCAGGTGCGAAAGCTGGGTCCGCTGATCGTGCCGGTCACGATCCATGCGATCATCGGCTCGGAGGATATCATCGACGCGATGGACCTGCGCGCTTTTGGTGTCGGCCCGCGCACGTGGCTGGAGGAGCTGCGGTATCGAACACGCGATAAGGTTTTAATCGGTTGTGGGGTGATATTACTGGTTGCTTCGCTGACGATGCTATTGTTGGGTTATGGGGGGTTTTGGGTGCCGGAGGGGTTGGTGATGATGGTGGGAGGATGAGCGATGTGATTCATGGCAGGGTTCTGGTGGGAAAAATACTTGCCTAGGTTCATGGATGTAGGGTAAATCGAACTGGTCGCGGCAGTTCGAAAGGCTTCCATGTGTTGAATTGGCAATCTCAGCTCTGCTCTGTGGCGATGGCGATATAGCTACCGTAAATGGAGAAATTGTTACAACAGAGGATTATGCTCTGGGGAAAAACTACATTTTCTTTATTTTTATTTTCACGTTCTTTACGGAATTGTCTTACTCTAAAAAGAATAGCCTCAACATTGGAGGGCGGGGTGGGTTGGCGCCCTCGTTTTCCATGTAAATTGTTTAAGGTGTCCATCAACAAGTAAATTTCATTTAATGGTTTATCGTACTCTCGATAAAATGCTTTCGATTTATACACCAAGACCAATTCCTTCCAAATTTTGTATTCTGCTTTTTTCTTTGATTTCAGGGGGTATTGTTCAAAGATCGGTATTATTACATCTATCAATGCTTCTGTACGGTTTACAAAGTAAGTACAAAATACTTGAATCCGACCGCTGGCAGCTCGTCTAACCTGTTCGGAAATATTTCCAACACCAAGCTTGTTACGAATATCGATTAATATATCTTTTTCATCACTGATTAGGACAAGTCTAAAAGCACAGATTATTGTATGGTTCTTAATAAAATGGGCTGAGAAACAAACCTCACCATCAGAGAATCCAACGAACCAAGGATAAAAAAAAGGTCGAGTCCATATGATCACAGTTGAGGCTGACTTCTAGGTACGCAAAAGATAATTGATCATCTATGATGCTGTTGCCATCATGCGCGGCCTGACTTCACGCGCCAATTTCTCTCCAAGAATATCCACTGCAACGTCCAGGTCATATTCAACCTGCAAGCCCAGCCAGAATTGTGGAGACATGCCGAAATACCGCGCCAAGCGCAGGGCAGTATCGGCTGTTACGCTCCGCTTCCCCAGCACGATTTCGTTGATGCGCCGCGCGTCCACGCCAATATCTATTGCCAGACGATTCTGGCTCAGGTTCATAGGTTTCAAGAATTCTTCCTGTAATACTTCCCCCGGATGAACCGGGTGTAGTTTTCCAGAATCCATAGTCGTTTCCTTTCTATTGATAATCGGTTATTTCTACATTGTATGCGTCACTGCCTTGCCAATCGAGACAAATGCGCCATTGGTCATTGATGCGGACGCTGAATTGACCTGATCTATCGCCGAAGAGTTTCTCCAACCGATTGGCTGGGGGAATGCGCAAGTCATCGAGGGAAATAGCGTTATTGATCATGCGTAGCTTACGCAAAGCGACCTGTTGAATATCAGGTGGAAACTTGCGTGAGCGTTGACGTTGATAAATCTTGCGAGTCTCTTCGTCTTTGAACGATTTGATCACATTTATATTTATAGTGTATCGCGCTAAACGTCAACCACAATAATAAATATTATGATTATTGCTGTTCGTTTCTTGGCGTCTTCAACCCTGTTCTGAGTTTGTTCATCACCTCCCGTTTTTACGCGCGCTCCCAGAACATCATGATATTCTACCAGGAAGCCCTCCACCGCCCGCCGGTCGTGGATAACCAGCTCGCGCAGCGCCAAGGAGAAGGCGTTCCCGACCCTATCCTCGTGGTCGTAAGCAAGCAGGCGGCAGATGGCGGGAGTGCGGGGCACATCACCTTTTCCCCCTTTGTGAACGCATATTAAACAGGATCGTGCTGACCAGCGCGGCTCACCGCTACCAATGATCGCGTGAACACGCCCAACGAAGGATCAGGTCGTCGGAGACCTATCCTGCACGCCAGGCGGGACTCGCCAGAGTACGAGCGAAGGAACCACCGTCCACCAGGGTTTGATGCACTGGCTGAGTTCTTCGACCTCCACTGCGCCCGTGCTGCGGAACGCGAGGCGGTGGGTAGCTAGACTCTCGTAAGCCACATTACGCGGATCGAATTGCCGGAACTGGTGGCAGGTGAACACCAGAACGCACTCTGCAGTTGCTACTTAAACACAGTGCGAGTAGTTGCGGCACACTAGGCGGACAGTTGGTGTGATAGGCGGGGGAGGAGGCGGTTGGCAGCGTCCAACTCGGCAGCAAGGGTTTGCGGATCAGGCAAGCATTCCAACTTGTCCTCCCACACTGACTCTACAATGAAAATGCATTGGAAACAAGAGGCAGGTTCTCCTGGAATTGCCGTAATAAAGTGAAAAATAGGCTATAAAACCTGGAACCCGTTTCCTTTGTGGAAACGGGTTCCTTCCAATTCACATGCCAGGTTTTTAAGGGAAGGTAGTCGCTATCTCCGGCCGGTATCGTAGGTGCTGAAAACACTGCTTTTTGAACCCCGGCAGGCCTTGACCCAATAGTAATAGGTAACGCCAGGGTTGGCCGAGGTATCGTTAGCAGTGGTGCCCGTTATGCTGCCCAGGAGGGTCTTCGTGCCAGTGGCACTCGTGGCGCGGTAGATTTTGTAGGAGGTCGCGCCCAGCGATGCAGTCCAAGTGAGCTGTACCTTGTCGGGATAAGTCCCATCACTAGCCTGGAGGTTGGTTGGTGGAGCGATGTTACGCCAGCCGGTATCGTTGTCGCTGTAGCCGCTGCAGTTCGCCCCCTTGCAAGCCTTCACGAAGTAGTAGTAGGTGACGCCGGGGGTTGCAGATGTGTCGTTTATAGAAGTGGCGGTTGTGGTGGCCGGGCCAGACTTCGCACCGGTTGGGCTGGTGGCGCGGTAGACCCGGTAAGAGGTGGCGCCAGCCGAGGCATTCCAGCTGATCAGAACCTTATCGGTAAATGCGCCATCACTGGCGAGGACACCGGTCGGCTCGGTAAGATTGCGCCAGCCCGCATCGTAGGCACTATAGTTGCTGCAGTTCACGCCGCTACAAGCTTTTACCCAGTAATAATAAACGACTCCAGGGACGGCGGTAATATCATCGAATGCAGTATCCGGCAGGTTGGCGATCAGGCTCTTCGTTCCGCCAGCGCTGGAGGCGCGGTAGACCTTGTAGGTTGTTGCGACGCTATCTGCAATCCAGATCACCTGCACTTTGGTGGTAAAAAAGCCGTTGCTTGCTACCACGCCGGCAGGTACATCAACCTTATCTAAAACGTTGATCGTGAAGTTCTTGTCGAACGACCCACCCTTGCCATCGTTCGCGCGGATGCAGATATTGTAGGAGTTTTGTACCTCGTAATCGAATACTGCGTTGGTCTTCAGTTGCGAACCGTTAATCGAGAAATTCGCATCGTCCGGACCGGGGAGACCGCAGGCAAACAAGGCAAAGGTGTGCGTGTCGCCCGGGTCGGGATCGGTCGCGGTAAGCGTCCCGACCGTTGCACCTATGGGCAGGTTCTCGCCCACAGAAGAGGCGGAGAGGGCGATGTCAGTGGGGGCGGAATTATCCAGCTCGTAAGAGCCGATGTCGCAATGCGCGTTCTTTGGACGGGTCACACCACGCTGATCCTTGCCATTGATCGGGGGAGCCGCGCAGGCGGAATCATCGCCCGCGTCAATCGCCGGGGAACCTCCGAGCAAGGCATGAGTGGGGGTGGGACCGCCATTATCAGCCAGCGCGGCGAGCATGGGATCGGCCACATTTACCTGGTCGTGCGGCTGGTTTAACTCCAGGTCGAAATCAACATTAGCACCCGCCACGCCGACGAGGTTGTAGTCCAGGCTGTAGAAGCGCTCTGTGGTGGAACCTGCGCTGAGGTCATAGCCCGTATTGCCGGCGAGGATGCTGCTGCCAACCTTTATGCAGGTGGAGGCATTGTTACGCGACCACGCTCCGCCTCCAGAGAGGTTGTCAAAAATGGTATCGAAGAGCAGGGTGATCACTCCACTGTCGTTGAAGATGCCGCCGCCGCTGGTCGCGTTATTTCCAGAGAAGGTGCTGTTGGAAACGGTGACAGCGGATCCGCTTGCGCAAGGGCCATCGGTGGTGAAATTGGAGATGCCACCTCCGTTGTATGCGGTATTACCGGTGAAGGTGCTGCCCGTCACGGTCAATGTCCCGCCTATGTTATAAACGCCGCCGCCGTTATCGGTTGCGCTATTGCTGGAGAAGATGCTGTCCGATACGACCGACGTGCCGTAATATTGGGCAATGCTTCCACCTTTGACTGCGCTATTATTGGAGAAGGAGCTGCCTGTTACGGTCAGCGTGCCGGTATGGACCATGATAGCGCCGCCGGAGTTGTATGCGATATTATCGGAAAGGATGCTGTTTGTCACCGTCAGTTCAGCATGATCGTTGTAGATGCCGCCACCAGAGTCCGACACCCCCTTGGTGATTGTCAAGTGATTCAAGACGACGTTCACACCGGGGGTGATAAAAATCACCTGAACATCCGCGGTGCCATCGCCGTTCGTGTCGCCGCTGAGGGTGACGTTGCGCCCGGCGCCATTTATCGTCAGATCCTTCTCAACGGTCAATGCACCCACCAATGCTATGGTGTAATCACCGGCGAAGTTGATGATATCGCCGGGGTAAGCCGCGGCGATGGCGTCGCGCAGGTGGCAATTTACGCCGGGGCAGTGGTTGGCGTTGGTTGTACCGTCGTCCTCAGCGGATTCGACAGTTATGGTAGAGGGTGTCGAGTCGTATTTCATCACCGTGGCTTTATAGGAACTCTCACCATCTGCATACGCCACGTAAGGCGTGCCATTCTCCACTTCGAGAGAAACATGATCCACATCGCCCGCAGAAAAACCCGGTGAGCCGACCGTTTCCCAACTGACCCCGTTAAATTTCATCACCGTGGTTTTATGTGGGGTGGTTTCATCCTGGTATGCCAAGTAGGGTATGCCATTATCCATTGCGAGAGAGAGGTAATATGCGTTACCAGCGGAAAAACCCGCCGCGCCGACGGTTTCCCAACTGACCCCGTTGAATTTCATCACCGTGGTTTTATAAGAGTTTGCAAAATCCTGATACGCCACATAGGGCGTGCCGTTCTCCACAACGAGAGATGTATAATTCGCAATACCCGCTGAAAAACCCTCCGCGCCGACGGTTTCCCAACTGGTCCCGTTGAATTTCATTACCGTGGCTTTTTGATCGGATAAGGAGTGTTCAAAGGCTACGTAGGGCGTACCATTATCCAGGGCAAGAGAAATGGATCCTGCCAAGAAAGTGGAAAAGCCCGGTGCGCCTACGATCTCCCAAGCCACCCCGTTGAATTTCATCAGCGTGACTCTAGAGCCGTTTGCCGCGTCACTAAACGCCACATAGGGCGTGCCATTATGCAAGGCGAGGGAGGTATACCCTGCCGCGCCTGCAGAAAAACCCGCCGAACCAACGGTCTCCCAAGTGGCGCCGTTGAATTTCATCACTGTTGCTTTGAAGGAGTTGGCTTGATCCATGTATGCCACATAGGGTGTGCCGTTCTCAATAACGAGGGATGTAAAATACGCTTCACCAGCGGAAAAACCCACCGAGCCGACAGTTTCCCACGCGAGGCCGTTGAATTTCATTACCGTGGCTTTATCGGAATTGGCGAAATCCTGATACGCCACGTAGGGCGTACCATCATCCATGGCGAGGGAGGTGTACCATGCTACGCCAGCTGAAAATCCCGCCAAACCGACAGTCACCCAACCGCCAGCAGCGCGGACGGGATTGACTCCTAAAGCGCTGAACGCCAGCGCTGGCAGGAGGGTGAGCAAGACGAGCAGATTGAATGTGCGTTTCATTTCATACTCCTTTTTAGAATGTCATTCACAACTTCCATTTCTTCTTTTCTTATTTAATTCCGGACCGGATGGCTTTCTTCTCTCCGGCGGTCTCTGCCTGTTCCTGGATAGCTTGTAGAATAACCACCGGATTCTGAAGGGGGATGATTTGACCAC
>Ga0172371_10007514_pt1 | contig 15500 bp, 12 predicted proteins | sample Lak12m_FD_114543 | JGI IMG/M metagenome (GOLD analysis project Ga0172371, IMG submission 114543) | Freshwater microbial communities from Kabuno Bay, South-Kivu, Congo - kab_022012_12m | ecosystem: Environmental > Aquatic > Freshwater > Lake | place: Democratic Republic of the Congo: South-Kivu... | reverse complement strand
GATTAAAGTTCCAGCACCATTACCGATTAGACCATAATATTTATTCTTATTAGCAACTTCTCGTTCAATGCCATTAAATGAAGTGCCATATTGGTCGATATATGATTTTGTTGCTCCATCTATTTTCGCTTCAAATAAATTAGCGGTTGTGCCACTTATTCCATTACTGATTAAAGGAACAACATTAAAAGCACTATTGACAACAGTTACATCAGTTAAAGTTGGACTAATTGCTGGTGCATAATAAGAACCATGCTGTCCGTCTAATAAGTCAGCATTTAAATTTGTATTTAAAGTTGCAGAAGCAATTGTAAATGGAGCAGTTCCAGTAGCCACTGTTGATTTTATATCACCAGATGATTCTATACTGGTTGCTGTCATCTTTCCAACAGTTATATCATTAGTAGTCGATGATCCCCTTCCAGTAACCGAACTTAAAGTATCAGCTTCAGTTGAAGTAACAGTTATTGTACTTGAATCAGTTTGAGAAACAACTGAGATACCAGCGCCTTTTACAGTAACTTTATCAGTTCCAGTTCCAGAGCCGATCTCTATGCCAGCACCTCCAGTTTCTGAAGTTGCAGCTAAGGGGATGATTATATCTTGAGTCCCATCAAAATTCTGACCTGATATTTTACGAGCAGTATCTAATTGTTCTGCATATTTAATAACAACTTCTTCATTAACAGTGCCTTCACCGTTCTTTATAGTTGCTTTAAATTTGTGACTTAAATTAGCATCTTCATTTATTTTTTGTGCCATATACAGTCATCTCCTTTCTTATCTAAAAACATATAGGATTTATATAGGATTTTAAAGATTAAACTGGTGAAACATCCTTAAAGAATAATCCACCATAAATTAATTCTGCAGATGGAGTTGCTTGTCCAGGTGAACCAACTTCTAATACATAAGCACCAGCAGTGACAACACCTTTTCTATTAACTTCAACTGCAGTGTATGTCATTGAATCAATATCTGGTTCATTGACAGCATTATAAGCATCAATGTCAGCAGCAACTGAAGTGCTTTCTGGAAGATCTTCATTAACAATTTCACCCCAGATTGGAGCAGCCGAAGTTGAACCATTACCAGTTTGAATTAAGAATTTCTTTAATGCAGTTGTATTACCAGCCAATGTAGCTAATGTGTTTGTTCCAGAAGCATATAAAGTATCGCCAAGTGTATATGAACCAATTCCAGTACCACCGCGTGTTTCATCTAATTGAGCTTCTGAACTTATTATATCATCAGCCGAAGCAATGAGAACATGATTAGCAGTTAATGAATTAATAGTTAAATTATCGCCAAGTGTTAATGATTTAGCATTTGTGTCACTTGATTTAATTGTAATTGCTCCAGTATAAGTGCTTGTTGCACCAACAGTAAAGTTAACGTTTGAAGTTAAAGTTTTTCCATCGGCAATTGTTAATGTAGATCCAGTGCCTGGTTGAGTTATAGTGACCTTATTAAATGTTGCTCCAATAACCTTTCCATCAGTTGAAACTGTGAAAACATCATTGACATTAATTCCACCATCTAAACTAGCTAAACCATCAGCATCCAATGTTCCTTTTGTATCCGTATTTCCAGTAGCTCCATCAACAGAAAAAACTGTAATTGGAGTTGTGCTATTTATAATTAAATCAGCTCCAGCAGATAATGTAAGATTATTTGAAATATCCACTGTGCTATTAATATCAACAGTATCATCTAACTTAGTTGTTCCAGTTACTGTAAGTGTTCCGGCAATAGCTGTATTTCCAGTTCCATCGGCAACTGTAAATTTATTAGTGTCGACAGCAATTCCACCATTAGCATTAAGCAAAGCAGTTAAAGTTGTAATTCCAATGACTCCAAGAGTTCCACCAACAGAAGTATTTCCAGATCCATCTCCGGCAACTGTAAATTTACTAGAATCAACAGCAATTCCACCATCCAAATTAGATAGCCCAGTAACATTTAGTGTTGAGTTTGCATTTACAACTGCATCTAAATTGATAGTTCCAGTTCCATTTGGATCTAAAACAATATTACCATCAACATTAGTTGAAGCAAGTGTATTTCCATCTAAGGATAAATTATCAACTTTAAAGATTGTTCCTGATGTGGTATATGTGAAATTTGAACTAGTTATAAGTTTACTAGTTCCAGCATCCCAGTAAGCAACTCCAGCAGATGTTGGAGAATCTTCTCTGGTAGCAATTTTTTGCATCGAGACATCAACAATCATTCCATCCTCTTGAATGGTGACATCACCTACATAAGCAGTTCCGGTATTATCAAAAACAAGTGCTCCATCATTTGTTCCATCATATTTTGTAGCAACTAAACCAGCATAGGTTGTCATTGCAGTTGTGCCAGCACTTCTTAGTTGAATAATATCATCTTCAGTTGTGAGAGTAGTTGTGTTCAATATAGTATTTGTACCTTGAACTGTAAGATTTCCTGGAATAATAACAGTACCAGCTGATGCTCCAATATTAATTATTCTAGTTGTAGTTCCTGTATCTGAACCTTGACCAAGATTAATAGTATATGATTGGCCATCCGTTAAATCTTTATTTAATAAATTAAATGAAGAGGCTGTTGTGGTAAGATCCCCGCCATTAACAGCTAAATCTCCAGTAAGAGTTGTATTTCCACCAACTCCAAGTGAACCACTTATATCAGCAGCTCCATTTATATCTATGCTAGTAGCTGTAAGTTCGACTTCATCATCAGCTTCAACCAGTACTCTGGCAGATCCAGAAGCATTGACATTAGTTGATTTGAGTGTTAAAAGTTCTTCAGTTACACTATTTCCAGTTATTGTAAAATTAGAGCTGGTAGTTGCGTCTAATGAAATATTTGCTCCATCGATAGTAGTTGTTGTAGAACCATTAATATCAATAGTAGAAGCAGTTAAATCAATTTCTGATTTAGCTGATACCAAAACATCAGCAGTTCCAGTTGAAGAGTTAGCAGCAGATAGAGTTAAATTAGAAGCAGTTCCAGTTGCTCCTGTGACTGTAAAATTAGAATTAGCAGTTGCATCTAATGAAATAGTTGCTCCATCGATAGTTGCTGAGTTATTAATATCAACAATTCCATCTAAAGTTGTAGTTCCATCTACTTCTAAAGTGCTTTTAGCATAAACTGCACCAGCAGCTGAAACAGTGAAATTACTTGAGTTAACATTAATTCCATTATTTAAATATGAAACTCCAGTAGTTGTTAATGTTCCAGTGACTTCTGCATTTACAGCAACATTTAGATCATTAACATAAAGGTGCCCAGAATATGATAAATCAGTGTTTCCATTAGCAGTTGAACTAGTAGAGCTAAATTTACCATCTGCTGCAGCAGCATATGGAATAAATGAAATAGCTCCTGTTTGATCTCCAGTTTCAGGATCAGTTGTTATTGTGAATGTGCCATCAAATATTCCATCAGTAAAGCTAATGCTTGGAATATCTGTTTTTAGAGCGATAGTTCCGGTTCTAATAGGCAATGTGAGTGTTATATTGTCTGTTAAAGTTCCAGCTTGAACAGTAGTTGAATAATTATCTATTCCAGTTGAGAGCTCAGATGGATTTAGATCTGGAGCTGAATATGTTCCACCTAAGATGAAACTATTCTTGCCAAGTACTCTGTAATCAGTTTCATTAATGATTTGAGAACCAAGTGTTTCTGGCCATAAAGTCAATGTTCCAGTTTCTAATTTTTGTTGAATAATATATTTTCTTTTTACATCAGCCATAATCGTTTACCTCCTATACTTTCTCAAGATACAGATAATCGCCTGGTCTAACATTTGCTGTTTCAAGCTGTTCAGGTGTTAGTGTTCTTATTTTATTTTCTACTGCATTATGTACAGCTTCTACAGAGGGAATATTATCACTTAATTCAGCAACATTATCTACTCTTATATCAGCAGTACCTACATCTCTTATTGTACCATCATTCTCTTTAATAGTCAGCGTACCATTATTATCTTGAAGCTCAACACCGTTCTTTCCAAGTTTGAATTTCTTTGATGTGGTACCATCTAATTTGCTATAAATCATAATACTACCTCCTTTTCATTTTTTTTATATAAATAAGAAAGTGCTTTTATGCACTTTCTTTTATTAGAAATTATTTTTAATTTAAAAATTAATATCTTTCCTTTTAAAATTAAATTTTTTACATTAAAATTCTACCATTAAATTTAATTTTTTAAGAAAAATATCAATTTATCATCAAAATAATCTCTATTATAAGCTGTGCTATATTAGGACAAAAAGTCCTATTAGAAATTATATCTCAGTTTAATCAATATCATATGGTTGTAGTATATAATCAATGTAAACATTTGCAGTTCCAGTAGCAGATCCAGTGATAACAGAGGATACTGGATTTGTTGTTGTAATTAAAAGATTTGGTTCCTTTATATAGGTTCCTATCTCTGTTTCAAATATTTCATCAGCACCTATAATGATTTGTTCTCCAACTTTTATGACTATTTCAGCAGTATATGCCTGAGTTATATTTACTACAACTTTCTTTATAATTGCTCCAGCAGGAATATCAAAGTACTGATCTTCTGCAGCTCTTCCAGTATTAGTTAAAACTACTAAAACAGTTCTTGATATACCAACTTTATTACTTGCAATTGTTATATCTAAATATTCTTTATTTATTGCATCAGTATCATTATCAATGCTCTCAGTAACTATTCCAGTAACCTTTCCAACAGATAAAATCTTTTCAAAATATATAGTAGTTTCATCTGAAACAATATCTATATTATTAAGAAATTCTGTAATAGTTTGTGCATTTGATTCTGATATTTTTATATCTGTGCCGTAAATAGTTATAACACCATTTTCATCAGGAAGCTTATCATTTATAATATTAATCGTTCCTGATCCAGTAATTTCTTTTAATTCATATGTTCCAACATGTCCCAGTGAATATGGAAATGTAATTATAAATATTAAAACTTCGCTCTCTTCGCTATCTACAACTGCAATTACCTGACCTGGATATGCTATTGGATTACTAGCAGCATATTCTTCAGCAGCAGGAAGTGTTGAAAATATAGTGCTGCCATCTAATGGAAAATTAGCAAGTCTTAGATAACCTTGAAAGATTTCTCTAGCCATATATTATCAACTCCTTCCTACTAAAATCATGATTATTTAATGAATCTTAAATGCATTGAATTTGACAATGCGAATGGCATTTTGTACATATAAACATTATATGGAATAGGACTTAATCCATTTCCAGCTTCTATATTAATTGTTGTTTCTGAGAAGACATTAATAATATTTGAATATCCTTCTTCTTTATGTTCTATGGCAGTAAGTAATCCATCAACTGCTGGTAGAGCAAATAAGATAGTCATAGTGCCAGTTGGTATAGTTATTTCTATATTTATTTCATCATAATCTGGTTGAGTTTTTATAGCGAAATAACTTCGAACATCATCACTTTCAAGTGTATTGATATTTAGAATTTCTGTGCTTCCACCATAAAAAATTGCTCTAGCTGGTTCTAATAAAACGGAAAGAATTTCAGTTGATCCTGCTTCAATTTTTCCTGAAACTGGATCACCAAAGTTATCATATTTTGTAGGACCGGTTGCATATGTTGCATATGTTGAAAGAGAAACAGGACTAGTTCCAATAGTTATATTTTCATTAACCTCAACAATGGAAGGTCCTTCATATAGAGGAACAGTGCTTCCATTTTCTTGTTTAAGTAATCTATACTGTGTTATAGCACCAGAGTCATGAATTTCATAAATAGCAGTAACCTTTAATGGAATAGTTGATCCAATTTCTGGATATGGATTAACATCAAATGTTGTTATAAGTTCCGCTTTTTTATATTCAGGTACAATTCTGCGTCTTATTAATTTAGTTAATATACTCTGAAGCGTTTCTCCAGCCAATAATGAATCTGAAGTACTTATTCCACCAACATAGCCATCATCACCAAGTTCAGCTTCAATTGTTTCTTCAAGAAGAACATTTGTACTATTTACTAGATCAAGATCAGTATCTATTTTTTCTTTTAGTTCATTCAATACATCTTGAAGATTTCTTGGAGTAAATGAATCATCAAGGAACGTAGTATTAATTTGATCAGTTCTAAATGTAGCTTCATTTCTTAAATATGAATATAACTGTGTTTTATTATAGAAATTAGCATTAATTGCATCAATTTGATTTTGAATAGTAGTTATATTAGTTTGAGTAGCCATTGAAGCTAATAAATCCGTCAGCTCTGGATTAGTTCCAACATCATTTAAATAATCAGAAAAACTCTGTAGAATATTAAGAATATCAGGATGCATGGCCACCGTTTCTTCTATTAGTTCAAGAACTTTACGTCTAGTTAAATAATTATCATGTGTATGTACATAGTTAGCATATCTGAAATCATGATCATGCTCTGTACGAGCAAACTGGCTGTGTGTATGATCTCTTAGTGCGCGTCCTTGAAGATCAGCAGTAGTTGCATAACCTTTTAATGTAATTGATCCACCTGATAATAGATTAATAGCCTCTGCTTTAGTTAAATAATCAGTGGCAAGTTCATCAAGAACTGCTGAAGCACCATTTCTAATAACTAACACAACAATTCTTTCTCCAACTATAAATATCGGATTTTGCTCCGTTCCTTCATTGGCAAGAATAGTCATTGTTTCAGTCTCTTCATCATAAGTTATATCTCTATTTGCTAAGAAAAGGCTGTTATCTATAACTAAAACCTCATCCAAGTTTGAATCATATTTGATACCGACAATTGTAAGTTCATTCGTATCAGAATCTTCAATTGTAATATTTCTTACTTCGAATGTCTGTCCAGCAATAAGTGAATTTTTCCATTGAATGGTTCCTAAAGAATCAACACCTAGGTATAGTTTCTCTTTATCTACATCATCTTCTGGAACTTCTGGGATACTTTCAGGCATAGTTGTCCAGGCAATATCATATGAATATGTCATATCTGAGTTATCAGGATCAGTCACTTCAAGTATTAATATTCTCTTATCACCAATTTTTGCAGCAGTAAATATAAATAATTCTTGAGTGTCAGAATTAAAAAACATATCCTTTACTGATGGATGAATAGGTGGAATAGTCCCAATAACTACATCAAGTTCAATCCAGGTAACTGTTGAATATCTATACTTAAATAATTTATTTATATCAGTATTAAAAAATAAGTAATTATCAGCAGGAGTTTCTGGAGCAGTTGTTCCTATTGTAAGAATTGATTCTTCTGCATTTGGATAATTAGTAAGATTAAACCATGTGCCAATATCTCCGGCACTCATTTTATCTAATAATTCTTTATTTTCATGACTATGACTACCAATGGCGATCTCTTGCCAGCTATCATTAATATAATTATATCTAAAGTATGCACCACGTCTTCTAATTGATTCTGGATATGAAGTCACATTCTTTACAAAAACTACAACTGAAGGAGCATTCTCATAATCATAAGAATTGTCGTCATTTAATGGAACTTCTGGAAATTCAGAATCAAAATAGGTGATATTATAATATGGATCACCCTCAATTGCAGTAAGTCCATAAAGTTGTGCTTCATCTTCAACTGTTTTGTAGATAGCGATTGGGCCCTGATATGATATCAGATTACTATCTTCATCAGAAAATTGTTCAAAACGCATAGTAACTTTTTCTGCCATTTTGCTACCTCCTCTATAAATGTTCTTTGTTTCATATAATGAATTGTTCAGTTAGACATTCTTTTAAACAAAATAAAAGAAATAGCCAAAGCTATTTCTTTTTTAATTTCTTATTTCTTGCTATCAAATAATTTTTTAACAGCAGAAGATGAATCTGTTTTAACGGGTGGTTTATAATTAGGATCTGTTAAAGCCTTATCGAGATCCTCTTCCGGGATTATTACATCAGCTTTTTTTGGAGCTTCTGGTTCAATATTTTCTGGTTTTGCATCAATAATTTTCTTTTTTGCTCGTTCTATTATTTGTTTATTTTCTTCTTCTCTTTTCTCTTTTCTTGCTACGATACCTTCAGTTACACTTTCTTTAACACTAGTAGCAAGTTCAACAGTAATATCCTTACCAAGTTTAAGAATGTTCTTAACAACACCAATAGCATCTCTAATATAGTAAGCAATTAAGAATCCAAGAAGAACAGCAAGAGCAACTTGTATCATAGTCATCATGACAATTGAGAAAACAGCGGCATTATAAACTTCAATATAAGTTTCAACGCCATCTACCATAATTATTTTGCCACCCCAGAACATATTATGTACAATACTTCCACGTTGGATAATTGCATCCCAATTCAAAATAGCACTTCTCCCACCATTAACAAAGCTAAATACTGTAAGATGAGAGATCATACTAAAGACAACAATAAATAAAAAAATTGATGTTAAAACACCAATAAATCGTAATACTTGGTCAGCAATAGCTTTATCTTTCATTTTTTGTTCATGTCTAATTTTATTTTCTAATTCTAATTTTTCAAGTTCTGTCTTATCCTTCATTAGGGTAACATTCTCTACTTTTATTTTTTTTGCCATATTCTTTCTCCTTTTCATAATGTCTAGAATAATAATTTTTTGTTTATGAGATTTTTAAAATATAAAAGAAAAAAATTATATAATCGGATATATTGCATATGCAATATTTGACCATATTGGGGCCGATTTATAAGCATCAACTGATTCAGCAGGAACATATATTCTAATACTTTCTGTTCCTTCAAAAGCATTTGTACTATCAAGAACTGGAGGAATAACTGCTAGAATTGTTGCTACTGCCAAATTAATGCAGCCAAAAAATACAGTAGAACCAATATGAGTAACAAACTCTGGAATGATAATACTCTTTATAGAACTATTATTCATAAATACTCCATCACTTATACTAACTAACTCTTTTATACCATAACTATCTGTATAAGCATATGGAGGTATTTCTACATTCTCATTTGTATTTGATACATCATAGCCAGATAAAATATAACCATCATATTGATTTAGTGAAAATGTCATATATGGATGATCAATATAGTTATAGAGAACTTTGTATATAAGTTCATCTGGATGGAGCTCATAGTTATCAGCACTTATTCTAAAGTTATATAAACCTTTATTCTGTAGGATTGCTTTGATATTCCAGTAATAATAATTTCCGCTTTCAATCTCCTGAGTTCCAATGAATGTGTTATCTATAAAGTAGCTAATAGTTAGCGGCAGATCATTTTCCTCATTATAGATATAACCTAAACTTAGATTCTCTCCAGCCAATTTAAATAAATGAAGAGATGAATTTTCTGGATACTGATGTAATGTAATATCATAACCATCAGATAGAATTGTGTTTATGATCATACTAAATCCTCCAGACAACATTTACAGTAGCTGGTTCACCAGGAAGATCCTTACATTTAAATACCAAATAATCTATTCCTTGTTCTACTGATCTAATACGATTTTTTATATATAATTCGTAACTAGTTTCAGCAGGACTTACCCAAACTAAAGCTTCAGAAGTCATCCCAGGAATAGTAATCGTAGACAATTTAGAATCATTCCAACTATCAATTGGAATAATAATCTGAATCTCAAAAAATCTTTCCGAGATTCTTTCCTGAGGGATATAACCATCAGAATCTAAAAGTCGATATTGACCAACTTGGAAGGTACCTTCCGTAGAATTTGTTCCTGTTCCTAGTTGAATTGAATCTGTTTTTGAAGCTATTGCTGAATCGCCAATGGATATAGAACTTTCACCAGAAGCAGAAACATCTAAACCAATTGCAACTGATTTTGAGCCAGCTATTGAGAGAGCTGCTCTCCCTAGCGGATTAATAGCATCTACATAGGCCATACCATTTAGCTCTCCACTTTGAGGAAGTAGAGTATTCCATTTATGGTTATTTCCATTCGGAATATCATCTCCAATAATGGAAACATTATTAGTAATTGGTAGTATTTCATTTACAGAAAATACCGCAGTGTTCTTATCAAACTCTAATATCCAGTTTGAATTGCTATAGTCGAAATGATAGATCTCTCCAGTGGACATATATCTAGTTGTATGTTGTGTTATTGAATCTACTATAACTAAACTTGGTCCATACTCTGATGAAAGAACTTTGTATAAACCACTGACTAATGTTGGAATGAGTGATAATATTGCTAATTCTGAGTGTGTTATCTCCTCATTAGTTTCATCCTGAACTATTAAATTGACAGCAAGGAAAGGCTTTATCATAGCATCTAGTGCTAATAGATCCTCTTCAGTCGCATATATACTTACATCTGGAATTTTGGTATCCATATCTAATTTAGTATAAACACCTGAGAATCTTTCATTTATTTCTGTCTTATTATAATAAGTATCCCCAAGCTCATTGTTTTCTAACATAGCTAATATTTCATTAGTTTTTTCTGTGACTATCTGGGATGCTAGATCAGAAAATCCTGTTATTTCTGTTTCCATTGTATCTAACCTACTAGAAAAATTAATATAATTTACATTAGTTTGTGTTATTAAGGCGTTAATATCTAAAAGTTGCTGTCCAATAGCTTCTGTAATTAAATCTAGAACTTCTTGTCTAGACAAATTATCACTGTTATAGAATACCTTAACACCTAGAGAATTACCAACAGCAAACTGTTTTGTATCCCAGCAAAGATAGATTGTCATATCCTCAGTAGGAACTGCAGATATTTCAGCGAATGTCCCACGGACTATTTTTAGTTCTCTTCTAAGCACTTTCATTTGCTAGTTCCTCCTTTTTTTATATATTCAAATATCTCTGGAATTTTATAATCCCAGTTACTTGTTAGGATACGTTGTTTCAGATCTCCAAAAATTGGAAGTTCAATAATTTTATTAAAGAAAATAGGATCCTCATCCTTTAGTGTCTTTAAGTAATGCATATTCCAATTAATGTCATCGATATCTTCTTCTAGCTTAAATCTATAGGTATGCCAAACATCATTACTTATTGCTCTAGATAGTGGCGGTTGATAGCATCCTACTTTTTGCTTAAATATTTCAGCTATCTCACCAATAATTCTCTGCTCAGCAAAACACATAGTTAATGTATTAGGATTTAGTTTATCATTATGATTATTTTCTACATATCTCATTGCCTCTCTTAGATATATAGTCTTTATTTTCTCGTCTCTAATATAAAGAATACCAGCATTTAATGGCTGGGCACTCCATGAAAACCATTTCGGAAATTCATATCCTTCTGGGACTGATAGATCTTTTTTATTTATATCATATGCAAACATTTCTATAAATTCCTTTTTAAAACAAACTATATCATTATTCTGTATAAGATATGCTGGGTCTCTCCATGGAATAATATCTGTATCAGATATTATAGCTGGTTCTATTTCATTTTTATTTGATAATAATTTTGGAACAGCCCAAAAGGCCAATTTATCTATTTTTTCTGTATCTATATTATCTAATATCTCTAAATTGATTTCATCATATAATTCAGTTAATAGAAATGAATCCATTGTTTCTTTTGTTTTTGTATCAGCATAAAAGACCGTTGTATAACCTAGTTTCTTCCAACGAATAGCAGAAAGATACCAAACCAATAATGCTGTCCTTTTAAGCCCTGAATATCCACCAGGGAATTCAATATATATTCTAGATTGAACAACTCTCATGATATCTTCTCCTTTCTAATTAAACATTGTGCTAGGTGAATAAATAAAATCAAATAAATCTGGATCATTATTTGATTCTATAATTACTGGTACATCCAATAATTTAACTTTATCTTGTCCGTCATATTTAACTGTAATTTCTAATCTTAATTCTGGATATTGGTCAATCTGTTCTGGCCAGAATACAAATACCTCAAAGAAGTGTTCATTTGAAACACCTTCAACTACTAATCTCTGAGTGCTAACTGTCTTAGTAGGCAGTTCTTCTTCTAAAATCTCTACTCCGTATGTATCATAATATTTAACATTTATTACCGGAATTCCTGGTTCTTTTTTTAGACTTATTCTTCCAGCTACAGTACCGAATTTAGCAGTTCCTGCACTTGATATACCAGATCCATAAGAAAGAAGAATATTCGTTTCTGTTGGAGCTAATGCAGTGCTAGTAGTTTCATAAAAATCAGATAGGGTATATAATCCATTTGGAAAAATAAATTCTTTTTGCCATATTAAATTTTCATCATTTATTCTGTAAATATACTGATTAGTAGTTGAGTAAAATCTATTTAATATTACCAAACCAGTGGAATCTAAAATTTCTTCATATGCTAATGCCATTTTTTATTCCTCCTATACTGGTATTTCTTCTATTATTGATGCAAAATAACACCAGCCATCTGCAACTTTATATCCATCAACACCACCTTGAACACCAACATATAATTCTCTAGTACTAGTATTTAGATGATAATCTCCTATGCTACTCGGTATAGTAGAAGGAGCGGTTGAACTACTTGTAAATGTGTTTAACTGTTCAACCCAGATATTTCCCAGACTATATTTCATTATTCCTGAATTCAAAAAGAATGAATATGTAAAAAGTTTATTAGTACTTTCTTGAAACCATTGTGCTCCATCTGCCGGAGAGGATGGTTGTGTTGTTGGTAATGATATTCCTGCATCCCATGAACCACTAGAATATGTGAAAAGTTTATCCGTCGTTTCATTGAACCATTTGGAACCTTCTACTGGAATCGGTGGCTGAGAAACAGGCAATATAACACCAGTATTCCATAAACCAGTTGATGTATTTTTATATAATTGTCCTAGCCAATATGCCGTTGGAGGAGTTGATCTTAATGATATTGATATTGGACCATACCAGGAAAGTTGACTAGCTGGAACATAAATATGCTTAAGAGCCATTAGGTCCCTTGTATTTGAAAAAGGAAAAACTGGAGGGGTGATTGTCTGACAAATTATTGTATGTAATGAATAGCAATAATATAAAGAATTTTCAGAAAATCCCCTAATAGTTGCGGGTAATATTATTTCTTCAAGTAAAACATTTGAAAGAGTTTTTATACCATATAATGTATTTGATGTTATTTTTGAAAAGTCTAAAGGAAACGGAATAGCATGATATGCTGTAAGAGATATAGATGTGTTACTGTAATATCGAAAATCGGAAGAATTATAATATGATGAATGAGAAAAATATCTAAAGATTGAATTACCCGCACTATAAATAGCTCTAGCCATCTCATTTGATATTGTTCTTAGATATCCCTGGTTCTCATTATATAATGTTCTAATGGAATAGGGAATAGTATTATTTCTAAAATCTGTTGTTAATAAAATGGTAGATGAACTCATTGGAATAACTTCATCATCTTTTATATTATATGTATTTATATCAAATGTAGCATTATTGAATTTATGTACATATGGATCTAATTGTGCTATTCTAAGCCAGGCAGCAGTTATATCATTATATGTAAATATTTTTGTAAAACTCTTTTTGGCTTCATACCCAGTGTCACTATTTATAATAATTGGTCTGAATAATAAATTTTTATAAACTGACAAAACTCCACTATCTGAATTGTACCACATCATTCCATCAAATGGAACTATTGGTTGAGAATCTGATATAATATAATTTTCAGTAAATATTAAGTTTATTCTTTTTGTTTTGTTTTCCTCATTATAAACCACATTAACTGAATTTGGAATTGTAAACTGAACTTTATCTTGCTCATTTATAATAATCTGTCTATCACCAACCTGCATGGTATATAATTCTCTATATTTTTCTTCATCTATAACATCATATAATCCATTGGCATTAAAAGGAACCCAATAGCCAGTCTTAGGATTTCCATCTATAAAAAAAATAGCAATCTTACTACCAACTTTAGGCATTGGACTATCAACATTCCAGGCACTAACCCAGAATGAATTTCGTGTTTTTATTGTTGGACTAAATTCTGTATTATTTATATTTGCATTTGTTGATGTAGGGGCGCTTAAAGAATATGCACTTTCACTAGTAATTGCTGGCATCAATTTTGGGATATGAGCAGCAATTTTTCTAGTAGTTATATCGAAATCTAATACCATTCCAATGAAATATTCATTAAATTCAGTAATTTTATTTTCTAATGCCATGATATCGCCTCCTTTGATTCATATAAAGAATTGTTCCAGATGTATATATTTTTGAAAAATAAAAGATAGAATTTGAGAAAGTTGAAATATTCAGAACTCTTTCTGGATAATGAAATTGATGCTAGAATTTTTGCTGAGTCTATTACACCAATAATTCTTGAGAATATTCCTATTATAGAAGTTAAAAGGATAGTACATGAAATAAACAAAATAAGTTTATATCCATATACTAATCATGCTATATTATTTTCTGAAAAACATTTTAGTAAAGGATATAGGTTTCTAAAAAATTCTATAAAAGAAATATATGAAGATGAATTGTTCAAAAGACAAGAAATTCTCGACAAAACTAAAGCAGACATAAAAGAATTTGTATTTAAGTATTTTAAATAAAGTAAGCAATGCTTACTTTATTTTTTTTTTTTTATTCTTTTCTTCTTACTCCAAGCTGATCTTTACTATATTCTAGTCTATCCACTTTTGCATTTAATGCACGGATATTATCACTCATTCCACGAACTTCATCAACTTTTTCCATAGCTGTTTCTACTTGAACATTTAGACGGGCTTCTAGTGCTTTCATATTTGCAGCAGTTTCTTTTAGCTCTTTAATTTCCTTAAATTTTTCATTAATAACTTCCATAGCTGCACTTAATGTTACTTGGACTAATTCTTCTTTATAATTTCTAATGTTATTTTCAATATCTTTCTCAAATTCTCTTTGTTCTTTTTGAGTTACGAATTCTGATTTGAAACTAACGCCAAATCTGAAAATAGTAATAATTACCTTTGCAAAGATTGTAAATATTGTTGTTGCTAAGATAACTAATGCAGTTACAACAATTCCAGGATTTTCTGCTATCCATTGCCAAAATGGATTTACAATATCCTCACTATCTGTTAGAATAAGTAATTTTAATAAATTCATTTTTTTTTTCCTCCTAAAAAATTATTTTTATAATTATATATTATAATTTTAGTTCAATATAAATAATTGTTGCTATTTTGAACTACTTTTAATGAACAAAATATTATATGAGAATAAATAGGAGGTATAATATTATGAAGGTTATAATGAAAATTTTATTATCGGCTGTTCTAGCCTATTGGGTTGCAATTGGAGCACTATTTGCATCTATTATAATATACCCAGAATCTGCAATTTATATTGTTATTGCAAGAGATACGGTTGTTGAGGTATTTAAAAGTTTAGGTGATGATACAAATGCATCAGATGAGTTTTATCAAGAAGAGAATGAAGAAACTACTCCAGAAGATGATATTCCTGATGAAGAAGAACCTAATCAAGAAGAGAATGAAGAAACTACTCCAGAAGATGATATTCCTGATGAAGAAGAACCTAT
>Ga0172371_10007513_pt1 | contig 15501 bp, 10 predicted proteins | sample Lak12m_FD_114543 | JGI IMG/M metagenome (GOLD analysis project Ga0172371, IMG submission 114543) | Freshwater microbial communities from Kabuno Bay, South-Kivu, Congo - kab_022012_12m | ecosystem: Environmental > Aquatic > Freshwater > Lake | place: Democratic Republic of the Congo: South-Kivu... | reverse complement strand
GTGAGGATAGCTATCAGCGGTCAGCTTTCAGCTAAAACTTAGAAATGTAGGGTACTCCCGGCGCACCTCCAAGGCCCGGAATTTGATAGAAATTATCTACTTTCTCGTTCCCAAGTTGAACTTGGGAACGAGAATAAACTCTTTTTAAAGCTGACTGCTGAACGCTGACAGCTTCTCCGGAGGTTCCCTCATGACCTTCACCCTCCCCGCCTATCAGCCGCCGGATTTCGGCCGGCCCCCCCTTAAAGACGCCCCCACGGTAGATTTCGCCCCGGTGGTTAAGCCCGGCATCGCCCCGGATAATTATCACGCTACCACCATTTTCCCGGAGTATTATCAGCTCACAAACGGAGAGTGGGTTTTAGTCACCAATTCCCGGATGGATTGCGTGGTGGTGTTGACGCCGGAGGGGTCGCTGGCGGTCAAGGAATTTCACCACCTGAGGGAAGGGGAGCAAGTAGCCTTGGGCCGCGGCGAAAACGGCGAGGACGGTATCTTCGTACACACCGGGGCCTTTGCTCAGAAGCGGCCACAGGCCGAAAAATTCGCCTTTCGCCTCAGCCTGTCCCGGGAAACCTCCTTCTCCATCGATTATGATGAGCTTTACGACTTGCTGTCCTATGAACGGGGAAACGGCTTTATCCTGTGGGTCCTGGGGCCGGCCGCGGTCTTTGACCGGGATTCCCGGAAGGCTTTGGTCTTCCTGATTCGCCAGGGATACGTCCACGGGCTCCTGGCCGGCAATGCCCTGGCGGTGCATGACCTGGAAGCGGCCCTCTTCCAGACGGCCCTGGGCCAGGAGATTTATGGCAAGCGGCCGGTCCACCTGGGGCATTATCACCACCTGGATGCCATCAACCAGGTGCGCCGGGCGGGCTCCCTGGCCCGGGCCCTGGAAACCGGGCTGATCCAGGAGGGTGTGATGCACTCCCTCTGGCAGCAGCAGATACCCTATGTCCTGGCCGGCTCCATCCGGGACGACGGGCCCCTGCCGGAGGTTATTACCGATGTCATGCAGGCCCAGGATGCCATGCGGGCCCTCACCAATCGAGCCACCACGGTGATTGCCGTGGCCACCCAGTTGCACAGCATCGCCGCGGGGAACATGATTCCCGGTTATCAAACCTTGCCGGACGGCCAGGTCCGGCCGGTCTATTTCTACGTGGTGGATATGAGCGAATTCGCCGCCGACAAACTCACCAACCGCGGCTCCCTGGCCGCCCGGCCCATTTTAACCAACGCCCAGGATTTTCTGGTGATTTTGGAAAGGGGACTGAGCCGGAGATGATCCGGCCCTAGCAGAACTCTATAATTTGGGGTTGGCCACCGGAACCGTGAAGTGGAGGTAGGTCCCACGGCCAGGCTGGCTCGATAAATTCAAATCTCCTCCCGGCATGAGCTAACCGACTACTTCCCATCCATCACCGTCACCGCTTCCCACTCCGGGGGCGGCGGCGCTTCCAGGTGTTTCCGGGCCAGGGTGGCGTAACGCTGGCAGGCGGCGTCGCCGGGGCGCACTTCCAGGGCCTGGGCAAAGGCGGCCAGGCTCTCGGTGAAGCGCCGTTCCCGGTAGTGGGCCAGGGCCTGGTGGTAAAACTCCAGGTAGCGGGCCAACTCCGGGTCCGGCTCCCCTTCCCCCACCAGTTCATAGATGCGGGCCGCCTGGGCCTTGCCCTTGACCCTTACTAAGTCCACATCCCGGAGAATGAAGCCGTTATTGAGGGCCTGGGCGGTGGTCTCGCTGATGAGGATGTTGGTGCCGTAGTACTTGTTGAGCCCCTCCAGGCGGGAGGCCAGATTGACGTTGTCACCGATGGCGGTGTAGTCGAAGAGGCGGTCGGAGCCCATGTTGCCCACGGCCACCGGGCCGGTGTTGACCCCCACGCCGACCCTCAGGGGCGGGCGGCCCTGTTCGGCCCAGGTCCGGTTCAGGGCCTCCAGGCTGGCGGTCATCTCCAGGGCGGCCCGGCAGGCGAGGCGGGGATGGTCCGATTGCACCAGCGGCGCCCCGAAAAGGGCCATGATGGCGTCGCCCATGTACTTGTCGATGGTGCCCCCCTGGTTGATGATGATGTTGCTCATGGGATTGAGGAAGTCATGGAGGAGGCTCACCAGGGCCTCGGGATTCAGGTTCTCCGACATGGTGGTGAAGCCCCGGATGTCGGTGAACAGGACGGTGATCTCCCGGCGCTCCCCTCCCAGGCGCAACTGCTCGGGGTGTTTCAGCATCTCCTGGACGATGGTGGGGGCCACGTAGGATTCAAAGGCCTTGCGGATGCGCGCCCGCTCCCGCTCTTCCGCCAGGAAGCGCTGCATGGTGACTCCCAGGTAGATCAGGACTATCAGGCCCAGGGGATAGAACAGCTGCAACTGCAGCCCCTGGCGGGTGAACAGTAGGTAGTCGATGATCACGTAGGCTTCCATGACGATAAGGGTGAAGATGAAGGCCCAGGCGGCGGAAAGGCGCGGCAGCGTCAGGCCCAGCAGGACCGCCAGGACCACCAGGATCAGCAGCATGAAGAGCAGGCCGAAGGGGGGGGTGTGGATAAAATTGTCCCGGAGTAGGTTGTCCATGATGGTGGCCTGGATCTCCACCCCGGGAAAATTCCCGGAGAAAGGCGTGACCCTCAGATCGTAGATCCCCACCGCGGTGGCTCCCACCAGGACGACCTTATCCTTCAAGGCCCCGGCCGGCAGGCCGCCGTTCAGGACGGCGGCTGCCGAATAGGTGGGGATAATCCCCTCGGGGCCCAGGTAGTTGATGAGCAGGCGGCCATAGCGGTCCACGGGCAACTCTTGCGGTCCCAGACGAATCCCCTGCACCCCCCACCGGGACAGGGTGATCGCCAGGGGGGCGTGCCCCTGGTAATGGGACAGGGACGTCAGGGCCATGGGCGCAAAGAACTCGCCGCCATACATGACCGTCATGGGGAACCAGCGCACCGCGCCGTCGGGATCGGGAATCATATTGAAATAGCCCTCGCCGGCGGCGGCCTGGGCGATATCCGGCAAATTCCGTTCGATGCCGGCCGCGCTCACCAGGTGGACCTGGGAAGGTTCCGTATCCAACAGCCGCACCACGTTATAAGTGGAGGCCCGGAGGAAATGGGCTCCCATGAGCGTTTCCGGCTTGACCCCGCCAACCTGGCCGCCCAGGCTCCGGAAGAAGAACCCCAGGATCGTGGGAGGACCCTGATGAATGACCTCGGCCAGTAGACGGTCCACGTCGGCCCGCTTCTGCTCCACTTCCAGGAATTTGAGGACTTCGGGCGCCACCTTGCGCCGGGCCAACTCATTGGCCAGCTTATGGATGGCCTGGTAGGCCACCGTCTCTTCCTTTTCGGCAAAGATGATGTCCAGGGCGATAACCCGGGGACCGGCCTCTTTCAGGCGGCTGAGCAGTCGGGCCATATCCTCCCGGGACCAGGGCCAGCGGCCTACGGCCTTCAGGCTGTCGTCGTCAATGGCCACGATGGCCACTTGCTGGCCGGCGGCGCGGGGGCCCCGAAAGCGAAACTTGAGATCGTACAGCTTGAGTTCGAGAAACTCGGAGAAGGTGGGACGCCAGATGAGCAGGACCGACATCAGCAGGGTGACGCCGGTGATCCAGCGGACGATGGGCGACTTCACGAAAGCGGCCAGACGACGCATCATGGGTGGAAACCAGGCACTCTGATGATTGCGGCCATGGTCCGGTGGCCAGCAGGGTTTGCGTCCGAGAATAAAGCCGGGGCTGCCTTAAAGTTGCCGGTCTGGCGGACCTGGTCCAGTTGGTACTGCTGCCATCATAAGGAGATACGCGGCATAAGTAAATATTTTTGGAAGGCCCGGTGAAAATATTGCCGGAACCTGGTGGGAAGGCGCGAAATTCCGCCGAAAAGCAAAATGCCGTGCGGAAATATTACTCGGAGCAGAGAACCAATTACTTTTTCCGGCGTGGGGGTCCGGCGGGTCAGGCCCTCAATTCAGGCCTTGCAAGCTAAAGTCAAGGTGCTGCGGGGCCTTGACGGCCCCAAGTCCCGGAAAAGTCAGGTCAAGGGGTCATCAATGGCCATTGTTGGTATTCGTAATTTGATTAACCGTGGTAACCTGCCCATTGGCCGGGTTAATGGAAACCGCCTTCCAGGTGTTCCCCTGGAGGTTGGCAGGCGGAGTCACCGTAGTCACCACGGTGCCGCCATTCACGGTGTTGCCATTTCCCAGGGGGACGACGGTGCCGCCATTGATGACTTTCAAGGTCACCGCGGACGTGGTGGACAGGTTGGTGCTGGTGGTCGATTGGTTGCCGTAATTAAACACCGAAGCCTGGTAGAGCCCGCCCTGATTGAACTGCTGGACCGTGATGACCTCGCTGCCGCTGGTGCCGGTGTCATCCTTATGCAGCATGGCATAGGGTTGGGTCGTCAAACTGCCCTTATTAGCGGTAGGATAATATACATGAAAAGTACTGCTGCCCTGGGGCCCTGTCAGGTGGAGGTCCAGGTCGGTGGCCAACGGTCCCCAGGAGGTGAGGATGTTAAACACGGGTATGGCGATGGGGGCAGTTGGCGATACGGGAGCGGCCGGGGACTGGATCGGGTTCTGCTGCGGCGTCACTGTGGGCGGCACCGTCACGGTAGTCAGGGCAGCCAAGGTGGTTTGTCGCCCTCCCCCGGGAGCATTGACGGAGACTGGGGTGGTGGAACTTAAGGCACCCGTGGGCATCGTGGCGGTGCCACCGGTTCCCGTGGTCTCAGAAGTCGAGATAAACGTGGCCTGGGAGCCGGAACCACCTCCGGAGGAGCTGCTGCCGGAGCTTCCTGCGCCTCCGGAGCTTGGAGAGCCGCCCCCCCCGCTTTGGCTCCCGGAGGCGGAGCCGCCGCCGCTCTTAATGCTGGTCAGACCACTGGCCATCTGGCCCATGAAGGCCTGCCGGTCTTGTGGGGTGATGGTAAAGGGCAGGGTGGGAGGTAGATTTTGGCCCACCGAAGTGGCCTGCATGTCTCTCAATAACACTGTATTATGAGAAGCACCGGAGCCAAAGGAGAAGGCGATCTTGAAAGCCCGGCGGGATAGTTGGCCCACCTCCGGAAAGATATTGCCCACCTGGAGGACGCCCTTAAAATTCATAATCGTGGAACTGTTGGGATGGAGGCGAATGCCGAAATCGGTGCCCCGCACCCCCATGATGGCGGTGTGGGTCTTGACGACGAAATCCGGCTTCTCCACCTTAAAGACCTGGTTGACCACCACGTGGGCCAGCCCCCGGAAGAGCTGGACCACTGCATTGCGTTTTTTCTGGGCCGGGTCGAACAGATACTCTTCGATGGCCACCCGGCTCTCGGGGGCAATTGTCAGGGTGGAATTATCAATGAAGGTGATTTGGGCCTTGGACAGGGACTTAGTCCGGAGTACATCACCCGGTTGCACCCGATCATCAACATTAACCGGAGTGGCCGGGAGCTTCCCGCCTTTCAGAATGTCTACCCGACCTTCCACCAGGGTGAGGCGTCCCGCCACGTCCGCCCGGGCGTGGGTAAGTGGCCCCACCTGGAATGCCAGGATCACCAATGCCGCCCAGAGGAAGGCAACCTTTTTCATCATCGGCCTCCGGTTGTGACCTGGGTCCGCAATGCCTCCCCATGAGCTGCCAGGAGGAAAGCCTGACAGGGAACTATTCCCTGTCCCTTACTGATAATTTAATTAGAGCATACAGAAAATTAAGTTAAAAAGATAGCAAATGTCTCTCCTCTTTATAAAGTTCGGAGGAGAGAAAGCCCGCTTGATCGGTTGGAACACCCCCGTCACCAAAGGTGGGGCGAAAGGGGTTAGGCAGCCCAGAGGCTACAGCAAAACCGTTGAGGATAGGGGAAGAACAACCAGGGTGCTACGGTTTCTGCTGTTGTTATCAGGCACTTAACATTAGTAACGATACGCGACCTGGCCGCCGGCGATATAACGATGATAATTATACAGGTAAATATTAGATTTGTCACGGATATAATACCCATGAATATTGACTTCCAGGCCTTTGACCAATTCATACGTGGCCGCCATCCCTAACATGAGAATCTGGTCATAGCGCTTGGGTTGGGGAATCAGGGGCGCCCCCTGCACGTTGCCGACGGTGGCGCCATTGTAAAAGGTATTATCAAAGGGCTGGCTCGTGAGGTCCAGGAAGATATTGTACTTAAACTTATCCGTGATGGGCCAGAGGGCCGACAGGAGCAGATTGTAGCTTGTGCTATCCCAGTTGTTGCCGGTGGTGTTATTGCGCAAAATGCCGGCCCGGGCCTGGAGATACCCCTTTTGCTTTTTGAAAAAGTAGTATAGCCCGAGACTGCCGCCCCAGGCCTTGCCGCTGCGGTCATCCTGGTTAAAATACACCGGAGTCCAGTAGTATTGGCGGTTATACCTGCCGCCCAATTCCAAGCCGACATGCTCGGTGAACAGATGGAGATAGGTGGGGGTCACGAGGAAGCCGGTGAAATACTTTTCTGACTGTAAGTCCATATAAGTATAACTGAAGGGGAGCCAGAAGCGGCCCCTTTTAAAGCTATAAGTGGGGGTTAAGCCTATTACGTGGCTCATGATGTCGTAGCCCTGCACCGCGGGATGAAAATTCTGAAAATAGGTGTATTGGGTCAAGACGCTGAAGGGACCGGCCGGTAAAAACGTGTATTCCATCAAGGCGGTCTGAGAAAATACCGCGCTGGCCTGCCCGGTAACTGTGGTCACCGCGGCCCCACCGCCGGGGGCCAGGGTGACGTTGGAGTCGTAATCAAAGGCCGCCGAGACGGTGATGTGGAAGGGACGCAGTTCTTCGACCCGCTGCGAGATGACCCCCATGTAGCGTTTGGCGAAATCCGCCGTCGGGGTCTGGGGGTTTAGGACGATGGTCTCCTCCATCGCCTTTTTGGCTTCTTTAAAGCGGTTGAGGGCGGCCAGGGCCAGGCTCGCCTGGAATTTAGCCTCCTGGGCCACCCTGGGCTCCGCCTGGGCCTTGCGAAAATAATCCAGGGCTTCGCTGTACTTGCGCTCTTTGGTGGCCGCCACGCCCTGTAAAAAAGCCGTCTGACCCGCCTCGAAGCCGGAGGCCTCCAGACTCTTAAGAAGCGGTACGGCATCCTTGGGTCGGTCCAGGGCCAGCAGGGTATCGGCCAACATCAATTGCGCCGGGCGAAAATCCGGTTTGAGCCGCAAGGCTTCCTGCAACCACTCTTTGGCCTTGGCGTAGTTGAGCATGAGGCGGCAAACCTGCCCCAACAAAAAGGCCTTTTCCGGGGTATGGGTGCCTTTTTGCCAGGCCTCGGTCAGTTGGGCCAAGGCCTCATCATAATTTTCTTGTTTGAGATTTTGGACGGCCTGCTGCACCAGCACATCGTCATATGGCGTAATCGCCTGGCTGGGAACCGTGCCGCCCCAGAGGAGAATGACCAACCATCCCAGGAGCAATCCTACCCCCCCAGCCATCCTGCCCCAACGTTTGCTGGCCATGAGACGTTATCCCCCCAATTTTCGCGGCCTCACGATAGCATAATGTCGTAAAATGCAAAAGCGAGTTTTGATTTTTGCAAAAAATTTTAGCCGTGATATCATAGTTTTCCTCGGAATGGATGAACGGCCGGCTGCCTTCCCGGTAGCCGGTACCGGAGGCGGCTCGGCCAGGGTCTCATCGGGCCCCACCCATAATTTTGCGCCTTATTACTCCCCCCGGCGGGATGGGGTTGGGGGGAGGGGGAAATCTCCAACGGCTCCGCCCCCTGACCCTCTCCCTCTCAGGTTGAGGGAACTCTAAGGCCGTCCTCATTACGGTCCTCCCGCCCGGGGGCTTAAAGGCTTTGATCAACCGGAGGATTCAGGTGATTCTGAAGAATGGCTGAGGTGAGATCATGGCAGCGGAATTAGAAGAAAAGTCCCAGGTCAAGGCCAAATTTTCCCGGGATCTGGTGGCCTTGAAGGACAGCCTGATGGAGTTGGCGCACCTGGCGGCCGCGGCGATGGAGCAGAGCGTCCAGGCCGTGCTGACCCAAGACGGGGACCTGGCCCGCCGGGTGACCCTCGGGGACCCGGTGATCAATGACCTGGAGGAGAGCATCGACGAGAAATGCGTGCGCCTGATCGCCCTGTTCCAGCCGGTGGCCGGGGATTTGCGCCAACTCATGGCCGTGGACCATATCATCACCGAGTTGGAGCGCATCGGCGACTCCGCCACCAACATCGCCGAAGAAGTGCTCACCCGGGGGCACCTGCCGCCCCGGCCCATCCATCCCAAACTGGAGTATATGGCCCAAAGCGTCATTGAGATGGTGCGTCAGAGCCTGGAAGCCTTTCTCCGGAGTAACTGCCACCTGGCCCGGCAGGTCTGCCTGGCGGATGCCGACGTGGATGCCCTGGACCAGGCCATTATCCAGGATTTGCTCCGGGAGATGGCCGGGGCCCCGGAGGCCGTCGTTCCCAGCCAGAGCGAGATCAACATCGTGCGCAACCTGGAGCGGGTGGGCGACCACGCCACCAATATCGCCGAACAGGTGGTCTATATGGTGGAAGGGGAAAGCATCCGCCACCGCTGCCAGGGGTAGGCGGCCGGCCCGACCACGACGGGGCCGGGTTCTTTCGCCTTGAGGCAAAAATCCCTTATATCTCTTGACAAATCCCCTTTTGGTTATTAAATTCATAGTTTGAAAATGAAACAGACCAACGTCATGGAACTCCTGGGAGACAGGTTTACCTGGGTTCTGAAAACCGTGGTGGCCCAGTACATTGTGACCGGGGAACCGGTGGGGTCCCGGACCGTGGCCAAGACCTCGGGCCTCAACCTCTCGCCCGCCACCATCCGCAACCTGATGCTGGACCTGGAAGAGCGGGGCTTTTTGCGTCAGCCCCACACCTCGGCCGGACGGCTCCCCACCCCCAAAGGCTTCAGGTATTACGTGGACCATATCCTGCCCGTCCAGGAATTGGGCCGGTCCATGCAGCAGCAGATCCAGGAGGGGTTCTCGCCGCCGGCCCATGAGCCGCAGGAGTTGTTCCGCCAGGCTTCCCGGGTGCTTTCCACGGTGAGCGGCCACCCCGCCCTGGTGCTGGGCCCTCGCCCCCAGGGCATACGCCTCAAGCATATCAAGTTTATCAAACTGAGTGAGGACGGGGTGCTGACGGTCCTGGTATCCCAGGATAATCAGGTGCAGACCAGGTTCGTGCGCACCGACAGCCGTTTCTCCCAGGAAATATTGGACCGCTTCAGCCAGTATCTCAATGAGCTTTGCCAGAACCTGACCCTCGGGGAGTCCCGGCACCGGATCCTGGTGAAGATGGAGGAAGAAAAGAACCTGTTCGATAAAATGCTCTCCCAGGCCCTGAGCTTCAGCCGGCAGGCCCTGCAAAATGACGAGGCCGAAGAGCTCTACATCGAGGGCACCAGCCGTATCCTGAACTACCCGGAATTCACCGCCGATGTGGGCAAGATTCGGAGCATCTTCAAGGCCTTTGAAGAAAAACACCACCTCGTCACGCTGCTGGATCAAACCATGGCGGCCCAGGGAGTGCAGATTATCATCAGTCCCGAGGAGCATTTCCCCGAGATGCAGTTGTCCCTGGTGGCCTCCTCCTACGGTTCCCGGCAAACGCCCCTGGGCAGCCTCGGGGTGATCGGCCCCATGCGCATGGATTACGCCCGGTTGGTTCCCATTGTGCGGTACACGGCCTCCGTGGTCACGGACCTGCTCACCAAGCGGCAGACGTGAGATGCGCGCCCCTTTTCCCGGGTCCACCTCAGGGGGTCCGGTTTCCAGGGGTTCAAGGGAGTTTTACAGGGTGGGAAGTATGACAAGGAGAAAAGGATCTATGACCTTATCCAAATCCGATAAGGGATCGCAGCATGACTCTACGGCCCGGGAGAAGAAGATTGCGCCAGAGGTGACCCCGGAGATCTCAGGGGATCTGGCGGAGTTGCAAAATCAGCTGCAGGAAAAGACGCTGGAAGCCGAAGAAAGCTATACCCGCCTGCTCCGGCTGGCCGCGGATATGGAAAATTTGAAAAAGCGCCAGGAGCGGGAACGGTCGGAACTACTCCAGTTCGCCAACGAAAACCTCATCAAAGAGCTCCTGCCGGTGGTGGACAATCTGGAGCGGGCCCTGGACCACGGCCGGGCGCTGTCGGCGCCGGCCGCCATGCTGGAGGGCATCGACCTGGTTTACCAGGGTTTTCTCAAGGCCCTGGCCAAGTTCGGCGTTACCCCCTTAAACAGCGTCGGCCAGCCCTTCGACCCGGCTTTCCATAACGCCGTCATGCAGGAAGCGGCGCCGGAATTTCCGGACAACCGCGTGATCAAAGAATTACAGAAGGGCTATCTGCTGCACCAGCGCCTGCTCCGGCCGGCCATGGTCGTAGTGGCCCGCAATACCCCAAACGACGATACTTCAGGTCAAAACGACTCGAAGCTTCAGGAGGAGAAATAAATGTCTAAAGTTATAGGCATCGACCTGGGCACCACCAATTCTTGTGTGGCCATCATGGAAGGTGGCGAGCCCAAGGTCATTGCAAATGTGGAGGGGACCCGCACCACCCCTTCCGTGGTGGCTTTTACCGATAGCGGCGAACGGTTGGTGGGGCAGATCGCCAAGCGCCAGGCCATCACCAACCCCTTAAATACCGTGTTTTCCGTCAAACGGCTCATCGGGCGCAAATACGAGGACCCGGAAGTGCAGCGGGACCTGAAGATCCTGCCCTATAAGATCGTCCGGGCGGACAACGGCGACGCCCACATCGACATCCGGGGCAAGATCTATTCCCCCGCCGAAATCTCGTCCATGATCCTCACCAAGATGAAACAGACCGCGGAAGAGTATCTGGGCGAGAAAGTGACCGAGGCGGTGATCACCACGCCGGCCTACTTCAACGACGCCCAGCGCCAGGCCACTAAAGACGCCGGGCGCATTGCCGGGCTGGAGGTGTTGAGGATCATCAACGAGCCCACCGCCGCCTCCATGGCCTACGGTCTGGATAAAAAGAAGGACGAACGCATCGCGGTGTTCGACCTCGGGGGCGGCACCTTCGACATCTCCATCCTGGAGATCGGCGAAGGCGTCTTTGAGGTCAAATCCACCAACGGCGACACCCACCTGGGCGGTGATGACTTTGACCAGCGGGTCATCGACTTCCTGGCGGATGAGTTCATGCGGGAACAGGGCATCAACCTGCGCCAGGACAAGATGGCCCTGCAGCGCCTGAAAGAAGCGGCGGAAAAGGCCAAGATGGAGCTCTCCACCTCCATGGAGACCGAAATTAACCTGCCCTTCATCACCGCCGACGCCTCCGGCCCCAAGCACCTGCTCATCAAGCTCAGCCGGGCCAAGCTGGAGGCCCTGGTGGCCGATCTCATCGACAAGATGGGAGGGCCCTGCCAGCAGGCCTTGAAGGATGCCAAGGTCACGGCCAAGGAAATCGACGAGGTCATCCTGGTGGGGGGCATGACCCGCATGCCCAAGGTCCAGGACAAGGTCAAGGAGATCTTCGCCAAGGAACCCCACAAGGGCGTGAACCCCGATGAGGTGGTGGCGGTGGGCGCCGCCATTCAGGCCGGGGTGCTCAAGGGGGAGGTGAAGGATGTTCTCCTCTTGGACGTCACCCCCCTGTCCCTGGGGATCGAGACCCTGGGTGGCGTCTTTACCCGGATCATCGACCGCAACACCACCATCCCCACCCGGAAGGGCCAGGTCTTTTCCACCGCGGCGGACAACCAGACCGCGGTGACCATCCACGTGCTCCAGGGCGAGCGGGATATGGCCGGGGATAACAAAACCCTGGGACGGTTCGAACTGTTCGGCATTCCCCCGGCGCCCCGGGGCATCCCCCAGATCGAAGTCACCTTTGACATCGACGCCAACGGCATCGTCCACGTCTCCGCTAAGGATATGGGCACCGGCCGGGAACAGTCCATCCGCATCACGGCCTCCAGCGGCCTCTCCGAGGAGGAGATCAAGAACCTCATCAAGGATGCCGAGGTCCATGCTGCCGAAGACCACAAAAAGCGGGAGCTCATCGAGGCCCGCAACCAGGCCGACACCTTGATCTATACCACCCAAAAGACCGTGACGGACCTGGGGGACAAGGTGGACGCGGCCACCAAGAGTGACATCGAAAGCCGCATCGCCGCCCTCAAGACCGCCATGGAAGGCACCGACAAGGAGGCCATCAAGCAAAAGAGCGAGGAGCTCATGAAGGCCTCCCACAAGCTGGCGGAGCAGATGTACGCCAAAACCGGCACCGGCGGCCCGGGCGCCGGCCCCGGCCCTGAGGCGGGCCCGGGCCCCGAAGAGAAGGCCAAGAAGCCCGAAGAGGAAGTGGTGGAGGCCGAGTTCGAGGAAGTGAAGTAAGCCCGGAAACGGCTGTGATCTACGAGGGAGGGGGCAGGGGCGCCAGCCCCGGTCCCCTTCTTCATTTGCCGCCTCACCTCCGGGCGGGAGTGGGTAAGGAAGGGGGCGGGTAATTATCCCCGCCCGCAACCACCAGACCCCGGGAAGGCCACCGTTATGGTACGAAAGCTCGCTATCCTGGTCCTGCTCATCGTCCTGCTGCCGGCCTGCGCCGCCATGCCGCCTCCCTTGCCTCCCGAGGCTCCGGCCCCCCAGGTCCAGCTTACCGACACCGCCCTGTTTCAAGAAGCCGAAGCCAGTTACCACCGCCAGGCCTATCGTCAGGCTGACCAGCAATATGCCAAATACCTGGAGCGCTATCCCCAGGGGTCCCGGGCTATGGACGCCCGCCTGCGGGAGGCTGAGATTTCGGGTCTTTTGGGGGACTGGCCGGGGTCCCTGCGCCGCTACCAGAATATCCTGGCCCGCCAGCCCGTGCCGGAGGTCTCCCAGAAGGCCCGGTACGGCGTGGGCTGGGCCTACTTCAAGCTGGGCCAGTACCAGCAATCCTCCCAGGTCCTGAACAACCTCACCGCCGAGGACCTGCCCCGGTCCCTGTGGTTCTCCACCCAGTCCCTGCTGGCCGAAATTGCCTTGAAGCAGGGTCGGGTGCCCCAGGCTTTCAACCGCCTCCGCCTGGCGGGCCAGGACCTGGCCTCCGGAGACCCGGAGTGGTTCGGGGACCTGAAGACCCGCCTCCTGGAGCAGGCCACCGTCCCGGAAATGGAGCAACTGGCCACCCTTTACCGGGATAATCCCCTGAGCGCCGCCCTGCTCCTGCGCCTGGCCCGCCTGGCCCAGGATGCCGGCAATACCGAGGAGGCCTACAAATGGGTGGAAACCCTCAAAGAGCGCTTCCCCGACAGCCCTGAGGCCGCAGACGCCGGGCGCCTCCTGGCCGGAGGCAAGATGGTCTTGGGCTGCCTGCTGCCCTTGAGCGGCCAATTGAGCCCCATCGGCTTTCGGGTGCAGCGGGGCATGGACCTGGCGGCCAAAGGAGCGCCGGTGAAATTGATCTTTCGGGACACCGGCACGGACCCGCAGACCGCGGCCCGCCTTACCCGGGACCTGGCCCAGGATGAGAGCGTCCTGGCTATCCTGGGCCCCCTGTCGTCGGCCGTGGCTCAGAGCGCGGCGGATACCGCCCAGGCCTTGTCAATGCCTCTCATCGCCCTGTCCCAGAAGGACGGCCTGACCCAGACGGGGGACTGGATCTTTCAGGCCTTCCTGACGCCCCGCCAGCAGGTGCGGGCCCTGGTGCGTCGGGCGGTTAATATGGGGATCAAGCGCTTCGCCATTCTCTACCCCGATTCCTCCTATGGGCGCACCTTCCTCCAAAATTTTCAGGAGGAGGTGGCGGCCCAGGGGGGAGAACTGGCGGCCCAGGTTCTTTACAGCCCCGGCTCTCAGGAGTTCGGCCCCACCCTGGCCGCCCTCACTGACAGTCTCAAGCCCCAGCCGGAGGGGGCGCCGGGGGCCACCGCCCTGTTCATCCCCGACGACGCCGCCACCGTGGCCGCCATCGCCGGGGCCTTGTCCGGGACTCCCCTCCGGGGCCTCCAACTCCTGGGCACCAATCTCCTCGATAACGCCGATATGCCCGCGGCCCAGCTGACGGCTTTGCAAGGGATCATTTTCCCCGACGCCTTTTTTGCCGGCGACCCCAACCCCGCGGTGCAGAAATTCATTGGCGCCTACCGGCAGAAGTACGGGGAGGAACCGGACTACCTGGCGGCTCAGGGCTACGTGGTCCTCCGGGTGATGACCCACGTGGCGGAGTCGCGCCAGGCTCTGAACCGGACGGCGCTGCGCCAGCAGTTGCTGACCTTCAAGGGCGCCCCGGACCTCCCCTGGCTCCAGGGGTTCAACGCCCAGCGGGAGGAGGACCCCGCCCTGTATATCCTCACCATTACGGGGGGGACCATCCAGATGGTTCCGTCCGCCTCCGGGGGTGAGCCCCGCCAATGATCACCCGAGTGCCAGGCTTTCAGGTGGGCCACGCCCATGACTTGCAAAACGTCACGGGCTGCACCGTGATCCTCTGTCCCCCCGAGACCGTGGGCAGCGCCGATATCCGGGGTTCGGCCGCCGGCAGCCGCCAGATGGACGCCCTGTTCGGCCTTCACGTGGTGGAGGCCCTGCACGGCGTCTTAATCGCCGGGGGCAGCGCCTTTGGCATGGACGCCGCCGGCGGGGTCATGCAATATCTGGAGGAGCAGGATCGGGGGTTCGATGTCGGCGTCACCCGGGTGCCCATCGTGCCCACCGCGGTGATCTATGACCTGTCGGTGGGCAACTGCCGGGTGCGTCCGGACCAGGCCATGGGCTATGCCGCCTGCCAGGCCGCCACCGGCCGCCCCCAGGGCGACGGCAGCGTCGGCGCCGGCGTGGGCGCCACCGTGGGCAAGCTCTTGGGAGTGACCCACGCCACCAAGGGCGGCCTGGGCACCAGTTTCCTCACTGGCCCCCAGGGCCTGCAGGTGGGGGCCCTGGCGGTGGTCAACGCCTTCGGCGACGTGGTGGATCCGGCCACCGGGGCCATCCTGGCCGGGGCCCGCCGCGCCCCCGACAGCCAGGAGTTTGTCAACACCGCCCTGATGCTCCGGCAAGGCTTTGTGCGGCGGACCTTTGGCGAGCTCAACACCACCATCGGCGTGGTGGCCGTCAATGCCAGCCTCACCCGGGAGCAGGCGCAGAAGATCGCCCAGATGGGTCACAATGCCCTGGCCCGCTGCATCCGGCCGGTCCACACCCTCTTTGACGGGGACGTGGTTTTCGTCCTGGCCCACCCCCAGGTGAGCGCCGATTTGCATATCGTGGCCTTGCTGGCGGAAACCGCCCTGGAACAGGCCATCGTCAGCGCGGTGACCAGCGCCGATGGCCTGGGGGTCCTGCCTAGCTACCGGGATATGCACCCGGCCGGGGACTAGCTCGGGGACTGCCAAGGCGATAAACTTTCGGTGGGGCGGCCGTCCCTGGCCGCCTTTTTAATTCGGCTGCTGGCGGTCGCAGTTGATAAGCGGGCCGGTATAACCGCCCGGCAGGAAATCTTATGACCCGTAAACCGGAAAAAATCGCTGTGGACCTCATCGTCTTTGACCTGGACGG
>Ga0172371_10007512_pt1 | contig 15502 bp, 12 predicted proteins | sample Lak12m_FD_114543 | JGI IMG/M metagenome (GOLD analysis project Ga0172371, IMG submission 114543) | Freshwater microbial communities from Kabuno Bay, South-Kivu, Congo - kab_022012_12m | ecosystem: Environmental > Aquatic > Freshwater > Lake | place: Democratic Republic of the Congo: South-Kivu... | reverse complement strand
TGAAGGCCGGCCCGGGGTACCAAGGCGCGACCGGCCAAAGCTACCGGGAGCACCGGACGGTCGTGACGTGCGCCGGCGGCCCTTCAGCCACGGCACCCGCCTCATCCGGCAGGCTCCCCCCTTCGTGGGCCATGATACCCAGCGCCCGCAGGGACTTGTACCTGGCCTCCGTGGAGTCGCGGACCAGTCGCGGTCTGCGCCTCGTGAAGACAGCCGTCGCCGCCATGATAGGGTTGTGGGGCTCATCGCACGGAGCCGTAGCGGAGAAGAACGCCCATGCGCCTCACCCCGCATCGCCAGCGCTGGCGGCATCGCACCACCGCCTCTCCCGCACGCCGCTGGATACCCACGTGACGGCGCCGGGACAGACGCCCGACGGCGCCGACCTCCCCTTCCGCGCCCTGTTCGACGCCATGGCCGAGGGCGTCGCCCTGCACGAGCTCGTGTCGCGCGACGGCGTGGCCACCGACTACCGCATCCTCGCCGTCAACCCGGCCTTTTCGCGGCACACCGGCCTCGCCGCCGACCGGGTTGAGGGCAGGCTGGGGAGCGAGGCCTACGACAGCGTCCCGCCTCCGTACCTGGACCGCTACGCCGAGGTCGCCACCGGCGGCGAGCCCTGCACGTTCGAGTCCTTCTTCCCGCAGCTCCGCCGGCACTTCAGGGTGACGGCGGTGTGCCCCGCTTCCGGCACCTTCGCGACCGTCTTCGAGGACATCACCGAGCGCAAGCGCGTCGCCGACGACCTGCGCGAGACCCGCGACTTCCTCGAGAACCTGCTCACGCACGCCAACGCGCCCATCATCACGTGGGACCCGGGGCTGCGCATCACGCGCTTCAACCCGGCCTTCGAGCAGCTCACCGGACGCCGTGCCGGGGAGGTCCTGGGGCACGGCCTCGAGCTGCTCTTCCCCGCGGCCAGCCGCGAGGAGTCGATGCGCCTCATCCGCGAGGCCGGCAGCGGCGAGCGCTGGCGCAGCGTGGAGATCCCCATCCTGCGCGCCGACGGCGAGGTGCGCATCGCCCTGTGGAACTCGGCCACCCTGTTCGCAGAGGACGGGGTGACCCCGCTGGCCACCATCGCCCAGGGCCAGGACATCACCGAGCGCACGCGCGCCGAGGCGGAGCTGCGGCTCAGTGAGGACAAGTTCCGCTACCTCTTCGACCACACCATCGTGGGCAAGTCCATCACGTACCCGGGCGGCGAGATCCACGTGAACGAGGCGTTCGCGACCATGCTCCAGTACACGCGCGAGGAGCTCGCAGAACGCCCCTGGGCCGACATCACCCACCCCGACGACATCGCATGGACGCAGCGCGTGGTCGACGGGGTGCTCGCCGGCGAGAGGGACGCCGCGCGCTTCGAGAAGCGCTACCTTCGCCGCGACGGGGAGACCGTCTGGACAGACGTCTCCACGGTCTTGCGGCGCGATGACGATGGACGCCCCCTGTACTTCATGACCACCGTGGTCGACATCACCGAGAAGAAGCTGGCCGAGGAGAGGGTCGCGACCAGCGGACGTCGGTACCGCGACCTGGTGGACCACATGTCGTCGGGCGTGGTCGTGTACGAGGCCGTTGACGACGGCGCCGACTTCGTGATCCGTGAGTTCAACGACGCCGCCGAGCGCATCGAGCGGCTGTCGCGGGAAGACCTGCTCGGCCGCCGGGTGACGGAGGCGTTCCCCGGCGTCGAGGACTTCGGCCTGCTCGACGTGTTCCGCCGTGTGTGGCGGACCGGGGTGCCCGAGGACCACCCCGTGTCGCTGTACCTGGATGGTCGCACACAGAGCTGGCGGGAGAACTACGTGTACCGCCTGCCCGGCGGCGAGGTCGTGGCCGTCTACGACGACGTCACCGAGCGCGTGCGCGCCCAGGAGGACCTCGCGGCCCTGAACGCCGACCTCGAGCAACGCGTGCGCGAACGCACGGCGGCGCTCGAGGCGGCCAACCGCGAGCTGGAGTCGTTCAGCTACTCCGTGTCGCACGACCTGCGCGCGCCGCTGCGCCACGTGAGCGGCTTCGCCGAGCTCCTCAAGGGCTCACTCGGCGACTCCCTCGACGAGACCGACAGGCGCTACCTGGAGCGGATCACGGCGGCCATCTCCGAGATGGGGCGCCTTATCGACGACCTCCTCGCCTTCTCACGCGCCGGCAGGGCAGAGCTGCACCTGCAGGACGTGGACATGGACGCGGTCCTGCGTGAAGTGCTCCACGGGCTGGAGAGCGAGCTCGCCGGTCGCGACATCGAGTGGACCATCGGGCCGCTCCCGCCGGCCCGCGGCGACGCCACCATGCTGCGCCTGGTGTGGAACAACCTGCTCGACAACGCCGTCAAGTTCACGGCAGGGCGTGCGCCGGCGCGCATCACGGTCTCCGGCATCGAAGCCGGGGGCGAGTGCATATACGCGGTCGGCGACAACGGCGCCGGGTTCGACATGACCTATGTGGACAAGCTGTTCGGCGTCTTCGAGAGACTCCACCCCGCCAGCGAGTTCCCGGGCACCGGCATCGGGCTCGCCAACGTGCGCCGCCTGGTCGGCCGCATGGGCGGCAGGGTGTGGGCGGAGGGTGCCGTCGACGACGGCGCCACCTTCTCCTTCTCCCTTCCCGGGGCGACGGGATGACGAGCCGCGCGGACCCAGGAGGGCGACGTCATGTTCTGTGAGATCGCACGCAAGCTCGACGAGCAGCAGGTGGCGCGCCTCACGGCGCTCGAGGCGGATCTCGGGCTGACGCTCGTGGCGTTCTCCTGCCGCGAGATGGACGCCGAGCGCGAGCAGAAGCTGCGCGCCATCATGGAGCAGTACGGCCCGGTGCTGCAGGCTGAGCCGGCCGTACCGGACGAGGCCCAGCTCGCGCGCATCCGCGAGGCCGAGGACGAACTGGGCCTGTCACTGGTGGCGGTGGAGTACTGACCCGGCGACGGCGGGCCCGGGGTCGCGGGCCCGCGCTCAGGCCCTGGGGTTCGGCGTCTTGACCACGAGGAACCGCACGGTGCCCGTACCGGCGTTGCGGATGGCGTGCAGGTGCCCGGCGGCGCTCGGCACGAGCGCCCCCTGCTCCGCGCGCACCGTCTCACCGGCGACCTCGAGCTCCGGCTCCCCCTCGAGCACGTAGAAGAACACGTCCACCGGCGCCTTGTGCGGCTTGACCACCTCGCCGGGCTCCAGGGTGATCTGCGACACCATCACGTGCGGCGTGGAGTACAGGTGGCGCACGTCCACGCCGTGCGGGTTGTCGGCCACGGGGGTATCGGCGGCGGTGATGGTCTTCACGGTGCTGCTCCTCGGTGAGATCGGGACGTCGGACGACGACTGCCGCCGTGACGCTACGCGGCCGCGCGAGCCACATCCTTGACTCTCCTCAACCGCCGCGGCAGCGAGCTCCGTGCGAGCGTGCTGCTACCCCGTTCACCCGATGCCGCACTACCCTTGAAACCCCAGGTCCAAGCTTGTACAGTCGAGCACAAAGGCGCGCCCGTCGCGCCTTGCGGCCCCGCGCAGGGAGCGAGTCCGGGGCCGTGCAGAAACCGTGTGGAGCGGCCCGTCTCCGTGAGGGTGGCAGGAGTGTGTGGCTCCCGCCTCCCTCCTTCACGAAGGCACGGCGCCGCGCTCGCTGTCGTGCTCCCTGAGCCCGGCGGCACCTGGTCACTCTGAGGGGGGTGATGCGCAGGCCGACCGCAAGGCAAGCAGCGTCAATTCGGAGGAAGCACATGGGGAGAAGAGCAGTCCTGATCGTGGCTCTGGCCGCGATCGCCGTGATGGTCGTCCCGGCGATGGCGTTCGGCAGCCTCACCAATGACTACGGCATGAACTTCGCCGGACAGGCGAAGTGCGCCGAGTGCCACCAGAGCACCGACGGCGCCAAGTTCACCGCTCTGCACTCCGGGTTCGCCTCGATGGGCATCACGCCCGCCGCGCCGAGCACCTGGACGATCATCAGGGCGGCCGGCGACCCGCCGCAGGTCCCGGGCACCAAGGGTGCCCTCTGGGACAGCGGGGGCACGTACGACCCCAAGGGCACCTGGATCACCCTGGGCAACTACGCCGCACACTCGGCCACCGAGTACCTGTTCTGGAAGGGCAGCACCGGCACCGCGATGCCCTGGAACCTGGTCGAGGGCATGGTCGCCGAGCCGGGCGGTGAGTGGATGTTCGGTGAAGACTGGGACAAGGGCCTCTACGACGTCGTGTACGGCTGCAACCGCTGCCACATGCTCGGCAGCACCCAGCCGCTGAGCTCGGCCACGGCGACCAACACGGTGCCCAACCCGGCCGCGAGCGTCGCCGTCTCGGCCACCACCGTCAACGGCTGGGCGCGCGACGCCTCCAAGACGGCCGTCGACTTCCAGACCGACCCGCAGGTCTCGGTGCCCGGCATGAGCATCCAGTGCGAGGCCTGCCACGGGACCGGCGCCAAGGTGGCCGGAGGTCACATGGGCACCGGCACCGCCATCAACACCGACCTCGAGACGCTCGGCAACTCGCAGGTCTGCGGCCAGTGCCACGGCAGCGCGACCAACGTCGCCGGCACCATGGGGCTGTACGGCTACACGCCCAACCTGCCGCTCTACGAGTTCCTCGACACGGACGGCGTGTCCGGCGGGCAGTCCTACACCAAGATCCCGACTGATGAGGAGTTCCTGGCCACGCCGACCACGTACTGGATGTACCCGAACGGCAGCAACGCCCGGGGCAACCACTACTACTACAACGAGTGGTCCGCGTCGGCGCACTCCTACCGCGCCGCCTACACCAAGGACTCGCCCGAGGCCATGACGTTCCAGGCCAACGGCGGCGGCCACTACGCCGTGGCGGCCGACTCGCAGACGCGCTTCAACGCCGGCTGCTACAAGTGCCACACCGGCGAGGGCTACCTCAAGAGCAAGGACGCCGGGATCGCCGAGAACTTCACCCCGACGGCCGACAACGTCGGCTTCATGGGCCAGGAGTGCTCGGTGTGCCACGGCGGTCACCCGTCCGCCGTGGGCGCTGAGGACGTCGTGCGCGAGCCGGACAAGGCCGGCGAGCGTTCCGCAGTCGGCCTCACCGAAGACAACAGCAGCATCTGCATGGACTGCCACAACTGGCAGTACGAGGTGCAGGGCACCAAGCCGGCCTACGCGCCGCAGAAGGACCTCGAGGCGCACGGCTCCCCGAGCCATCCGCAGCGCGAGACCCTGCGCGGCTACGCCATGGTCGAGATCGGCCAGGCGGGCGAGTTCATGCCCGGCACCGAGTGCGAAGACTGCCACATGCCCAAGACCAACAAGGCCGAGAACCGCATCTCCCACGGCATGAAGCCCATGCTGCCGGGCGACATGGAGAAGTGGCAGACCGCGGCCAAGTACCCGGCCGGCCAGGATTCCTGCACCAAGTGCCACGTGAGCGTGTCGCGTGAGGACATGCAGGGTTACGTCGACGTGTGGCAGGGCGCATGCGCCGACCAGCAGACTGCCACCGCCAAGGCCATCAAGGCGGCCGAGAAGCGCACGGAGTTCTCCTGGACCAACAAGAAGGCCGCCGGCTACATCCTGGTCGGCAAGGCGACCTTCAACTACAAGGTCTACGAGAACGACGCCTCCGGCGGCGTGCACAACCCGGACTACATCCTCGACGGCCTCTGGAAGGCCCAGGCCCTGGCGCAGTCCGTGGGCGGCAAGTTCGCCTCCGTCACCGGGTCCAAGACGCTCATCGCCGGCCGCATCATCAACGGCGACAAGAGCCCGGCCATCGAAGGCAAGCTGATCCTCTTCAAGAACGGCAAGGCCACCAAGCAGTGGGCCTCGTCGGACTACAAGGGCGGCTTCGCACTGCCGATCTCCGGCAAGGGCAAGTACAACGTGGCCTGGCAGCGCGCCTCAGAGAAGGGCACCTGGCTGTACAGCACGGTCGTCGTCGTCAAGTAAGTCCACCTCGCAACACGACCCGGGCCGCCACGGCCGGGTGACAAGCCCGGAAAGGCCCCGGCGGACGAAGCTCCGCCGGGGCCTTTCTCGCTCCGCGGCCCAGGCGGCAGTGGAAGCGGAGACAGTCTCGCCGACCTGCGCAATGAGCGGCGACAATGGGTACAACGGCGGCATGGATCGGGTCCGCGAAGACAAAGCGCATGGGCCGCGCTCGACCGAAGCGCAGACGCGCCTGCCGGCTCTGGGACCGCACGGGGAGGGCTGGGTGGCCCTCCAGGCCGTGCTGTTCCTCGCCGAGGTGGCCTGCGGTTTGCGCGGCCCGCGCTGGCCGCGGGCCGCGGCGCCGCTGCTCCTGCCGGCGGCGGCCGTGCTGCTCGCCGCCGGGCTCGCCCTCTTCGCGGGCGGCTCAGTACGCCTTGGCCGCCTGCTGACGCCGTTCCCGCGCCCCGTCGCCGGGGGCGAGGTTCGGCGCGGCGGCGCCTACGGCCTCGTCAGGCACCCTCTCTACGGCGGCGTGTTCCTCGTCGGCTTCGCCTGGGCGCTGCTCTCGTCGCCGCTGGCCCTGCCGCCGGCCGCCCTCACACTGCCGTTCTTCGAGCTCAAGCGCCGGCGCGAGGAGGCGTGGCTGCGGGAGGCGCATCCGGACTACGAGGCCTACAGCCGCGAGGTGCAGCGCCGCTTCATCCCCTTCTTGTGGTGACGGGGGCCGGCCGGCGGCCACGCTCTGGGTTCAGCCGGCTACCCACGCACCTCGTCCGCCTTCGTCTGCGGCGGGGCGCCGCCGTCCTTCGGCGACCACCCCGGGCGCCCGAGCAGGTCGGTGATCCAGCGCGACTCGTCGTACGCCTCCAGCAGCATGCGCCGCACCAGCAGCGTCATCGGCACCGCCAGCAGCCCGCCCATGAGGCCCAGCACCCAGCTCCACAGGATGATGGAGAGCAGGATCACGACCGGCGCCAGGTTCAGGCGGCGGCCGACGAACCTGCCGCTGCGCAGCGTGCCCGTGACGGCCCAGATCACGAGGAAGCCGATGAAGACGAGCAGCGCCGTCTGCCAGCCCTGCTCGAGCAGGGCGAAGAAGACCGGGGGCAGTACCGCGATGAAGAACCCCAGCGTGGGGATGAAGGTCATGAGGAAGGCGAAGAGGCCCCACATCGTCGCGAACTGGACGCCGAGCAGGTAGAGGAAGACGCCGACCGCGACGCCGTTGACGATGCCGATGATGGCCGTGGCCTGGACGAAGGCGCGCATGTCGCGCGTGAACAGCTCCAGGCGTTCGATGAGCGGGCTCACGCGCGCGGGAGTGCGCAGCACCTTGAGGCGCAGCGTGATCGACTCCGCGAGCATGAAGAACACGACCAGCAGCGTGAGTCCGACCGCGCCGAAGAGCTTCTGCATCAGCTGGAGGATGCGGACGCTGAACGAGATGACGCGATGCGGCGGCAACAGGCCGTCGCGCTCGAAGAGGCCCTCCAGGTGGATGCCCAGGCGACCGAAGAACCCGGTCGCGTCGCCGAGCTGGGCGGTGAGCTCGCTGACGTAGCCGTTGAGCTCGCCGATGAGCCGCGCGATGCCGATCCCGCCCAGCACGAAGACGAACACCACCGCCGCCGTGGTGAGGACCACCGTGATGAGCCAGGCGACGATGGGCGGGATTTGATGTCGGATCAGCCAGTCCAGGAAGGGCGACACCGCCATGGTCACGACCAGCGCCAGCAGGATCGGCACGATGATGCCGGCCGTCAGGCGCATGAAGAGGAGCGTGATGGCGATGGCGGCGGTGGTGATCAGCAGCCGCTGGATGGGCGAGAACTGGCCGGGCAGGCCGGCCGCGGCGCCCGGCAGGTGCACGGCCGCGGCGACCGGGGCGGCCGGCGGAGCCTGCGGCTCCGGCCGCCCCCCGTCACTCGCCGCCGCCGGGACGTCCGCCGCCTGCGGCCGCTTCTCCTCCGCACCGCCCATGATCTCACCCTACTGCAGACGGCTGCGATTGTCCCGCGGTCGACCGGCCGCAGTCGCTCCGCTCGCGGTGCGGGAGGCAGGCGAAGCCGGGGCGGCCGGCGAATGAGAAGGGACCGTCCCGATGGAGGAAGCATGGGCAGAAGAGATCACGCCTACGACGCCTCCGAGGCCTGGCCGGAGGACCACGACAGCCGGGTGCGCCGTCTCGACCTGGTGCGTGCGCCAGACGTACACGTCGAGCTCGTCACGCCCCACGAGTTCGGCGACGCCCAGACGATCGCCGACCGTGTCCGCCGCGACGACCTCGTCCTGGTCGACCTGCGCGAGTGCGGCCCCGGTCTGGCCGCACGCCTGACCGACTTCTGCGCCGGCCTCGCCTACGCCGTCGACGGCGGGCTGCAGCTGGTCGCCGACGGCGTGCTGATGGTGACGCCCGGCCACATCGACGTCTCGGGCGACGAGTCGACCGGTATCCGCGAGCCCGGCTTCTTCAACCGGCTGTGAACGCGGGGCGGCGGCGCTTCGCCCGCCGCCCCGCTCACATCACTCCCCGTTGTGGAGGCGCGCCAGGGCGGGCGGGTGCAAGGCGTGCCGGTACACGCCGTCGCCAGGCTCCTGCCCGCGCCGCAGCGTGAACACCATGTACTCGATGATGGTGTCACCGGCGATGGGCACCGCCTCGTCGCCGAAGCGGACCTCGCCCTCGTAGGTCGAATCGAGACGGAAGTACACCGGCTGCGCGTAGGTCCGGCCGATCGTCCCTTCGAGCCAGTGCGGCACCCCGGCGTCTCTGAGCAGGTCGTCGGTCTCCAGCACCTGCTTCGGGGAGAACGACAGCCGCCCGCTCACGTCGCGTTCGGCGAAGGTGAACGCGACCCGCCGTGGATAGGCCTGCAGACCCTGCTCGTCGAGCTCGTAGTCGCCGTACGTCCACTCCATCTCGTAGGTCTCGAAGGCGAGGCGCTCGCCGCGGGCGACGAGCAGGATCGGGAAGTGCACCTGCCCGCAGGCCTTCGTCGTGGCGATGTCGGCGAACACCAGGGTCATGTCGGGCCGATGGATGCGGCCCCAGTGCCAGTGGCTGAGGTACTTCGGATAGCTGAAGTCGCCCCAGTTGTGGTCGTGGTAGCCCTCTCCGCTCACTTCGTGGACGGCGCCGCCATAGGCGATCGTGCCGGCCACGCGGGCGCGGGGCTGCGCGACGCACCAGCCGAAGCTCTGCGGGTCGCCGTACCCGCCGATCACGATCTCCCCGTTGCCGCGCACCCACCCTGGGAGCAGGCTCTCGAAGCGCAGCGTGACCTCGACGCCGTCGCCCTCCATGTGCACGTCGTACGCCGGGTACTCCCCACGCACGCTGCTCCCCGCGCAGCTGACGTCGCAGCTCTCGAGCGAGGCCGAGTACTGGTCGCGCGGGTGGTCGACGCGGATGTCCATCTGCTCGCCCGACGGCGTGTTGATGTGCAGGTAGACCTGCGGCTCACCCGGCTGGATGGTGCCGGCGAAGGTGTGCCCGTCGTCGAAGCGGGCGTCGAAGTACCACCACTCGAAGGCGTGCTTGCCGCGCGAGGGATGGGCGGCGTCGGCACGCGGGTCAAGACCCTCGTTGAGGTCGTCCGGGTGGCGGCCGCGGATCGCCGACAACGGGACGAGAGAGGCGACGTGACGGCCGCCGCCCTGTTCGTGGTCACCCATGTCTGCTCCCTCCCTGCGCGCCCTTCAGCGCCCCGGCGTGATCGCGTCCACGGCGTTGGTCGCCTCGACCAGCACGGCGGTGAGCGCGTCCAGGCGCGAGGCGATGTCGCGCTTCTCGGCCGTGATCTTCAGCTTGAGCGCGGCGAGCGCGGCGGCCGGCTCGGCCTTCTGCGCCCGCGCCGCGCGCACGAGGTCGTGCTCGGGCATGATGTCCAGGGTCATGGCCATGTGCCCGAGGTCGGCCATGTTGGCGTGCACGCAGCCGGGCTCGCGCTGGCGCAGGTTGGCGAGGTAGACGGGCCGGCTGAAGTGCGTGCCGTACCATCCCAGATTGACGCCTTCGAGAGCGGCCAGCGCCCTGGAGTACTGCACCGGCGACCTCTTCAGCGCGGCGACCGCCGCCTGCATGCCGGTGAGGTCGACCATGGGCTGCTGGAACGGGTAGACGGTGCCGTCCCACACGTCCAGCGCCGTGAGGTTCGCGTTGAGCAGCTTCTCCACGGCGAGCAGCGCCTGGTTCACGGCCGCGCGTTCGTGGCGCGGCACGCGGCCGCGACGCGCGTCGAACGACCTGGCCGAGGCCAGGTACTCGCGGGTCGCGCTCACGAAGTCCTTCGCGACCCCGGCGTCCACTCCGGCGGCGGCGAACCCGGCCGCTTCGGCCGCCGCCGCCAAGGCCGCGGCCTCGGCCGCGAGCCGGTACGGCAGCAGGCCGCCGTCCAGGCTCCGGGCGAGCTCGAGGTGGAACTTGATGTTCTTCTTGAAGAAGCCCCAGTCGAGCTTGTCCACGCCGTCGTACTGGGTGTGGTAGTAGTGCGACCAGAAGTAGTCGTCCGGCGTCCACATGCACGTGGAGGGGATGCCCGAGGCCGACAGCGGCCACTGGTCGTTGTAGCTGAACCAGTAGCCCTCGCTCGGGTCCTGCACGCTGCCGCCCCTGGCGCCCACGAGGTCCGGGTGGGCCTTCATCTCGGCCAGCAGCCAAGGCTTCATGTCGCGGGTCGCGGTGAACCACAGGCTGCCGGCCCTGTAGCCCATGAGCTCCAGGTTGAGCATGGCCTTCACCGCGCCCGGCCAGTCACGGTGCGTGCGCTGGATCGAGTACGTCGAGCCGACCAGCCAGTCGTAGTTGCAGTCGGTGTAGCCCCACTCCTCAGCGGTGGTGTTGAAGAACGTGACCGTGCTCGCCGGCTGGTAGCCGCACATCTTCATCGCCTTGGCGATGACCAGTTGCGCCACGCACGAGGTGGTGTTGTCCAGGGCGCCGCTGAAGTGCGCGTCGTGGTGGCCGCCGAAGACGATGCGGGTGCCGTCATCGCTGCTGCCCGGCAGCGACCCGACGACGTTGTAGCCCACGCCGCCGTCCTCCGCGAAGGTGTGGCTGGACTCGAGGGTGACGGTCGCCGTCACCGGCCCTCCCCGCAGCTCGTCCTTGAGCCACGCGGCCGACTGGCTGGGCAGCCACACGAGGGGCGGCGACGTGAAGGAGTAGCCGGGGTCGTTGGAGTTGAACGCGCGCGGCGCGCCGGCGTACCCGGGGAACTCCCTGTCGAACACGAGGATGACGGCTTTCGCGCCGCGCAGGCCCGCCTCGGCGCAGGGGAAGTTCATCCACCAGTAGTCCGAGGCGAAGTTGACGAGGGCGATCTTGCCGGTGAGGTCGCCGGCCCTGTCGAAGTCGGCCTTGGACCCGGCGCCGGGGATACGGACCACGCGTCCGGTCACGCCCTCCGGACCGGTGGACGGCACGCCCGGGTAGCTGGTGGCCGGCATCACCGTGTCGCCCACCGTGACCCTGGCGCCCTCGATGGTCCACTCGTCCACGGGGACGGGCTCGAGCTTCACATCCACGAGGCCGGCCGCGCGCATCTCGGAGGCCAGGAAGCGCGCGGCCCGGTCGTCCGCCTCAGAACCGGCCCAGCGGAAGCCCAGGGGCACCGACCTGAAGCCGTTGATGGTGCTCTCCAGCCGCTGGGGGTAGCCCTCTCTGAAGAGCTGGTCGACGGCCCGGTTGAAGGTGAGCGCGCTCGCGGCGGCCGGAACGGACAGCGTCAGCGCCAGGACGCCGACGACGATGGACAGTGACCGTCTCATGGTGAGCGACCTCCCCCTGCGTTGACGGCGCCCCTGACGGCGAGCCGCTCGTGGGCGCGGCCCGCGCCGCCGTCTGACCACGCCGACTCAAGACAACGGCGGGAGCCAGGTCAAGATGCGGCGGCGGGCCGCTGCGGAGCGCGTTGGCGGCGGCCCGCGCCGGATTGGACGGTCTCGCCCGCTCAGCCCATGCGCCGCGGGTGCAGCCCCTCGGCGAGCTCCTCCACGAGCTTGGCCGTGAACGCCGGCAGGTCGGCCACCCGCCTGCTGGTCACGAGGCCGGCGTCGTTGTGGACCTCCTCGTCGACCCAGTGCGCCCCGGCGTTCTCGAGGTCGGTGCGCAGCGTGGGATACGAGGTCACCGTGCGGCCGCGCAGGAGACCCGTCTCGATCAGGATCCACAGCCCGTGGCAGATGGCGCCGACCGGGGTGCCGAAGGTGAGGACGCCGCGCACGAAGGCCACGGCGTCCGCGTCGATGCGCAGCTTGTCGGCGTTGACCACGCCGCCCGGCAGCACAAGGCCGTCGTAGTCGGCCGGCGGGGCTTCGCCCACCGGCCGGTCGACCGGGTAGCTGCGACTCTTGTCGAGGTGGTCCATGGCCAGGATCGCGCCGGCCCTCGGCGCCAGCAGCTCCACGGCGGCGCCGGCCTCTTCAAGCGCGCGCCGCGGCTCGGTGAGCTCGGCCTCCTCGAACCCGTCCGTGGCGAGGATCGCGATCCTGCGCCCTTTCAGCGGAGCCGACATCGCGGTCAGCCTCCTTCGCTCCTCGTGAAGGTACACCGCAGACGTTCCCCGCCGGCGCGCCGGGAAACGTGGTGGGGGTGTGGCCGCGGGCGGCGACGGGCGGCCGCGGGCGCCGGGGTCCGCGCCCGTCGGCGGCGCCCAGCGGCCGGGCTCGACGGCAGCGGCCCGGAGCCGCCGCCTCAGTGGTGGCAGCTGTCGCAGTCGGAGTGCGCGGTATGGCAGGAGAGGCAGTCGCCGAGGTCGGCGCCCTGGGAGGCCTGCGCCACTTTCTCATGTTTCGCCGTGAGCTCGTCGCCGGGCCGGTGACAGGCCACGCAGTGCGTGTTGCTCGGCTCCGCCTGCGACGCCGCCGCCACGGCGTCCACGTCCACCAGACGGTCGTGGTGCACGGGGCAGACGAAGTGACCGCCCTCGGGGATCGCCTCGGAGCGCGGGTACAGCTTGCCGTCCTGCGGGCAGAACAGCCGCCCCTGCATCTCGGCGAGCCGGGACGGGACGGCCGTCGTGCCGCTCTTGTGACACTCGAGGCAGACGGCCTCGGTGCGCATGCGCTCGCGCAGCTCGGCGAGATGCGCGCCGCTCCACGGTAGCGCCCTCTGGGCCTCCGGGTCACCGTCGTGGCACTTCGCACAGTCCCGGACCGAGAAGAGCTTGTGCATCGCGACCTGCCGGGAGTCCGTGCTGTGGCAGGTGCAGCCCGGCGGCAGGCCGCCGCCGGCGATGGTCGCGGCGGCCGGCGACGCGGGTCCCGGCGCCGCGAACGGCGGCAGGGCCGAGCCCGCGGCGGACTCGCCGCAGGCGGAGGCGGCCGCGGCGGCCGTCACGAGCATGAGCGCCACGGCAAGGCCGGCCGCAGCTCGCGCAAGGCGGCGGCGGGCGGCGGCCACGCGGTGGCGCTCGTCGATGCCGGAACGGGTACACATGAGCACGCTCCCGATTCTGGGAGCGCCCGCGGCGCCCGGCATTGACTCGGGTCAATTGGCGCCGCACGTGCGGAAATGCGCCCGGCCGGGCACAAGGCACGCACAGCTCAGCCATGACCGTCCGGCGACGAGCACGAGCCGCGTCGGCGAGCACGAGGAGGAGACGTGGACCAGTCCAGCCGCTACGCAGACCTCGGCCTCAGCGAGGCCGACCTCATCGCCGGGGGGCGCCACGTCCTGTGCGCCTACGCCTTCAGGCCCAAGCCGGGCAACGGGTTCGTCGCCACGGCCGCGCACTTCGCCGCCGAGTCGTCGACCGGCACCAACGTCGAGGTGTCCACCACCGACGACTTCACGCGCTCGGTGGACGCCATCGTCTACGAGGCCGACGAGACCGCGGGCATCATGAAGATCGCCTACCCGCTGGCGCTGTTCGACCGCAACATCACCGACGGCAAGGCGATGATCGTCTCCTTCCTCACCCTGACGATCGGCAACAACCAGGGCATGGGCGACGTGGAGCACGCCAAGATGCACGACTTCTACGTGCCCCCGGACTACCTCAGGATGTTCGACGGCCCCAACCGCAACATCGCCGACTTCTGGCGGGTGCTGGGCCGGCCGGAGGCCGACGGTGGTATGGTCGTGGGCACCATCATCAAGCCCAAGCTCGGCCTCCGGCCGGAGCTCTTCGCCAGGGCGTGCTACGACTTCTGGCTGGGCGGCGAGTTCGTCAAGAACGACGAGCCCCAGGGCAACCAGCCGTTCGCGCCGTACGTCGAGACCATGCGCCTGGTGGCCGACGCCATGCGCCGGGCCCAGGACGAGACCGGCCAGGCCAAGCTGTTCTCGGCCAACATCACCGCCGACGACCCATGGGAGACGGTCGCCCGCGGCGAAGCCGTCCTGGAGGCCTTCGCCGGGCTCGAGGACCACCTCGCCTTCCTCGTCGACGGCTACGTCGGCGGGCCGGCCGCCGTGACCACGGCCCGCCGCCGTTTCCCCGACGTCTTCCTGCACTATCACCGCGCCGGCCACGGCGCCGTCACCTCGCCCAGCTCGCAGCGCGGCTACACGGCCTTCGTGCTCTCCAAGATGGCCCGCCTGCAGGGCGCCAGCGGCATCCACACCGGCACCATGGGCTTCGGCAAGATGGAGGGCGACAAGGCCGACCGGGCCATCGCCTACATGATCGAGCAGGACTCGGCCGACGGCCCCTTCTACCACCAGGAGTGGTACGGCATGAAGGCGACCACGCCCATGATCTCCGGCGGCATGAACGCCCTGCGCCTGCCGGGCTTCTTCGACAACCTCGGCCACGCCAACGTCGTGCAGACCTCGGGCGGCGGCGCCTTCGGGCACCTCGACGGGCCCGTCGCCGGCGCCCTCAGCCTGCGCCAGTCGGTGGAGGCGTGGACGGCGGGCGTCGACCTGGTGGCCGCGGCGCGCGAGCACCGCGAGCTGGCCCGCGCCTTCGAGTCCTTCCCCGCCGACGCCGACGCGCTGTACCCCGGGTGGCGCGACGCCCTCCTCGGCGTCGCCTGAACCGCGGCAGAGGAGGGAGCGACCATGTCCGCCAAGCACCCCGTCATCGCCGTCACCGGTTCCAGCGGCGCCGGCACCACCACCGTCAAGCGCTCGTTCGAGCACATCTTCCACCGCGAGAGCATCCGTCCGGTCGTGGTGGAGGGCGACAGCTTCCACCGCTTCGACCGCGAGGGCATGCGCCTGGCGATCGAGGAGGCCGACGCCAGAGGCGAGCGCCCTCCCAGCCACTTCGGCCCGGAGGGCAACCTCTTCGAAGACCTGGAGCGGCTGTTTCGCACCTACGGCGACTCGGGGACGGGCAAGCGCCGCTTCTACGTCCACAACGCCGAGGAGTCGACCGCCCTCGGGCACGACAGCGGCACGTTCACGCCGTGGGAGGACCTGCCCGAGGACAGCGACCTGCTGTTCTACGAGGGTCTCCACGGCGGCGTGCAGTGGGGCGAGACCAACGTCGCCCGCTGGGTGGACCTGCTGATCGGCGTCGTGCCCATCGTCAACCTAGCAGGCTGCAGAAGAAGCCCCCCTTGAGAGGAGCGCAGTTGGAGGGTCGGGGCGTTGCCGGCGGAGATCCGGCGGATCGGGAGCGTCTCGAGCCCACCGGGCGGGCCCGGAAGGCCCGTCCC
>Ga0172371_10007511_pt1 | contig 15503 bp, 9 predicted proteins | sample Lak12m_FD_114543 | JGI IMG/M metagenome (GOLD analysis project Ga0172371, IMG submission 114543) | Freshwater microbial communities from Kabuno Bay, South-Kivu, Congo - kab_022012_12m | ecosystem: Environmental > Aquatic > Freshwater > Lake | place: Democratic Republic of the Congo: South-Kivu... | reverse complement strand
CCGCTGGCAACTAAGAACAGGGGTTGCGCTCGTTGCGGGACTTAACCCAACATCTCACGACACGAGCTGACGACTGCCATGCAACACCTGTATCCGATCCAACTAAATGACTCCCTAGTTTCTTAGGGATACGATCGGTATGTCAAGCCTTGGTGAGGTCTTTCGCTTAGCTACGAATTAAACCACATGTTCCACCGCTTGTGCGGGTCCCCGTCAATTCCTTTGAGTTTTAAGCTTGCGCTCGTACTCCCCAGGCGGTCTACTTAACGCGTTAGCTTCGCTTCTCCAGGGGTCGATACCCGAAAAAGCTAGTAGACATCGTTTACGGCGTGGACTACCGGGGTATCTAATCCCGATCGCTCCCCACGCTTTCGTGCCTTAGCGTCAGAAGTGGCCCAGCAGACTGCCTTCGCCATTGGTGTTCCTCTCGATATCTACGCATTTAACCGCTCCACCGAGAATTCCGTCTGCCTCTTCCACTCTCAAGACTTCCAGTATCGAATGCAGCATATGAGTTGAGCCCATATATTTAACATTCGACTTAAAAATCCGCCTACGCACGCTTTACGCCCAGTAATTCCGGATAACGCTTGCACCCTACGTATTACCGCGGCTGCTGGCACGTAGTTAGCCGGTGCTTATTCATGTGGTACCGTCATAATCTTCCCACATAAAAGAAGTTTACACTCCGAAAAGCTTCATCCTTCACGCGGCGTCGCTCCATCAGGCTTTCGCCCATTGTGGAAAATTCCTCACTGCTGCCTCCCGTAGGAGTCTGGGCCGTGTCTCAGTCCCAGTCTGGCTGGTCAACCTCTCGATCCAGCTACCCGTCATAGTCTTGGTGAGCCATTACCTCACCAACAAACTGATAGGACAAAGGCCCTTCCCAAAGCGCCCGAGGGCTTTACCGCACGCAGAGCGGAAAGCCTAAATTTTCAATTTTAAATTTTAAATTTTTATTCAATTTCTAATTTTTAATTTAAGAATTTAGAATTTATTTAGAATTTAGAACTTAGAACTTAGAATTTCCGTACTACGTACGGACTATGCGGGATTACCCCATCTTTCGATGAGCTATCCCCCACTTTGGGGTAGGTACCAATGTATTACTCAGCCGTCTGCCACTGTTCGCTCTTTAAGAGCGATGTCGTTAGCTTTTCGTCGTTAGCTATTTGAAAACAAATGACCAATGACTAATGACCAATGACATCACTTTATAAAAAGCGAACCGTTCGACTTGCATGTGTTAGGCACGCCGCCAGCGTTCATCCTGAGCCAGGATCAAACTCTCAATAAAAGTAAGTAATCAGCAAACAGAGAACAGGAATAAGGAATCCTTATACTTTCTCTGAGTTGACACTTAATATTTGAGATTCTGGTGAGAATCACCAGAAACTGATTTTGTTTTGTCCGAATTGAACAAGGGCGATTAGCTTAGATTTGTCATCAGTTTTACCTGATTACTTAAATCTGTTTGCTTATCGCTTATTTTGTGTGTGCATTACAATCAACACTATTCAATTTTCAAATTACTTGGAATTTTGAGCGCAATCAAAACCTTCCGACCGGCCAGCGGCCTAAGACTTTGAGTGCATATTTCAAAAAACAGTACTTCAAGAATTCTATACAAAAAAATCGTTAATGTCAACATCTAGATTTCAATTTTTAATTTAAAATTTTAAATTTTTATTCAAATATTAATTTTATAATTTCTAATTTTTAAAATTCATTTAGAATTTAGAACTTAGAATTTAGAATTTAAACTTTTTATCGTTTAAGGTATTTTGCTTTACGTTTTGATTCGTAATATTTTTCAACCTTTGAAGGGAGTTTTTTCTTCAGATAATAGACCAAACCACCAACATAACCCACCAATCCTATAATCCACAAATAGGAGATTAAGCGAGTTGAAAATATCGGGAGCTCTTGAGTGCGGGAAAAGTAAATAAAAAGTCCAAAAATACCCAGTGACAATAAACCCCAAAAAGTAAAAGAATCAAAAGTTTTGTAAGCCTTTGGTCTGTTTCCTTTGATGAAAATAAACAAACGAAATATTCCGGCAAAGGATATCAAAAGTCCGGATGCAACTAAATAAAAAAGTTCATACTTAGTGGCAGTATTCACCCCAAGCATGTAGCTGTTTGATAGATATGTATTAATCCAGTTTTTCATCGTCTCCAAAAAAGTCTATTTCTCCCTGACAATGAGGGCACATCCATTCATTATCTTCTTGAATCATGGCATTGCCACATTTTTCACAAACCGGTGTTTCTTCTGTATTTTCTGCTTTTTGATCTTTTTTTGTCATGCTTGAATTTTAACAGGGATAACTAATTTTTTGAAGCATTGACATTTTTAACTTTTTGTGATAATATATCCAATTGTAATAACAGTACCTTTTTATGTTAACACTAGCAGAGTAATGTGGGATGCAAACTGTTTCCTTAGTTTAAAGAAATAGTTTGCTTCCCGCATTGGGCGGGTGCGCAGGCCGGAAACCTGCAACTGTAAGGAGGTGGCCATAGTGGCCGTCATCATCTGGAACAAGGTGCACATTGAAGTGCCGATTGCAAAGGCACTTCAGCTGTTCGTCGGGCTGCTTTTCAGGCTCGACACGAAGGCAGCCAAAACAGCAGCTTCAAGGCTCGGGAGGGCGGGAATCACGATCATCTATGCCCTCAACTCGAGCAAGGAGATCGACTTTGAGGTCGACAAAGCTGTTGTCCAGTACGTTTGTAGGTTTGCGGAGGAGTTTGCTGAACTATCGGGTTCAGCATCGGAACTCAGCGGATCTGCCAACAACTACATTCAAGGTCGGTACCTCGATTCTGAATACGTATTCAAGCTGATGTGGATTGGCCACCGCACCCCCGGGAGGTCGATTGACATCTATGGGGACATGGATACTGGAACCGCTACCGTGAACATCAGCACTGGCACCGGCAAGCCGTCCCAGTTCCTGGCTCCATTCTGTACCCTGGTGGCTCGTCAAGCGCTCGACGAAGTCAAGGAGGTGTTCGAACTCATCAGCTAGAGCTAGTGTGCAACACAACCAGAAAGGGCCCGGTCTCACGACCGGGCCCTCGTTACGTTTATGATTCTTCCTTATTATCCTAGTTACCTAATTCCTAAGCTCCAAATTTCCTAATTTTCAAACTCAAAATATAAACCAAAATGATGTGCCCCGGCATCAAGTAGTTTTCTAAAAACAAACCCTGCTTTTTTAGCCCAGATCATAATCTGTTCTATTTCGCTCCGGTGTTCTTTTTTAGGGCCAATTTCTGCTTCATGATCCCAATCGATTACAACGAGTTTAGTATCTGCATGAGAATTTTTTTTGGTTGATGTTATCAACTTTTCGTCATTTTTTATCATCGAAAGGACATTAGAGATTAGGATCAAATCTGCTTTGGCATTAACCGGAATAGATGTTGAGTCATAGGGTGCTTGGATATATTCAATGTTTGAAAGTCCCAAATTATCTGCCTGGCGTTTCATGACAGTCAGGTTTTCAACTTTTGGATCTGTTACAAATACTTTTCCTGATTTTCCAACCTTTTGGGCAATTGGAATAGACCAAAAGCCACTACCGCTGCCAAAGTCAATTACTACATCCCCTTCTTTAATGTCTAGTTTTTCAACCACATTTCGGGGAGAAAGAAAATCTTTTTTTCTTGTTGAAAAAATAGGTTTTACCATGATTTTATTTTATCACAAAAGATAGGCGCAATGCGCCCATCTTTTTATAGCGTATTTTTATTTTTAGGTTTTATTTTTTCCAGAACATTAGCCAAGCAAACCATTCCGGCTTTTGCAAATAAAGAAGATATAAACCGATAATAACAAGCAAACTAAGCACAAATATTCCAAATGCCGGAAGTTCTTTGTCACTTGTATCTTCTTTTATTTCATCTTTGTTTTCTTCGGTTACATCAGACTTTACGGCTTCCGGTTCGTTGGTGTCTTCAACTACATAGCTAGCATTTTCTCCATTCGAAGTTGCAGCGGCAACTAAAACAACATTCGGTGTTGCCGAAAGTACTTCAGTTGCTACACCGTAATTTGCCGGGCTCATGTCATCCCGGGGAACCAAAACATAGTAATAAGTTGTTGTGTTGGTTACATTTTTGTCTTCATAGGAAGTCATTGCCTTATCTACCTGAGCATAAGGAGTTGCCGTTTTCCAATCAAATACTTTTTCGGTACTGCGATAGATGTTTATCCCATTAAAATCAAGATTTGTTGGGTTTTCCCACTTTAGTTGAACATAGCCGTCATATCCAGTTGCTACATAATTTTTAAGTGCACCCGGACCTTTGGTATCAACTACATTGACGGTGCGAACATTTTCCATCGATGATGCAGAAAGTCCTTCAGAAAATGCTGCAGTCGTACATAGGCATTCAGTTTCATAACTTAAACTGTAACCATTGTTTACTTTCGCCAGATTCATATCACCACCAAACCAAACGTTAGCTGTCTCACTAAATTCCAAACTGCCGCCAATATCACTAAATGATTCAAACCTTTGAGTAGTTGGAGCAGTTAATGGCTCTTTTAGTTTTACTGATGGACACACTATAATATCCTCAACATATACATCGACAGGCTCCGGATTATAGATTTTTAGGTCATAGGCTAAAGTGTTTTCAACCATATTGCCCGCACGATCAGAAACTTCGACAGTAACATTATAAGAAGTTAGAGCGCTAGGTCTTGTTGAAACTATATTCCATTCACTTGTTATTTCCACATTGCCACTTGGATCTTCTATTACTAAACTATCACCAATAAGCTGTGCTTCTGTACTTGGTTCATAATTATTTAGAGTTTCATCAACCTTTACAGTTAAACCATTTGAGATAACTAAGGTGAATTCTAAGTCGATAGCAGGGCTAGCACCTTCACAAAAAACAGTACTCGATAGATTGAAAATTCCTTCTAAATAATCACCGGGGATCATCATTGGTTCTTTTTTCCCTAATAGTTCGAAAAGAGCACCGTCTAAAAGATCTAATTCTTTGTCTATACCATTTTCGGCAAATTTTACTTCAAAAAAAGCGAAAGGTTTTAGACCTTTAGCCGCATCATTTAGATAACCCCTGAAGTTAGGTTCAGTCGGTTTTGTTGAATAGTACTCAACAAATAAATCAGAAGGTACATTTGAAGAATCAAGTATTACCTCATATGTTCCAATCTGAAGACCGGCAGAATTAACCAAAGTTGTATTCACATCATCAACATCTACTGTGTATTCGTCAGAATTCTCACCTGATATTTCTATTTGATAACTTCCATTCGGATTAACTGAAACAGGGTTGGTTAAATCATTTGATTCAATAGTAAAGTTTAAATTTTGTATTGCAGGTATAGACTCTGGTGACACATCATCGGCAACAACAACAGCCGGAAATGCTCCTGCAATCAAACCGAATAAGGTCAAGATTCCGATTAATTTTTTTAATGTCTTCATTTATGAATTTACTCCAATTATTATTTATATAAAACGCCAAAAAGCGCGATATGTTTTCGAGTTTAATTTTAATTATTAATTTTTGAGTTCGTTTATTTTAGGATTTTATTTCAAACAAAAAACACAGACCCTCACAAGTTGTGCTTCGGTTTCCCATAGACCCAAGTCCATAAGATTATTATATTTGTTTTTGCTTCTTGTCGTTTTTGGCCCCTTCAAGAGTTCCCGAAAGAGTAAATCAAATATATATCCCACGCCTACACTTTGTCAATGGGTTTACACTATTTATATAAAGCTGATTTTTTCTTTGCCAGTAGTTCGGCAATTCTAATCAACATGACCGCAATCATAGGAAGTCCCAAGAGTGTAGCCAGGCGGTCAATTTCGTTTGGACCGGCAGCCGGTAGTGTTGCAGTTGTCTCTTCTGCCGCAACTAAAACTTCTTCGCCACCCCCACCAATACCGTCAGGTAGTACAGGATCTACTTCTTCTGGTTTTTCTTCTGGTTCTGGATTAGTTTTGTTGGTATTAACATTGTTATTAATCAAAACGCTAAATGAAGCATTACCGGTTGTGATCTCTCCTCCTCCAATTCCAGGGTCATAGTTTTCTTGATTTTCATTACCCGTGTTAAATGAGGCTGAATTTTCACCTGTCATTACTTCGCCGTCCACGACATTTGAGAGCTTAATGTTGTTTGTGTTAATAGTTTTTTCGACTACACGTGTAAAAACCGCTGAAACATTTTCTGAGCTACTTCCTGTGTCATAATTAATTACTTCATCTGCACCAAAAGCCGGTTTTGCAAAAAACAACAAAAACAACCCAGTTGCAAAAATTATCTTTTTCATACTAACCTCCTAACGGTAAAGACTTTATTTCTCTTTCTTTTTGCTAGCGCCAGTAGCACTGCCGCATAAATAATAAACAATCCTAAAAATATTGTACCTAGATTTTTACTTAGAAAACCTTCGGGATTACCACCAGTAGTAGTTCCACTGTTTGAACCGTCTGTAGTTGATGCCGAAAGAACTGCCGGACTTTTATCTTTATTAATATCTTCGGTGATTTTAACAACAAAATTTTTACCAGATGTTGTCACTTCATTTACAACTCTGTATGTTTGATCACCAATTGTAATTATTGTGTGAATTGTTGAACTTTCATCTGTAGTTGTAGTATCTGTCTCGCTAATTATGTTCTGTGTTCCAATATTCCCTGTCCAATCTCCAAATACGTTAACTATAAGATATAATGCATTACCTGCAACTATATTCATATTAAAGAAATTCAGGATATTTAATGCCGCATTTGTATTTCCTGTCGAAATAATGCCGTTGCCCGTATTATAACTAGAACTGTTTCCACCTGAATTTGCTGTAATATTTATATTGTTTTCAATATCAGCATTATTATCATTTGCTATTTCTAATCCTTTTTTTTGATCAAGTGTCGAATTATTTTCTGAACTAGCACCGGTATTTCTATTTTCAACTATTGTATTTTCTGGATTATTATCACTTGTTTCTTGAAGTGCAGATATCAAACCGGGAAGCAATATGGATCCGTTCCAAACCCCAAATACATTAACACTAAGATATACAATGAGGTCACCAAAAATGTTTTTATTCCCTTCGTTTTTCAAGTTAACGCTTGTGTTGCTTGTCCCACTTTCTATATTTCCATTCCCAGTGTTACCAAGTGCATTATTTCCTCCAGAAGTAGAATTTACATTTATATTATTTTGTAGATCGGCTTCATTGTCGTTATTGATGTCCAAAAAATTATCCGATTGATATGTAGCATTATTATCAGAATTTGCTCCGGTATTTTGATTGCTTACCGTAATCCCCCCGATAGCAACATTTCCGTTATTAAATTGCTCCGGTAAAACTAAATTTCCGAGCCAATTGCCAAAAACATTTATTACACCGATTATTCCTGAATTTGTAACGATAAAATTGCTATTTAGGAAATTTATTAGCGCCACTGAGATATTTGCATCTCCGGTATTAATTGTGCCGTTACCTGTGTTATAGCTTGATTGGTTATTCCCTGTGTTCGAAGTAAGGTCAAAATTATTATTTATTTCTGACTGATTATCGTTAGATATTCCAAGTATGTTTGCGGCAGACAAACTGCTATTATTCTCAGAAGAAGCACCTGTATCCGAATTTCCGACTTCGATTCGACTACCATTCAAATCATATGCTTCATTACTCAAAGGATCTATTATATAGTTCCCGACTAAATTACCGAGAATATTTTTAAAGATAAAAACTGTTACTCCTCCCGGTAGTGCAATGAAATTTGTATTAATGAGATTTAATACATTTAGGACAAAATTTGAATCTCCAGTTTTCACATCACCATTTCCGGTATTATAATTTGCGTTATTATCACCAGAAGATGCTCCACCGCTAATAGTATTGTCTAAATTAGCGTCATTATTGTTTTCTATGGCAATAGTGGCATCTTGCATATTTTGTGTATTGTTTTCTGAATTTGCGCCTGTTTCGGAATTAGATACCTCACTTGCTAAAACATCATTTGAATTTGTATTTTCATTAATTGAACTTGAGCTTTCAACCACGTTATTTACAATTTCTGATGATTCATTTGTTGCAACAGGTTGGTTTTGTGTGGGTGGCAAGTTAGTAACTTCTGGGTCCTCACCTGGTGCAATTGGCGCATCCGGTGGATTTGCCGGAACACTCGGTGCTGCTGGTGCAACTGGAGCTTGAGGAGGAGTAGGTGCAGCAACAGCAAACCTAAGCGGTATTAACAAAACCATTAATACGACGATAATTTTATTTATTTTTTTTATTTTTGAAAATACCATGATACTCCCTTGATAAGTCCGTTTGGCAAGGAACACCTTGCCAAGCCCTCTAACTACTCAACGTTTGTCTCGTTGGTATTTAAAGTGTTACTGATAGCTAGATCCAAGATCGAATTGCCGGTTGTTACACCACCGTTTCCAGTGTTATAGTTGGCGTCGTTGCTACCCGAATTTGCAGTGACACAGACATGATTATCAACATCTGCATCATTGTCATTTTCTACTTTGACCTCAGCTTCAAACTTGGCCCAAGCATCGTTATGAGAATCTGCACCGGTAGTACTGTTAGTTACGTCAACACCGTCAAATGAACATCCGCCACAGCCTGCTACTGTAGTTTTATTACTGTTGGCCATGTTATCAATCTCAACGGTTCCTTCCGCATCTCCAGTGTCAACCTCACCATTGCCGGTATTGTATTTTGCATCGTTATAACCTGTTGATGCCATGCCTTTTATCATGTTCCAAATATCAGCATCATTATCGTTTTCTACTTCTGCTTCATATTCGGATTCTAGCGATGCATCGTTGTCAGAATCATAACCGGTGTGATCATTCCCTACATTTGCATAGGCAACCCCACCAAGCAAGAATACACCAACCCCAGCAATTGCAGCCTTCTTTAATAGCTCTTTCATTTACTTCACCTCCTTTCAATTAGAATTAATTAAACAAAGGGAGGAGTGTCTTTTAATTCACTCCCCCCAATGCACGACCTAGTAAAATAAAAACCGACTCGCTTAAATCTCAATAGAGATAGTTCTAGGTCGGTATTCACTTAGTTTAAGATGCTCTTTTCACCCACATTCCGTACATCTTAAATGATTATGGCTTAATTTTAACCGATACCATTTTTAATACATCTGACAAAATCACAAATTTTATGGTATTAAAAAATTTATTTTTGGCAAAAGATACAAAAACATAGCCAAATTACTTATTTGACTTATTCTTGAGACAAGCAGTAAAAATTACTATTTAATTTTTTTTATTTTAAAGCCTGATTTCGCTTTTTTAGGGTTTTTTGAAATCGATTTAATTTTGAAGTTATTTTTTGGCGATTTTGATTTTGTCACATTTTTTTCTGGTGCTTTTTTAGGTTTAGTGACATTTTTAATAGTTTTGGCTGTTGTCTTAATCTTTAGTTTTTCTTGCTTTGTTTCCGCTTCAATTTCTTCAGGATCTTTGATTTTAGGAACACTCGCAATCGAGGCAATATTGTCACCTTCGTTTACTTTCATAATTCTCACACCCTGTGTTGCTCGACCAATTCGAGAAATATTTTTTAATGGTGTGCGGATTATCGTACCTTGTTTAGAAATTACTACAAGATCATCTTTTATTTCGGTGATTGTTTTAATATCAACTGTCTTTCCCGTTTTTGCGGTTACAACTCCGGCTTTTATGCCGACGCCTCCGCGATGATGTGGTGTGAATTGTTCGATGTCTGTTCTTTTACCGTATCCGTTTTCTGTAATTACAACTAACTCTGAACCTGGAATTACAATATCCAGTCCAATAACACAATCACCTTTTCTGAGTTTCATGCCACGAACTCCACGTGCACCTCGACCCATTGGTCTGATTTCACGCTCGGAAAAACGGATTGCCTGTGATTGTTCGGTTACCATTACTATTTCGTTTTTCCCAGATGCAACTTTAACCCAACCAAGTTCATCGTCTTTATCGAGTCCAATGGCGATGATTCCGGTTTTTCTGATGTTTGAAAAGGCTTTTATTGCCGTTTTTTTTACGGTGCCTTTGATTGTCGCCATGACAAGTGAACAATCTTCGTCGACTTCATTTACCGGCACAAAAGCCGTTACGGTCTCTTCTGGAGCGAGTTGCAAAAGGTTTACTATTGGTTGACCTTTTGCGGTTCTTGATGAAGCCGGTATTTCGTATACTTTTATCTGAAAAACCCGACCTCGATTTGTAAAGAACAAGATGTCATCATGGTTTTTAGCTTCAACCATTTGCTCCACAACATCTTCTTCCTTTGTGGCCATCCCCAGAACTCCTTTTCCACCACGTCCTTGCGTCCGATAGGCACTAGAAAGGACTCTTTTAACATAATTACCACTGGTTAATGTAATGACAACTTGTTCGTTTGGAATAAGATCTTCTTCATTAAATTTGCCAAGAGATTGCTTAATGATTTTAGTACGGCGTACGTCACCATATTTTTCTTTAATCTCTGAGAGTTCTTCCTTAATTAAAGCTAGCATTTTTGCCTTGCTTGCAAGGAGATCTTCTAAGTATTTAATTTTTTTCTGGAGTTCATCAAATTCATCTTTAATTTTTTGACGTTCAAGTCCGGCAAGGGTACGGAGCTGCATAGCAAGAATTGCAAGCGCTTGGAGTTCTGACAATTTGAATTTTTTTATCAAATTATTTTTTGCATCTTCTTGACTAGCTGATTTTTTAATAGTTGCAATAACTTCATCGATTGCACCGAGTGCAATTAAAAGTCCTTCTAAAATATGAGCACGTTCTTTGGCTTTTTTAAGTTCATATTCACTTCTTCTGCGAACTACTTCCTGACGATGTTTGATAAATTCATCTAAAATCATTTTTAGGGTCAGAAGTTGAGGGTGAATTTTATTCACTAGTGCAATCATATTCATATAAAAAGAACATTGCATCGGGGTCATTTTATAGAGTTGATTTAGGATTTTGTTAGGATAGGCATCTTTTTTGAGTTCAATTACTATTCTAACTGGGTGTTTTCTGTCTGATTCGTCACGAATATCTGATATGCCAACTATTTTTTTGTCGCGAACCAGGTCTGAAATCTTTTCGATGAGCGACGATTTATTTACTTGATATGGGATTTCTGTGATCAAGATTCTAAACCCACGTTTCTCTTCTTCGATTTCCGCCACCGCTCGCATAACTACACCACCTTTACCGGTTCCATAGGCGGATTTAATTTCTCCATTGTCATAGATTACCCCACCGGTTGGAAAGTCAGGACCTTTTACAAATTTCATTAGATCTTCGACTGATGTCTCTGGATTATCAATCAAATGAGTAATACCTTCCACAAGTTCAGTCAGATTATGTGGTGGGATTTTAGTGGCCATTCCAACGGCGATGCCTTCTGAACCATTCAAAAGAAGTGAAGGAACTCGAGAAGGTAAGACAATCGGTTCTTTTTGTGAACCGTCATAGTTTGGGATGAAGTCTACCGTATCTTTGTCTAAATCAGAAAGAAGCTCTTCAGCCATTTTAGTCATACGGGCTTCGGTATAACGCATAGCTGCAGCATTGTCGCCATCAATTGAGCCAAAGTTGCCTTGTCCGTCCACTAGTGGATAGCGCATCGAAAAATTTTGAGCCATTCGAACCATGGTGTCATAAACTGCACTATCGCCATGCGGATGATATTTACCTAAAACTTCACCGACAACAGTCGCCGATTTTCGATATTTAGCAGTAGAACGGAGACCGATATTATCCATGGCAAAAAGAATACGGCGGTGGACCGGTTTCAGACCATCACGAACATCAGGAAGTGCCCGAGCAACAATAACGCTCATTGCATAATCAAGATAAGAAGATTGCATCTCCTCGTTAATATCACGAGGTTCTACTTTGCCAATCGCCCCTTCTTCGAATAATTTATCTTTATTTACGTCATTTGTCATTTGTCGTTGGTCTTTCGCTTCCTTTTAGTATGCTTAGCTTAAACTATTTTTCTTTTTGATATTTGTAATTTGGCTTCTTTAAATTTTCTTATATATCTAGGTTCTTAACGCTTGCGGCGTGGGTTTGTATGAAACGCTTTCGGGGTTCGACCGCATCACCCATTAGCATCGAGAATACCTCATCGGCTCGTTCTGCATCCTCCGAGGTCACCTGAAGAAGCACACGACTTTCAGGATTCATGGTTGTCTCCCAAAGTTGTTCCGGATTCATTTCACCCAGACCCTTATAACGCTGAATATTGATGCCCTTAATTTTTGTAGCATCAGCATCAACTGATTCTTCGACTACTTCTTCTGTTTCTTCTAAGATATCCTCACCTTGGTATTTTTCAGATTTTTTGTCTTCCTTAGCAACTTTTAAACTAGCTAACTTCGTAACTATTTCATCCTTTTGGCTGTCGCTATAAGCGTATCTTTTTTCACGGCCTTTTGATATTGCATAAAGAGGCGGTTGCGCAATATATAGGTAGCCTCGTTCAATAATTTCAGGGAAGTTACGATAAAAGAAAGTAAGCAGCAATGTCCTAATATGAGCTCCGTCAACATCTGCATCTGTCATGATAACGATTCGCTGATATCGGATTTTGTCAATATTATATTGCTCACCGATTCCCGTGCCTAGTGCGATAATCAAAATTTTAATTTCCTCAGATGACAACATTTTATCGATTCGAGCTTTTTCAACATTAAGGATTTTCCCGCGTAGTGGCAAAATTGCCTGAAACATTCTGTCACGTCCCTGCTTTGCAGAACCACCGGCTGAATCACCCTCAACAATGAAAATTTCAGATTTAGAAGCATCTTTGCTTGAGCAATCGGCCAACTTGCCAGGCAAGGTCATTCCCTCAAGAGCACCCTTTCGGATTACAGTGTCACGGGCAGCCCGAGCCGCCATCCTGGCACGAGCCGAAAGTGAACATTTTCCAATGATTGCCTTTGCTTCATTAGGATTTTCTTCCAGGTAATAAGAAAGGTATTCGGTTACTACCCCCGAAACTTGGTTTTGAACTTCGGGGCTGCCGAGTTTGGCTTTGGTTTGACCTTCGAACTGAGGATTCGGCAATTTTACCGAAATAATCGCCGAAAGCCCTTCACGAACATCATCACCGGTAAGTGATCCGTCTGCGTCTTTTAGAAGGTTATTCTTCTTGGCATATTCATTAATGCATCTTGTGAGTGCGGTTTTAAAACCCGTGAGATGTGTTCCACCTTCTGGGGTTAAAATGTTATTGGCAAATGTTTGAACATTTTCGCTATATGAATTAGTGTATTGAATGGAAATTTCAACTGTTGTGTTTCCAACAGATTTTTCTACGTAAAAAGGTAAGTCGTTAATTACTTCTTTATTATGATTTAGATGCTCAACATAAGAACGAATCCCGCCTTCAAAATAATAACCATAATTATTACTGTTTCGTTCATCATAAAATTTAACATGAACACCTTTTGTCAAATAGGCTTGTTGTCTTAAGCGTTCAAGGATTGTCTTTGGGCTGAATTCAATAGTTTCAAATATCTCCGGATCGGGTAAGAATGTAATCCGAGTCCCCGTTCCTTCGGATTTACCGACAATTTTTACTCCTCCAGCCGGTTTACCTCCGTTTTTATATTCCTGAACATATATATTGCCATTCCGACGCACTTCTGCGCGAACATGGACAGAAAGAGCGTTAACAACCGAGACTCCCACACCATGCAAACCACCGGAAACTTTGTAGCCTTCTCCTCCGAATTTTCCACCAGCATGAAGAACTGTGAGCACGGTTTCCAATGCGGATTTGCCGGTTTGTTTGTGCTTATCAACCGGAATACCAGCCCCATTATCTCCCACGCTCACTGAGTTATCTTTATGTAAAGTTACTTCAATAGTGTCACAACGGCCAGCCATGGCTTCGTCAATTGCGTTGTCGACCACCTCCCAAATAAGGTGATGGAGACCTTCGCTTCCGGTACCACCAATATACATCCCTGGTCGTTTTCGAACCGCCTCCAAACCTTCAAGAACTTGGATTTGGGAGGCATCATATTTTTGTTTTTTTGGGTCTTTTTCTACCAAATTTATTTATCTCGATTCTGCCGAGAAACCTCCTGATTCACTCAAAATTAAAGAGAGTTTCCCCTCCGAATTGTTTATTTATTACACTAATATTTTAGCACAATTTAAGTATAAAAACAAAGCTATTTTTTAATCTTTGTGGCAATATCTTTAGCTTTTTTTTTATCGACTTTTTTTTGCAAAGTATTAATGGCTTTCTCAATATCCTGATCTTCCTTTTTTTCATCTTCTAGTTCTGCTTTTTCTGCAGCATCAAGTAGAGATTCAATTTTCTTTATTCTTAGTTCGTCATTTCGCTCCATTGCACCCGAAAGCTTTTTAATAATTTTTTGCCCGAATACTTCCAGTTTTTGGATCATACCATCATTTTCAAAAGCAATTTTTTCTGCTTTTTTTATTTCTTTTTCATCATATAACATTTGAGCTTTAATTTTTTTTGCTATTGTTTTGCGATCTGTTTCAGTTAATTTTTTTTCTACTGATTTTTTGATATACAAAGATTTTTCTTCTTCAGAAAAAGTATCACAATCCTCTATTAGAAATATTAAATCATCAATCATGCTGCTGTCCTTGCTGCGTTAGCTGTCCTTATTTCAGGATTAATATTTCTAAACCAAAATAATTCATTCCCTTCACCATATATTCTTTGTAACCTTCTCAACCTTTCCGTATTTCTAGCACGTAGTTCTGCTCGTCGATCATTTGCCATATCAAGCCTGTCATGGAATCTTTCACTGTAAGGGGCAAAGGGGAAACGACCCAAAGTACCGAATATTACGGCATTAGAAGCATGCCAGCCTCTTGCCACTGCATTCACTGAATTAGCGACCCTGTATCTTGCTTGGATAGTGCCTCGAAATAGGCTTGTCGACCAACCATCACCAGCCTCAAAATACTGTCCGGCTGCATGAATATCATCTAGCTTGGCGTCAGGTATCCCAGTAAGATCTTGAACTAGTCCTTCGAGCCTCTGTCTACCTCTTTCACGTCGTGCAAATCTTCTCGTTTCCGTGAATAATCGGTGGGCCATTTTGTCTTGAATCCTTCGATTAACGCTTTGTCTGTCAAGAAGATCAATTACTTGAGCAGGATTCCCCTCAGCGACAACTTTTTTTAGATCACCCCGAAAAACCCTCGTTAAAGCAAGTGCTTCACCAGTATCCCAAAGTGCTGAAGCACCGTGTTCTGAATTAAATCTTCTAACAAGATCACGATACATCTCGGGGTCACCATTAGCCGCATCCATTATTATGTCATAGATACTTCTCTCGCCCGGTTGTCTTGCCGCATTTCCTTGAATTGTTTGATTAGTTTCAATGATTTTCCTAATTTCCTCATTAATTTTGATGTCATATTCAGCCCTTGTTTCACTTCCTTCTGAAAGATCAGGTGCAGGATATCCGTCAAGTATTCCGATGTTTT
>Ga0172371_10007509_pt1 | contig 15505 bp, 11 predicted proteins | sample Lak12m_FD_114543 | JGI IMG/M metagenome (GOLD analysis project Ga0172371, IMG submission 114543) | Freshwater microbial communities from Kabuno Bay, South-Kivu, Congo - kab_022012_12m | ecosystem: Environmental > Aquatic > Freshwater > Lake | place: Democratic Republic of the Congo: South-Kivu... | reverse complement strand
TCGGTTTCAAAAGATTGAGCTGCAGTAATTTCATTTGGTTCCGACGTAATAGAATCCTCTTCAATGTTTGGCGCAGTTTTTTCTAACTCTTCCTGAAAGTATTTTTCAAAAGAGATTTCTTCTTTTACCGGCTCTATTTCCGATGCACTCTCGACCGCATTATCGAAGTCTGGTTCTATATTATGTTCCTCATCAGTACGCCGCTCTTCGTCTGGAGGGGCATCATCTAAAAGCTCTTCTTCTACAAGCGATTCATGCTCTGCACTCATCAGTTCTTCTTCAACGGGTTCATCATAATTAAAATCTTCTTCATCAACGGAAGATGCTTCTTCAAGCATCGCTTCTTTACTAAAACTCCCTTCTTCGTCAGGGATCTCTCGTGTCTCATCAGAAAATTCTTCATGCGAGAGGATTTCCTCTTCGGTTTCTGCTTCTTCAGTTTCTTTGTTTTCCTCTTCATAAGGCACAGCTATTTCGGAAGAATGAACTTCATGCTCAACTTCGATTTGCGGGATCGCAAGTTGTTCAAGCAAATCGGCAGCCTGTGTTTCATCCTCTTTCAGAGCCTCTTCCGCCGGTTTAAAGATATCAAGCTGCGATTCATCTTTTGGCAAGGCAAGTGGCAATTCTTCTTCATCTTCAACAGCAACCGAACTATAAAGAGCCAGTTTTATTTCAGAAAGTTCAAATTTCTGTTTAGGGTCAACCGAAAGGAGTTTTTTAATTTTAAAGATTTGTGAATGAAGCCCTTTATCTTTCAGAAATATTTCAAGAGTTTCGATAGACAGTTTTGTTTTGGTTACCTCGCCGGTGTTTAAAAACTCTGCCGCATCTAATAATGCATTCTCGATAACGTTTTTCATTTGTTGTTCAAGAAGCTGGTTTTGTATTTTTTCAAGAAGAGACTCAAACTCATAAATACTAATAGTAATCAGTTGTTTCTTTTCAATGAGCGTTAAGAAAATTTTTTTGTAATAATCATAAAAGTAGAGGTAATTGAAAAAAAGTTTTACTTCTTCTTGAGAGCGGACTTCGGTAGCGTCGAAGACAAATTTTTTCAGCGTCCAGACGGGGCGTAAAAGATATGTTATTTGGAAAGTAACCGCCTGCTGAATTATTTTTTTTACTTCTTCGTAAGGAAGAAGTTTATTCTTTTTAATTTCTTGGCTGATAGCAAAAAAATGCTGGGCTATTTCAAGCCCGCTATAATCAAAAGCCGATTTAAGCAAAAGACTTTGCCGATCGAGAAAAATAAGATAATCTATCTCAGCAGAAACATATTGAACAATCGCCGGATGCACCTTTGCTTTCGCGAGATCATCCAGCGTAAAGAACGAACCAAGGCGTTTAATCTTATTCAGATTAAAATCAGTGATAAATTGTATTTCCTTCTCAAACATCGCTTAACTCTGTTATTCTTACCTTTAAAATAAAAAAAATCCAGGTCAAAAGTTAATCGAGATAAAAAAGAGCTGTTGGAGTGATTTGCGCCAAGCTATTTCGTAAAGAAGTTTTTTGTGATTGATAGATAGTCCACGTTTGCTTGATAACAAGTTTCAATCCACGCACCTGCATGAGGTGCGACGGCAAATGATTGCAAAGCCTCCCCCTTCCTTGCGTTTCAATCCACGCACCTGCATGAGGTGCGACATATACTCCAGGAAAAATAGTCCGCGATTGCACAGTTTCAATCCACGCACCTGCATGAGGTGCGACCTTCATAAGCGGCTCGTTGAGCTTCTACTTGCGACGTTTCAATCCACGCACCTGCATGAGGTGCGACAAATGGTCTCGATTGTGTATCAAAAATTAATAATGTTTCAATCCACGCACCTGCATGAGGTGCGACACGGCATTCCGTAACGTTCAACCATTATTTGCCAGTTTCAATCCACGCACCTGCATGAGGTGCGACACAAACGACCCCGCTTATGGCTGGGTTGATTCTCTGTTTCAATCCACGCACCTGCATGAGGTGCGACATCTTTGATAGGGATAACGTGTTAAAGATGCGCCGTTTCAATCCACGCACCTGCATGAGGTGCGACAATCAACAATGAAGACATAATTTGGAATTATCGGGTTTCAATCCACGCACCTGCATGAGGTGCGACACAAACGACCCCGCTTATGGCTGGGTTGATTCTCTGTTTCAATCCACGCACCTGCATGAGGTGCGACTATAAGGAATAACATTTTTAAACAAACAAAAAGGTTTCAATCCACGCACCTGCATGAGGTGCGACTATAAGGAATAACATTTTTAAACAAACAAAAAGGTTTCAATCCACGCACCTGCATGAGGTGCGACCCTGACTTGAGCAAAGCTATCTACAAAACAAAACGTTTCAATCCACGCACCTGCATGAGGTGCGACTAAATGCCGGATTGTCCCAACAGAAAACCGGCAGAGTTTCAATCCACGCACCTGCATGAGGTGCGACTATAATTTATACGCAATTCCCAAAGCAGAATAGTGTTTCAATCCACGCACCTGCATGAGGTGCGACTTACACTTGGTTCGTATTTGGATATTTTTCACGGAGTTTCAATCCACGCACCTGCATGAGGTGCGACGTTATGGGAACGAAGCTCCGGATAATGGAGGCGATGGTTTCAATCCACGCACCTGCATGAGGTGCGACAGTAACAGTAACTACAAATTAAAGGCGTAAAATGGTTTCAATCCACGCACCTGCATGAGGTGCGACTCTGCGCGAGTTGTGGTAAAGGCAAACGTAAAAAGTTTCAATCCACGCACCTGCATGAGGTGCGACCCCACTAATACTATCAAGTTGTGAAGCATAAGAGTTTCAATCCACGCACCTGCATGAGGTGCGACAAAAACTGTTCTGGAGGACGGTAAAATAACTGAGTTTCAATCCACGCACCTGCATGAGGTGCGACAAAAACTGTTCTGGAGGACGGTAAAATAACTGAGTTTCAATCCACGCACCTGCATGAGGTGCGACTAACGTAGTGGCATTTCGCTTGCAGTCAGCTTTGGTTTCAATCCACGCACCTGCATGAGGTGCGACAATACAAGAATTAAATAACAGATTACAATTAACAGTTTCAATCCACGCACCTGCATGAGGTGCGACCTAATTTTGGACCTGTCCAATGCGTTAGCTCGTGTTTCAATCCACGCACCTGCATGAGGTGCGACTCCATCGTCTTTCGATGGGTTTCAAAAACTTCAGGTTTCAATCCACGCACCTGCATGAGGTGCGACTGATGTCGCTACTTTGGCTGACCATTTGAGTACGGTTTCAATCCACGCACCTGCATGAGGTGCGACTACGGGTAATCATTGCAAACAATACAGTCATCATGTTTCAATCCACGCACCTGCATGAGGTGCGACGTTCTACCTGTTTTATCCAAACCATAGTACCATAGTTTCAATCCACGCACCTGCATGAGGTGCGACGTTTTGTGAACGCTCACACGAGCAAATAATAAACGTTTCAATCCACGCACCTGCATGAGGTGCGACAATTTTCTTAGGCAAAAAAAATAATAGTTCCAATGTTTCAATCCACGCACCTGCATGAGGTGCGACACATTTCATTTTCCGACAATTCGCAAAATTCACGTTTCAATCCACGCACCTGCATGAGGTGCGACAAGTTTTTCCCCAAAAGCGTCTGATAAAGATGGTGTTTCAATCCACGCACCTGCATGAGGTGCGACCAAATGGGAGACAAAAAACTATGAGCAAATTCAGTGTTTCAATCCACGCACCTGCATGAGGTGCGACTTAAACGTACCATTCTAAAAAACCTATCTAAAATGTTTCAATCCACGCACCTGCATGAGGTGCGACCGTTCATTTCAATGCTTCCTCCCCGCGTGTATTCGTTTCAATCCACGCACCTGCATGAGGTGCGACTTGTCCTTGATTACTTGCTCAACATATTTTTGCGGTTTCAATCCACGCACCTGCATGAGGTGCGACCAAGCCAACGAACAAAAAACAACAACCCGAAGTTGTTTCAATCCACGCACCTGCATGAGGTGCGACCCCAAATCTTTTTTCTATTTCCAACCATCGCAATGTTTCAATCCACGCACCTGCATGAGGTGCGACTGTGAAATTATTAGAATAAATTCTTGATATTTTCTGTTTCAATCCACGCACCTGCATGAGGTGCGACAGCTTTGGCAACCGAATTTTGTTCGCAACTGGATGTTTCAATCCACGCACCTGCATGAGGTGCGACACAATTATTTTAACGAATTATTTAGGGTTGCAAAGTTTCAATCCACGCACCTGCATGAGGTGCGACTCCAAATCTTTTTTCTATTTCCAACCATCGCAACGTTTCAATCCACGCACCTGCATGAGGTGCGACCCCCGCACCTGTAGCAAGTGCAATAATTATCCGTTTCAATCCACGCACCTGCATGAGGTGCGACCAAAAACATCTCTGTTCTTTATCATATCATCTCTGTTTCAATCCACGCACCTGCATGAGGTGCGACTTTTTTTACTTTTTTTTATATTTTTTTTTAAAATGTTTCAATCCACGCACCTGCATGAGGTGCGACCTAAGAGCGTTATTCAAGATGTCGGAATATAAGGTTTCAATCCACGCACCTGCATGAGGTGCGACTAATATCTCTAATGCCGGTGTCATCTGCAGCGATGTTTCAATCCACGCACCTGCATGAGGTGCGACGCCGCATCCACACCATCCAGACTGGTGCCGGACAGTTTCAATCCACGCACCTGCATGAGGTGCGACCCGTGATTACGATGGGAATATGAAGCTTAGATTAGTTTCAATCCACGCACCTGCATGAGGTGCGACCAAACTATTTCTCAATTAAAAAAATCCAAAGTTGTTTCAATCCACGCACCTGCATGAGGTGCGACGATTGGTAACACCGAATGGATACAGCCGCAAAAAGTTTCAATCCACGCACCTGCATGAGGTGCGACTTTGCGGAAGTCCTCTATTCACAAAAACATCTCTGGTTTCAATCCACGCACCTGCATGAGGTGCGACCCAAGCGCGGCGTTTAAGATGTCGGAATATAAGGTTTCAATCCACGCACCTGCATGAGGTGCGACTAAAAGGAGAATAAAATGAGTGCAAGTCTAAGAGTTTCAATCCACGCACCTGCATGAGGTGCGACGCAAATCAGCGGCAGACGCCATCGGAGAGGCAGAGTTTCAATCCACGCACCTGCATGAGGTGCGACCAGCAACCCTATGCAGTCTTGGGCATCTGTTGAAGTTTCAATCCACGCACCTGCATGAGGTGCGACGCAAAAAACCGAATAAACCTGTATGGTGGTTCTGGTTTCAATCCACGCACCTGCATGAGGTGCGACTTTTTACTTTTTTTTTATATTTTTTTTTAAAAATGTTTCAATCCACGCACCTGCATGAGGTGCGACTGCAACCAAGATATGACGACGTTAAGAACGCTATGTTTCAATCCACGCACCTGCATGAGGTGCGACTTTTGCGCTTCTTCTTTTTCTTTTTTTAGCTGAGTTTCAATCCACGCACCTGCATGAGGTGCGACGCAAAAATCCAAATAAACCTGTATGGCGGCTCTGGTTTCAATCCACGCACCTGCATGAGGTGCGACAATAAATGAGTGGTATCCCACAAAAACAAAATTAGTTTCAATCCACGCACCTGCATGAGGTGCGACATTTGAAACCCAAATTATCACGGTCAAATGAAAAGTTTCAATCCACGCACCTGCATGAGGTGCGACTGAAGCAAGAAGAATGATAGCTTACCGCATTCAGGTTTCAATCCACGCACCTGCATGAGGTGCGACTGTGTTGTGGCTTCCTGTAGTGTTGGAATAGAGAGTTTCAATCCACGCACCTGCATGAGGTGCGACTTTCTCCTTTTTTTAATTTTTCCAATGCAGATGGGTTTCAATCCACGCACCTGCATGAGGTGCGACCGGGCAGTACTACCTGTTGGATGTCTGAAATTATGTTTCAATCCACGCACCTGCATGAGGTGCGACTAACCCGCCGTTAATTCATTGACGGAGACAAAGAGTTTCAATCCACGCACCTGCATGAGGTGCGACCTTTGTAGCCTTCGCTTCCCTTGCAGAAGCCTATGTTTCAATCCACGCACCTGCATGAGGTGCGACTGTGCTATTGCTAACTTAAGAATTATTTACCATTTAACATAGCTCTTTCGCTAACAACTTCTTTTTTTAGTACAAGTTTTATTTTGTATTAAATATTGTGCTTTTTTGTTCAAATTTGCTCTCGCTAACCAACCACTATTTTTATGTTTGCTTAGGTTAGCGGAAAGTAATTCCAAATTTTTATAAGATAAACGGATCGTCAATATTCAGGAGTTTATTTTTTCCATAATGCTCAAGACGATTTTGCCAGTTTGCGCCAAGAAAGTAAAACCTTAGGCTATCTTCTTCTTCGTTATAAAGTGAAAGAAGCCGGTCTTTCATTGTCTCCCATTGTGCAGGGTCAACAACACACTCGAATACAGAATTCTGTACTCTTAGTCCGAAATCAAGACAAGTTTCCGCAACTTTTCTAAGTCTTTTTTTACCTCCTGCACTTATTGTTGAAACATCATAGCTAACTAATACCATCATAGCTTTATCACTTTAGATAAAATGGAGGATATTCCGGAATATCTCCTCTGATATGCCGCGCAAGTAATTGTGCTTGTATATGAGGAAGCAGTCCTATCGTCATTTTTTCAGCTAAGAATGGATGGGTGATTTCTTCCTGCTTTTTTTTCTGATAAGCAGTTAAAACGGTTTTGCGCGCTTCGTCAGACATCCGTACTTCGCCTGATTCTCTTATTTCAAAATCTTTTTTTACTACTTGCTTTAAGTTAACAAGGTTCAGCATAACTCTATCGCCAAGATATGCTCTAAACTCTTCCATAAGGTCTAATGCAAGGCTCGGTCTGCCGGTTCTTAGTTGATGAAGAAATCCAACTTGCGGGTCAAGCCCAACGGTTTCTAATGCGGAGCGGCAGTCATTTGCAAGAATAGCGTAGAGGAATGAAAGTATCGCATTTGCGGGATCAAGCGGAGGGCGTTTTGACCGTTGTTTGAATTCAAACTCTTCTTTTTGCGAAGTAATGAGTTCTGAGAAAACGCCGAAGTAAATATTAGCGCATTCACCTTCATAACCGCGCAGTTCGTCAAGTGAATTTGATTCTTGAATTTTCGTCAATCGTCTTCCCATTATTTCGGCGGCAATTACAACTTCATCGGTGGTATTTTCGGGATGATTCCGTTGATGCCGGAGCAGCAAACTCCGGTAATTGGAAACTTTAGCGGCAATTATCGGTTTTACTATCCGAAGCGAATGAAAGAGATCATCGGCAAGCACATATTGTGCCTTCCGCAAGAGTACATTGCCTGTTTGCGCTCCATAAACTCTTGCAAGAAATTTTCCGTTTTCTTGCAGGTAACTTATGCCAACATTATTTTCTGCACAGAACGCCATCAGCGGTGGGGAGAGCGCTTTGAAACCGAAACAAACGATGTTTTCTATTGAATGCACCGGCGCTTGAAAAACTTTTTGGTTATTTATTTCTACAACAAAAGTCTCACGCTCTTTCCTAAGGTAAGCTTCATCCGATGTTATGTAGAGGGTGTTCAGATGTTTTTTCATGGCATGTATAAATCGCGCATATAAGTTGCAAATTTTTTGTTGTTCATCGCTTTGGGTTGGCAGATGGAATAGAGCGAGCAATTTCTGCATTTGTCCGAATAAACCGCCGGAGGAACTTTTTGCGAAGAAATTATTTTTCTTACTTCTTCTATTACTTTTATGGTTTCGTTGCGTAATGGTTCATCAAGTTCAACTACAGAGCGGCGGCGGATTTTTCCGTAGAAAAATGCTCCTTGTTGTATTGTTGTTCCTAACATTTCTTCAAGGCAAAACGCTTGGGCGCAAAGCTGCACTTTATCGCTTAAATCTTCTTTCGGTTCTCCTGCTTTGTATTCAACCGGAGTAATTTCTTTTTGGGTACTCGTTTCTTTGAATTCAACAACATCACACCTACCGACAATGCCAAAGGTAAAAGAATGGATACGAAGTCCCCGCACAGTTTTTACTCCGTGTCTTGTTTCAAAAGTATCGGTATCAACTTTTTCATGCAGTATATTTCCTGTAGTGGTGAAAAGATTTTCTTGCCATGCATTATCTACGTGAATTAACCCGCATTGCCGCGGGCAGTAGATGTAATGTTGCAAAGCGCTGATCATTATGAAATCTTCTTCAGTGAACAAGGCTAACTACTTTCTTGTCCCGTTAGGGACGACATTGTATTAGTTTTGGATTTTTATTTGAACTCATGTTTTCTTGGAACTCATCCCCCCCCTTTTCTTAAAAAGAGAAGGGGGGATTTAAAAGTCAGGGTGAGTTCATAAGTTAATTTTAGTAGATTACTAAAAACGCTATCAGTTCACAATTTTTCTACCGGAGAAATTCCCGTGTGTAAATTCTCTTTATCAATCTTTGTCTCGAAATCGTTCCATAAACGAGAAGGATGATTTCAGTTTTGTTTCTTATGCCCTTTATAAGGAAACTACTATACATTAATTTTCAATATTATATTGCTTCAAAACTCTCTAACTCTCGTTCTAATAACGGCAACACACCAGCCATATAACCGAGGAAATCCGGATCATAATCATAGGGCCAAGCATAGAGGCCAGTATTTTCATAACCCTTTACAAAACCAACAGCAAGCTTCTCGATTTTATTTGACCATAATTGAACACTATTTCTATCGATTTCTTTTGGATCAATTTTTTCATGTCTTTCCAATTTTTCAATCAGAGTCTTATCAATAATAACTAGTCGGGTATCAGAAGCAATAACCTTATAGAGTTTCGCTACTTCAGGATAATCCATTTCCTTTTCCATCTTTTGGATTCTTATATGTTTTTCTTCTGTGTCCGACATTAGTTCCCTTCTTAAAGCTTCTGTTATTAGATCTGCTGGGGATTCAATACCTACTCGATTTTCTTCAAATAGTTTTTCTAAGATTTGACTTGCTGAAGTAAAACCTCTATTACGATTGAATAATGGTGAATTAACTTTGAAATCAATTAATATTGGATCAAAATCTTCGTTGTTTCTTCTAACTCTTCCGCCAACTTGAATTAGATTCGCTGCACTTGCACGTTCTCTGAATGCTGAACGAAAAGAAAAATCTATGCCGGCCTCCACACAACTAGTTGCAACCAAAGTCCAATTAGTCATACTATTCTTTAGCTTTTGTTTAACTCTTTCAACAATCATTTCTCTGTGATATGGTGCAAGTGCTGTTGAAAGATGCAAAACGTAATGACCTTCTATTCTTAATTTTTCCGCAAGCACAGCAGCCGATTGAACCGTATTCATTATTACTAATCTTGGTCCAGGTTTGCTTATAATAAGATGTACCAATTCATCAGCACTAAGCACCTTTGGATATGCAGTTGGTGTGATACGTTTTTCTTCTTGATTCAATGCTTCTTCTCTTAATTTCTGAGGCACTAGTTCGGGAATTTTTTCCGGTGATTCTATCATGTGTTTTAATTCCCAAAATCTTGGAAGAGAACCTGATGCCAGCACAAAATAACAACTCCATTTTTCGGAAAACTCTTTCATCCATTTCCATGTTTGAGGCCATAGGTGATTAGGAATTGATGAATGTATTTCATCAATAAATATTCCGCTTCCCGGTAGCTCGTGTAATTTTCGAAGTTTTGATGGGTGATTACTTGCAATGGTTTCAAAGAATTGAACTGCCGTGGTTACAATAATCGGGGTTTTCCAAAGAGTCGCTAATTGTCTAGTTTCTAATGTATTAAAATCTGATTGATGGTGATGTTCTGAAACAACTTCGTCCGACTTTTCTCCATTTAACACAAGAGCCTTTCTATAAGTATCAACAGATTGTTTAATAATATTAGTGTATGGTAGTACAACTATGATATGCCGTAATTTTTTGTCGATAGCAGTCTTTAATAAATGAGCCATTACCGCAGTTGTTTTACCGGTACCTACAGGACTGTCGCAAGCATAGAGTGAAGGATCTGTATCTGCTTCTTTGCATGAATCATAAATTTGTTTTCGTAATTGATTCCTTGCACTTTTCTTGCTTTGCTTTCCTAATTCTTCAACATAAATATCAAGAGCACGTAGTCTTTCTTCCCATCTCGGATCGACTGTTTCTATCTTATATTCATTGCCATAATTAAAAGCAGTATCGCCGTGGTCAGCATCAACAATACAGGAAAGAGCAATTCGTCTTGTTAATCCGCTCCAATCAGAATTGATTGTTCCGTTATCGTCAGACTTTAAATTAATTGATTGATTGTGCCTTGTAATATATTCTTCCAAATGCTGTTTTGTATAATCAAATAAATTAGCATCACGTAGAAACAATTCTTCTTTAGCACATTCACCAGGGATAGATTGCAAACCAATATGGTGAGAGTAAACCAGAAGCGCCGATTCCACTAAATCTTTTTTAATAAGATTAGAGACTCCGGCATCCACATGATTTATTGGCAGTCCTTTACCGCCTCCATTTGAAAGAACTTTCTGATTATCTTCATCCAGCTTACCAAGATCGTGATAAATGGCTGCTGCCCGTACCGCATGTCTGAAATAATCCGATTCACCTTTATAAAATTCTAAAAGTGACTCCGCATTTTCTTCAGTTCTTCTTAATACTTCGGAAATATGTTTTTGATAAGTCTGAGAAGGTACGGGCGGATTCTTCCCTTTACTGTGTGCAAGCCAGTTCGTCATTATATTTCTTCCATTAAATCTCTGATCGAAAGTACTTTTTTTCTGAGTTCCTCAGGGACATCCTCTATTTTAGGTATATGATAATCTGCTCTTGAGGTTGAAGGTTTCTCGGTATCTTCTTCTTTTAACTTTCTCGGTGTCAAAGCATCTATTAATTTAAAATCAGAACAAGAACCAAGAGGAGTTTTGTGTTCGATATACCAAGCATGTACAAAATCTACGTTGGTCCTTATATATGAAGCTGTAAGTCTATATGCGTAAGGGATGATTTTTAAAAGAAGATCAATATCCTGTTTTGTGCATCCTGTTTTAAATGCAACAGAGGGATTAATAAAAAAGGGCAAGCAGTAAATACCGTGTTGAACTATTCTATAGCTAAGAGGCGCCATACCTCTATCCTTACCTTTTTCAACGCCAGATTTATTAGTTGTTGTTAATCTTTCTATCTGGATTGGGGCAACTGAAACACCGAGACCAAATTGAACAACACCGGTCTTAACACTTGTTGAGGAGCCTTCTTCAAGGAATGTATTGCCAAATACTCTTCCATCCCAAAATTTTCTTTTGAAAGCTTCCTGATCTTTGTCTAATAAATTTATGATTTCTTTTCGATCTCGATCCCTCTTTTCTAAAATATCAAAACCATCATTTAGCCCAAGTTTTTGAGAAATATCTTTCCAAAACACTCCTTCTTTATCTTCAACAAGATCGCGGACTTTTCTTTTGAACGATACCGGCGTTATTTCACCTCTTTGATCATTTCTCCAACGAGGATCGCTTTCTTTATCAGGATCGCCATTAGGATTAGAATTAATTACTTCAATGACTAATAAGCCTGTAGCACGATTAAAAACTTCTTTGTTTGTTATTTCTGACATGGTAATCTCCATTAATTTTGTTATGAGTTTTTTTTATTATTTAGTTTGTTTTCTTTGACGTTATTAACTGAATTTTAACTTGTTTTCCCTTCCGCTCTTGCTAAGTACCCTAAAAGTATTTGAGCTCTTTCTACACTTGATGTTGATGAAGGAATTTCTTTTTCACTTAACAGATCAGTTATTTTCCCAATTTCTCCAATGGTCCATTTGGCAAGTTTAACATTCTCGCCTTGTTCCCTTTTTGCCCATGCTTGATAAACGCCTATTCTTCTTGCAAGCATATCAATTGCAGTTAAAGGATTATCCAGTGCAATTTGTAGATGTGCATTACCTAAAAGTTGGGGAGGGATACTCCCACCTCGAACATTATTGCAATATTCATAATGCAATGTATCAAGCAGAGATAAAAATCTGCCGACATAAAAAAATGTGTCTTTCATATAATTCTCCTTTGTAATTCCTAATTTATTAAGATAGATGCCAAACGTTACAACTGTCCGAAGGACGGTAAATCGAGATTGTAAATTTAACCCTGCTACTTCTTTTCTGTGATCTGCTTCGCCTGAACAAGTTAGTAAAGTTTGTGTGCATTGTAGAGTTTTATCCAAGAGATTTTCAATAAAGTGTTTTTTGCTTTTCTCTTTAGCAAAAAATACATCATAAATATCAGCAATTGAACAACCTGTTATAGATGTGAAATCCATTCCACCTCGTATCCATTGCTTTTGTGTCAATCTAACAAGATCTCCAGGGAATGGACAATTGGGTTTTAAGTTGATCATTTTTGATTTATCGTCTTCAAGAAATGATTTTATTACTGATGAAATGGTTTCTTGTTTAGCAGTAATTCTTTCAATTTCTTTTCTAAAAAATGGCATAGTAACATTAGGAATATTTTTCGCTGATTCTTGCCATGTTTCATCTGCTTTAACTAGCTCGGACGTTGTATAAATCCTTTGAAGAGATATTTGCCTACGCATCTTATCTGCTTTGCGGATCGCGAAGAGTCTAATTAGGTTGTTTGCTTTATCGATTTTTTCAGCTTTTAATGCTTTAATGGCAATGCTGGAGATGGCTTCATAAGTACTTTCACTAAAATCATTTTTGCTAACTCCACCTAACAAATGAGCTTTGTTGAACTTGATATCCGGCTTGCTCTCTAAATACACAATTAATAAATCGCTTTCACTATCGTTTGGACCTGGTACCGGATACCATGTTTTACCTCTCCGATTTTCATCTGTTATCCATACCAATGAATCTTGAATTGCATTAGCTTCTTCTGTATCTACATGAAATATTTCAGCACCTATTTGATTATAACGTCTAAGACAAGGAGTATTTCTGTCAACACCAAATAACTGTGTTATACCAATAAAGTTTAGATTCGGATCGGGAAATTTATCGACAATTTTTGCGTTTGCCTTACCTGATAAAGCACTGTATGAATGATTCTTGTTACCAGAATCAGCCTCTGCTATTTTTGATAGTTTGAGAAGGCAGTCACTTATATAATTTATGATACTCACACTCGCCACCCTGTTTTCATATTTTCCAGCATCGTCATAATCGGAAACATCAAAAAATATAAATCCTCCCGGCTCATCTACTAATAAGAAATCTTTAACATCGTCTAGAATCAATAATCCCTTTTCCATATTTAAAAAAATTTGTTCAGTGATTGCTTTTGCTATTTCTCTATCAGAGTCCTCGTAATTGTTTTTCAACATTCTATCTAATAGTATTTTATAGGCATTCGCTTCTTTTCCAATATTTTCAACATCTGCTCTACGTTTTTGTAATTTTCCAATTGTACTTTGCCAGTCACCGAACATCGGCTGTTTAATATCTTTTCCATTTCTTTTCTTGAGCTTTAAGTTCAGCCCGTAGTTCTGCCATATATCCTTAAGTATTTTTAAATCAGCAGCACTCTTTAATGGTGCTTCGCTACTTTGGGTGTACGCATCAAGGTTCAATAAACATAATGACAATGTCATGCCTGGGAAACTATTTTTTAGTCCATCACTAATTTTCCACAACTTTGACATGTCTTTAGCATTTCGAAATTCAACACTTGCTACTTTTCCTTCCTCGTTAATCCCAACTATTAATCCCTTCTTTTTTCCCAATTTTTTAATGTCAGGGAAACGCTGTGCTGGAACTATCCCACATCGTTCCATACTTTGGGTTAAAGCATATCCTTCATTCAGCATAATTTAGCACTCCTTTTTTTATCCATACTTCTTGTTTATAGGTTGGTGCATATTTACCTGGTGCAGCGAAGACAGAAAAAAGCATTGAAGGAATAATTTGTTCAATCGATTCTTCAACCTTTGTTTCTTCTCGGAATGTACCAACATATGATGGAGTGAATTCGTTCCATCCTAAGCAAGGCACATGATACCATCTTCCGGTTCGGAGTCTACGTTCAAACTTATCTTGCAAATAGTGTAGGTGGTTAGTAGTGATATCAACAGGTGCTCTTTGCAATTCTTCAACGATGCCATAAATGCGGTAACAAACATTAATAAGGATTGTCGCGAACAATTGAAAGTTATCTGTTCCGCTTTTTCGTAAAGGTCCGTGATAATTATTTGTGTACTGATGATAATGGATAGGAGCGCATATCTCAACTTTTGTTGGCTTAATATATGCGCTCTTAATTCGCACAATTGATTCGAACATTCCCTTTGCTGCTGAATAAGTTGGCGCAGGATATGACACCGGAGTCGCTCCTGTATCAGGTCTTGTAAACATCGCTGCAGGTCCGGCAATTTCGAAACATACTTTATAAGGTTTTTCTGTCATTTACTTTAACTCCTTTTTTTTCATGTTTTCTTTCTTCTTTTTCTTTTTTTTTTGCGCACCTTCGGCACGTAACTACCATACCGCAGGTGAATCTCCTCTCTTATATCTTACTCCCTTCTTTTTCCGGCGGCGCTAAAAAATAATTGCAGCGATACCTGCATATCGCCGCATTATTCATATTTACGCTGAAGGTTTTCCCTTCTTTAAATACTTATTTACTGCTGCCGACTCCTGCATCGTTTGCAGACGCCTCGCTGCCGCTTTTCCGGCTTCCTCCTTTATCAAAAATCTGCCGGGCAGATTCATAACGGGAATAAAGATCAGCATCTTTCTCCTTAAAGGGAAGCATTAGTTTATCAAGTGCCTTCAGTTTCAAGTCAACCTGCGTCAAAAGTTTTTTTGTGCTTTCGGCGGCAGATTTTTTGCTTCCTCTTCCGGTGTTCACACTTCCGTATTTTACAAGATAGTCATCTAACTTAGCTTTGCTGGTAGTAAGCAGTTCTTCCGTAACTCCGTAGGCTGGCAGTTCAGCTTTCAACTCTTCTGCTTTATCGAGTATCTTTTCCACCTTAAGCGGAATTTCGGCATCGCGAAGCTTTCTAAATGAATTGCTGCTGATATCTACAGCCGTTAATAACTCAAGGTCATTTTTTGAAGCCGCAAAACCGTATAACGCGCCGGCAATTACAAGAGCCGTCTTTACTAATGCGTTCTGCGAATCATCCCTTGAGATAACTTTTCCTTTCGTACCTTCTTGAACCACTTTCTCATTCAACTCAATTTCTCTGTTGATTGAAATGACAGCAGAAAAAGCGGCATTTAATCCGGGCATGCCGGTAAAAACTGCTTGTTCCAAATCGTAAAACCCGGAAACGTTTCCGAGCATTTCTTTTTTGTTCTTTTCACGGATATTCATTTTAACTCTCCTATTTTATGTTTATGAATATGATATATCGGTTGTTTAGCTAAATTTGTAAAATTCTGATGCGGCGCCTCTTTTTCAGCACAAAGAACCGCCGCCGGTATCTATTGTTGCATAT
>Ga0172371_10007508_pt1 | contig 15506 bp, 15 predicted proteins | sample Lak12m_FD_114543 | JGI IMG/M metagenome (GOLD analysis project Ga0172371, IMG submission 114543) | Freshwater microbial communities from Kabuno Bay, South-Kivu, Congo - kab_022012_12m | ecosystem: Environmental > Aquatic > Freshwater > Lake | place: Democratic Republic of the Congo: South-Kivu... | reverse complement strand
TATGGGCATGATTCTGGCGGAAACCCAGCTGCATGAAAGTGGCATCATTAACGTGTGCCGTGAAAGTAACGTTTCCCCCCGCCTGCAGATTTTGCGGGGTATAGCCATGGGAAACCAGGCTGGGAACGGTTCCGGAGAAATTGCTGTTACTGAGCAGATAAGTGGCTCTGGTTCCCATCAATTGGGTTATTCCGGGGATGGTTTGTCCGCCGGGACCTCCGGATCCGCCGCTCACCGCATTGTTCAGATTGCTCTGGAAATTGGCGTAGGTATAGAAAAAATTCGGATCAGCCTGAACGTAAGGCGCACAGATGGCTTGCAATTCCGCTGCCCGGGTGGAATACCAGCCATTGGAGAAATTCTCGTTTATCATGGTTCGCATATGCGCCAGATACATTTTTTTATAGCGAGCATTATTCAACACGTTTTTCAGCAGGAGGAACGTTGAACTTGTTGAATTACGCAACGGATCAAGCTGCTGCATCTGGGTGATCGTCCCGCCCTGGAAGCCGCCAAAGGACATATTTAAATCCCATAAAATGGGGTTGATCCGGTTATCGGCGTCGCTGAACAGGTAAAAATTGTGAAAGATATTGATGGGGGAGTCCAGGCTGACCAGCAGGTTGTCAAACACGCACATCCAGAGATTCTGATCCACATTCATCACTTCCGCGATGTTGTTGTAATCGTTCTGCAGAACATTGGTAAAATTGATCAGGGTGTCCCAGCCTTCGTCCGACTCCAGATCGTAGTAGGTGTCGTAGGAAGTGGGATTGGTGCCCAGATAACCCCAGACAGTAACGGCATTCATGGTATTTGTTCCACATTTGAACCTGGGCATGCCCCCACAGTGGAAATGCTCGTTCATAAAATAGGAATCCACATCCTGCACGGAAGTATATACTCCGATCAGCTGGTTGTTCACATATACATTGGCATAGTTGGCTTTGGAGGCGGGCATGTATTTGCGGGCGATCTCATAAGCCAGGGTTTCGCGGACAAAGGAAGGATCGGAAAAGCCATTAGCCAGTTTGATCGTGCCATAGGGTCCCAGCAATTGATCGTCAATAACGTGATTCAGCTTGATATTGAAGGGGTTTTTATTGCGGTTTGCGCTGTAGGAGCTGTTGCCTTTGTAGCGAACGCCAACGCTGTCGTAGGTAACGCCATTGATCACTGCAGTGCCTACCAGGCGTCCCTCACTGGCGAAAAGCTGATCCAGAAGGGCATCCCAGTTACTTTGGGTGAAATACAGATGAATGTCATTTACTGTATTGATATCATAGAAATCCTGCTGTGCGAAAAGGCTTACCGACAGCAAGCCAAGCATGCAGATCAACCAGAGCGATTTGCTCATATATCCTCCCTATAAGGGTGTAATAATATCTTATGATAAGATTACCTCATAATGTATTTACTGCTGCCATAGCCAATACCTGCAATAAATATCGTAAATGCTGAAAAAAGTTTGGCTGGTTTACAAATAGAAAAGGTAAGTGTATATGGGGAAGGTGGTTGGACTGAATGGAATGGTGAGGGGGTGAGTACCGGCGAATGCCAGTTCGCCTGCGAGCTATTCTTTTACCCATCATGTTCATACCCTATATTTATAGGATGGGTAAAGGATGGGATATGGATAGGATCATTGGGGCGCAACTAATCGCGAGCAAAAAAAAGAAAAGCCCCGGTTTTCCGAAGCTTTTCATATTAACTATTAACGATTAACTATTAACCAGCTAACCTGTTAACACGTTAACCTGTTAACTTGTTAACTATTTCATCAGGATCATTTTCCGCTGCTGGGTGTTCTTGCCATCGCTGAGACGGTAGAAATAGATACCGCTACCCACGCCCAAACCACTTTCATCCTTGCCATCCCAAACCAGGCTGTGATCACCTTTTTCCAGTTTACCGGAAAACAGGTTTTTCACCTTTTGCCCTTTTAGATTGTAGATATTCAGTTCCAGCGCCGGGCTGTTCTGCTTCAGGCTGAAACTGATGGTGGTGGAAGGATTGAAGGGATTGGGATGATTCTGTTTCAGGTTAAACGCCGTAAGTGCGGGAGAGGTATTGTCCTCAACGGCGGAACCCACTTCATTATTCACCCGCTGGGCATATAGTCCCAGAATCTCGGTTTTGCCGCTGGATCTGCCATCCGCCCACACTACGTAAGCGGTGGAACCGATAGGGGCAGCCATGGGATCATACTGTTGTTTGCCGGCATTGCAGAGAATGTCGCCGCCGGTATTCTGACTTACCATTTCGCCATTTTCCCTGATAAAGCGGTAATAGATGTCGCTTTCGATACCGAAGAAATCAGTCCAGGCAGACAGGTAGCCGCCATTTCCGTAATTGATCAGAGTGGGATTGGACTGGGTGGAGTCCTTTTGAACCACATAGTAGCCTTGGGGATTCCATAGCACATTGCCTGACAGGGAATATTTCTGTCCCATAATGTCGTGCATGCCGTTGATGTTTTCACACCAGACAAAGGTGATCCCGGAAGCATTAGCGGTGATGGCGGGTTTTTCCTGCTCCCTTTGGTTGTCTGCCAGATCCACGCCCAGCGGATCCCAGAGACGGGTTCCGGCTGCGGAAATGTGCTGACCCCAGTAATTCAGGATAAAGTCGTTACGCAGGTCTTTCCACATAACGAAGATGCCTTCCGGCGTGATGTGGGTTTTAGGCAGCAACTGAATGACCGGCAGGGTGCTGTAGGTGGAGGCTTTCAAACCCTCTTCCAGCCAGCCGGTATCCGGACCGCCGCTTTCATTTACACGTTTCACCCAGATGGTTTGGGAATTTTCGGAAGGATTTACCCGATGCCACACATAGTAATTGTTTTCCAGGCTGAACAAAGTGCATTCGTTGTTCTGGAAGTTCGTGGGCAGGGTGGAGATCATCACTCCGTCCGGACCCCACATTTTTTGACCGTTCTGAATGCGCTGACCGTAAACGTGGTAGAAGAAACTGGTATTTATCTGATCGGAATTTGACCAACCGATATAGAAAGAGCCGTTATAATAGCCTATCTTGGGGTCTTTCTGACGCAGGGGATCGCTATTGGTAAGCTCCAAGCCCGTGTCTCCCCACAGTCTATCGCCGGTGGCGCTGAGCAACTGGGCATAGACCTTGGGATTGTTGCCGCGGGCATCTTCCCAGACCACAGCGATTTGATCGTCGGGGGTAACCACTGCATGCGGGTTTTTCTGTTCTCCACCCACGGCAGTAGTAACAGGACGACCGTTGGTTTCCAGATCCACCGAGCCGTCATTATTCAGGAACTGGAAGTAAATGCGGTAGCCATCGTTGGCAAAGCGGGTATCCTGCCAGACGATCACAGAGTCGTTGGAACGGGGTAAGATCAGATAATTGTCTTTGGGAGTGTCGCCGCTCAAGCCCCAGAAAACCTGCTTCCCATTGGGTTCCAGCAGGACGGTTCCGGCTTCGTTCAAAGCCTGATAATCAATTCCAGCGCTACCGTTGCGCAGATCCATCCAGCATACATAAATGGTATTGCCGGCATATTTTACCAGACTGCCGGTCTGCTGATTGGCGGCTGTGCAGATGCCTTTGCCATTGGCATCCCACAAAGCTACACCAGTTGAAGAAAGGTGTTGGGCATAAATATCGTCGTTGGGTGAATTGCCGTTGCGCAGGTCGTCCCAAACCACGTAGCAGCCGCCATTGGTGTCCGCAGCCAGACGGGGTCCGATCTGGGCAAATTCAGCGGTGCACAAAGCGATGCCATTGTCCGTCCACAGCCTGGTTCCGGCAGCGGACATTTTTTGGGCGAAAAGATCGGGATTCTGTGTGTCCAGACGGTTGTCTTCCCACACGATGATCACTCCGTTATCGGAAGTGTCCACGATCCGGGGATTGAGCTGCGGTCTCGCCAAGCCATTCTGGTCTGAATATACCACGGCGTATTCTCCCCATTGGGGTTGACCGTTCAGATTTATCTTTTGGGCAAAAATATCGGGATCGGTATTGCGCTGATCCTGCCAGGTGAATACAAAATCACCGCCGGAAAGTGCAGCCATACGGACATTGGTCTGGCTTCCCGCCACCGCACTGAGGGTGAGGGGATTAGCCCACACCATGTTGCCGCTGGCGTCAAAGCGTTTGGCATACAGGTTGTCCTCTCCCACATAGGAATGCGTGTAGGCAATGATCATGCCACCCTGACCGTCAGGGAGCATGGTGTTTTGAATTTCGTCGCCCATCCCATCGGCGATGGCAATGCCATTGCCAAGCCATACGGGATTGCCGGAAGAATTGAGCCGTTGTCCGAACAGGTCTTTGCTGGGATTGCGGTCATCCACCCAAACAATGAATACTCCGCCATTATTATCTGCTTCCATATTCAGGGAGATTTGCACCCCGGTATTGGTGCAGACAGGTTTGCCGCCTGTTTGCCAGAGCAATTGACCCTGGTTATTTATTTTTTGGGCGTAAACGTCGCCGTCGAGGTCAGCGGAAAAATCGATCCAGGCTATCACATAGTTGTTGTCGCTGGTGCGGGTGATCACCGGATCTTCCTGGCGGTCGGGCTTGCCATCGATCAACAGAGGATCTCCCCAAACCATATTTCCCGCGGCATCCACTTTTTGAGCCCAGAGGTCGCGTTCTCCCAGTTTTGTGTCAGACCATACAAAAATGGCGCCACCATCGTTGGTTTCCACACCGGTGCGGAACCATTCAATGTTTACACCCTGACGGATGGCGACAGCATTGTCCCAGGCAAGGGTGGCTGACAACCATACCAACGCGAAGGTGAAACACATCAGTATTGCTAACTTCTTCATTTCTATCTCCTTATACCAATTCTAACAGGTAAATCCGGACAGACTGAACCTATCCTCATGAACGGTATATGCAAGAACCTTTCCAAACCTGGCAGCATTGTTTAGAGTTCAAGGGTTCAAGGGTTCAAGGGTTCAAGGGTTGAAAGGTTGAAAGGTTGGAAGGTTGAAAGGTTGGAAGGTTGAAAGGTTGGAAGGTTGAAAGGTTGGAAGGTTGGTGAAAAAGTGGAAAGGTGAAAAAGTGAAACCAGGTTCGTAGCTTGCAGTGCAGGTTGTAGCTTGAGTTTCCCTTTCCCTGAAGGAGAGGGATCAAAGGGTGTGGGTGAAAAAGCGAAGTGGACGAAGTGGTTAAGAGGTTAAGTGGTTAAGTAGTGAGATGGCATATCAATGTTCTCTTTTCCTCTTTAACTCTTTGTTAAATAATAACCTCAGCTTTTCTTTGTCCGTCTCTGTTTTCTCTGTGTTGAAAATAAAAAAACCAAGCCCACCTCAGTGTTGCTCCAAAACAGGCAGTTTCCGACGGATTGGCTACCTTCGCTACAGCAGTATCGGCACCTCTACCAAAATCTCCTTTCTGGTAATTATGCTATCAATACGCAGTTATTACGGACAAACAGCGTATTGATAGCGTATTGTCAGCGCAATTCCCGCAAGTATGAAGTCAAAGAACGTTATGCAGTATTCAACATTCTTGTTCCGGGAACCAGCATCCGCTGTTATGATTGCTCAGCGGTAGAAAACACTATTTCGAAACATCAGTGTTCAGCCGTCAATCTGTGAAATCATGTAACTATTCCCTGGTTATCACACCAGCCATAACGCTAAATCCATAAGTAGTAGAAATAAGCTTTGACAAAAAGCGGGGTTCAGAAAAATTTGTAAGACTTGGCTCATTGAGCGAGATAGGTGAAACGTATCTACCTGATATAAATACATTTAGTGTATGATTCAGAGATCAAAACAAACCTGTGACAAAGGAAATAAGAAATAAGCGAGAATGACGTGTTTTCAAAGCTAAAACTGATCACCGGCAATGCCAATCGTCCTCTGGCAGAGGAAGTTGCCCGTCATGCGGGGATTCCTCTCGGGGACATCGATCTGTTCAAATTCTCCAATGACGAGTCCTTTGTGAAGATCAATGACAATGTGCGCGGAGCGGATGTTTTTGTGATCCAGCCCACCAGCTATCCGGTGAACGACAGTCTGATGGATTTGCTGATCATTATCGACGCTCTGAAGCGCGCTTCCGCCCAGCGGATAAACTGCGTGATCCCTTACTACGCTTATGCCCGTTCCGATAAAAAGGATCAGCCCCGGGTTCCGATCACCGCCAAACTGGTGGCAGACCTGATCACGGTAGCCGGAGCAGACAGAGTGATCACCGTGGATCTGCATGCCGAACAGATCCAGGGCTTTTTCAATATCCCGGTGGATCACCTGTTCGCCATACCCAGCTTTGCCAGATATTTTAAAAGTATCATGCAGATGGAAGACATCGTGGTGGTTTCCCCCGATTCTGGAGGTGCAAACCGTGCCCGGGCTTTGGCAAAACGGCTGAATTGCGGTCTGGCGATCGGCGACAAACGTCGCAGCGGCAATGATGACAAAGCGGAACTGCTGAATATTATCGGCGATGTAGCCGGTAAAACGGCGATCCTTTATGATGATATCATCGACACCGGCGGAAGCCTGATCAAAGTAGCCAATGCGCTGCAGGAACAAGGCGTGAAACGCATCTATGCAGCCTGCACCCATGGCGTGTTAAGCGGTAATGCCATTGCCAATCTGGAGCAGTCCCCGATCGAAAAGCTTTTCATTACCAATACGATAGCTCTTAGCGATGAAAAGAAACATTGCCGGAAAATAGTCCAGCTTTCCCTGGCGGAAATGCTGGCGATAGCGATCAAGAAAATTCACATAGAAGAGTCAATAAGTATTTTATTTAGATAAGAGATGGAGGAATAATGATATTTACTCTTACAGCCACCCCCAGGACTACCGTGAGGAAATCCGACCTTACCACCCTCAGGGCAAGCGGATTGCTCCCTGCTGTGATCTATGGTCCTGGCAAAGTAAACCTGCCGGTAGCCTTGAACCGCAACGAATTTGCTCAAACCTATAAAAAGAGCTTTTCCGAAGTGAGTTACTGGGAGATCGAAGTAGAAGGTAAAAAATACCATACCATATTGAAAGACAAGCAAATACATCCCGTTAGCCGGGAATTTCTGCATGTCGATCTGATGATCGTATCCGCGGAATCGCGGGTGGAACTGGAAATCCCCATTCACTATACCGGCGAACCAGTAGGAACCAAGGAAGGCGGAATGCTGGAGATCATGCAACGCCATGTGAAAGTTAGCTGCCGTGCAACCGACATCCCCGAAGAACTAACCCTGGATATTACAAAGCTGAAAGTGGGCGAATCACTGCATGTAAAAGACCTCCCCACCGGAAGCTGGCAGATCAAAGACCATGCCGAAGTAGCCCTTGTGGCAGTGCATCCCAAGAAAAAGGAAGCTCCGAAGGAAGCCGAAACTCCGGCTCCGGCTCCCCAGGCATAAGCTGACGTCTTTGCATGAAGCTGGTCATCGGGCTTGGCAATCCCACTTCCGAATATGCCGGAACCAGGCATAACATCGGGTTCATCTGTCTGGATAAGTGGGCGCTGAAGCACAAAAAAAGCTGGTCGCAGGACAGGGAATTTGACTTCATACAGTTGCGCAAAGCGATCCTGTTGAAGCCCAATACGTGGATGAACCTGTCCGGAAACGCCCTGGCGGAAGCCTGCCGGCGCTGGAACCTGGACGATTTTTTGGTGGTCTCCGACGATCTGGAGCTTGACCTGGCTGTGATCAGGATCAGAAACGGTGGGGGAGATGGCGGTCATAACGGACTGAAGTCTCTCTTTGACGTAAAATTGCCCGACGAACTGAAACGGATCAGGGTGGGGATCGGCAGAGACGAATCCGAAACTGCCCGTGATTTTGTGCTGGACAGATTCAGCGAGACAGAGTGGGAAAACCTTGAACCCAGGCTGGATTTTGTAGTCCGGCTGATCGACACATATATAAACAGAGACTTCAACCAAGTGTTGAATGAATACAGTAACTGGAAAAAATCCTATTCCGTGGCAAAAAGCGACGGAATCATATGTCCAAAGGAGGAATAATGACCAAGGATTATGAACTGATGATCATTCTTACCCCCAAACTCAATGCCGATGAAGCCAACAGCATGAACGAAACCCTGATGGGCATCATCAAAGAGAATGGCGGAGAGATCATCAAAACCGACCCCTGGGGAAAACGCATGTTAGCATACCCCATCAACAAATTCCAGGAAGCATATTACTTCGTGAATTACTTCAAACTGGACAGCCTTGCCGTGAAAAAGATCAAGGCGGGCTTCAACATCAACGAGAATATCCTGCGTCACGTGTTTGTGGTGCGTGGATAGGGAGGATTACATGGCTGATCTGAAAATCCCGCGTCTTAACCGTTTCATCGCCAGTGGCAGAATCGCCAACGACATCGAACTGAAATATACCCCCAAGGGAACTCCGGTAGTGCGTTTTACTCTGGCAAACGATCGCCGTTATAAGGACGAAGCCGACCAGTGGCAAACCCAAACCAGTTGGATCGATTGTGTTGCCTGGAACAAATGGGCTGAATTCCTGGCTAATCAAACCCACAAAGGCAGCCCTGTGATTGTGGAAGGCCGTGTTGATACTCGCAACTGGACTGATCAAAACAACAACAATCGTAAAAGCACCGAAGTAGTGGTGGAAAACATTCAAGTATTGGAATGGAAACCCAGGGCAGACGGATCAAACATGCCTGATGAAGAAGTTCCTATGCCTTCGGAAGAATCCGCACCGCACGCCGCTACCAGCGATGACGTGCCATTTTAGGAGAGAAAAACCATGAATATGATCGACAAGAAAAAGAAATTTACCCGCAAAAAATATTGTAAGTTCTGTGCCAATAAGGAACTCCAGATCGACTACAAGAATCTGGACATCATGCGCCAATACACTTCCGATGTGGGCAAGATCGAAGCTGCCAGGCTTACCGGAACCTGCGCCAAACACCAGCGCAAACTTACCGCCGAGATTAAAAGAGCCCGTCAGATGGCTCTGATCCCCTACGTAGTGGAGTAAATGCTGTTCTATATCCTGATCCTCAGTGTCCTGTGCATGCTCAGTCCGTTTGTGGGGCTGATCATGCTGATGATCTACGCAGCCAGAAACGTAGCTTTCAGTCTTGTGAAGCCATTTCAGAGCCTGTTCGTTTTCTTTCTGCTTCCGCTGCTGACCATGATCCTGGACACAGGTATCTCGACCCGTGTGGCGGCATTTGATGCCATTTTCGGAGCCGGCATGGTCGCTTTGGTATTTCTATTGATGCTGAAGCGCAACCATGTGTTAAGCGATGCCATGCTGGTGTCCTTTCTGGCTTTGGCTGCCTACGGAGTTCTGAGGTTCCGGCTGTTTGGAGCCTACGAGAGCCAATTGATGGATCAGGGTATCAAGACTCTGCGCACTCAGATGCCGGCGATGCTGGATAATCCGATGCTCGGACAGATGTTACCTGTATGGAAAATGCTCAATCCTGCGATCTGGACGATCTCTCAGGGTTTGGCAATGGTGGTGGGATACCTGCTGTTCCAACGAATGCTTAAGGTTCCCTCTGTCATTGAAAACCTGCGTTTTCCCGGGCTATACAATCTGCTGATCCTTGCCATCATCCCGCTCTACCTTGTGGAACAAACCAGATGGGTGTTCATCAATGCCCTGCTGACCTTGTGTTTTATCCCCTTGCTACAGGGTTTTTCCTTGCTCTGGGGAAGGCTGGGCTTGATCTTCAACAACCGTGTGTTTGTAATAATCCTGATGATCATCATTACCTTATATGCCAGTATCCTGCTTGTCCTGGTGGGCTTTGCGGATATGTGGCTGCAAAAACGAAATTCTATACCTGGAGGAACCACAGCATGAAAGTTATTATGCTGCAAAACATAGAAAAAGTTGGCAAACAGGGCGACGTGATTAACGTTAAACGCGGTTTTGCCAGAAATTATCTAACCCCCCGCGGATTAGCCATTTATGCTACTCCTGCCAATATGAAAAAACTGGATCTGATCAAATCTCAGCTGGCGGATCAGGAACAAAAAATGCTGGCAGAGCTGAAAATCCTTGCCGAAAAAATCGCTTCAACCAAACTGGTTTTCGTCCGTAAAGTGGATGAACACGGAAGCATGTTCGGTTCAGTTTCCGAACTGGATATTGTCCATGCCTTGTCAGAACAGGGGATCACCCTGCACAAGAACGCTCTGGCTATGGACAAACACTTCAAGGAACTTGGTGAAATGGCGGTTCCGGTTCATCTACACAAGGATATCAACACTACCCTGAGTATTGTGATCGAGCAAGAACAAGAATAAACCATGGAGGTATCCATGTCCGATACTATATTCAAGATAAAGCAGATAGCCAGTCTGATTATCTTTGTCGCAGTGTTATCCCTGATGGGGATGATCACTCAGCAACCTGTTATGGTTATAGCTTATGCCGTGTTTTTCCTGGTGGTGGTGGCGGTAATGTTCTTTCTGATGACCAAGCGTCAGCGTCATTTCGAACTGAGCAAAGAATCATCTCCGTTGTTTCATCGCATTTTGGGCGGCATTTTGATGCTGCTGGCGATCGCCATTCCGGTTTACATCACTTTGCACAGCACGATCATCAATCTACCTTCCTCTTTGGGAATGGGCAAGATCATCGGTGGAACCTTGGGCGCTACCATAGCCTTTATCGCTTTGATCCTGGGTGCCGTGTATCTGATCAATACCCGGGGCTCTGAGCTGGTAAAACGGATCATCGGCTATGTTCTGTTCGTTCTGGGAGCTGCTCTGCCTGGAATCCTGATGAGCAGATTTGACAGCACCACCACCGGCATCGGCTCGGTATATTACGTAGCCATGGCAGTGCTGATCCTGGCTTACAACGGATTTGGTCTGCTCCTCAACAGAGACTGAAGCCAATAACCTGAACAAGTGATTATGCTGCCGGAAGTATTTCGCTTCCGGTGGCATTTTATTAACTGAAGATGGTCTTGACCTCCGTATCCTCCAATGCCGAATCCCTGATCTACAGACTGGGGGGAGAAAAATACCAGCGCTTTATCCACATCTACTTTGCCTGGAAAAGGGTGGTGGGCGATCTACTTGCCAGCCGTTCCCATCCAGTCAAACTGGAGCTGAACGTGCTTTTCGTAATGGTGCAGAACAATACCTGGATGCAGGAGTTGGTGCTGCTGAAACAGGACATCCTAAGTAAGTACAAAAACATCTTTGGAGAGGAACTCGCTGAGATAGTGTTTCTGCTCAGCAGTCCGAAACGCAAATGCAAAAAACATTGATCGCCCCTTCCTTGCTTTCTGCGGACTTTGGCAGGCTTGCCGAAGAAATTGCTGCTCTGGAAGCAGCAAACGCCGATATCCTGCATCTGGATGTGATGGATGGACACTATGTGCCCAATCTCAGTTTTGGCTTTCCGGTGATCCGCAAGATCCGCAGCCTATGCAAACTGCCTTTGGACGTCCATTTGATGGTTACCAATCCCGCTTTTCACATTTCTCTGCTCAGCGAACTTGGGGTGCAGATGGTCAGCTTTCATCAGGAAACCGTGTATCACAGCCATCGCCTGCTTACCCAGCTGAAAGATAGCGGGATCAAAGCCGGTCTGGCGCTAAATCCTGCCATTCCGGTGAACACCCTGGACAGCATTCTCGGCGAACTGGACTATGTTCTGGTGATGAGCGTGAATCCAGGCTATTCGGCGCAGGCATTCATTCCCACTGCCATAGATAAGATCTCCTGCCTGGCAGAACTGCGGCAAGCAAGGAACCTTGCTTTCCAGATCGAAGTGGACGGTGGCGTATCGGCTGCCAATTCCGCAGTCTTGATCAAGTCCGGCTGCGACATCCTGGTTTCCGCGTCCTACATCTTTGGCAGCGATGATTATCAAGCGGCGATTTCCGCGCTGCGCAATTCATAACTTATTATAGGAGAGATTCATGTTTAGCAGCCTGTCCGAACGGCTCGATAAAATATTCCGCAATCTTAAGGGTGTCGGCTATCTCACCGAGGACAATATCAAAGCCAGTATGCGCGAGATTCGCATGGCTTTGCTGGAAGCGGACGTCAACTTCAAGATCGTCAAGAACTTCATCACCGAGGTGGAAAAACGCGCTTTGGGAGTGGAAGTTCTCAAATCCCTCACTCCGGGTCAGCAAGTGGTTAAGATCGTTCACGACCAATTGATTAGCTTGATGGACACAGAAGGCTTTGAATTCAAGGTTTACAACAACCGGCTGACCAAGGTGATGATGGTGGGATTGCAGGGTTCGGGAAAAACCACCGCCTGTGCCAAATTAGCCTCTCTCTACCGCAAAAAGGGCATCCGACCCATGCTGGTAGCCTGTGACGTCTATCGTCCCGCCGCCATTGACCAATTGAAGATATTGGGCAAGCAAATCGACATCCCGGTGGTCAGTGAGGACACCAAAGACGTTCTGAAAATAGCCGACAGCGCGCTGGCAAGCGCCAACCGCGATTATACCAATCTGTTGATCTTCGACACCGCCGGACGTTTGCATATCGACGAAGTAATGATGGACGAAGTGGCACGCCTGAAGGAACACATCAAGCCGGATTACATCTTTTTCGTGGCGGATGCCATGACCGGTCAGGACGCTGTGAACGTCGCCAAAGAGTTTTACGCCAAACTGTCCTTTGACGCTGTGATCCTTACCAAGCTGGACGGCGATACCCGGGGTGGCGCGGCGCTTTCCATCAAAGCGGTTACCGAACGCCCCGTAGCCTTTGTGGGGATCGGCGAAAAGATCAGCGATATCGAGGTTTTTTATCCCGAGCGTATGGCAAGCCGCATTCTGGGCATGGGCGATGTGCTTTCCCTGATCGAGAAAGCGGAAGAGGCGATGGACATTGAAGCTGAGGAGAAACTGGCGAAAAAGATGCTGAAGAACCAGTTTACCCTGAATGACTTTCTTAAACAACTGCAAAGCATCAAGAAAATGGGTCCCCTGGAGTCCATCATTCGCATGATCCCTGGCTTGGGTTCCAAACTTCCTGCTGACATGAAAATAGACGACAAAGCCCTCAAACACGTGGAAGCCATCATCCAGTCCATGACCGACAAGGAACGCGAACGTCCCGACATCATCAATGGCAGCCGCAGATTGCGTATCTCCAAAGGCTGCGGACGCAGCGTGATGGAAGTAAACCGCCTGTTGCGCCAGTTCGAGGATATGAAAAAGATGATGAAAAAAATGAGCACCCCTCAGGGCATGAAAGAAATGGAAAAACTGATGGGCGGCAAAACCCCTCCAATGTAGGGCAAATTGATAATCTAACTTCCACTAAGTGTATCATCTAAGGCTATTGCAGCTATTCACTGGACTCGCTTCCTCCTTGCTTGCATTGCGCTGTAATTACGCTATCAATACGGACTTTGTGCGTAATGACTTTGTATTTACAGGGCAATTCTGTAGTATAGGATGCCGATCCTGTTGTAGCGGCGGATGCTGATCCGCCGTAAATAGCGCGTTCCTGAACAACACAGAGACGAGTTTGGGTTTCTCTTTTCAACACAGAGAAAATCAGAGTGTAACAGAGAAAAACAGAGAAAATTTATTAACAAAGAGGAAAAGAGGAAAAGAGGAATATATTCAACACTTCGCATTTCGCCATTTCTTCCAAACTGAGTCAGGAGTCATTTCTGCCGACCCTATCTTTGCTTATATCAATAGATTGAATGGCAGAAAGGACTCATGCGACTATGGTGATTCAGAAGCCGCCATGAGTTCTTTTCGTCGTTGAATATATTGATAAAGATAGAGTTATCTATGACGAAAATAACTCTGACTTACCTTTGTTACGCCTTTCCACCTTTTCACCTTTCCACTTCACCATAAAAAAACCCGGTACAAGACCGGGCTTAAGATGTTTTATACTATCTACTTGGCTTATTCTTTCTCTTCCGCAGGTTCTTCGGTTTCCGCGGTTTCTTCAGCGGGAGTTTCGGCTTCCTCGGTTTTCACCTGCACGTTCACATCCACCGAATTTTTGGCAAGCTCAGGATAAAAATCATCCACATATTCCTTCACTGTGTTTTCGATGTCGGTGTGCTTATCCAGTATCTCCTGGCTGAAAAACACTTTGATGGTAGTGGTATTCAGGCTTTGAGAGATGTTCACGCCGGGTTTTTCTCCATATACGTTGTTTAAAAATTCAGGGAGGGATTTGGACAGCTTGACAGTTCCATTGATCTTTTTATAGGCTTTCAAGCCAAAATGGGCTGCCGCGGCGGTTCCACCGATCAACAGGAGAGCTTTAAAGAACTTTTTCATTTGCTAAACCTCGCATAACTTTATTTATATATGGATTTTATCTTGCCCCAACTGCGGTTCTGAATGAACTTCGGCTGCTGGGGAATCAGGTCGGCGGAACTTACCAGACCCAGGGCAAATTCACTATAACTGAATACCACCACGCCGGAGATCGATGCATATTGGGTGGCGGTGAAAAGGGACTTCTGTCCGGATACGGTGGAAAACATGTCGCTGGCGACCACACAGGCTCCGCTGCCATCCGTAACCTGCAGCTTGTTTCTGAGGCTTTTACCGGAGGAGGGAGTTACATTCAGCAAACGCACAAACACACCTTCATAAGCCTCTGCTTCGTCCGGACGAGATAATTGCCCGGAAGTAAGCACCATGGGCTGGGGAAGGGGGTTGTTGCTGGTGAGGATCCGGGTTTGGGAAATGTCCTGTAAACAGGTCATCCCATACAATTCTGATACAGTTCCGTTCACTTTCACCCGGTCGCCGGTTTGTACACGGTTTTCCCGGTCAAGGATCAGAATCCCGCGCCAGGGGCCATTCAGGGCTTCACTGATGAAATAACCGCCGTTGCGGTAGTTGGTGGCGGTAACGATCCCCTCCAGACTGAGGTTTTTGCCCGCATAACGGGATGGATAGGTGCCGTCGCTCCCGGAGAAGGAAGTGAACTGAACATCATATATGGAAATTGCCCAAGCCCCGATGGAGAGGCTTGTCAACAGGATCAGCGTAATAAGTATCTTGCGCATACTATACCTCGATGAACACATATTGTGGCACTGCTATATTCTGTCAAGCTAATTTGCAGCCAATTTACCAATTTTTTGCAAATAATCTGCAACACCGCTAAAAAATGAACTTGACAAATCCATGCCAGCCTTAGAATAAAGCACAAAAGATAAGATACGAAAACCGCCCTGAAATCCCATGACGATTTTCGCGAGGAGCAGTTATGAAACGCAAGATGATTTTCGCGTCGTTTGGTATTGTGCTATTCTTGCTGATATCCGGCTTGGGATATGCCCAGAACATTGATCAATCCAATATCAATTCCTGGCTGGAAAACTATGGAAACGGCAATCCCCACCTTGCCGTGGTCGCCACCACGGTGAAAGTAACCCTCAGCTATACCGTGGTTAGCGGACCCTATGCGCTTACCTCGGTGTCAGCCAATTTCACCCAGTTTCAGGGTCCTGCTACGTCTGCTTTGGTTTACCATGCGGCTGATGGTCTGTGGTCTGGTTCCTATTTCGTGGAACCGGGAACTTTGGTGAATACGACT
>Ga0172371_10007507_pt1 | contig 15508 bp, 13 predicted proteins | sample Lak12m_FD_114543 | JGI IMG/M metagenome (GOLD analysis project Ga0172371, IMG submission 114543) | Freshwater microbial communities from Kabuno Bay, South-Kivu, Congo - kab_022012_12m | ecosystem: Environmental > Aquatic > Freshwater > Lake | place: Democratic Republic of the Congo: South-Kivu... | reverse complement strand
ATGTGCCGCAAACGGAGTCGCCGCCCCCTCGCCGCGCCGTATGAAGCCGCGACCACTGGTCGCAGCTTTGCAGTCATCGCTTGCCACCCGTCTCCACGGCTTTCGGCGCCTCGCGCCCGTAGATCAGCAGATAGCGAAAATAGGATTCTAGAGCGAGTGCGGAGAGGCTCGTGGTGTAGAGCCGCCCGCCCGGCTCACCCCACATGTCTCTGGCGGGCTTTTCCGGGTCCCAGCTTCCCGCGGCGCAGCCTTCTTTCACCTGCGACCCGCAGAGCACGTCGCGCAATTGGCGATCCCACTGCGTGCGTGCGGCATCATCCATGCGGGCCATTACGTGCGTGGCGTAGTAGACGTAGTAGGCATTGCGAGGATTGAGGCTGGGTGGGTTGGCCGTGAGCATCTTGACGCCTTCGGCAATCGCCGGATCCGCCGGCTTGCTCCCGAGCAAGAGGCGGCACAGCGTGCCCACGGCGGTCATCGAGGGAGTCGGAGCGACGTGCGGGAGGTATGCGAACTGCCCACCTTTCTCTCCTGTGGCCACGGATTTCAGCCACCGCCGGGCGCCGGCAAACGTCTCGGGTTTGACCTTCAGTCCGGCTAATTCGCCGCTCCGAAGCGAGGTGACCTGCCATCCGAGCACCGAGGTATCTCCCTCCTGGCCGGGCTCGTAGCGCCAGCCGCCCGTCGTCGGATGCTGCGCCGCTTCGATGAACTCGATCGCCTGCTGAGCCGACTTGCCGAGCACCTTACTCTTGGTCGCGCCGTAGGCCTCGCACAAAGCGATGGTGGCCATGCCGTGGGCGTACATGGTGCTCTCGCCTCCGGACAGATCGCCGGTGCGTTTCTGGTTCCGCATCAGCCAATACAGGCCGTCGTAGATGCTCTTGCGATACGGGCCCTTGGTCTCGTGCGTCTGGCCGGCGGCGAGGAACGGCAAGAGCCCCAGGGCAGTGCCGGCCGCGTCGGACGAAAACGTGCCGGGGCCGCTGCACGGCGCCCCTTTGCACTGCTTGCTGAACTCCCGCAGGCCCCAACTGCCGTTGGGCGACTGGTGCCGGGCGAGCCAGCTCAGGGCCGCGGCTACCGCCCGCTCCCGCTGGCTCGAAGAGCCTTCGGCGCCTTGGCCCGGTGGTGCCGGCGATTTCGATTCCGTCGCCGCAGGCTTGTCCTCTGCCTGCCCGAAGACTGAGAGTCCTTGGGGCGAAACGATTGCCGCGGCCAGAACGCCGCAGTGTGTCAGAAACGCAGCGAAGCGACGGCCCATAGCTCGGTTCCTTTCCCATCAAGAGAGCGGCTCGGGTGTGGGTGGCATACCGTCACTCGGCGGAGCCGAGGGTCGGCATGGAAGACGCCATGGCGATCTTCATGCTCACCCGACGCTTCGCGTCGTGAGAGCATGCCACCCGATTTCGCCGGGACTCCTCGGCCGATCCTCAACTTACCCTCTCCCTCACGCCCCCGACAAGTGGTCCGTTGTCCCACCGCTGGCAAATCCACCCCGGTGCTGGTATACATCTGTGGAAAGAAACATCCCCAGACTCCAACGGCACCCGCCACCGCCGGCCTTGTGCCGGTGGGGCAGTGACTGGCGCATACCGAGGACCTTGCCATGCGATCTTCACTTCTTTTCGCGGCCGTGGCGATGTTGCCGGCGTCGCTTGCTGCCCAGTCGTTCCAGGCCGATCCACACGGCTTCGCGTTCCGCCAGGGGAAGCAGGTCATCCGGTTCGACCAGGGGAAATGGTCGGCAGGGATGGAAGGGGCGGGGCTCGTCCGCTGGCACGAGTTCCTTTGGCACGACAAGTGGGTCTACGAGACCCTGCCGGGCGGGAAGTTCGCCGAGGGGCCCGCCTTGCAGGACGACGGTAGCATCGCCATGAGCGGCACGTTCTCCGCCCGGGAGAACTCGGCGCCGGTGAAGTACGCCTGCCGCATCACGCCGAGTGCCGAAGGGGTTCGGGTGCGCTACACGTTCGAGAAGACGGGACCGCTGGTGCTTTGCCGCGGCATCTGCATGCACATCTTCGCCGACGAAAAGACCCTGCCGGGAACCCGGCGGGTGTGGATGCGGCCCGGCTGGCACGGCACCCTGGCCAGCCACGGCAGCGGCAACGCCGACGGCCTGGTCATCGAGCTGGCCCAGGGCCGCAGCCTGTGCATCGCGCCGCGGGGCTACCGCGAGATCGACAGCGAAGGCGGGCGCGGGTTCGGGTACCGGTTCAACCTCGTCGGCCGCGACTTCGAGCCGGGCAAGCCCGTCGAGGCGGAATACACCATCTCGTTCGTGGATATGCCCAAGAGATTCCCAGGCCAGATCGACTCCATGCAGAAGCCGCTGGCCATCGGCAAGGTCACCGCCAGCGCCGCCCAGGTGCCGCAGTATGGCAAGCTGGAACTCCGCGTGGACCTGGGGGCGACCTACGAGAATCCCTTTGACCCCGGCGAAGTGCGGCTCGACGCGGCGTTCACCGCCCCGTCGGGCAAGCGGACCGTCGTGCCCGGTTTCTTCATGGTCGACCATAGCCGGCAGGTGCTCGACGGGGCCGAAGTGCTTCTCCCCGAAGGGAACGGTGCCTGGGCCGTCCGCTTCACGCCGGCGGAGTTGGGCCGCTACACGTGGCGTTTGCGGGTCAAGGACTCAAGCGGCGAGGTCACTGGCGGCGATGGGGCGTTTGAAGTCGTTGCCGGCAAGGGCCCTGGTTTCGTGCGCACAAGCAAAGTCGATCCGCACTATTTCGCCTTCGACAACGGCCAAGGCTTCTTCCCCATCGGGCACAACTACCCGATCTATCACACCAGCGGCCAGATCGGCGACGAAGCGATGCGCAGGTTCGCCGTCGCAGGTGAGAATTACAATCGCTGGTGGATGTCGTCGTCCGGCTTTGGCATCGAATGGGCCGACCGGCTCGGGTGGTACCGCCAGGACACGGCCGCCCGGCTCGACGCGATGCTCGATCTGGGCGAGAAGCTCGGCCTTTACTACATGATGTGCATGGACACGCACCAGGACTTCCGCGAGGGCGGTTGGATGCGCAACCCGTTCAACGCGAAAAACGGCGGCCCCTGCAAGACGGCCGGCCAGTGGTTCACCAACGAGACGGCCCGCAAGCTTTACAAGAACCGTCTCCGTTACACGGTGGCCCGCTGGGGATACAGCCCGCACATCCTCTGCTGGGAGTTCGGCAACGAGTTCGAGGGTTGGGATCAGTCGCCCGACCGCATCAAGCTCCCGTGGCACAAGGAGATGTCGGACCACTTGCGGGCGATCGACCCTTTCGGGCATCTCATCACCACGAGTTTCTGGAGCAACACCGGTCCGGAGGACTTCTGGCGATTGCCGAACATCGACATCGTGCAGACTCATTGCTACACCAACGACGACGGCAACGTGGCCGAGCCGGTGCGGCGCTACTGCCTGCACCAGTGGCAGCGGTTTGCCAAGCCGCACGTGTTCGGCGAGTTCGGCATCCGCAGCCACTCCACCACGGCCGACAAGGACCCCGAAGGCTGGGGCATCCACAACGCTCTTTGGGCCGGGTTGACGAGCTTCTCGGCCGGCGGGCCCATGCCGTGGTGGCACGAGGACTATATCGACCCGCTGGACCTTTACTTCCATTTCACCTCGATCGCCCGATTCACGAAGGACTTGCCGCTGGGAACCGAGAAGTGGGAACCGCTGGAGACGGCCGGGCCGGAGTTCGTCGACCGCTCGCGCCCGCCCCAGACCCGCGACGCAGTAGTCATCCCGCAGAGCCGCTGGGGCAAGGCGGAGCACAGCGAGCTCGTCGTGCTCGGCGACGGGAGCGTCGCCGACGACCGGCTCCCGCTCCAACTCCTCCATGGCGGCGGCCATGAGGATCTGAAGAACCCTCCTGCCTTCGTGCTCAACTACCCAAAGCCGGGCAAATTCGTGATTCACGTCGAGAAGGTTTCCAATTCGGGCCGCTTGCAGGTATTCGTCGACGATCACTTGGAACTCGACCGCAAGCTCCCCTGCGGCGAAAAGTTGGGCAAGTCGAGCGTTTACCGCCCGCAGTGGAAGCTCTGGGAGACCACCTACGACGAGGACGTTGCCGTCGAGATCCCGGCGGGGCGCCACCGGATTCGCGTTGATAACCTGGGCAAGGACTGGGTCGCCGTCACGAAGTACACCTTTTCCGGCTGCAAGGTGCTCGACAAGCCCAACGTGCTCGTCTGCGGCATGAAATCCAAGAGCGTGGCCATCGTCTGGCTGCAAAACCGGGAGAGTTGCTGGTATAACCATGGCAAGGACGGAAAGGTCGGCCAGGTGGAGCCATTCACGCTGACGATTGCCGGCCTGAGCGATGGGAAGTACCGCCTCCAATGGTGGGAGACGTGGAAAGGCGAGCCGGGGCGGACTGAGCAAGGGGAAGCCAACAACGGCCGCCTCACGCTTTCCGTCCCGCCGCTGGCGACCGACGTGGCGGTGAAGATACGCAGCGCGGATTGAGAAAGGGGGGAAAGTCGCTCACCATGGGCCAGTTGTTCGGGACCATTCGAAAGTTGGTTCTCGCGGATCGCTATCTTGTCGGCCAGCGTGCGTCTGAACGACTGGAAGAGCGCGGTATAATGGAGTGGCAGGCTGTGGCCGGTCTTGAAGAGGGCGTGCTGCTGGCCGAACGGCCAGACGCAAGCCCGAACCCGGCCGTGGAAGTGCGCGAGTCCTTGCCCGATGGAACCGAGTTCAAGGCTGTACGGTCTTACTTGGGTGAGAGCGAGGCAGCCAAACTGGTGACGGTACATTTCTTTGACGAGTAATTTCCGATGCGAATCGAAGGCAATCGCGTGAAGCGGACACGTCTGGTGCAGAAGGGGCGATACGTCGTCGCGGTGGACGTTGAAATGGTGATCCCGCCGGACGACCCCGGCGAGCCGTGTTACGAAGCGGAGACCGTCGAATTCCTTCGGGAAGTGGCGGAACATGCCGACGAAGGTGATTTGCCATGGCTCCGTCGTCACGGCAAAGTGTATGAGCTGGTCGATTTGGCCTAGTCGCTTCGGCGCTCTGGGATGGACTTCGTATTCGGTATTCGCTCCCGAGCGCCGTGAACGACGTGCGTAGCTCGAACGACAATCGCGGCATTCCGTGGTGACGTTCGTCATTTATAGCAGGAGGATTCATGCGAGCCGTCAAGTTTACCGGACCGAGTCAGGTGGTTTTGATCGACGACGCTCCGCGCCCGGAGCCCAAAGAAGGCGAGGTGCTGGTGCAATGCCGCTACGTGGCGTTGTGCGGGACGAACATGGGCCCGTACCTCGGCGAGGGGCGATGGGCCCCGGTCGTGAGCACCAGCCCGCCGGGGTGGCTGGGGCACGAGAACATCGGCACGATCGTCGAGTCACGGGCCCCCGGCTGGGAGCCCGGCACGTTGGTCCTGGCGCATCCCGAGGATTACAACGGCTTCGCCGAGTTCATCCGTTCGAAGGTCCGGGGGCTGGCTCGGTTGCCCTCCAATCCACCCGATCTTGCCGCCCTGGTCGTGGCCCAGCCGCTGGCCACCGTGCTCCGCGCCCTGGCACGCACCGGACCAGTGATTGACCAGCGTTGCGTGGTGCTGGGCCAGGGGCCGATGGGGCTCATTTTCACCTACCTGCTCGGGCGCATGGGCGCCCGGCAGGTGATCGGCATCGACAAGGTCGCCTGGCGGCTCCGCTGGGCGAAGCGTTTCGGGGCGACCGACGTGGTCGATGCGTCTCAGGAAGATGCTGCGGAGGCCGTGAAGCGGCTGACCGGCGGCCGGATGGCCGATTTCGTCGTCGAGGCGATCGGGCACATCGACACCCTGTGCACCTCGGTCAAGCTCCCGCGGCGGTTCGGCCGCCTGTTCGTCTTCGGCGTGCCCCACTACGACTTGCAGGAATTCCCCTGGTACCAGGCCATGGCGAGCGAGCTGGACATCATCACCTCCATGGGCCCGGAGTGCATGGATTACTTCCAGACCGCCGTCGACATGATCACGCAGGGTCGCGCGGACCTGTCGGCGATGGTCACCCCTCGGATGCCGTGGGAGAAGGCCGCCCAGGCCTTCGAGATGTACGCCCACCCCGACCAGGCCGAGGACTCGCTGAAGCTGACGCTCGTGCTGTAGATAAGGATGAAGGATGAATGACGAAGGATGAATGCCGGTCAGGTGACGCTCGGCCGGCGGAGATTGCGCGAGCCGCGGTCGTCGGCATGGGCACGATGGGCGTCGGCATCGCCCAGGCGCTGGTCATGGCGGGCGTGCCCGCGGTGGTCGTCGACGAGCGGCCCGCCGCCCTGGAGAAAGGCCGCCAGAAGATCGCCGCGTCGCTCGAAAAGCGCGTTGCCCAAGGGAAACTCAGTCGCGAGGATCGCGACCGGACGCTCGCCTCCCTCCGCGTCGCGCACGACCTGGGGCAGCTCGGCGAAGTGGACCTGGTGATCGAGGCCGTCTTTGAAGACCTCGACACGAAGCGCCGCACGCTCGCCCAGATCGAGTCGGTGTGCCGGCGCGAGGCGATCGTGGCCACGAACACGTCGACGATCAACCTGGATCAGTTGGCCGACGGGATGCAGTGCCCGGCGCGTCTGGTGGGGATGCACTTCTTCAATCCGGCCCATCACATGCCGCTGGTCGAGATCATCCGCCGCGAGGCCACGCCCGCGGAGACTGTGGCGACCGCGATGGAGTTCGCCCGGCGGATCGGCAAGCGTCCGGTGCTGGTGCGAAACCGGGAGGGGTTCCTGGTCAACCGGATCTTCGTGCCCTACTTGAAGGAGGCGTTCTGCCTCCTGGAAGAGGGGGCCGATGCGGCGGAGATCGACGCGGCCATGGTCGAGTTCGGCTTTCCCATGGGCCCTTTGGCCGTGACCGACCTGGCTGGGCTCGACATTATCGTAAACGCCGACCGCGTGCTGGGCCGGGCCTTTCCGCACCACGGCCCGGTCGCCCCCGTGCTCCTCCGCCTGGTGGAGGTGGGACACTTGGGTCAGAAGACCGACTCGGGCGTTTACCGTTACGAGCCGGGCGATACTACGCCCCACCCCAGCGGCCTTGCCGAACAGGTCATCGCCGGGGTACAACAAGAGCAAGGTCGCACGCCGCGACCCCCCGGCCGGGAGGACCTTGTGCGGCGACTCTTGTTCCGCATGGTGGCCGAGGCATTCCGGGTGGTGGAGGAAGGGGTCGTGGTGTCGGAATCGGACGTGGACGCCGCCACGGTGCTCGGCGTCGGCTTCCCCGAGTTCCGTGGCGGCGTGATGCGTTATGCCCGCGACCTCGGGCAGGGCGCGGTCCTCGCCCAACTGGAACAATTGTCGGCCCAATGCGGCCCACGCTACGAACCGTGCGATTGCCTCAGAACAGGTTACTGAAGAAGGTGTAAGAAAGGGAAAAGGAAAAAACGGAAGGGAAAAGGGGAAGGAAGTTAGGGTGGGTAATGCTTGTCTTCCCCCAGTTTCCTTTTTCCCCTCTTTTTTTCCCTTTCTTACACAATCCAGGAGTTGATCATGTCGACCGTTCAGGAACGGAGGGATTTTGAAGCGACCAACACCATGAAAGTGGTGATGGGCAAGTATTTCGCGTCGCTGTGCCAAGGCCCTGCCCAGGGGAAGAAGACGGCCTGGTGCACGAGCGTCGGCCCGGCGGAGCTGCTCCAGGCCCTGGGGTTCAACGTTTACTTTCCAGAGAACCACGGGGCGATGCTGGGGGCGTCGCGCATGGCCACCGACATGATCCCGTCGGCCAACGCCCGCGGCTTCTCGCCCGACATCTGCTCCTATCTCACCAGCGATATCGGCGCCCACCTGAAGGGCCAGAGCCCGATCCAGAAGATGAAGCTCCCCGGGCCTCCCAAGGCCGACGTGCTGGTGTTCAACACGAACCAGTGCCGCGACGTGAAGGACTGGTTCCAGTTCTATGCCCGGGAGTGGAACGTCCCGTGCATCGGCATCCATACGCCACGCTCGATCGGCGAGGTCGACGACGCCCTGGTCGAATACGTGGGAGGGCAGATCGAGTCGCTCGTCGCCCCGCTGGAAAAGGTGGCAGGCGCGAAGCTCGATCCCGGCCGGCTCCGCGAGGTGATCGATCTTTCGCGGCAGTGTACCGTGCTCTGGAAGGCGGTGCTGGAGACGGCGGCCCACTCCCCCGCGCCGATCGCGTTTTTCGACGACACGATCCAGATGGGCCCGGCCGTGGTCCTCCGCGGCACGAAGGAGGCGGTCGACTACTACCGGCTGCTCCTGGCCGAGCTGAAAGAGCGGGTCGCCGGGGACGTGCCGGCCGTGCCCGGCGAGCGGTTCCGCATCTACTGGGAGGGGATGCCGATCTGGGGCAAGCTCAAGAACCTCTCCACGCAGTTCGCCGAGTTGAAGACCTGCGTGGTCGCCTCGACCTACTGCAACAGTTGGATCTTCGAGGCCCTCGATCCGGCCGATCCCTTCAGGAGCATGGCCCGAGCCTACAGCAGCATCTTCATCTGCCGCTCCGACGACCGGAAGGAGCAGTACATCGGCGAGATGATCGCCAAGTACCGCATCGACGGAGTCCTGTATCACGATGCCAAGACGTGCCCAAACAACTCCAACTGCCGCTACGAGCTGCCGCAGCGGATGGGCAAGAAGACGGGCAAGCCGTTCCTGATCGTCCACGGCGACCTGAACGACCTGCGGCTCTACTCCGAAGAGCAGACCCGCACGAATATCGAGGCGTTCGTGGAACAGTTGGCCCAAGGATGACTGCCACAGAAGAATGACCAATGACCGAGCACCAATGATCAAGGAACTGCCTATGCAGTCGGCCGTCGAGGTCCATCGCGACTTTTCCAGTCATTGGTCATTGATGCTTGGTCATTGGGGTTTTTGCCCATCCTGCGCGTCCGTATGGCGACACCCTGACCCGCGTGATTGACTGGTTTGGAGCCGCGTGATGCCCTATTACGTCGGCATGGACATCGGGGCGAGCCGGGCCAAGCTCGTGCTAGTCGATCCCGAGCGGCAGGTCGTGGCCAAGACGCTTCGCAGCTCCGGGATCGATTACGTGGCCACCGCGGAGCGCTGCCTGTCCGGGGCCTTGGCTTCCGCGGGGTTGTCGCAGGGCGACGTGGCCCGGTCGGTTTCCACGGGCTACGGGCGCGACAACGTCCCGTGGGCCTCCGGCACGATGACCGAGATCGCCTGCCACGGCAAAGGGGCGTTTCATTATTTCCGCCGGCCGATCACGGTGATCGACATCGGGGCCCAGGACAGCAAGGTCATCCACCTCGACGCCGCCGGCCGCCGCACGAGCTTCAAGATGAACCGCAAGTGCGCGGCGGGCACGGGGGCTTTCTTGGAGGAGATTGCCCATCGGCTCGACCTGCCCGTCGCCGAGCTCAACGGCATGGCCGAGCGATCGACCAAGGAAGTGACCCTGGGGAGCTTCTGCACCGTCTTCACGGCCACGGAGATCCTGGAGCGGATCCGCGCCGGCGAGAAGGTGGAAGACATTGTGAAGGGGGCCTTCCGCTCCGTGGTCAAGCGGATCCAGGAAATGGACATGCCGCAAGGGGCCCTGGTGCTCACCGGGGGCGTGGTCGCGCACAATCCGATCCTGGTCCGGCTCATGGGCGAGAGCTTCGGCCAAGAGGCCCTGGTGCCGCCCGACCCACAGTTCGCCGGCGCCTTCGGGGCGGCCCTGTTTGCGCTGGAAGCGGCGGAAAACGGTTGAAAGATGAGAGTGGGAGAGGGGAAGAGGGGGAGAGGGGGAGACGGGAGCCCAGGTCGGGCCACGAGCGTCCCCCTTCTCCCGCTCTCCCCTTCTCCCGCTCTCCCACTCCTCTCTCACTAGGAGCCTTCCCATGCTCGTCAAAAATCCTCCGGTGGCGATTCTCGACAATCTCTGGATGCTGGGCACGAACCAGTATCCGCTGTATTTGGTGAAGGGCGAGCGCGAGGCGGCCGTGTTCGAAGGCGGCGTCGGGGCGATGGGCAAGGTGCTCCGGGAGCAGCTCCAGCAGTTGGGGATCTCGGGCGACTCGGTCAAGCAGATCGTCGTGACCCACGCCCACCCCGACCACGTCATGGCCGTGCCCGCCATGCGCGCCATGTTTCCCGGGGCGGCCGTGCTCGCCTCGGCCGTCGCGGCCAAGACGCTCGCCGTGGAGAAGGCCATTGCCGCGTTCTGCGACATGGACCAGATGCTGACCGGGTCGCTCCTGGGCTCGGGCACGATCCGCGAGGAACACCGCCCCGAGCCGCTCGTGGAAAAGCAGATCGCCGTCGATCGCCTGCTGAAAGAGGGCGACGTGGTCGCGGTCGAAGGTCTTTCCTTCACGGTCCTCGAAACGCCCGGCCACAGCGATTGCAGCTTGAGCTTCCACGAGCCGCAGGCCGGCATCCTGATCATCTCCGACGCCACCGGCTACTATTTCCCTGACGAGAATACCTGGTGGCCCAACTACTTCGGCGGTTACGGAAAATCCGTCGATTCCATGCGACGCCTCGCCGCACTTGGGGCCGACGTGCTCTGCCTCAGCCACAACGCCGCGATCCGCGGCCGGGACGACGTGGCCGCCTACTTCCGCGACTGCATCGCCGTCACCGAGACTTACCACGGGCGGATCTGCGAGCGAATCCGCGCGGGCACGCCCTTGCGCCAGCTCGCCGAAGAACTCGGCAGCGAGATCTACGCAAAAACGCGGCTTCTGCCGCTGGACTTCTTCCAGAAGAATTGCGGGATCCTCATCAAGCAGTCGCTCAGGCACGAGAACATCGCCGCCGAAAAATAGGGATGGACCACGGAGGACACAAAGGCACGGGTCTCCCTGCCAGTCGTCCCGCAACTCCCCTCGCCCGCGAAGCGGGAGAGGGGCAGGGGTGAGGGCAGGCCTCACTGCGTTCGGTCCGCCCTACGCGACTTGCGGGCCGATCCGGGGCCGATATAATCACCCCGTGTCTTGCCGGGCAGGGCAGAAGCGAACGAATTGTCGGTGGTGGGGCTCGCTGCGCTCGACCCACCCTACGGATGTCTCCGCAGCGGAAACGAAGGGGAACTCCAGTCATGGCAGTCCTCGGCGTCAATATCGACCATGTAGCCACCCTCCGGAAGGCCCGCCGGACGTATGAGCCTGACCCGGTTTGGGCGGCGGCGCTTGCCGAACTTGGGGGGGCCGACGGGATTACCATCCACCTCCGCGAAGATCGGCGGCACATTCAGGACCGCGACCTGGAGATCCTCCGCCAAACGGTCACCGTGAAGCTGAACCTCGAAATGGCCTGCAATCAGGAGATCCTGGAGATCGCCTGCCGGGTGCGGCCCGATCAGGCCACCCTGGTGCCCGAGCGGCGCGAGGAAGTGACCACCGAAGGGGGATTGGACGTGGCCGGCAATCGTGCCCGGGTGGCCGAGGTCATTGCCAGGCTCCGCGATCGGGGCATTTCCGTAAGTCTGTTTCTCGATCCGGACTTGCGGCAGATCGAGGCCGGGGCGGACCTGAAGGCCGATGCCATCGAACTGCACACCGGCAGTTACGCCCTGGCCAAACCCGGCCAGGATCTGGATAGGCAATTCGCGGCCCTCCGGACCGCGGGGGCTCGCGTGCGTCAGGCGGGGATGGTCCTCCATGCGGGTCACGGCCTGAACTACCACAACGTCAAGCCGATCGTCGCCATCCCCGAAATGCACGAGTTGAACATCGGGCACAGTATCGTGGCCCGGGCCGTCATGGTCGGCCTCCAGAAGGCGGTGCGCGAAATGAAACAACTAGTGCAGGGGGAGGAATGAAGCCCAGAGGGCTGGGATCGGCTGTGGAGAGTGTAGGGTGGGTCGAGCGGAGCGAGTCCCACCGGAACAGCACGGTCGGACAGTGTTTGGTGGGGCTCGCTCCGCTCGACCCACCCTACCGCCTTCGAGTGCGAAATGAAGAGTGTCAAGTGAACAGTGTAAAGTGCAAATTGGAAAACGTATGCTGAGAACGTGTCTGTCTTTCCTCGTGTCTTGCCTGGTGGATGCTTTGGATTGAAGAACGGGTTGGGGGATTCGAGGATTGGGAGAGGTGGAAATCCCCCGCCTGTATTCTCTGGAACACTAACCCCTATCCGCCAATCCCAGCCCCTAGCCCCCGGCCCCCACACCCATGCCTACCCGCGCTGAACAGTTTGCCGGCCTTTCGGTTGCCATGACCACCCCGTTCCGGGACGGCCAAGTCGACATCCACGCCCTGAAGCAGCACGTGGAGTTCCAGATCGAGGCCGGGGCCACCTGCTTGTGCCCGGTGGGGACAACCGGCGAGTCGCCTACGCTCTCGCACCCGGAGCACGAGCGGGTGATCGACGCGGTGGTTCAGGCGGCGGCCGGGCGGATCAAGGTGATGCCTGGCACCGGCTCCAACAGCACCTCGGAGGCCTTGCGTCTCACGAAGTGGGCGGCCAAGAGCGGCGCCGACGCCGCCTTGGTCGTGGCCCCGTACTACAACAAGCCGACCCAGGAGGGCTTCTACCAGCACTTCAGGGCGTTGGCCGAGGCGGTCGACATCCCGATCTGCGTCTACAACATTCCCGGCCGGACGGGCAAGAATATCGAGCCGGAGACCATTGCCCGCATGGCGGATCTGCCCAACATCGCGATGGTCAAAGAGGCCACCGGGTCGATGGATCAGGCATCCCAGATTATCGCCCTCACGGACCTGACCCTCCTCAGCGGCGACGACAGCCTGACGCTGCCGCTTCTGGCCATCGGCGGCCGCGGGGTGATCTCGGTCGTGGGGAACATTGTCCCCAAGGACATGATCGCCCTGTTCGCCGCGTTCGAGGCCGGGAACATGGCCGAGGCACAGCGATGGCACAAGAGGCTCTTCCCGCTCTGCCGCGATATGCTCGGCTTGGCCACCAATCCCATCCCGATCAAAGCGGCCATGGCCCTGCTCGGGCGCGACACGGGGGAACTCCGTATGCCGCTCACCCCGCTCTCCAACGCGGAGGAAGCCAGACTCCGCAAGACGCTGTCGACGTACGGGTTGCTGTGATACCCCGACCACCGGTTCCGCTGGCCGGTCTCCGTGCCCGTAGCCACGCCGGTCTCGAAGAGTAGCTCGGTCGAAAGGATATCCCGAAATCTCGGAATAACCGGAGGGTCTCCCTCGCGGAAGACCCTCCGAAACCGAGCTATGTTTAAAGTAGGGCTGCGAATTGGGGGGCATCTTTCCGCGGGAACGCGGTATCCTCGGGGTGCGCACTCGGCGTGTCAGCCCCGACGAGGAGCGCAGCGAGGTGCCGCGCGGCCTCACCCTCGTGGAGGCCATGTCAGTGATGGACCAAAACCGACGGACGCAGGCGGACCGACGAGCGGAGCCCACAAGCCCGTGGGGAGCCTTCCCGCCGGTCGGCCAGCGAATGCAGGCCCGGCGGGCCGACGAGCATCAGCGAGTCTACTACGTCGATCGGTTTTCTGCGCTCGAGCTCGGGCTGGTCGTGGCGATATTGGCGGCGTCCTTGGCGGACGCCGTTCTCACGACGCACCTGCTCGAAATCGGCTGCTACGAAGCCAACCCGCTTATGAAGCGACTCCTGGAACACGGCGTCTCCTGGTTCCTTGTCGGGAAGTACCTGTTGACCGTTGTCGGACTTCCCCTGCTGTTGATCTTCAAGAACCACTACCTGTTCGGCACGCGGTTTCGCGTAGGGTACGTCATTCCGGCCCTCTTGGCCCTCTACCTGATCCTGATCACATACCAGGTATACTTGATCGCCGGCCTGTAGAACGCTGCGGTCGCGCCCTTCGGATACGCGCTTTGCCGAACGAGAACCCCCGTCCAAAAAGCCGCGACCGCCGGTCGCGCCCGAACGCGCGACCGGCGTGACGCCCGCGGCCGAGCCGCGCGACCGCCGGTCGCGGCTTGATGATGTTGAGCCCCCCGGCGTTGACCTCAAATCAGCTTGGTGAGGCCGGGCCTTGCCGTCGGGGGCGTCTCGATTCTCGTGCTCCAATCGAGCTTCTCGGGCACGAGCGATTGCTGCGAGTTGAGGCCTGCTCCCAAGTGACTTCCTGGCCGGTGTAGGCGGCCATGCGCCCCAGGATCGCCATCAGCGTGGTATGGGCCATGCGGGCGCCGTCGTTGATCGGCTTGCCGGCGCGGATCGAGGCGAAAAGCTCGTCGTGCTCCGTTTGATACATGTTGCACTTGGGCCCCGCGTAGCGCCATGGGTTCTCGCCCCGGATCGTCGGCGCGCGGCTGTGGTGAATGGTGCAGATGCCCTTCGCGCCGACGATGGTGTCGGCGTTCTCCGTGTAGCAGCCGGGCTGCGAACGGCAGGCCAGGAAGCCGCGGATCCCGCTGGCGTATTCGTAAGCCACAAAGCAATTGTCGAACGTGTTTCCGTCGCCGGGATAGACCCGGCTCCCCGTCGCCACGGCCTTGATCGGCATCACGTCGCCGAGCCACCACGACATCTTGTCCACGCTGTGTCCGCCCGAGCACACGATGGTCGTGTCGCCGGAAAGCCAGAGGTAGTCGTACCAGTCGCGGAGCTGCCACTCCAGGTCGGTCGTCCCCGGCTTGCGCGGGCCCGAGTACTTGTGCGACAAGTCGCCGCGGAGAAACGTGGCATAAAGGGCGCGGATCTCGCCGATCGCCCCTTGGCGAATCTGCTCGCACGCTGCGCGGAGCGAGTGATCGTATCGCCAGCAGAAGCCCGATACGATGGCGAGATTCTCCTTTCGGGCCACCTCCGCCGAGTGCAGCACGCTTCGCACTCCGGGGGCGTCGACCGCGGCGGTGATCTCCGCGAACACGTGTTTGCCGGCCTCCACGGCCGCCGCCAGATGTTGCGGCCGGAAACCCGGCGGCGTGGCGAGCAGCACGACGTCGACTCCGCATTTGAGAACGTTCTGGCAGGCGTCGAAGCCCAGGAAACAGCGGTCCGGCTTCACCTTGACCTTGTCGGGGGCTTCCTTCCGGAGCAACTCCAGGCTGGATTGGATTCGCCCTTCAAACAGGTCCCCCATGGCCGCCAGCTCCACGTTGCTGTCGGCCGCAAGCGCCTGGGCGGCGGCGCCGGTTCCACGCCCGCCGCAACCGATCAGGCCGACCCGGAGGGTTTGGGTGTGGATGGGCCCCGCGATCGCCGCCGGGACGCCGATCCGTGCAACCAGCGCCCCGCCCACGGCAACCGACGCCGACCGCCGCAAGAATGCCCGACGCGAACTCGTTTTGATCGGGGAATCGGTCACGGTACACCTCCTTCCCGAGTGGAGATCGTAGGGTGGGACAAGCGAAGCGCGGGCCCACCGGCGCCTCGGCTCGCTGGAGCGTCATGGTGGGCCTGCGCTTCGCTTGTCCCACCCTACGGCTATTCCGGCTACGGCCATTTTTGGCGCGCAAATCGCCCATTATGATTGTACACTGCTTTGTTCACCAGTAGGAGGGCATGCCGGGGTGCATTCCCGTTCCTGCGCGCTCACGCGGCCTGCGCGAGGCGGCCGGAGCCGGCGGCACGGCGGTGTTTGCGGGGGCGTGACCAGTTCCTCGTCCAGCGGTCGTCTTGGCT
>Ga0172371_10007506_pt1 | contig 15508 bp, 8 predicted proteins | sample Lak12m_FD_114543 | JGI IMG/M metagenome (GOLD analysis project Ga0172371, IMG submission 114543) | Freshwater microbial communities from Kabuno Bay, South-Kivu, Congo - kab_022012_12m | ecosystem: Environmental > Aquatic > Freshwater > Lake | place: Democratic Republic of the Congo: South-Kivu... | reverse complement strand
GCTGTATGGGCTCTCCGCTCCCCCGCTTAGCGGGGCTGCGGTGTGCCAATTTATTTTTTTTGTGAGTATTTTGTCGACGCTTTTCACTATTTTTTCTGTTTCTGTGCCGGCGATTATGTTTCCTCCGACTTCTACTGTTTCCGGGCGTTCTGTGGCTTCACGCATGGTGACGCATGGTGTGTGCAGAATGCACGCTTCCTCCTGTATTCCGCCGGAATCGGTGAGAATTACTTTTGCATTTTTCATTAATAAAAGCATATCCAAATACCCAACCGGCTCTATGAATTTTATGTTTTTTGGTTTCTTAATTTTAAATTCTTTTATTCTTTTTTCTGTGCGTGGGTGAATTGGGTAAATTGCTTTTAAATTATGTTTTTTTGCGGATTTTTCGATAGCTTTTAGAATGTTTTCCAGATTTGTTTTATTGTCGACATTTTCTTCTCTGTGGGCGGTGGCGAGGAGAAATTTTTTGGGCTGCAGGCTCGTTGCGCTTCCCCCCCCGCTAGGCGGGGTGGGGGTCGCGCTTGCAAGTTTTGAATTTTGAATTACTGCGTCCACAATTGTATTTCCGACTACAAATATTTTTTCTTTTTCGATTCCTTCTCTTTGCAAGATTTTGTTTTGCTTTTCAGTTGGTGCGAATAAAAAATCTGAAATTCTATCTGTTAATATGCGGTTTATTTCCTCTGGAATTTTTGTGTAACTGCGAAGGCCTGCTTCGACGTGAGCTATTTTTATTCCGAGCTTGCTTGCCGCCAGTGAAACTGCGAGAACCGTGTTAGTGTCGCCTTGAACTATGAGTAAATCGGGTTTTTCTTTGAAAAATATTTTTTCAACTTCGATAAGCATTCTGCCAGTCATATTTCCGTGTGTGCCGGAGCCGATATTTAAATTATATTTTGCTTTTGGAAGGGCGAGTTCTTTTAGGAAAATCTCGTCCATGTTTTCGTTGTAGTGCTGGTTTGTGTGGATTATAAAAAAGTTGAGTTTTTCTTCCTTGAGAGCTCTTATAACTGGAGAAAGTTTTATTATTTCCGGCCTTGTCCCGAAAATTACAGAAATTTTCATGTTTTCTTCTCTTTTGATAGATATTTGAATGCCAAAATTCCTGCGAGGCCGAATGTAATTATTAATGTGAAAATTTGGCTGTATAGCCGTAGATTTATTACGTTAACTTGGAATTTTTTTGTCACTGCTTCGCCGCTGGAATCTTTGATTGTTAATTTCACTTCGTGTTGGCCGAGCGTATCGAATTCATGAGAAATTGTTGCTCCTTTTTTAAAATATTTGTTGTCGATGGTCCAGCTGTAGCTGATTATTTTACCGTCTTCATCGTATGATTGTGATGCGTCGAAGGTTTTTTCTTGTCCGAGAGTTGCCGTTTCGACGCTGGTTTCGTCTTCAATTTCCAGGACTGGCGGTTTGTTGAAAGGGAATTTATCGTCTTTGTCGAGAGTGCCGTCGTTGTCATCATCGATGTCTGTGTTGTCGCCGATGCCGTCGTTATCGTTGTCGTTCCATTCTGATGGGTTTGTCGGGAACGGATCTTTGTTGTCGGGTACTCCGTCTCCGTCCGTGTCAGGATTTTTCGGGTCGGTTCCCTGGTTCATTTCTTTTGTATCTGAAATTGTGTCATTGTCGTCATCTGGATCCGCTATGTCTCCGATTCCATCGTGGTCTGTGTCTGTTGTTTCAGTCGGGTCTAGAGGAAGATCGTCTTGGTCATCCGGAACGCCGTCATTGTCGTCGTCGAGATCTTCGTTGTCTCCTGTCCCGTCTCCATCGGTGTCTGCCCATTCATTTTTATTTAAAGGAAACGCGTCTTTGTCGTCCGGAACACCGTCATTGTCATCGTCCGGGTCTTGGTCATTCGGAATGCCATCATGATCCGTGTCTTGTTGTACAAAAACGGTTCTGCTTATTTCGTTGTTGGACGGATCGTCTCCGTTTTTTTCCCATGGGAAAATTTTGACAGTTATTTTGTGTGAGCCGTAATTTGGATTCCAGTCCACGAAAACGTCATCCGTCTTGTTTCCAAAAATCGAGATGGCTTGGTCTCCGTTTATTTGTGTATCGTTGTCATAAAATCTAACTGTTCCTAAAAGATCCGCTGCTGAGTTATTTGTAACCGATGCATAGATTCTGATAAATTTCCCTTCTAAAAATGTGCTTGTTGAGAATCTGACATCGTTGTCCGTTAGAGATAGATCGTTGTTTGTTGCTGCGAGGGTTGTCAAAGAAGATGCGCCTGTTAAAGCGATTGCCATCAGCAGGGGGAGCAATTTTTCCAATCCGTTTTTCATGTGATTGTTTTAAGCTTTTTGAGTAGCTTCTTCTTGCTTTTCTTCTTCGAGATTTAGTTCTGGGCTGGGCTCGGTTGGGACGCTTTCGGCGTCTGCCGGTTCAGTCGCTAATAATGATAATGATGCTACTTTGTCATTTGGGTTCATTCTCATTAAGTATACTCCTTGTGTTGCGCGGCCTTGGACTGGGATATTTTTTGTGTGAAGACGGATAACTTGTCCTGATTTTGACATCAAAATCAAGTCTGCGTTTGTTGTGTCGTCCAGGATTTTTGCGCCGATTACTTTTCCTGTTTTTTCTGTAATGTTTGCTGTTTTTACTCCTGTGCCGCCGCGGGTTTGGAATCTGTAATCTGTGATTTTTGTCATTTTCCCAAGTCCGTTTTCCATAACGACCAACAGTTCCGCTTTTTCAGGATTTGTAACCACTTCCATTTCAACCGCTTTGTCTCCCTCTTTCAATTTTATTCCTCTCACCCCTATCGATGCGCGGCCTAGCGGGTGAACGTCTTCTTCGTTGAAACGGATTGATTTTCCCTCTCTTGTGACTATTGTGATTTCGTTGTTTCCCGACGTTTGTTTTACCCATTCCAGGGAATCATTTGGGCGGAGTTTAATTGCCGTGAGTCCGCTTTTTCTTACGTTTTTAAAGTCTTCAATCGGTGTTTTCTTCACTGTTCCGCGTGAGGTTGCCATGAAGAGGTATTGGCCTGAGTAATTTTCTCCAATGTTCAGTATCGCGGTGACAGTTTCATTGTCTTGTAGTTGAAGGATGTTTACGATCGCTTGGCCTTTTGCCTGGCGTGATCCCTGCGGGATTTCGTAGACAGGTAGTTTGAATACGCGTCCTTTATTTGTGAAATACAATAATTCGTCGTGGTTGTTTGCGTGAGCGATCAATTTGATTTCATCTTCCTCTTTTGTTGTTCCGCCGATGATGCCTTTTCCTCCTCTGTGTTGAGCTTTGAATGAGCTTGGAGGAATTCTTTTGATATAATTTGCTTGTGAGAAGACCACTATCATCGGTTCGTTTGGGATCGTGTCTTTTTGTGAAATGTTCCCGAGTGCGTGCGGGATTATTTCCGTTCTTCTTTCGTCCGCGTATTTTTCTTTTACTTCCGCGAGTTCTTTTTGCATTATTTTTAGAACTTTTTTTGGGTCTTTTAATATCCCTTCCAACTCTTCGATTAGAGCCAGTTTTTCCTTGTATTCATCTTCAATTTTTTGTCTTTCAAGTCCTGCCAATGTTTGCAGTCTCATCTCCAAGATCGCTTTACTTTGTTCCTCCGAGAGCTTGAATTTTTTTATCAAATTTTCTTGAGCTTCTTCTTTTGTTGGAGACTTTTTGATTGTTTCAATAACTTTATCTATGTTGTCGAGCGCGATTTTCAATCCTTCCAAAATGTGGGCTCGCGCTTTTGCAACTTTTAATTCAAATTCTGTCCTGCGGGTGATGACTTCTTTGCGGTGTTTGATGAAGCACTCCAAGACTTTTTTGAGGTCTAGAAGGTGAGGTTGAAGTTCGTCGACCAATGCAATCATGTTCATATTGAACGATGTCTGCATTGTGGTTAATTTGAATAATTGGTTTAAAATTTTGTTTGGGTATGCGTCTTTTTTGAGTTCGATCATAATTCTAATCCCGTCTCGGTTTGATTCATCTCTAAGGTCTGAAATTCCGACAATTTTTTTGTCTCTTACGAGTTCTGCAATCTTTGTGACTAAGGTCGCTTTGTTGATTTGATAGGGGATTTCTGTGACTACTATCGCCATTCTTCCTCCTTTTTTCTCGATGATTTCCGCTTTTGCGCGGCAAACCATGCCTCCGCGGCCGGTTGCGTATGCGGTTTTTATATCTTCGTTATTGTATATAAGGCCTCCTGTTGGGAAGTCCGGTCCTTTTATAAATTGCATTAAGTCTTCGATTGTCGCGTCTGGGTGTTCCGATAAGTGCATCAGTCCGTCAATAAGTTCACCCAAATTGTGTGGTGGAATGGAAGTCGCCATGCCTACCGCGATACCAGTTGAGCCATTTAATAACAGCTGTGGGATTTTTGATGGGAGAACCGAGGGTTCCTGAAATCTGCCGTCGTAGTTTGGATGCCATTCAACTGTTTCCTTGTCTATGTCTGAAAGCATTTCGTCCGTGATTTTTTCCATTTTTGCTTCGGTGTACCTCATGGCCGCCGCGTTATCTCCGTCGATGGAACCAAAGTTACCTTGTCCTTTTACCAACATGTATCTCATCGAGAAGTCCTGAGCCATTCTGACCATTGTGTCGTATACGGCTGCGTCTCCGTGCGGGTGATACTTAGCCAAAACTTCACCGACAACGGCCGCTGATTTTCGGTAGCTTCCCGTGGATTTTAGTCCGATTTCGTTCATCGCGTACAAAATGCGTCTGTGAACCGGTTTTAACCCGTCTCTTACGTCCGGAAGCGCGCGTGAAACGATGACGCTCATCGCATATTCCAGATAGCTGTTTTCCATTTCTTGAGTGATCGGTTTGTCGGATATATTTCCGCCAAATTCGATCAGATTCGTTGGCTTAAGAGGTGGTGGAGGGGTTTTATCGTTGTCTTCTGTTGTTGCCTCTTCTTTTTTGTTTTTCTCGTCGAAAATTTCCAGGTTTTCCGGTTTCAAAGTTTCTTTTTTTTCTTTTTTCAGCTCTTTTTTGGATTCCTTCTGTTCATGGTTGCGCTTTGCGCTGTTCTCTTTTGCCACTGTTGAATGGGGTTACTTTTTAAAATTCGCCGGGTATTTTAGCACAAAACTTTTTTAAAGTGAAAAGAAGAAGGCTTATATTTGCCGAAAAACTTGACAGACCGTGCTTTATGGGTTGAAAAATTTTTGTAAATAAGGTATAATTTTGAGAAAAGTAAATATAAAAAGATATGCATTCTGGCGGACAAAAATTTGGAAGAGATCCCGATGCGGTGGTGCTCAATGCTGCTAGTGAAGTTGGAGGAGCTGTCGTTGAAGCTGATGGAGAGAAAAAGGAAATTAAAGCGTTGCCAACTTCCAAGGAGACGATTGTTTCTCATATTGAGCGTAGCGGCGAGCTTGATGGCGTGAAAAAAGTTTTGGTTTCTCTTCTAAATTCAAAGGAAGGAACATTTGCCGACTTGGAACAAATTACTCCTTATATTCGGGATGAGGTTCTTAGGGAAAAGGTTCGAACCTATTTCAATGTTACAAGAGTTTTGCAGCAAAAGCTTGAAGATCGTGATTTGGAACTTGCAGTTGCTTCCGCGAGGGCATTTCAAGATCATTTGACGGGGTTGGCAAATCCTGGGTTTATACAAGCCGCTCTTGAGTCGGAAGTTGCCAGGTACAGACGTGAGAATGAACAACATGTTCGTGACGGGGTTGAGGTCAAAGGATCAGGGGAGTTGTTTGCAATAATGTTTGACGTTGATCGTTTTAAAAGAATAAACGATACTTATGGGCATTCTTTTGGGCATTCTTTTGGAGATGAGGTTTTGAAGAGTTTGGCTGAAATTTTGAAAACTGTCTTTAAGAGAAAATCTGATGTTGTTGGGAGGAAGGGCGGTGAGGAGTTTTTGGTTTTGGCTTGGTGTAAAAGTAAGGATGACGCTTTGACGCTTGCGGACAAGGTGAGGGGAATGTTTGAGGTTAAGAAGTTGGAATATACCGATGGGAGTGAAGTCGGAACAACTGTTAGCGTTGGGGTGGCGGCGTGCAAAGCTGGAATGACTCCAGGTGATTTGGTTAATTTGGCTGATAAGGCTTTGTATGCGGCTAAAGGTGATAAAGTGAGTGATGCCGGTGGTAGAAATAGAGTTGTTGTTGCTGATGGGGAGGTGGATCCTGTTTACAAAGAATATGAATTGGCGGAAATTGCCGCCAGAGGTTAACAAATATATAAATGCCAGATGAACAAACACAAGCGGGACAGGTGCAAGGAGGGCAAGCTCAGGCTCAGCCTCCGGCTAGCGCCGGAGTGGGGACTCAGGCTCAGCCTTCGGCTAGCGCCGGAGTGGCTGGAGTGGCCGGAGTGGGGGTGGATATAAGGGCTGAAAAACCTGTTTTTGATGACAAGGATCAAGTTGTTTCTTTGAGCAAAGATCAAAAAGTTGAGGTCGCGGCCGGGCAGGTTGTCCCGAAGGTTGTGGCTCAGGGTTCTCCCACGCAGGGTGGGGTTAAAGCTATTGCGACAGATGCCGGAGCAAGTTCTCAATCGTTGACAGTTGATGATGCCGCTGGTCATCCTAATAAAGCCTCCGTAATTACCGATCCTATTGAAAGAATGAAAGAAGGTGTTTCAACAAATTTGCCAAAGGTAAAAAAGACTGTTTTTGAGACATTAAAAAGCGCGTTTGTTTCGACTGCGAAGACGGCTCAAACTGCGGTGGATAAAGTTGACCAAGCGGACAAATTGAAAGAAGAAACCGGAGCTGAAGTGAAAATTTCCGCTGCCGACAGACAAAAATATATTGATGCTGAAAAATTATTTGATGACGGGTTGGCTTCTGTGAAAGATTTGATTGCTCCATCTTCAATGGAGATAAATTATGACAACATTAGAATTGACGGACTTTATGCGAGAACTTTTTACGTTTACGCGTATCCTCGTTATTTAAATACAAATTGGCTTTCTCCGATCATAAATTTTGACGTTACGATGGATATTTCGCAGTTTATTTATCCAATCGATTCCGGTGAGATTATGAAGACTTTGAAAAAGAAAGTGGCTCAAATGCGATCGAGTATGTCCATAATGGCCGAGAAAGGTCAGGTTAGCGATCCTGGGCTCGAAACTGCGCTTGAGGATGCGGAAAACTTGCGTAGAGAGATCCAGCGCGGAAAGGAGAAGTTTTTCCAATTCGCTTTGTATTTCACTGTTTACAGCGAAGACGATAAAAAGCTTGAGAAAATTTCAAAACAACTTGAGAGCCTGCTTGCCGGAAAATTAGTTCTTACAAAGAGGTCACAGGTGCAGGCTGAACATGGATTCAATTCAACAATTCCTCAGGGTCTTGATGAACTTGATACTGTAAGAAATATGAACACGGCGCCGCTTTCGACGACATTCCCATTTACTTCTTCGGATTTAACATCGAATGAAGGAATTTTGTATGGAATTAACAGGCACAATGACAGCTTGATAATTTTTGACAGATTTAAACTTGAAAATGCGAATAGCGTTGTGTTCGCAAAATCCGGTGCCGGTAAATCTTATGCTGTGAAATTGGAGATTTTGAGAATGATGATGCTTGGGACTGATGTCATTGTTATTGATCCGGAAAATGAGTATGAAGCTCTTTGTCATACGGTTGGTGGAACTTATTTGAAATTGAGCTTGAATTCCGACCGCAGAATTAATCCTTTTGATCTGCCAAAACCTATTGAAGGAGAGGAAGTTTTGTCTGGGGATTTGGTGAGGTCTGCCGTGATAAATCTTCACGGTTTGATGAAATTGATGCTTGGCGCGATGACTCCGGAGGAGGAAGGTTTACTCGATAAAGCCCTGATTGATGTTTACGCTTTGAAGGGGATTACAATGGAAGTTGTTGATCCTTCAAAATTTGAGCCGCCTACAATGGAGGATCTATACAGCATTCTTTCGTCCATGGAAGGCGCTTCCAGTTTGGCGAATAGGATCCAAAAATTCACAACCGGCTCGTTTGCTGGAATATTCAACAAAGCTACGAACGTTGATTTGTCTTCCGGATTGATGGTGTTCTGCATCCGTGATCTTGAAGATGAACTTCGACCGATTGCGATGTATGTTGTCCTTAATTATATATGGAGCAAAGTTAGGAGTGAGATGAAAAAGAGAATTTTAGCTATCGATGAAGCGTGGACAATGATGCAGCACGAGGATAGTGCGAAGTTCTTGTACGGATTGGTAAAAAGAGCTCGCAAATACTATCTCGGTGTTACAACTATTACTCAGGATGTTGAGGACTTCGTTAAGAGTTCTTATGGCAAGCCTATTATTACAAACTCTTCAATGCAGTTGTTGTTAAAACAAGCTCCTGCGGCAATAGATATTTTGGCGCAGATGTTCAATCTTACGGATGGTGAGAAATATGTATTATTGAACAGTGGAATAGGGCAGGGACTTTTCTTTGCCGGGAATAAGCACGTTGCTATTCAAATTATTGCTTCATTTATTGAAGATCAGATTGTTACCACAAATCCCGAGGAGGTTTTGAAAGCTCGCGCTGATCAGGCTGAATTTAAGACGGAAGGAGATGAGAAGAAGGTGGAGGTTAAGGAGGAGAAGGGGGAAGGTGGGGGAGTGAGCGCGTAATTTTAATTTCTTTATTACGCTTTCACCGTTTTTAAAGCCAGGATCATACAATTTTCAATCATTAAGATTGCTTCATCACGCTTTCACGGTCTTCAGCGCCGGTATCATGCAATTATCGTTTTTTTTCTTCGCAATTCCTGCACAATTTCAATGGTGTCATTCCCCACGGATTTCTTTCACTCTTTCACTGTCTTCAGCGCTGGAATCGTGCAACCATTATTCCTTTTCTTCACAATTCTCTCCTTATTTTCAATAATATTTAGCATTGTTTCAAAGAGTTGATTGAAGCTGATTTTTTCTTTTTTGCCTTTTTCAATTCTCATTTTAAGTTTGCGGAGGCGGAAGTGGATTTCGTTGGAGATTTTGAAAGAAATGTTTTGCAGGGCGTGTTCGGGATCGGGGAAGAGTTGATTGGAGAGACGAGAAACATGTTCTGAATCGGGGAAGAGTTGATTGGAGAGACGAGAAACATGTTCTGAATCGGGGAAGAATTGATTGGAGAGACGAGAAACATGTTCGGGATCGGGGAAGAGTTGATTGGAGAGACGAGAAACATATTCTGAATCGTGTCTAAACTGATTATCACAATTAGAAGTGCTTTCCGAGCTGAGATTGGGCTGATTTGCGCAGTGCGCAATGGGCTGAAGTTGGACATTTCGTCCTACGATCTTGCAGGTTTGCGGGCTATTTGCGGAAACAACTGTTTTTTCTGTCAAATTTTCCGCGCGGAAAATTGGACAGGTTGAATTTTGATTATCTAATTTCTGGCTACTTATTAATTTTTCAATTCCTTTCCTTTCTTCTTGCCTCCTAAAGTCTCTCACGATAGTTTCCAGTGAACTCGTGGGCAGAACTCGTACTTTTTCTGCCCAAGAGCTGTCTGTCTCTTTTGTTGCGATACCAGCGACGATTCTTAATTTGCTCCAGCCGTACTCTACGATAAGAGATTTTAAGATTGGTTTGTCTTCAAATTGTCTGTAGATTCTGAGTACATTGTCTACGCTTTCTCTGCTCATTCCGCACAGCTTTGCGGCGAATTCGTAGATCGAAACAAAATTATGTTTTTTATACAACCGTCTTTTGAGCACCTCAGGCAAAAGTTCTTCAAATTTTCGCTTCCATACTTTTGAATTGTTTCCGTATTGCTGGCAAAGGGTTATCAGCTCTTTGTCGGTGATTTTGGATGGGTCGAATTTGGGGAGGAGGGAATGGGGGGAAGCGACTGTTGAAGATGGGAGTTTCGTGGAATTGGCGGGGGAGGAAGCAACCGTTGAAGAGTTGGATTTTGAGGGCTGAGAACTAGCGGGAAGGATTGTCGACGAATCGGATCGTGGAAGACTGGCGAGAACAGTTGCTGGCAAGTCTTTGCGAAACGGTTCGGTAGGCGCTTTGATTGTAGCGGGAGCTAAATTTGTTGTGTTTGCGGTTAAATTGGCCATGATTTTAAAAATTAAAAAATTGAGCTGCTTCTCTTATAGAAAAAGCTGGAACGGAAATAGCTTCTGTTTTTTTGCTTCAATTATCAGTATTAGAAACTACTCACGTCTGCTTTTTTGCTTGGAAAGCAGTTGGTACTATGGAAATTTTAATAAAAGGACAGGGGCACGAAATCCGTGAAAAACTTACACTGGAAATTTAGCAAAAATTGGCTCAAAAATCAAATTTAAAATTGCTCGAAAATGGCTACTGCAAGCCAAAAAGCACAAATGCGCAAGGCGAAATATAAGGATAAGAAAATTGGCGAACACTTAAGCCAAAAGAGTGAAGACGCAAGATGAAACCATAATACAATGAGATGACCGTGATTTTGCGTTAACAAAGAAAGGCTAGTTCTGTACCAAAATCAGTATTTACATAACGCCATTTTATGCTATTCTGTATTCTCGCAAAATGTTACAAGTGTTTTTATGGAGCAATGCGAAGTTGATCAAGTTGTAGATAGTCTTGTTGAGCAATTAAAAGCCGGAGAAGAACCTGATTTAACTGGGTTTGATGATTCTGCGAAAGAGCTGTTGTTGGCGAGAATTGAGGATAAAAAAAAGCAGCTTGCCGATCTCCAGAGAAATTGGAGCAAGACTTCTTTGACGGGTGATTATATTGCAAAATACAAGAAAGAAGTTGATGCTCTTCTTGGTTTGTCGATGAGGCTGGATCCGACTATAGCTGAGAGAATAGCTAAGATGTTGGGTTCTGCTTTAATGGAGCCGAAATCGGAATTGGACGGGCTTTCTTCTGCTCAGTTATCTTTGCTTGATAGGCTTAAGATAGCTGGAGTTAACGGAATAAAATGGAGTTCTTTTCTTAAGTTAGCTGATTCTCTGGGAGTTGATCCTGATTCGTTTGAGGAACTCATTAAGAGAGGATTGTTAGCGACAAAACTTGGAGGGTATATCCATCCCGACTTTGTTAAGCCTACTTAAAACTCCTTCTTTGCCTCTTCCAACTGCGTATCAGTCGTCCCGCTGTTTACAACAGTTTTGTCCGGTGTCAGGCCTTTTTTGTCGATGTCTCGGCCTTTTGGTGTGAGCCATTTGGAGACTGTGAGCTTGAAGACTGAGTTGTCGTTGTAGACGTAGAGTTCTTGAACACAGCCTTTACCGAATGTGTTTTCGCCGATTATTTTTGCTTTTCCGTAGTCTTGTAGTGCGCCGCTTAAAATTTCCGAAGCCGAAGCTGAGCCTTTATTCACAAGTATTGCCACTTTGAAGTCTGACAGAAGTCCCGATCCAGTTTCGTATTCTTCTTTTGTTCCGTAGTATTCTGAATGATAAGAGGTTTTGTCTCCGTTTTTGTCTTCAAGTGTTACCATTATTTTGTTTTCGTCGAAGAAAAATCCTCCTATGTTTATCGCTGTATTTAGATATCCGCCGGGATTGTTGCGCAGGTCAATGATAATTCCTTTTACATCTTTTTTCGTGTTTTGTCTGTCGTAGATTTGTTGGGCCGCTTCGCGGAATTCGTTTAATGTTTCTTCACCAAATGTCAGCATGTTGATATACGCGATGTATTCCCCGTTTTTTGATAAGTAGTCCAAGGTGACTGTTTTGTAGAAAATGTATCCTCTTACGATTGAAATGGTTAACGTTTGTGTTCCTCTTTTTATTGTTAATATCACTGTTGTTCCGCTTTCGCCCTTGATCATGTTTACGACTGTGTCCAGATCGAGGCCTTCGACACTTTTTCCATCAACTTTTGTTACGACGTCTTTTGGCAGGATGCCTGCTTTTTCGGCCGGAGAATCTTTGAATGGAGAAATAACCGTGACTTTTTCATCAATTATTTCGATAGACATTCCGACTCCTTCGTATTCGCTTTCCAAAATCGCGACGCTGCTGGTTTCGTCAGGAGCCGTGAAGCTTGTATATGGGTCGTTTAATGTCCCGACAGCTCCCTTAATCGCTTCGTAAAGCATTTTTGTTTCGTCTATTTCGTTTGAGTAATAGTATGAATTTTTTATCGTGTTCCAAATATTCAAGAATGCATCGTATGCTGGATTATCTATGTCTTTTTTGTCCGAACCGCCGGCGTTTATTTTTATTGTTACGTTTTGGGTTCCGCCGTTTTTATTTATTTTATATAGAATGTCTGCGACTTGCGCTCTGGTCATTGTTTTTGCGGCGCGAACCATTTTCGGGTTGTCGTTTTCAACTATGCCGAGCTGATACGCTTTGTAAGCATATGGAGAGAATGGCCCGTTTGATCTCAAGTCTGTAAATGGGAAGCTCTCTTTTTTAATAAATTTGTTTACGCCGACTCCTAGTGTGTCGAATAGTTTCATTATTATTTCGCGTTTTTTTGGCACTCTTTTCAAGTTTGTGTCTTCTTTTATCAAATCTAAATCGATTGCTTTTTGAATGTATGGCGAAATCTCTCCGTCTGTTTCTGTTGTTTCCGGCAATTCAACCTCTGCGTAGGCGAGCATCATTGAATAAAGGTCTTCGATTGTTGCTTTTTGATCCGGATTGAATGTGTTGCCGAATGTTGTTGGGAGGAGGTTTTGTTCTTCCAGGTAAGTTATTTCGCTTTGGTAATCTGTGCCTGAATTAACGTCTGTAAACGCAAAGGCTGTTTGTTGCGATATGAAAAATGCAATCGAAAACAGGATCGCGAGGAATTTTTTCATAGATTTTTAATTTTATGAGGGTAAAGTTTTTACTTTGTGAATTTTACTCTTCTGAACCCTTTATGCCAATTGATGCGCTTCTTGAAATGTGGTATAATATACTGATTTAATATGATTAAATGGCCGAAGTAGAACCTATCGAAAATTTGAAAGTTCCGCGTCTTAAGGCGCTTGTCAGGGCGGTGTTTTTTGCTTTGATTTGCTTTGGTATTTTGGTCGGCAGTTATTTTTTGGAGAGAAGTAATGTTGATGTTGCGGAAGTTGCTTCCGGTGAAGTTATTTTTTATGAGGACGAGGCAAAATTGCCTGATAATGGGTATTTTGTGGTTGATGGGGAGAATGTTTCCGATGTTTTGAAATTGAACAAAGTTGATAAAACCGGATATGTTTTTGATCTTGGCGGGGGTAGAGTTTGGGGAAATTTTTCCAATTCTGTTTCAAAAGTTAATATAAAAATCGGAGAGAAACTTGTAGTGATTCCCTCGTTTTCGAGCTTTAATCTCTCTTATGAGAATGGGGTTTTGGGGTTGAGTGTTTTTGAAGGGAATTCTTATGTTGGTTTTTTGTCCGATGGGGTTGAGCAGTTTGGGTACATGAATGAGTATGATTCCGGATTTGGGAATGTTCTGCTGATTCCTTCCGGCGTGAAAGTTGAAATTCCGTTGAAGAAAGTTGATGAAAGAGTTTTTAAGCTTTTGCAGTCAAAATTGGCAAAGGAGTTTGGATATAGTTTTATTCCCGATTCTTTTTATAAAGATGGTTTTGTTAAGAAAAATTTATCGAAAAATATCAAATTTGCCGAGGCTTTGAAGGAATTGAAAAAAGAAGAATTTTCCGCTGGAGCCGGCGCCGTGTTTTCGTCTTTTGATCAAATTGGCGAGAAGATAGCTGTTTTTGACAGCAAAAAAATCGATTATAATTATAAGGAATTAAATAGTTATATTTATTCCGCTCTTTCCGCGAAAACCCAGGAGGAAATTGACGTTTATTTGAATGAGTTTAAGTTTTCTTGCGGGGATCTTTGCGATGCTGATTTCTTTGAAAAATGGCTGGTTGATTTGTTTGTTTTTCAGCCCGGTGACAAAGAATTCAGAGTTTTTGCGTTTTTGGCCGATCAGTCGCGAAGGTTCTTTGATAAGACTTATCTTCTTTCTCTTTCCACCGTTTCTTATGCGAGGGGAATTGATGAAAAAGGAGCTGCCGGGTCTGCTTATTCTTCCATTTACGGTGAGATCGAAAAGGTGTTTGGAACTGTTGAAGGAGAGGCTTTGTATCGAAAAGTTTTGTCCTATTACAATCAAATACTTCAAAATTTTATTTTAAAGTATTCCGAGCTTTACGATCTTAAATATTTTGAGATGAAGGCCGCTTTGGAAAAAGAACTTTTTTCTACGTACTATGGCGGACAGCTTAAGGATGAGCAAAAACAGGGTTTTGTCAGTGAGAAAATTTCTTTCTTGAAGAGGCTTAGGAAGTTTTTCTTTGACGGAGTTGTTTCTTTGGAAAACGCGAAAAGGGTTACGAGATTTTTGGTTGAAAGCATTGACGATTATATGCCTTCGAAAACTTCGCAGACCGCGGTTGTCGGACTCTTTGAAAAAGAGCTTGGTGATGTTGGCGATTTCTGGGGATATATAAATAATGCCGAATATTCAAAATCTCCTTTGTACGGGCAGACGCATAAAGAAAGATATGATGTTTATTTGAGAGAAAGGGATCAGCTTGTGACGATAATCGATGTGCAAAGGGATATTCTCGGCGGTGATGTTGTCGCCTCCGTTACTGTATCCGATGTTAAAAACGGAGTGGAAACGGTCTTCTGGGGGATTGGGGCGAAAGATGTGAAAGTTGGGGATATAACCGATGCTCGCGACAGGTTTATAAAAGTTGCCGCGGTGTTGAATGGCTATGCTTTTAACGCAGAGTATGATCGTGAAAACAATTCTGTTCGCGGCGTTTATGCGTATGGAGAAAAATTGACCGATTCAAGCGTTAAGTTATCTTTGCTTGCAGAATTTTTGGCTAAGAATCTTGAAAAAGTGGTGAGTGAAGCGAAGGTCAATGGAGTGGCGGGATCCGAAACCAATGCTCAGAAAATAGTTAAAACTTTGATTGCGAAAAAAATCAGCGAGAGCGGGTTTAACGTTGGGATGGGAAATGTTGACATTATTGATCCGGTAAATGCCGTTTATCGTTTGAACGAGGTTACGACTCAAGGGACTTCGATCAAAGTTTCATTTGATTATTTCGCGAATAGCGAGGTTGTGAAGAATGTGTTTGTGTTTAATGATAAAGATGGGGTTGTGCTTACGGGAGAATTCCCGCTTTCGGATTTGAAGGGTGTTGTTGAGGATGAGCACTTGGAATAATTCATTGATTTGGAGCTTGATGGTGTGCTAAAGTCTTGCTTGAATTTTTAGCAAAATTTTAAGCGAATTTAATTATGGCTGACAATATTCAATCTTATGGAGCCGACCAAATTCAGGTTTTGGAAGGGCTTTCCGCTGTTAGGAGAAGACCTGGAATGTACATTGGAACGACCGATGTTGCCGGGCTTCATCATTTGATTTGGGAGGTTGTTGATAATGCGATCGATGAGGCGATGGGAGGATTTTGTGATCATGTCGTTATTATTATTTATAAAGACGGATCTGTCAGTGTTGAGGATAACGGGCGTGGTATTCCTGTGGAAAAGCACAAGAAAACGGGGAAGTCCGCTTTGGAAACTGTTTTGACCATTCTCCATGCCGGTGGAAAATTTGGTGATGGCGGGTATAAGGTTTCCGGTGGTCTTCATGGGGT
>Ga0172371_10007505_pt1 | contig 15508 bp, 9 predicted proteins | sample Lak12m_FD_114543 | JGI IMG/M metagenome (GOLD analysis project Ga0172371, IMG submission 114543) | Freshwater microbial communities from Kabuno Bay, South-Kivu, Congo - kab_022012_12m | ecosystem: Environmental > Aquatic > Freshwater > Lake | place: Democratic Republic of the Congo: South-Kivu... | reverse complement strand
TGATTGGGGAGACCTCCCCGAGGGCGGGCGCCATGACCGAGTTGAAAGCCAGCGCGAGAGCCGCGGGTAGTTCTGTTGTGAGCAGGTACAGCAGCGTCTGGATTGTCCCCGGCACAGTCATGATTCGACCTCCTCCAGCACAACCATCTTGTCCCCACCGTTCAGAGACCAGAGTTTCGACGGCAGTCGGGTGCTGGACATGCTCCCCAGCCAACCGCGTCGAAGCCAGGTGGCGGCCAAGGTTAGGCCGAATTGCGGCCAGGGCGGAGGGGGCACCGGAACCCGGCAAATCTCCACGATGTTGAAACCGGCCTCCTTGATCGCACGTTCCCTGGCTCTTTGAAACCAGGCGCTGATTGGGCACAAAAAGACAATGTTGTCGGCCGACTCGAGCGATTTGGTCAGGAATCTCGTAAACAGGGAGTACGGCGGGTTCGTTATGATCCAGTGGTAGTGGTCACAGCAGGCAAAGAAATCCACGCCCTTGTCGATCTCGCACCAGTCGCAGGGTGGAAGTGCTCGGACAAATGCGCCATCGCCAGCCGCCGGTTCCAAAATTCGACCACTCGGGCGAAAGTGCGCAACAATGTCCCGGGCGAGCCGGTCGGGCGTGTATATCCGATCATTGCCGCCACGGGGGAGCAATGAACGCCCTTTTGAGAGAGACGCCGGGAAAGGTAACGTGTTCCCTGCGTCAGGAAAGATGTTCCTGCTGACCACCAAAGTGCGACGATTGAGGCATCCAGACATATCTACTCCCGCTCCTTGTTGCCGTTACGCCGCGCCCAGTGATCCACCAGTGCGTTGGATGCCCGCGCCAGCCACTTTTCGTCCGCAGCAAGCGCCAGGATGTAATCGCGTGCAAAGTACTTCGGGGCGTTGGGTGGCGGGGTGCCCAGCGGCTTGAGCAACCGCGCTTTGACGAGAATCGGGATATGATGCTCCTCCATTCCCAGCAACGCCGCCGCCATCCAGGCCATGAGCCGCCCTGGCAGGTGCATAAGCGACAGGAACGCGGCCACACTCAGGTAGGCTACCGAGCCACCGGGGCCTGCATTACTGCTGCGAGTTGAGAAAGCATGCGCTTCCATAATGTCAGTCTAGGAATTGCCATCCTCCCCGCATGTGCCTATATTTAGGTAAATATGAATCCGCTGACCAAGCATCCGGGCAGGCCTCCTGACATTTCAGAGAAGGAAATCCGAATTTTAGGCAAGCTGCTTGCGGCCGGAGAACTGGATTCAACCCGGGCAGTGCAGGCCTACCTCTCTTGTGACGTGCTTGGGTTTAAGAACAAGGAGGCCGTTTCGCTCAAAACCACCCGGAGATGCATGTCCAGAGCGGGTTACCCGCCAACAGTCCCTAAGACCCGCCTCTTCATGCCGGAGAAGCGCATCCGTGAGTTAGAAAAGTGTCCTCGTGAGCTCAAGAAACTGGTCGCCCCTATCCTTGCAATTGTGGCAGGAGTTTCAATTCGTGAAGCGGCAAAGACCGCAGGCGTGGATCAGCGTACTCTACGCGATCGCTTCTGCCGAGTCCGTGATGAAGGACTTCAGGACCTCTCGATCCCGCATAGCGAGCTCAAAGAAGTCGTTTTTGCCTGGTGCGACCGAGTAAAGCGGCCAACGGTCAAAAAGGCGGTTGCCCATTTTGAGGAACGCCTGCGGAAATCACCTCGGACGATTGATCGTTACATCATGCAGTGGAAGGACATTACGGGCATCCCACGACGCCACTGGAGTTGTGGGGGATCTAAGCACAGTGTCTAGCGGGGTGATAGATTCTTTGGGTTTGAATTTCTCACGCCGGTGAACGCGACCTTGTGCCCGGTTAACTCCTTCAATTCGGATTCGGTGACCAGCGACCACTTCCCCGGAGTGGTGGGCACGACGCGGACTTTCCAAGTGCCTTCGCCATCAAAGAAACCGGGCAAGGTGAACGTTTTTTCATCTGGCCCTGTCACGGTGGCGGAAAATTCCGCTAGGAACGGATTGGACGGCGTCGCTTTAGCGGTGAAACTGAAATCGTGCGGTTGCCAGCAAGGAACGGCGGGCGGTTCAAGGTCCGCGGCGGGGCCGGTGGAAAGAGCGGCCAATCAAACGAGCAAGATGTAGGAGCAGCGTTTAATGGTTTTGGTGCGGTGTTTCATGGATTGACAGTCGTGCTCACAGCGGGACCACCCTCACCCGCCGCAATTGCAGCCGGTAGGTGTCCGGTTCATCGACAGCGGGCGCTCCAAGCTGCGTCGCGCGGATGCGGATGTAGCGGACCTTGGGATAACCGATGGCCGTGTAGAGATTGATCGCCAACCCCTTTTCGTCCGGCGCGGCCTGATCCTTGAATTCCGCCACGGTCTTGTATTGGTCCGGCTCGGTGGCGATCTCGACCAGGAAATCGCGCGGGAATCCGGCGGCCCGGCCATCCGCCGCCGACTTGTCGCGACGGGGCACGAGGACGATTTCCTTGGGCGTGATATCTTCGCCCAGATCCATGGCCAGCCCCACCTCCGCCTCGGGCCGCTTGTGGGCGGCGGAACTGTATCCCAGCCGCGCCTTGTCGGCCTCCGGCGCGAACAGGTTTTGAGCGCTCCATCTGCCGTTCTCGTGTGAGGAGGAGGCGGTGACCTTGCGCACCGCTTTCACAACGTCCTTGATCTCGGCGTCCTTCAATTCCGCGTCCTCGATCAGGCCGCGCACTTCGATCTCGTGGCGTCCCGCACCCAGCAGCATGGCGGCAGGCTTCTTGCCGTTCACCAACACCGCTTCGCCCTTCGGCAACATCGGCTCCGCCTCCGTGCCTTTGGGGACCGTCAACAGCATCTTCAGGGTGTTCCCCTCCCGTTTCCATCCTGCTTCGACAAACCCTTGGGGCGTGGGCACCCGTCCCCTCGCCCAGTCAACTTCCTGCACCAGCAGCGGTCGGACCTGAAAACGGCGGAAGCCTGGGGTCAGCGGTTCGATGCCCAGGAGATATGTGCTGCACTGATACCCGATCGCCGTATCGGGATGCGACTCGTCCCCCCATCCCCGCGTGGCCATCTGCATGCATTCGGTCGTGGTGGTCGCGCCTTTCCAGCCCGGATCGAGGAGTTTGAGCCAGTTGTGATCGAAGATTGTCTTCAGCCCACGCTGGCCAAAGCCATAGTGGAAGATCCCCCGGCTGGCCAACCCCTGAAACTTGCCATGCTTGATCACAGGCATTCTCGGCACCACGTGCGCCGCCTGCTCTTGCGTCAGCAGTCCCATGGACAGCGCCAGCCCATTGGCTTCCGGTCCGAAGCGCGGCGTCTCAACCGCTTCACGGAAACCGCCTTTCTCCCCGTCCCACAGGTGTTTGAAAAGCGCGGTCTTGATCGCATCCGCCTTCGCGCGCGCCGCCGCGGCATCATCGGCGTACCCCAACCGGCTCGCGATCTTGGCGGCATCAGTAAATGCGCCCCAGCAAAGAATGTTCATGTAGGCGCGCTGTTTCGTGTCGCCCAGATTCAGGTTTCCCGCATGCTTGGAAGTCTCGTGGCGCTGGATGAATAAGCCGTCCTCACCCATGTGTTTCTCCAGATAGGCCAGCAGCCGCGCGATAGCCGGATAGATTTCCCGCAGGGTCTCGACGTCGTCGGTGTAAAGCAGATGGTCCCATGCCACGGGCACCAGCCAGGCGGCAAATTCGTCGGAGGCAAACGGCCCGTATTCGCCAGACGCGGGCGGCGTGTTGCGTTCCGGATACGGGCAGGCCTGCACGTAGCCCTCGGGCGTTTGATTGAACGCCAGCATCTTCAGCGAATCTCGCATGTAGGAGGCATTCGGTAGGGCATAGTATTCGTTGCGCTGCGCGAAATAGAGGTCGCCGGACCAGACCAACCGGTCGCGCTTGCCGCCGTCCGACACGAACGAGCGCGTCCGGGTGAAGTCCCATCGGGACAGGTTGCCAGCAAAGTCGTCCTCGAACAGCACATGACCGCGGTCGCCCCTGGCCCGGATGAAGTCAAACAGGGGCCATTTCTCCTTTGGCGTGTAGAAACCGACCCGGCCGGCTGGGAATGTGGCGTCGCGCGATTCGTCCACCATCATATCGTCAAGCCATGTGGTGATGAGGTCGCCTTTTGCCACCACCTTGAGTCGGTAGCGCGTGCCGTCCGTCAGCGGCGAGGCCAGCGTCTTCGCGCTGAGCGTCTGGTCGTTGCCGTTCTCGCGCTTGATCAACCGGAATTTCCCGTCCAGCGCCAGCTCCACCATATAGGCGTTGTTGGCATCCCGGGCACGGAACGCCAGACCGGCCGCGGAGACATGATGAGGATTGGCGCGGATTTCGAACACGGTTTCGATCAAGACATCGCGCCAGTCCGATCCGTCCACGCTCAGCCCGATGTCCGGAGCCTGCTCGAGCTTGCGCGGCAGCAACCAGCCATCCACAGCCCGCCAGGCGTTTTGGTTGGGAAACGAAGCAATCTGGTAGGTCCAGGCACTGATATACCATAGCCGGTTGAGCTGCTCGTTGCTGCAGAGGAACAGCCCGTCGTAGGGCGAGCGGTCGTGGACCTCGCGGTTGACCATCACCACGGAATCAATATCAACGGACGTGCCGGGCCGGTCCAGTTGCACCCGCACATACCGGGTCTGGCCCTGGATCAACGGTGCGATGAAGGTGCCCGTGCGGGGAATGGCATAGGTTTCGTGGCGATTGATATTGGCCGGCAGCACGGGCAGGTCAACGGCCGGTCCCATGTAGCGCGCGCTCGTCTCGCGGGTGAAATCGCCGGTCTCAACTGTTCCGTCCGGATGGCATGCATACGTGAGCCGCACCACCGGCTCGCCGGTTTTCGCCGTCACTTTGAAAACCGCGTAGCCGCCCACGCTCTGCGCTCCGAAATCGAGCACCACCACCGGCTTGGCGCCGCCCTCCGGGTAGCTGAGGCGGGCGCTGCGGCCGTCTTCCGCCAGCAGGGCCTCGGTGGACTCGACCGCTCCTTCCTGTCGCTGCACGGCCACAGGCGTCACGCGATCGGTGGCCGGCGTCAACACCTGCGCCCGAGCCGCCTCGAGCCATGTGTCGCCCGCGCCGCGCTCCCATGGAAACCCCTCATCCGCAGCGGCTGCCGGTCCGACTGCCGCCAGCAGCCCCGCCACCAGCAGCCCCGCTTTCATTCCGCCTGGCAATGCGTTCTTCGTGGTTTTTGGCGTCATCATGGTGTCTCCTTGAACTTGTGTCCTGTGATGTTCTTCACCGTGTAATTCCCCATTCAATATTGGGTTTCGGCCCCATCTTCAAAACGAGCGATCCGCCCGCCACCAGTTCGGAATGGTAAAACCAGGGCTTCTCAAGCGGCTTTCCGTTCAGGACGGCGGACTGGATATACCTGTTCTCTTCTGAATTGTTGCGGGCTTCGATGGTGAATTTGCCTCCCGCGTAGTATTTCTTGTCCAGGTGGATCACCGCCTTGGCAAACAGCGGGCTGCCGATCTCGTAGATGGGTTTCGCGGATGTGCCACCGTCCATCTGGAACAATCCCATAGCGCTCATGACAAACCAGGCGCTCATCTGCCCTTCATCCTCGTCGCCATTGTAACCGTCTTCAGGGGTGGTTCCGTAAAAGACATCCATGATTTCCCTAGCCCAATACTGGGTCTCCCAAGGCTGCCCGGACCAGTTGAACAGGTAGGCGGCCTGCATATTCGCCTGGTTGCCATGGTTGATGTAATTCTCATACTGGTGGGAGGTGAACTTGGCGTCCCTGGATTTCTCGAATCCGTCCTTCAGCCTGGTGTTGAACACGTCCCGTCCGAGCAGTTCGATCAATCCCGGCACATCATGCGGTACGAAGAAGGTGTATTGCCACGCATTCCCTTCCACATAGTCCGTAAAGGGATTGCCCGAGGATTGATAGACATTGCTTCGACGAGGTCCTTTGCCCATAGGGTCAAAATCCTTCCGCCATTCGCCAGTCCGGCTTTTGGGGCGCGTGAATCCCGTGGAAGCATCAAACACGTTCCGTTAATTCTGCGAGCGTTTGAGGAAATACTCGTAGTCGCTGGTTTTGCCGAGGGCTTTCGCCATTTGCGCCACGCACCAGTCGTCGTATGCGTATTCCAAGGTCGAGGAAACCGGTCCCTCTTCATAGGGCACATACCCCAACTCCTTATACACTCTCATGTTTTCATTTCCGGCAAAGCCGCCGCAACCGTGCGCGACACCTTGCTCCATCTGCATTTTCCGCATGGCTTCGTATGCCTTCCCGACATCAAAATTCCGGATGCCCTTCTGGTATGCGCCGACGATCAGGGCGATTTCGTGTTCCGCCACCATGACGCCCGTGTATTCCATCCCCGCCGGGCCTTTGGGCAGCCATCCGCCCCGGTCGTAGGTTTCCAGCAGGGAGTTCACCCATGTGTTGGCGATGTCCGGCGTGACGAGGCTCCAGACCAGGTTAAGGTTCCAGAAGGTGTTCCAGAATGCGTCACAACCATAGACGGGGGAATTCGGATCCTTCAACTGCACCACCTGTTCACACATGTCCCTGTATTGGCCGTTCACATCACTCAAGATCGCTCTCGCGCAGTAGGAGCGGTAAAGGGCGGTGTAGAACTTGGTTTTGTCCGCTTCCGTGCCGCCTTCGATTTCGACTTTCTTCAACAGGTCGTTCCAAGACTTGCGGGCGGAGTTTTTGGCCGCATCAAAGTCCCATCCGAAACCGGCTGTTTCCGTCTCAAGGTTGAGCCTGGCCTGCTCAATACTGACCAGCGAAAACCCGGTTTTCACCATGACCGTTTCGCCTTCCTCCGTAGAATAGTTAACGAAGGTACCGATGTCGCAATCGAGAATCCCAAAGACCTGGTCCTTGTCGGTGATGATTTCATCATTCCTCCAGAAACCGAAAGATTTGAAAGGTTTGTCGAACTGGATGACAAAGTGGAGGATGTAGTCCTGCCAAGGTCCCTTGTATGATTTTTCCACCATCCGCGAATAGCCGATGATCTCCGTGTCGCTGATTTTCTTGATATCCGCGTGTATCAAGTCGAAGTGATATTCCGAGGGGAATTTCAGATCAAAAAGAACGCGGGCCTGTTTGGTTTTCGGGAAGGTGTAGCGGTGGAAACCGGAACGGGTGGTGGCGGTGAACTCCGCGCGAATTTTGTAATCATCCAGCGTCACCGCATAGTAGCCAGGCGCAGCCTCGTCTTTGGAACAACGCGACCGGTAGCCGCTGTCAGGATCGTCCATAGGGCCGGGTTTCACTTTCAGTTCCCCCACAGTGGGCATGGTGAGAAGTCCCGCCATGGTCCACGCATGCATATGACTGAATCCCGCGATGTTATTTAGATGCGGGTCGAAGCCTCCCTTATACCAGCCGGTGCGGTCGAGGTTGTCCGGGCTGAGCGCCACCATCCCGAAGGGAGTTGTGGCCCCCGGGAACAACATCCAACGCTTCGATTTGATCGCCGTTCCAATTTTCGGATCCACGTAATCCACGGGTTCTTTGGCGTGGATTGGGTTTGTGGTGGAAACGAGGTATAGGATCCCGGCAAGGAGTGGCAATCGAGAGAAACGTGCTTTTGCTTTCATGGTCATTTGGATGTGCGTGGTTGATCTCGCTGGACCGACCATTCCGCGACAATCCGGCTGGTGCCGCTGGGGAGGCGGCGGGCGCTCCGCCACCCTGCGGCAAGCAAAATGATAGTGGATGTTTTGATAATGGCGCTCAGAGGAAACATTACTTTTTGCCTGTGGCCGGCTTCTTGGGTTTGTTGTTGGCTGCTTCTTTTACCGGATAAAGAAATTGCGGATTCTTGACCCGGCCCGGCGAACGAATGCCTGGGCCTTGGGGCGAGTTGTTGGCCAGCGCGGCGGTTTGTTTGTCCGCGAGCGCCTTGAGCCTTTTCACCACGTCCGGATGCGCTGCGGCCACGTCCGTGGTTTCGCCGATGTCCGTGTCCAAATTATAGAGCCGCAAGCCGGGTTTGCTTTCACCCTTCCGCTGCTCATCCTCCTTGAATCCCATGCTGAAAACCTGCGGACGCAGAGCCAGTTTCCAGGGCCCGGAACGAACCGCCTGCAAATTGTAGCCATGGTAAAAATAATGCGCCTCGCGCGCCGAGACTTCCGAACGACCGCGCAGCTGATCGCTGATGTTCGCACCATCAATCGGCTTGTCGGCCGGTACGGTTCCGCCCGCTAATGATACGAACGTTGGCAACAGATCGATTTGCCCCGCCACCGCGTCCGAGGCCCGACCCGCCGGAATTTGCCCGGGCCACCACGCGACGGTCGGCACCCGCATGCCGCCTTCCCAGGTGCTACCTTTACCGCCGCGCAACGGTCCTGCGGTTCCAGCATCCGCACCCTTCGATAACCATGGGCCATTGTCGCTGGTGAATACCACCAGGGTATTGGTCTCCAGACGCAGTTCGCGCAAGGTGTCCAGCACCCGCCCAACGCTCCAATCCGTCTCTTCCACCCAGTCATAGTAACGACCATTGCCCGAGCGCCCCCGAAATTCCGGGCCGGGATGAATGGGAACATGCACCGCGGTGTGTGCCAGATAGAGATAAAACGGATTTCCTCGCTGCTCGCGGATAAACCTGACCGCCGCCTCGGTGTAAATCCGGTTCAGCTGGTCCTGATCCGCATCATTCATCAACTCGATCACCTGGCCGTCGCGCATCAGCGGCACAACTTCTTTCCCCGTGTCCGCCTGCGGTCGCTGCATGTCGTTGGAGTAGGGAATGCCAAAGTAATGATCAAAGCCGTAGCGCGTGGGCAGGAACTCCGGTTGATCGCCCAGATGCCACTTGCCGACGCACATCGTTGCATAGCCCTGCGTCTTGAGCAATTTGGCCACAGTGTGTTCCGCCGGGTTCAACCCCACTCCCGATCTGGGGTGCAGCACGTCCGGGATGGACACGCGGGGGGCATAGCTCCCGGTCTGGATCTGGGCGCGCGAGGCGGAGCAGACCGACGCGGCGTAGAAGCTGGTGAGCCTCATGCCCTCGCGGCTCATGCGATCCAGCGCGGGTGTTTTGCATTGGGTCGCGCCAAACGGCCCAATGTCGCCGTAGCCCATGTCATCAATTAGGATTAAAACGATGTTGGGTTTGGCAGCCGGCGCCGCTGGAGCTACCCCAGCGGTTGTGATCAACAGGCCGACCAAAAGAAAAATGGCAACTTTCTTCATCTCATTCCTTGATGGTCATTTGGACGGGCGTGGTTGATCCCGCTGGACCGACCATTCCGCGACAATCCGGCTGGTGCCGGTGGGGAGGCGGAAGAGGTGGTGCCGGTCGGTGCTGCGTTCAGGGGTGGCGGGTTTGCCATCGATGGTGAAGCTGGGGGTTCCGGCAGCGGGACGGGGCACGCCGATGAGCCCCTCGGTGCCGGGCGGCGTGGTGATGCGGGCGGCGAACGAGGAATCGGTGCGGGTCAAATCTGCTTCGATCATCCCGCGGGGAGAATCCACCTTGGCGGAGATCCGTTTGAGCGGCCCCATCTGCGGCAGCACGGTGAAAGCGGCGAAGCCCGGGGTGGACGGGGCGATGCCAGCAGCGAACTGCGACAGGCAGGTGAGCGGGCCGCCGCTCCAGCCATGGTTGTAGGTGCCGCCGCCGTAGTCACTGCGGCCAACTGCCCAGCCTTCCCAGATGGTAGTCAAGGGGCTGTCAATCTGCGGCCGGTAGCGCTCCTTCATCCGCTGCTTGGCGAGGTCGGGAACGTCCATGTGGTAGAGCGCTTCGAGGATGTATTTTTCCATCCACGGGCTGGCGTTGCGGTGCTTCGCCAGGATTTGGATCAATGCGGGAAATTGCCCGGGTTCGGCAAAGCCGGCCAAGACGGCCAAGGCGTTGCCGCGGTCGTCGGTGTCGCCGGAATAGCCGGGCGAGCGGTATTCCTTGCCGGTCCAGAAGGTGGGGTTGTAGGCGGCGGCGACGCGATCACGCAGCGCCTGCCAGCGGGGAACATCGGCGTCGTTGCCGGTCAGGCGCGCCATCTCGATGGCTCCATCCAGCGCGAGCACGAACCATGCGTTGACGAGCAGTGGGGCGTCGATGTTTTTGCCCCAGTCCAACCAGTCCCAATCGCCGGGACGGTGGATGACGAGGCCGCGGTCGTCGAGCTGCCAGATGTCAAGGTAGCGCCGGACGGCCGGGTAGGCGTGGGCGATGGTTTCCTTGTCCGCCGTTTGCAGGTAATAGGTCCAGAACCCGTATTTGCCGACGCTGGCGAGCATCTGGACGGGGAGTTCCCAATACCACGTGCGCGCACGCGAGTCCTTGCGGGATCCGCTCACTGACAGGCCGGCGGGGACCGGTGAGTAGAGTATGCCATCGGGACGTTGCCAATCGACAAGTTCGTAGATCGCCTTGCGCGTGAGTTGTTGGGCACGGGGGTCGAAGGTGTAGGGCACCTGGCCGAGTTGGTTCACCACATCGCCCCACCACTGGGAGCGTTCGCGGTCCGGGCAATCCATGTAGGTATCCCGCATGTTGATATAAAGTGTGCGCGCGGCCTTGGTCCAGAGCGTGTCGAGGTCCGGATCGTCGGAGGTGAAGGAGCCGGTGAACGAGGAGTCATAGCCGGTCTGGCGGAACTTCACGCCAAGAACCTCGACATCCTCCGGGACGGTGAAGATCACCTCGTGGCCGTTCATCCAACCAGGCGCTTCAAATTCCTGAACGCCGTCGCGGGTGACATACTTGGCGTGAACATTCGGCTGTGAGCCGCCCATGAAGTTATCGGTGCGGATGTCAATCTCGCGCCCGGCGGGAGCATTCACCTTGATCCACGGGTTGACCTGGGCATTGTAGGGGAGACGTGCCGTGATCTTGCCGCCGCGGGCGGGAAGCGGCTTGGAAACGGAAGGATAATCAAGAAGGCCGTAGTCTTTCCACTGCGGGATCGGCCGCTGTGTGAGCGGCCCCCACGGCGCGGCGGGAGGAACGCCGAATGCCTTCGGCACGGACCAAGCCGAAACGTCGAAGCCCGGTTGGATCCATGCGGCTTCGTCATTGCGCGCGTCGTAGAAGAGGCTCGACTCCGGCAGGCGGCGGTTGGGCGGCGTGTCGGGCGAGGTGCTGATGGCGGGATGCGGCGAAATCCGCCATGAGGCGTCGCTGCGCAGTGGTCCACCGGGTAATTCAAGTTCGAAGACAAGCCCGGAACCGCCGCTGGAGTTATGGGAGAAACCATGCTGACCGAAATGCCAGACGAGGATGGCGAGCGTGTTCGAGCCTTTTTTTAAGGCGGGTGCGAGGTCAACGACATCGAAGTAGGTGCCGGCGGGGGTTGGGCCACGCTTGAGGCCGCCTTCGCGGACCAGCAGCTCGCCGTTGAGCCAGAGCCAGTATTTCGAATCCACGGCGATGCGCGCGCGGGCCTGCGGCGGGACCTCGGCGAGATCGAAGCTGCGTAGGTAGCGGGTCCACTGGTTCACGCTCGACTTCTCCGGGCCGATCCAGTTCGCCGACCACGCGGCATCGGGGGACGCCGCGCGGACTTGCGCTGCGGCCGGGATGGCAGCAGTGAGCGTGGCGCTCTTGGCTTCAGCCTCCTCGACAGAGGGTCCGGGAGGAACGCCGGGGCCGCCTGGCACGCCGGGCCGGGTATGGCCGATCCGGTTCATCCAGGCGTCGGCACGGAGTTTCATCCGTTGCTTAAGCAGGCTGCGCGTTTTGTCTCCTTCCGCCGGAAAGAATTGTTCCGCGCTGGCGATGCCTGCGAGCCGTGCGCCGCAAAACTGATCGAGAACGCAGCGTGCCATCACCCAGTGGCCCTCGCGGCCGGGATGGACGCCGTCCTTGGTGAAGCCAAAGTCGGGGTTCTTCTCACGTTCCGCTTCAAGCGCGCGGCGCATCGGCGTGTGAATGTCCACCACGGTCCAGCCTTTGGCTTGCATCGAGAGCAGCCAGCCGGTGTAGCGGGTGAGTTTCTGGTCATGGACATTGCTTTCCCATTCGCCATGCTTGCATTCCCTGACCGGTGGTGTGAGCAGCACGACTTGTTTGACGCCGGACCTGAGGATGGTGTCACGCAAACGGGTGATCGCCTCGGCGTAGCGCTGGTCGCCCGAGGCGTCGGCCGACAGCGCACCCGCGTCGTTCATGCCGTAACAAACGAAGACGAGGTCGGGTTTCGTGGCGGAAAGCACACGGTGGATCCGCTCGCTGATGAACGGCCGGCCGAATCCGTGCTTCTTCAAGTGGGCTTCGTTCTCCGCTTCAGTCAGATCGCAGGCGGTTTCACTGGCGAGGCCAAGGTTGAGAATCTCGAGCTGCTGTCCCCGGGACATCAGCCAGCATTCGATGTCCACGACGTAATCGCCCGCCTGAGTGATGCTGTCGCCGAGGAAAACGATGCGGTTGACATCTTTGAATTGCGGCAGATCGGGGGACACCGCGTGGACTTGCGCCGCGGCCGGGATGGCAGCAGTCGCGGAAATCAGGGCGGCGAGCAGGACGGGAATGAGTCTCATGGCAACCGCCAGTTGGGGGGGGGGGAAGCTCACTCGAGACGGATCACGGTGGCCACGGGGTTCGGAAGCTTGGCGGGCAGCACGATGGCGGTGGACTTCCCCTTGGCGCGGATTTCGAGACCGGCGCCGCCTGCCAGCAGGGTGGCCTTGGACACTTGGAACGGCAATTCGATTTCCCCGTTTTCCGGGCGCGAGAAGAGGTGCGCGTAGTGGACTTTTCCCTTGGAGGTGATCCGGCCATCGAAAGGTGTTTTGTCGAGAGGCGAGGCCGTGGTGCCGCGAATCGCTTCGGAGTTCTCCTTCATCCATGCGCCAACTTCCTTCATGCAGGTCACGCTCTCGGCGGGGACCGAACCATCGCCCTTGGGTCCGATGTTGAGCAGGTAGTTTCCGCCTTTGGAGGCGATGTCAATGAGGTTGCGGATGATCTCCTCCGAACTCTTCCAGTTGTGGTCGTGCTCATTGTATCCCCAGCCGGTGTTCATGGTCATGCAGCTTTCCCAATCGAGGCCGGGCAGACCGGTAGCCGGGATGAATTGCTCGGGCGTGATGAAGTCACCGTATTTCGGGTCGAGGCGGCCGGTGATATCATCCATGCCCATGCCGCTGAATCCGGCTTCCGGGATGCGGAAGAGCCGGTTGTTCATGATGACTTGTGGCTGTTTGGCCCGCACCTTGGCCATCAGCTCCATGGCCCGCCAGGCCGCGTCGCCCTGGAAGTCGGTGCTGCTGTAGTCCCACCAGAGAATATCCACTTGGCCGTAATTCGAAACCAGTTCGTCCACCTGCCGGTGGAGAAACTCGATGTAGCGGTCATGGTTGCGCGGTGTGACGGCGATCTCGCGCCCGCGTTTGGGATAGGCGAGGATCTTCGAGCGGGTGAAATCATACTGCGGGTGGTGCCAATCAATCACCGAATGGTAAAAACCGACCTTCAGTCCTTCCGCGCGCAGGGCATCGCAGATTTCCCTGACCAGATCGCGGTTGAGCAGGTCACCGGCGTCGTATTGGGTCCATTTCGAATCGTGCAGGGCAAAGCCGTCGTGGTGCTTGGTGGTGAACACGACATACTGGCATCCCGCATCCTTGGCGACGCGCGCCCAGGATTTGGAGAAATGTGGAGTCGGCTGGAAACGGGGGAAGGCTTCGGCGGCGTAGGTTTTGGCATCCGCATGCACATAATACTGGATCCATTCCATCTTGCCATCGTCCGAGATTTTCTTGCCTTGCCAGGTGCCGCCCAGCCCCGAGTAGAGCCCCCAATGGACAAACATGCCGAAGCGCGCCTCGCGCCACCAGGCCATGCGGGCGTCGCGCGCGGGATCGGCGGGCGCGGGTTCAGCAGCGTGAAGGGATGTCGCCAGCAAGGCGGCAAGCAGGGTGGAACTTGTGATGGAGTTTTTCATGAGGAAGCTTCTTTTAGTGTGACTTGTTGAAAGGTGCGCTGGCCGGACCGGCCTGCCGGGTACAGCCTTCCTAAGCGCCGTAACTTTGGCGAAGAAGGTGGCAAAGACTGGAGGGCGGGAAGAAAAGTTCGATGAACGGCCCGGAGTCGTCCTCCATAATCAAACGGTACTCCACCTGTTCCGAGGGGAAGGAGGCTGGCAAAGAACGGTCTCATGGCTGTTTGATCGGTTCCTTTTCGTAGTCGGTCGGCGAAACCCAACTGGCGTTCATCTTCTCGCCGCGCATGAACTTCTCGTAGAAGCCGGCGTCTCTCGTTGCAGGGTATTCGTCGAAGATCCTGCCGTTTCCAGCCATGCGCGGATCGTTTTGGGATTTTAACTCGGCTTCCATGCGCTCGCGCAGCTTCGCGACGGTGTCCTGGTGGACGGATTCGGCGGCCAGATTGCGCGCGCAGTGCGGATCGTCCGTGAGATCGAACAACTCCTCGCCCGGGCGCATGCCGAAGTTGAGCCGCCAGAACGTGTCCGCGCGGTCCTTCCGGCCCATTTCCAGAATCAGCGTCTTGGTGGGGCTGCCGTCGGTGTCGAGGTAGCCGGTTTCAGGATTGCCGGCGGGCCAGCGGGTTGGCTCGTAGTTCTTCAGGTAAAGATGCCTGGCGGTGACGATGCCGCGGATGGGATAGCCCCAATCGTGCGGGCGACCCACGTCGGTGCGCTCCTTGCCGATGAGCGTGTGGTCGCGCGCGGCGACGACACAGCCGCTCTTCTCACTTTCGATGATGGGACGCCAGCCCGAGCCAGTGATGGGCTGCATGCCGCTGTCCTTTTCGGCGATGCCGGCGAAGTCGAGAATCGTCGGCGCGATGTCGATGAAATTGACGAAGTCATCAATGACGCGTCCGGTCTTCTTCATGCCTGCGGGATAACGGATCGCGAGCGGCACGCGATTGCTGTCCTCGTAGCAGTAGCCCTTGCAGCGGGGGAAGGGCATGCCGTGATCCGAGGTGACGATGATGAGGGTGTTGTCGAGCACTCCGCGTTTTTCGAGGTCCGCGATCATGCGGCCGAGGTGGTGGTCGCAGTGCTCCACTTCGTAGGCGTAATCGAGCATGTCGTGACGCACGATCTCATCATCCGGCCAGTAATCGGGCACTCTGGGGATGTCGGTGATCTTCTTGCCGCCTTTTTTCGCGCCGGACTGGTATTCATAGCCGCGATGCGGCTCCAGGCTGCCATACCAGAAGCACCAGGGCGCGTCCTTCGGAGCGGCGTCGAGGAAGTCGGTGAAATTGGCCGCGTAATCGTTGTCCGAGATGCCGGAGGTCGGAGGCTTCGCTTTGCGTTGGTTGAACGGCTTTCCCGTGATGGCGCGTGGCTTGCCGTTCGCGTCGTTGGCGATGCCAGGTCCCCATCCTTTGCCAGTGATGCCCATATGCCAGCCCTTTTCAGCGAGCACTTCCGGCCAGCTTTTGAGCTTCGCGGGGAAATACGCCATGTGATTGCCCGCCGCCTCATTCTGCCATGCATGGCGTCCGGTCAGCACGCTCGCGCGCGAGGGCGCGCACTTCGCCACCGGCGTGTAGGCGTGGGTGAAAAGCACGCCTTCCCTGGCCAAGCGGTCGAACGCCGGCGTCTTCACCCACGA
>Ga0172371_10007503_pt1 | contig 15510 bp, 12 predicted proteins | sample Lak12m_FD_114543 | JGI IMG/M metagenome (GOLD analysis project Ga0172371, IMG submission 114543) | Freshwater microbial communities from Kabuno Bay, South-Kivu, Congo - kab_022012_12m | ecosystem: Environmental > Aquatic > Freshwater > Lake | place: Democratic Republic of the Congo: South-Kivu... | reverse complement strand
TTATCTCTCTGAGAATGGAATTACACTGGCGATCAAACCCGATTGGCAAAGTACGGAAAAACCTGCCGTTCCTCAAGGAATCGGCCTGGATTAATTTCACACAAAAAAATTGACACTACCCTTAAGGAACTCGGTTAAATTATTTGCGTTTTGCGCCGATATTTGACCATAATATCAAATCGCCGGAGTTTGTGTTTTCGAGCCCGGCAAGCAGGTGATCTACCAAGTGGCCTCGGGGCTTCTTTCGATGCATCCTTTTTTTAACCAAGATAAATAGCGAGGGAGGATTGTGAAATGAGAAAACTGAAACTGCTGTTGTGTCTTATGTGTATTGGTTTGCTTGCCGCCTGCGCAAGCAAGAGGGCCGATCTGCCCCATGATGGCGGGGATCTTTCCGCCAAGCTCAAACAGGGCTATGTGCAGAAGGTTGATGCCGCTCTTTTCATCCTGGATGCTTCCGAGACCATGCTCGAGGCTTATCAGGATACCCAGAAGCTTAGTATTGCCCAGAATCTGCTCCTTCGGATGAACACCTCCATCTCCGGACTCAAGCTCGAAACAGGCCTTAATGTTTTTGGGCCGAAACGGGGCGGTAACAAGGTGGTTTACGGGATGCAGGCCCATGACCCGGCCAAGTTCGCCGCCGCGGTCAAGGCGGTGGCAGGCGAAGGCCTTACCCCCATTGCCGCGCCGCTTACTGAAAGCATCGCCACCCTCAAGAACAGCAAGGGCCGCATCGCGGTGATCCTCCTGAGCGATGGGCTCAACACCGAAAAAGACAGCCCGGTTCAGGCCGCGGCTGCCCTGAAAAAAGCATATGGCGACCGGATCTGCATCTACACCATCCTCATCGGCAACAGCCCGGAAGGCAAGGCGATGATGGAAGAGATTGCCAAGGCCGGCGGCTGCGGTTTTGCTACCACTGCCGGCGACCTGGCCGCCGGGATCAAGCTGGCTGAATATCTGGAAAAGGTTTTCCTGGAGAAGGCCAAGCCGGCGCCTGCGGCCCCGGTCCCGGTCCCGGCTCCGGTCCCGGCTCCGGCCCCTGCCCCCGCTCCGGCCCCTGAGCGGATAGTCCTGCGCGGGATCAACTTCGACTTCGATAAAGCGGTAATCAAGCCGGAGTTTGTTCCGGTACTTGACACTGCGGCGGATGTCCTCAAGAGCCGGCCGGAGGTAAAAGTCCAGGTCGAAGGCCATACATGCAGCATCGGCACCGACGCGTACAATCAGAAACTCTCCGAGCGCCGGGCCAAGTCGGTTAGAGACTATCTGATCAAGAAAGGCGTGAAAGCCGATAATCTTACCCCGGTAGGCTACGGCGAAAGCCGGCCCATGGCCGATAACAAGACCAGGAGCGGTCGCCAGATGAACCGCCGGGTTGAGTTCAATGTAATGCAGTAATTCTGATGCCGTGTCTGGTTTTGCGGCAACCGGTTGTATGGCCGGTTGCCGCAAAACCGTTTGTTCAATGGCTTTTCCCGTTCTGTTTTGACCGGTTACACCTTTGCCGAGGCAACCCATGCATATCGCCGACTGTCTCCGTACAGGCAAGATTTTCCCCTTGGTTTTCCTTGCAGTCTCATTGATTCTCATGCCGCAGCCCAGCTTGGCTCTGGCTGAAGATCCGGTTCCCGTAAAAGTCCGGGCCAGTTTTGAGAAATTCAGTAAAGTCTGGATGGCCCGCCTCGAACAGGTCAACCGCGACAACAACCTGGCGGTCAAGCCGGAGACCGTTGCTCCGGGCCGGGTGGTTGGCCGTTATCTTCGCTATGGCCCGGATTGCACCCGGGAAGTCCGGGCAACCGGTTCAAAAACCACCCCTTTTGTGGGTATCCTTCGTTATTCCCAAAGGACCATGGAAAAAGAAGGGGAAACCATTCCTAAAATGAAGGATAATCCTGCGTCGGCTTCCGGTGAGATTCAGGTAATGGAGATTTTTCGCTACACCGGCGGCCGTTGGGTGTATTGAATGGCGAACCAGGTAGCCCGTTTCCCGCCCAGAGGACGGCATGTCTGAGATAAACTCCCTTCTCTTGCTTGAGAACATCAGTGATCCTCTCTTCCTCGTCACCAGGGCCGGGAAGATCGCCTTTGCCAACAAGGCCGGACGCGACTTTGCCGGGCCCCTGCTGGATGAAGGAAAACACCCGGCCTGTGCGCTGTTTTGCGGCCGTACCGCGCCAGGTTCGGACTGCGGCGAGGATTGTTTGATTTTCCGGGCGATCTCCCGGAAAAAAGTGATTCGCTCCGCCGGTTGCAGTTTTTTTGCCGCCAATCTGGCAGAAGGGGTTCGGGACGTGATCGCCACTCCTCTTGCCGAAGCGCTTCCCGGTGGAGAGGCCGTCCTCCTGCAACTTAGGCTGCATGCTCCGGGCTGCGCGGAAGAATCCGCAACGCATGAGCATGACACGGTTCCCCGGCAGGAGCATGAGGACCTCAAGAGGGTCCTGTCCCAGGTCAAGCGGGCTAAAGACGAATGGGTCATGGCCATGGATGTGGTCTCCGATCTGGTTCTGCTTCTCGATCAGGCCGGCAGGTTGCATCGTTGCAACAAGGCGGTGAGCGATCTTCTGCGCCGGCCGTACGCGGAGCTCATCGGTCAACCCTGGGAAGAGCTTTTTCAGGAAGGGGGATTAAGCCACGCCGAACGGCAAGGACTCGGCTCATTCAACGAAGTGCTGCATGCGGAGAGCGGCAGGGTATTCCAGGAAAGCTGCTATCTTCTGGAAATGAGCAGCGGCACCGCCCAGCGTATTACTTCCCTCCATGATATTTCCGAACTCAGGCGAACCCAGGAGCATATTGAGAAAAACCGGAAAAGACTGGAAAGCGCCCTTGCCGAAATCTCTTCCATGATCCAGCAGGTGACCGAGGGGCGCGGCGGCGAGTTCTTTTTCACTCTGCCTCCGGAGCATGAGGCGTGCTGGCAGATGATGCAGTGCACCGAAAAAGACTGCTCCTGCTACGGGCGCGAGCCCCTCCAGTGCTGGAACATCGAAGGGAACCGTTGCCGGATGGCGAAGGAAGGCAGCCAGGCCCACCGGCACCATAACTGCCTGGCCTGCGAATTTTACCAGGAAGCGGCCGACGATCCGGTGGCCAGGATCGGGATCCAGTTCAGCCAGATGATGAGGCTCATCAACAAGAAGAACCAGGAACTGCAAAAAGCCTACGAAGAACTCAAGGCAACCCAGTCCCAGGTGGTGCATCAGGAAAAGATGGCCTCCATCGGTCAACTGGCCGCCGGGGTGGCCCACGAGATCAACAACCCCATCGGTTTTGTCACCAGCAATCTCGGGACCTTGCAGAAATACGTGGCCAAACTTGGGGAGTTTCTTCAAGTGCAGGTCAGGCTGTTTCCCCAGGATGAAGACGATGAACGAACCGCTGAGCTGACCGCTCTGCGCAAGCAGTTGAAGATTGAGCATGTCCTTGAGGACCTGCCGGATTTGATTGCCGAATCGCTTGACGGGGTGGAAAGGGTCCGCAAGATCGTCCAGAATCTGAAAAGCTTTTCCCGGATTGACCAGAGCGATTACAGCCTGGCCGACATAAATCAGTGCCTCGATGATACCTTGAATATCATCTGGAACGAACTCAAGTACAAGTGCACCATAAAGAAGGACTACGGCGATATGCCCAGGATCAAATGTTACCCGCAGCAGCTCAATCAGGTCTTCATGAATCTCCTGGTAAACGCGGCCCACGCCATCAAGGAAAAAGGGGAAATTACCATCACCACCCGGGCCACCGACGATGAGGTGACCATTGCCGTCAGCGACACCGGCGCAGGCATTGCCCCGGAACACATCAACCGGATATTCGAGCCGTTTTTCACCACCAAGGAAGTGGGCAAGGGCACCGGGTTAGGCTTAAGCATCACCTATGACATCGTTACCAAGAAACACGGCGGCAGAATCGAAGTCAGCAGCGAGCAGGGCAAGGGAACCACCTTTCTCGTTACCCTGCCCGCAATCACGGAGTAATGGTAAGCGATCACGGGGCACCGCATGTTGCGGCGATCGGTCCGCCTCACGTACCTGGTGTACGCATCGTCGTCCCGCTTATAGCTGAGCTGGGCAGCTTGTCTGCCCAAACGAAACTTATGCCCTCTGGGTGTGCCGCAACATGCGGCACCCCGCGGCCGCTTATAATCGAGGAGCGTGGTTGAAAAAAGCCAGGACGGCTTTTTTCAACATCCTGTTAGATTCGTTGCGAATGAGATACGGCATGAAAGAGACGGTAACCATACTCTGTGTTGATGACGAGGCCAATGTCCTCAAGGCCTTGAAACGGATATTTCTCGATGAGGATTATCAGGTCCTCACCGCATCCTCCGGCAGCGAGGCTCTGAGCCTGCTTGCCGGCCATCAGCCGATCCAGGTGGTGCTTTCCGATTACCGGATGCCGGAGATGGATGGGATCGCTTTTTTCAAGGAGGTGCACGACCGCTGGCCGGATACCATCAGAGTGGTTCTTTCCGGTTACGCCGATACCGCCACGGTGGTGGCGGCGATCAACGAGGGGCAGATTTACAAATTTATTCCCAAGCCCTGGAACGACGAGGAACTCAAGGTGACCATCGCCAAGGCGGTGGAGCGCTACTTTCTAATCAAGGCCAACCGGGAACTCACCGAGGAGCTGCGCCGGGCCAATGCGGAGCTTTCCCGCAATGCCGAGCAGCTTGAAGCGATGGTGGCCCAGCGCACCGAAGAGCTGATGTTTCAAAACCGGGCCTTGCGCAACAGTCAGGTTATCCTCAATGTCATGCCGGTCGGGGTCTTGGGCTTTGACCGGCATGGCATGCTGGCGCAGCGAAACCGTTTTGCCGAGGAGGCCTTCGGAGATTTTCGCGTTTCCTGCCTCGGTGAGTCCGCTTCCGAGGTGCTGCCGCCGGAATGGCTGGCCCTGCTTGCGGAAGCACGGCCAGGGGTGGTGTTGAGCCGGTCGCTTCCCATTGGGGATAAGCATTATTGCATCCGGGTGGCAATGATAGACGAGATAAGCGGCCAGGCCGGCACGGTTATGGTCTTTGGCAGCGGCGTCTGCGGGATGATGGACTCTACCCGGATGCCTGAAGCGGATGGGGGTGGGAAATGAGCGAAAAGACTTTGCCGTCCCCAGAGCAGGACAAAGTCCTGTTCGTGGATGACGAGGAAAATATTCTTCGTTCCCTGAAGCGGTTGTTCATGGACGAGGAGATGGAGGTGTTCACCGCCGGTTCCGGGGCGGCCGGGCTTGAGGTCCTGGCCCGGGAGTCCGGGGTCGGGGTTATCGTCTCCGACCAGAGAATGCCGGAGATGACCGGGGTCGAGTTTCTGGAAAAGAGCAAGGTCGTCGCCCCCCAGGCCATCCGCATACTGCTTACCGGCTATGCCGATGTCAACGCGGCGATTGACGCCATCAACCGGGCCGGAACCTTCCGCTACCTGAACAAGCCCTGGAATGACGAGGACCTGGTTCAGGCAGTCAAAGGCGCCATGCAGATGTACAACCTGCTGGCCGAAAACAAGCGGCTGTCCGCCATTGTCAAAAAACAGAACGCCGAATTGAAAAAATGGAACACCGAGCTTGAGGGCATCGTTCAGGAGCAGACCATGGAGCTCCAGAAAAGCTATGACTCCGTGAGGGCGATCAACAGTAAACTCAGGGCCAATTTCAAGAATACCATCATCGCTTTTTCCGGGCTGATCGAACTGCGCAACAAGAGAATGCAGGATCACTCCCGCAATGTCGCCGAAATTTCGGTGAATATCGCGAGAAAACTTGGCATTGGCAAGGAGGAGCGGGAAACGATCATGGTGGGGGGGCTGCTCCACGATATCGGCAAAATAGGGATTCCGGACCTGATGCTGACCAGGGAAGCCGAGCAGATGAACTTCAGCGAACGGGAAGAGTATCTCCAGCATCCGGTTCGCGGTCAGATGGCCATAGACCGGATCGAAGAGCTGCGGGAGGCCGGGACGCTCATCCGGGCCCATCACGAGAATTATGACGGCAGCGGTTTTCCGGATGGGCTGAGGAAGAGTGAGATACCCCAAAGCGCGAGAATAATCGCCCTGGCCGACTACATGGACAAGAAACTCCGCAAGCTTGTCGTCAGCACAGGCTTTGACGGGGTGCGCAAGGAAGTGGAGCTGCTCAAGGGCAAGCTCTTTGACCCAAGGCTGGTGCCCGTGGCCCTGGAACAGGCCGAGGCTTTTTACCGGAAAAACCGCCCGGCAAGAAGCGGCAAGGAGGAACTCGAGCTTCTTCCCGTTGACCTGAAGGAAGGGATGGAGCTGAGCAGGGATGTGTTCAGCGGCACCGGCATTCTTCTGCTCACCAAGGGGACGGCCCTGGCCAAGCCCAGCATCTCCCTGCTCACCCGCTATTACGAGCTCGACCCCCCCAATCAGGGGGTATTCATCAGCGTCCGCGGCTAAGCGCTTTTTGGGGGTTTCGGGCTATCGCCAGACCTCGAGGTAGCGGGCGTATTCCTCTTTTATCTGCGGGATGATCTCGACGATTTGTTGTTTGTCGAGGCCGATTTTCAGCAGGTCGTCGTTGGTCAACTGCGACTGGTGGGGGTCGGTGCTTTCGCCCAGCCCTACTGCCTTGGCGATTTTGTTTCCCAGGTAAACGGATAACACCAGGCCGGTGATTTTCTTGTCTTCCCCGATGGTCGCGGCATCCGGGGTGTGGTGCAGCCTGATTACCGTCTGGTGGGTTACCGGGAAATTCCAGGCGTCGGCCATGGCCTGTCCGGCCCGTTGATGGTTGAAACCCAGGATGCTCTTTTCAATCTCGTGCTGGGCGATTGTCCCGCTTCTCGTCTGTTTCAATATCTCGATCATCTCTTTCGGCAGGTTTCTGACAAAAGCGATCTTGCCGATATCATGCAGGATGCCGCAGATGTAAGCCTGCTCCGGCATGGCCTTGTCTCCGGCGGTCAAGGGGCTTTTCCCGGCCAGATGCTTTGCAGCAAGGCCTACTCCGAGGGAATGCAGCCACAGTCCTTCCAGGTCGAGAATTTGTCCTTCTTTTTTCTGGAAAACCTTGGAAACCGAGATGGTCAGGGCCATGTTCTTGACGGTGTCAAAGCCCAGGATCGTGACCGCCCGCTCGATGTTGCTTATCTCGCGGGGCATTCCATAATAGGCCGAGTTGGCGAGCTTGAGGGTAGAGGCGGTAAGCGAGGGATCGCGGCTGATGATCGCGCCCAGCGATGCCGCGGTAAGGGAGTCGTTTTTATCGGCCGCATTGATTTCGCCGGCCACTGCGGAAATGGTGGGCAGGTCTTTGACTTTTTTCAGGAATTCTTTCAGGTTCATGTGATACAGAGTACGTCAACCTGTGCGAACAGGCAAAGAAAAATTACAGCGCCGGTCCGGTTTGGCCGAAAAGGATACTACAGGAGGGTTCGCCATGAAGATCGCCAGCGCCGAGGTCAGTCTCACAAGCGCCCACACGTTCCACCAGGAACAGATTCGCGAGGAAAGCCTGCGGATGTGGGTGGGGGATGAACGCCCCGTTTTTGCCGGGGAGGAAGAACCGGCCGTGCAGGTCCGGATTTCCGCCGCGGCCCGGCAACGTCATTTGGCCGCGGATGCTCAAGCCCAAGTAGCGCAGAAGACGGCCGAGCCCAATGGGGCCGAGTCTGCCGGCGAAGCCTCCGGGGGAGGAGACGCACGGCTCAACATTATCCGTTTTATCATCGAAGCGCTCACCGGGAGAAAGATCAAGCTGGCGGATTTGCGAGCGGTTGCCGAGCCGCCGCCCCAGACGATCGCAGGAGAAGAGGGCGTTCCCGCGCCGGAAAGGGAGGGATGGGGGTTGGAATATGACCTGCATGAAAGCCTGCGCGAGGAGGAAACCCTGGTTTTTTCCGCCACCGGCCAGGTGTTGACCGCGGATGGGCGGAGCATCGCTTTCAGCCTCGATCTGGTCATGCGCCGGGAATTCGCGGCCGGCACCGACTTACAGATCAGGGCCGGCGATGGCCGACGTTTGGTTGACCCGCTGGTGATCAATTTTGACGGCCGTGGGGCGGAGCTGGCCGGGCAGAGTTTCGCCTTTGATCTTGATGGAGACGGGGAAAGCGAACAGATCGCCTCCTTGACCCAGGGGAGTGGTTTCCTTGCCTTTGACCGCAACGGGGACGGCAAGATCAACAACGGGCTTGAGCTGTTCGGCCCGGCTACCGGCCACGGTTTCGCGGAGCTGGCCAGCCTCGACAGCGACGGCAACGGCTGGCTCGACGAGAGTGACCCCGCTTACACGCAGCTCAAGGTCTGGATGCGGGACGCGGCCGGCAACGAATCTCTGAGTTCGTTGGCCGAGAGAAATATCGGCGCGATCATGCGGACCCCGGTCAATACCGAATTTTCTTTGAAAAACAGCGAAAACGCCCTCCTCGGCCGGCTCAGGGAGAGCTCGATTTTTCTTAAAGAGAGTGGAGGCACCGGAGTGGTGCAGGAGATTGACCTTGCCGTCTGAAGAGTGATCCCGGCGCATGGTCGTCATTTTTCTTCTCCAATCCTGATGCCGGCCTTGTCCAAGGCGGAGATATGCCTGATCAATTCCGGGCCATGAGTTTCGTAAGCCTGGCGGCTTAGCTCCTTCAGTTCCTTTTTCACCGCCGCCATGGGCGGCAGGGGCGGCATCACCGGCAGATAATGTTCGGGCGGCAACTGGGGGGCGATGCGCATCCTGGCTTCCATGTCCTGGGCCAGGCCGGCTTCAAGGCCTCCATCCATGCCGCCGACTTTGTTCCGGTCGCCGATGGTCCTGAGAAAGCCCATGATGGTGCCGATGTCGTTTTTCCGGTAGAAGGTCTCGATTTCCTCGTTGATATCCTCGCGGTATTTCTTCAGCTCGTCGAACCTTGTCCGGTATTCGGCGAGATGCGCTTCCAGCCTTTCATAACAGTCCAGAATCAGATTTTTGAAGCGTCCTGCCTTGGTGAGCCCGTGGGTCCGCACGCCGGTAAAAATTCTGTCCCGGATGGTGGGCGACTGGGTCAGGTAGGGGTCGTAGAAAAGATCGGCCGGCAGTCCGGTGATGGTGAGGAAGCGTTGGATCAGCTCTTCGTTTTTGAGAAGGATGTAGATGCGGATCAGGTCAAAGCTGATCCGTTTTTCCAGGATGAAGGAGTATTGCCTGGTTCTTTCGGCGAAATCGAGCTTGTCGTCTTCGATGAGTTTTCGGAAGCCGAAATAGCGGTCCGCGATCTCCTTTTTTATCTCATAGGCCAGCACATCGTGGATGTTCGGACTGTTCGGGCTCATTTACGCTCTCGTAAGCGGCCACATGGCACCACATGTTGCGGCGATCGGCCCGGCTCACGTGCCTGATGTACGCATCGCCGTTCCGCTTGCCGCAACCTGCGGCACCCTGTGGCCGCTTGTTCCGTGGTTTCCCCTGTTTTTATCGTACTCAGTGATTGGTTATGCATTCTCGCCGTTTGCGGGGGTCAGCCCATGATCAGCCCGTGGGTGAAGGATATCAGCGGGCGGATGATGGCCGGGATCACCCCGGTGTAAAAGAGGATCAGCAGGATGATGAAGCCGGCCGGCTCAAGTTTTTCGTAAACCGCGGCCATCCCGGGCGGCAGCATGTTGGCCACCACCCTGCTGCCGTCGAGCGGCGGGATGGGCACCAGGTTGAAGACGGCCAGCATGACATTGATCCAGACTCCGGCGGCGATCATTTGGATAAGGGGGACAAAAACGGCTTGGGGCAGCAAGTCGGCGATCGCAAGCAGCAGTCTGACCACGATCCCAGAGGCCACCGCCAGGGCCAGGTTGGCCGAGACTCCGGCCAGGGAAACCATGATCATGTCCCGCCGGGGGTTTCGGAAATAACGGGCATCCACCGGCACCGGCTTGGCCCAGCCGATTTTCATGATCAGGAAGGCCAGGACCCCGAAGGGGTCGAGATGGCGTAACGGGTTCAGGGTGAGCCGTCCAAGGCGCTGGGCGGTTGGGTCGCCAAGGCGGTAGGCCACGTAGCCGTGGGCGAATTCATGCACGGTCAGGGCCAGGAGAAAAGGCGGGGCGAGGATGGCGATTTCCTGGATAAGCTTATGGATGTTCATAAAGATTTTCCGGCTGTTCCGAATTTAACGCGAGAGGATAGTGCTTTCTGATAAAAGCCGCTTCCGAGGCTCGGTCGTGCACCAGGCCGTCGAGGCGTGCGTCGAGAAGATGGCGGAGAATCTTACCATAGAGGGGGCCTGGCTGATAGCCCATTTTCTTGAGGCTCTCGCCGCTGGTTTCCGGTTTCAGGTAACTCCAGTCCGTGACATGAAGGGAAACAGCCTTTTTGGCCGATTTCTTTTTCAGCAGCCCCATGAGATGGAGAAGCCCTTCCGGAGAAAGGCCGGAGAGGAGATGGTAAAGAGCGCTGGCCCGTTCCGGCATGGCCCGTTTCATAATCATGACCACCCTGGCCACCGCGGCTTTTTCTTTGAGAATGAACTGGCGGTGGCGTTGAGGCACTTCGAAACGGAGGCAGAAATCCTCCGCCTCCTTGCCGCCCAGGCTGCCCAGCAGGGCCAGGAGATAGGTCAGCCAGGGCCGACATGGTTGCTCCAGGTAGAGAAGCCGGTGCCAGGCCAGGGCCTGGCGGGTTTCTTCCAGTATCGCGCCAAGCCTTGGCTCCAGGCGCAGGGCCGGGTGAAGGAATCTGAACAGACCCAGCTCCGCCATGCGGTTTATGGCCGGGATGGGGTTTTCTTCCGAGAGGATGATTTTGAGTTCGTTGAAAAAACGCAGGCCGAAAAAACGGCCGAATAACTCCATCTTCACCGCGGTTTTGATGAGTTTTTCCGTGTGCTTGCTGATTTTGAAGCCCATGCGCTGTTCGAGTCTGATGGCCCGGAAGATGCGGGTGGGGTCCTCGACAAAGCTCAAGTTGTGGAGAATTTTGATCTGCCGGTCTTTCAGGTCGTTCTGGCAGTTGAAAAAATCCACCAGGGTGCCGAAGGTGCCTGGGTTTAAGTGGATGGCCATGGCGTTGATGGTGAAGTCGCGGCGATAGAGGTCGAGTTTCAGCGAACTGAGCTCCACGGTGGGCATGGCGGCCGGATATTCGTAATACTCCAGGCGAGCGGTGGCGATATCTATTTTCAGGCCGTCCGGCAGCTTGACCACCGCGGTGCCGAATTTCTCGTGGGGGCTCATGTGGCCTCCGAACCTTTCCGCCAGCGTTCTCGCATAGGCCAGGCCGTCGCCTTCAACGACCACGTCAATATCGAGATTTTTCACATGCAGAAGCAGGTCGCGGACAAAGCCGCCCACCGCGTAGGCCCGGCAACCGGACTCCTGGGCGATCTCTCCCATGCCCTGCAAGAGCTGGATCAGCTCGCGGCTCAAAACCTCGACCATCAGAGAGCTCAAATTGCGGTTGCGCACGGTGGAAGGTTCGTCGGCGCTGCTCAGCAGGCGGCGGGGAATGTTGGCCGGATCATTGACCAGCAGGTTCAAGAGATCGGTGCGGGTGATTACCCCTTGCGTCACCCCGTTTTCCACCACCGGGATGAAGCGTTGGCGGTTCTGGATGATCAGTTCCTGGATGTCGGCCATGGTTGCGCCGGGGGGCAGGGTGGCGAAATCGGTGGTCATGAATTCGCTGACCGGCGCGGAGCCAAGGCCAAGGTGGATTGATTTGCCCACCACCAGCCGGGAAATCAGGCCGATGGGCTCCAGGCGCTCGTTGGCGATGAGGAGCACCGTGATGTTGTAGCGGTTGAGCATCTCTCCCGCCTCGTTGATGCTGAGGGTCGGCGGCCCGGTAATGGCCGGAGCCGACATCAGCTCGCCGGCCAGGCGCTGGGGGCGGACATGTTTGTGCAGGAGACGGATCAGTTTTTCTTCCGCCTCGATCAGGGTCATCTCCCTGATGGTGGCCGAGGCGGCCGAGGCATGGCCGCCCCCTCCGAAATCACGGGCAATGGCCCCGGCGTTTACCTCCGGGATACGGCTCCGGGCAATGAGCTGGATACGTTCCCCCATACTGGTCAAAGCAAAGAGGGTGTCCAGGTTTTCCATCACCATGAACCGGCGGACGATGACGGAGAATTCGTCAACGTATTCGGGGAGCTCTATCCTGGCCACCACCATATCCAGACCATGGATGGTATAGGTGGTGGCGGATTTCATCAAGGCATGGAGCAGGGTTACTTCCCGGCTGGTAAGCTCCTGGGTGATGAACTGGGAGACGGCGTTGAGGTTGGCCCCCTGGGCCAGGAGCCAGGCCGCGGCTTCGAGGTCTTCCGGGGTGGTGGTGTCAAAGGTGAAGGAGCCGGTGTCCTCATAGATCGCCATGGCCATGACGGTCGCTTCTTCCTGGGAGATGGTGAGCCCCCTCTCCCGGAAAAGGCGGACAAAGATGGTGGTGGTCGAGCCCACCGGGTGGACATGCTCCACCGGGCCGTGCAGGTCGTCGCCGGCATCGGGATGGTGGTCGTAAAGATGAACTTCAAGGTCGGGGTTAGTCAGGCATTTTGCCAGCTCGCCGATCCGTGAGGCCTGGCGGGTGTCAACCAGGATCAAGCGGCTAACCTGGTCTGTGGGGATATTTTTCAGACGCTGGAAGCTGTACTGGTAGCGGGTGGACTGGGCGATAAAATCGCGGAGATTCTTTTCCTGGCTTCCGGCAAAGACAAGGGCCGCCTCGGGATACAGGCGGCTTGCCGCGATCATCGAGGCCAGACCGTCGAAATCGGCGTTCACATGGGTGGTGATGACTTCCATTTTCGCGCCACGCTCCTTGCCGTATTGCCAGCTTTTAGCCCCATGAAACTACGGGTAATTCCATTTGGTTAAGAAACGGAATAGGCCAATTATAGACGATCGTCCGTTACCGGCAACGACATTCAGCCGCGGGGGTGGAATTTCTGGTGAACGCTCTTCAGCCGGTGGCTGTCCACATGGGTGTATATCTGGGTGGTGGCGATGTCGCTGTGGCCGAGCATCATCTGCACCGAGCGCAGGTCGGCTCCGTGTTCGAGCAGGTGGGTGGCGAAGGAGTGGCGCAGCATGTGCGGGCTGATTTTTTTCTCGATTCCGGCCCGGCGGGCATTCTGCCGGATGATCTGCCAGAAACGCAACCTGGTCATGGGTTGGCCGTGGCCGGTGACAAAAAGAAAATCGCTGGCCTTTTTCTTGAGAATGTGGGCTCGCCCTTCCGCCAGGTAGGTCTTCAGGTATTCCCTGGCCGCCTCGCCGAAGGGGATCAGGCGTTCTTTGGCCCCCTTGCCGAAAACCCGGACATAGCCGCCCATGATGTTCACCCCGGCGAGCGGCAGGTTGACCAGCTCGGAGACCCTCATTCCGGTGGCATAAAGGAGATGGAGCATGGCGTGGTCGCGCAGGGCCAGGGGGGCTTTCCGGGCCGGCGCGGTCAGGAGCAGATTGACCTCGTTTACGGTGAGCACCTTGGGCAAAGGCCGACCTGGCTTGGGCAGGTCGAGCCCGGCGCAGGGCGGGGTGGTAATCAGTTTTTCCATGAGGAGGAATTTGAAGAAAGCCCGCAGGGAGGAGATGCGCCGGGCATTGCTCCGGCTGGAGACACCCTTGGCATGGCAGTGGTCCAGGTAGGCGCGAAGGTGACTGGTGTTGATTTCCGTCGCCTGGGCGAGTTGAAACTTCGCGGTAAGGAAAGTGGCAAAGGAGAGCAGGTCGGCCTGGTAGGCCATGATCGTGTTGGCGGCCAGACGGCGTTCCAGGCTAAGGTATTGCAGGAAAAGCTCTACGGGTGGGGCAAGAAAAGAAGGCGCTCCGCCGGGAGGTGTAGCTGGTCCGGCAAACCAGTCCCTGGCGGAGCGTTGCGGTTTTCCTCGATCGCTGGTCATCAGTTATTTTGCGGGATGATCGGCCGAGGCGGGGTGGCGAAGCAGAATCAATCCCGCTCGCCGCGCATCATCAGCTTGCGGATCTTCCTCTTGGACTCGGCCTGTTTGCGGCGGCGCTTGTCGCTGGGTTTTTCATAGTATTCCCGGCGCTTGAGCTCTTTTTTCATGCCGTCGAGCTGCATCTTTTTCTTGAGGAGCCGAATGGCCTGTTCGATGTCGCCTCTAACTTCGATCTCGATCATGATTTCTCCTGGATAATCGCGGTTTGCTTATCCCGCCTCTTTCCGGCGGTAATTTTAGTTAACGCAGAAGGTAAAACGAAATCAGTTATATATCCGCCTTGCCTGTGGCTGTCAAATATTTTTTCCTTGAATTCTTGAGCGTTGATCAAGATACAAGGTGCAAGACGCAAGGCAAGACTCTTTTTCTCGCTTTCAACTCGCGTCTGTTTTTTTCTCAACCGGAAAAATTTTGCCCGGGTTGAGGATGGCCTGGGGGTCAAAGAGCTCTTTAATCCGCCGCATCAGCGCCAGGGTCGGCTGATCGAGTTCTTTGGCCAGCCAGGCCGATTTGCTTATTCCCACTCCGTGTTCGCCGGACAGGGTGCCGCCCAGGCGGAGCACCTCGGCGAACAACCGTTCCTTGGCCTCTTCGGCCCGCGTTTTTTCGGAAGGATTGCCGCGGTCGAGCATGATGTTTACGTGGATGTTGCCGTCGCCGGCGTGGCCGAAGGTGAAGATGGGCAGGTTAAGTTCCCCGGCCAGGGTCTCGGTACAGGAGACCAGTTCCGGCAAGCTGGCGCGGGGGACTACCACATCCTCGCTCATCTTGTGGGGCTTCAGCTTGAAGGCGGCCGGGGAGACGGCTCGGCGGGCGGTCCAGAGCCGGGAAGCTTCCTCCGGAGTCCGGGCGATCCGGGTTATCGTGACCTCGGGCCGGTTGCCCAGTGAATCTTTAAGATGACGCAGATCTGCGGCCACCGCCTCGGGCCGGCCGTCCAGCTCAATAAGGAGCATGGCCCCGGTGCCGCCGGGGACGGGGAAGGGGAGTTTATCCGCCACCAGATTAAGGGCGGTGCGGTCAAGATATTCAAGGGTGCAGGGGGTGTGCCGGGCGAGGATTTCCGTCACCAGACCGGTGGCCTCGCGGATGCCCGGGCAAAGCGCCAGCAGGGTGGCTTGCCGGGCCGGAGCCGGTAGTAGTCTGACCGTGATTTGGGTGATGACGGCCAGGGTCCCCTCGGAGCCCACCAGAAGGCGGGTGAGGTCGTATCCCATCACCCCCTTGGCGGTGCGCACCCCGGTGTGGATGATCAGGCCGTCGGCCAGCACCGCCTCAAGTCCCAGGACATAGTCGCGGGTCACCCCGTACTTGACCGCGCTCGGCCCCCCGGCGCATTCGGCCACATTGCCGCCCATGGTGCAGAAGGGATAGCTGGCCGGGTCGGGCGGGTAATAGAGGCCGTGCCGTGCCGCCTCCTTGCGGAGATCGCCGGTGATCACCCCGGGTTCGACCACGGCGAGCTGGTTGGCCTGGTCTATCGTAACAATTCGATTCATCCGGTTCATGGCCATGACCAGGCCGCCGGCCGCCGGCAGAGCCCCGCCGGTCATTCCGGTTCCCGCTCCCCTGGGCGTCACCGGAAATGGGGTGGCCGAGGCCAGGCGCAT
>Ga0172371_10007500_pt1 | contig 15513 bp, 19 predicted proteins | sample Lak12m_FD_114543 | JGI IMG/M metagenome (GOLD analysis project Ga0172371, IMG submission 114543) | Freshwater microbial communities from Kabuno Bay, South-Kivu, Congo - kab_022012_12m | ecosystem: Environmental > Aquatic > Freshwater > Lake | place: Democratic Republic of the Congo: South-Kivu... | reverse complement strand
TCCGATCGAGGTCAAAGAAAACCCCGGAGCTCGTCAAATTTGGCGTTGGCCGCCCGGGCCAAGACCTCGAGCTCGCTGATTCGTCCGTTCGATGTGTCGGCAGGGCTCATGGGCGTCTCTTAAAAAGAGAGAGGATAGGGGAGAGCGCCGGTCTTGTCAAGCATCGCCGCTCATCCCGTTTTGATCAGGAAATCCGCGGTCTTCTTTTTCAGGGCGGCGGCCAGCTTGGCCAGGGCGCTTTGCGCATCCGCCTTGGTTTCATAAGGCCCCACCCGGACCCGGTAGAGCGGTTTCTTGTCGTTGGCGAACGGATTGAGGACAATGGCCCGGAAGCCCAGGCCTTCGATTTTCTGGGCGAGCGATTCCGCGCCGGGGCGGGTGTCGACGGCGCCCGCCTGGATGTAGTAGGTCCCTGAAGGCGCGCCCGCATTTTTCGCTTTGGCCGGGGCCGTCTTGGCCTTGGTCTCCGCTGCGGCCGGTTTGGATTCGGTCGGCTTCGTCCCGGTCTTTGTCCCGGGCTTGGTTTCGGCCGTTTTCGATCCCGCGGGTTGATCCTTTGCTTCGACCTGAGAAGCCTTGGTCTCGACCGGCGCGGTTTTCGATTCGGCGACCGCGGCCGCGATGTCGGCCGCGGAAACCGACGGGGCCACCGGTTTGGGCGCCGCCGGGATGGTTTTCACCGGAGCGGAGGCCGGGACTTGCGCCCTCAAGGCCGCTTCCGCGGCCTCGTCGGTCGCCCGTTTCGTTCCGACCCGGATGCCGAGATAAAAAATCAGGACGCAGAGGGCCAGCAGGGAAAGAATGACGGCGGCCAGCTGGCCGCTGGAAATCTGCATTTCGCGATATTCATCAGGTTTCGGCATGGCCGATGATCCTCGGATTAAGGAAAAAGCTTTTCATCTTAACGGCATTATAAAATGGACCTCGGGCTTCGTCAATCCGGGGAAATCCGGCGGGGAAATCGTTTGCTTTCTTCGGCTTGACTTTTCCCCGCCGAAAAATTAATCTTTATAGCCACCGAGGAGCCCCCATGATCAAGAATGATATCGTTCTGGCGATCGAGAAGAAGACGGATTTCAGCGGAGCCAAGTCCCTGCAGATCGTGGAAGCGATCCTCGAGTCCTTGAAAGAAGCCCTGGCCCAGAACAGCAAGGTCGAAATCCGCGGCTTCGGCAGCTTCAAGGTCGTGGCCAAGAAAACCGGCTACGGCCGCGACATCCGCCGCCAGAAACAAATCCATATCACCCAGGGAAAGCGGATCAAGTTTCGCTGCGGCCAGGAGCTGAAGACAATCGGCCCAAAAGCCGGTTGAGCGGTCGCCGTGGCCTATTCCATCAAGCCTCTGAAGCGCGGAAAGGTCCGCACATATCCGCTGGCCTCCCGGCCGAGCAAGGTTTCACCGGCCGATTTCGCCCGGCCGCCGCGCCGCGGGGAAACCGTGTCCGGTTTGATCGCCGGATTTCCGGACCTGCTTTCGGCCCGGGATTTTAAAGAGCTTCTGGCTCTGCTCCGGCGGGCGCGGTCCCTCAAAAAGCCCGTCGTCTGGGCCATGGGCGCCCATGTGATCAAGGCCGGCCTTTCGCCCGTCCTGATCGATTTGATGAAGGACGGCTGGATCTCCGGCCTGGCCCTCAACGGGGCCGGCATCATCCACGATTTCGAGCTGGCTTTCGCCGGACGGACGTCTGAGGATGTCGGCGCCCAGATCAAAACGGGCAAATTCGGCATGGCCGCCGAAACAGGAGACCTGCTGAACCGGGCGATCTCCGAAGGCGCGGCCGCCGGCCTCGGCCTGGGTGAAGCCGTCGGGCGGATGATCGCCGGCTCGAAATTCCCCTATAAAAAATGGAGCCTGCTCGGGACGGCCTATAAGCTCGGTCTTCCCGTCACGGTCCACGTGGCCGTCGGAACGGACATCATCCACATGCATCCGAAAGCCGACGGGGCGGCGATCGGGGAGACTTCCCTGCGCGATTTTTACTTGCTTTGCGGACTGGTCCGGGAGCTCAACGGCGGCGGCGTCTTTTTAAACGTCGGCTCGGCCGTCATCCTGCCCGAGATCTTTCTCAAGGCCGTTTCTCTGGTCCGCAACCGCGGCGGGCGCCTGGACGGCTTTTCCACGGCGGTGTTCGATTTCATCAAACAGTACCGGCCGGCCGAAAACGTGGCCCGCCGGCCGCTCGGAAAGAAGGGGAAGGGATTCTATTTCGTCGGCCCCCACGAGATTCTCATCCCGTTGCTGGCGGCCGCGCTCAAGTCTTAGCCCGCGATCCCCGCGCCTCGTCGAGAAGGAACGCGGCGACCGCTTCGGCCCGGGCGATCGTTTCTTCCACGGCGCCCGACGTGTCGATCGTGTAGTGAGCCCTCCGGATTTTTTCCCCGACCGGCATTTGCGCCCCGATCCGGGCCAGGGCGTCCTCCCGGCCGAGGCCGTCCCGGGCCATCAGCCGTTCGATCTGAATCTCCGGGGCGCAGTGGACGACCACGATCCGGTCGAATTCCCCGGCCAGGCCCGCCTCGAAGGTCAGGGCCGATTCCGAAACAAAGACGTCCGTCCGGCCTTCCTTTTCCAGGCGGCCGGCTTCCGCCCGCATCGCCGCGAGAACGAGAGGATGAACGACGCCTTCCACGAACCGGCGGGCCTTCGGATCGGCGAACAGGATCCGGGCCAGGGCGGCCCGGTCGATGGCCCCGTCGACGGCCAGGATCGCCGGGCCGAACCTCTTCGCGATCGGCGCGTGGGCCGGCCCGTCGGGGGCCATGACTTCGCGGCCGGCCCGGTCGGCGGAAAAAAAGACGAAGCCGCGGCGGCGGAAAACATCGGCGACGATGGATTTGCCGGAGGCGATTCCGCCGGTCAGGGCGACGCGGAGCATCCGAGGCGGGGGATCAGGGCGTCTTCGGCGCGCCCATGAAGCTGTAATCCTTGGTGAAGCGGACGGCCACGCCCTGCTTGCGGGACGATTTCGAGGGTTTTTCCACCCGGACGACGACGCCTTCGATTTTCAGCCGGACGTTGTTTCCCTCGGTCGCCTTCTTGGGAAGGGCGATGACCATGTTGAGGCGTGATCCGACGATGGTGTTGGCTTCGAGGTAAAAGTACGCGCCCGTCGAGCTGATGTCCCGGATCCGGGCTTCTTCCCGGAACTTTTTGCCCTGGGGCGACGACCCGGCCACGGCGGCCGTCAGGGGAAGGTCGAAGCGCCATTCTTTTCTCCGGGGAATTTTATAGGCCGGGGCGGCGGCGCGCGCGGGTTTTCCGGAGGCGGGGGATTTTTTCGTCATGGCCATGATGTCTTCCTCGGAGATTAAAAGAGCGCCGAATTGATGGCGTACAGGGCCAGCTGCAGGCGGCTGTGGGTGTCGAGCTTGGCATAAATGCTCTTGATATGGGAGCGGACGGTGTTCTTGCTGATGAACAGCGTCGAGGCGATCTCGTCGTTGGATTTGCCCTGGCCGATGAGCTTGAGGACCTGGAACTCGGTCGGGGTGAGCTGGTCGAGGGTTTTTTCCTTGATCTCCCGGCCGACGACCGAAATGATCCGGTCCATGATGCTGGACATCTTGTCCCGGGGCAGCCAGATCTCGCCCTTGGCCAGGACCCGGACGGCTTCGGGCAGCTGGCCGGAGGGATCGTTGAGGTCGAAATAGCCGCGGGCGCCGACGTTGATCAGACTGACGATTTCCTCGTGGGAGGGGATGTTGCCGAGCAAGAGCATCTGTGTTTTGATCTGGTCGCGGGAGATGTCCCGGATCGCCTTGCAGATCTCCCGCATGTTGGGCATGGCCTCGGCGCTGGCGAAGAGGATGACCTGAGGCTGGAGCCGGCGGATGGCGCCCATGAAGGAGTCGATGGTCCCCTTTTCCACGGCGACCACTTCGATCTGGTCGTCGGTTTCCAGCGACTTGAGGATCCCGGCCAGGATCAGGTCCGAGGGACAATAGAGAAGGACCGAAGTCTTCGGGGCTTGGGGGGGCGCGAGCGCTTTTTTTGTCATTCGGGTCGTCCCATTGAACAGGAAATGAGGGTTCGGCGAATTCGAGGGTATCCTATCCAACGATAGGGCGGAAGTCAAGAAAACGGAGGGAGGCCGGGCGGATTACGCCGGGGCGGGAAGGATGCGGAAGGCGCGGTCGAGGCGGACGCGGACGTTCCTTTTCGTCCCCCGGCCTTTTCCGTTCGTTCCGGCCGCGTCGGCTACAATCCCGGTGAGGTTGAGATCGAGGGGCTTTTCGAGAAGGAACGTCCGGGGGACGCGGAGAGACAGCCGGACCTTCATCCCGGGCGCAACTTTCGTCTTGAGTTGAAGGACGGCCTCATCGGCGTTGATGGTCGAGACGACGGCCTGTTCGACGAATCCGCGGTCGCCGTCCGCGATTCCCTGGACCAGGGCCGGAAGATCCATGGCGAACTTCCGGTTCCCGGCCTTGCGGCCATCGTTTCTCATATCAGGCATCCTCGGGCTTGATAATGTATTTGCTGTCGAAAATGATCGTCACCCGCTGGGCCTGGTGGCTCCCCGACAGGGCCTCCACCTTGGCCACCCTTCCCCGGATGACCAGCTTGAGAGGCTCGCCCTCGGACAGCTTTTCCGGCAAATCGACGATCATTTTCAGCCGCGACCCGACCTGGATGGGATTTTTCAGGCAGAACGAGGACCCTTCGTGGCTGATGAACGTCAAAACGGTTTCTTCGGTGAAGTCCCGCCCCTTGGCGTTCATCCCCTCCACCTGCGTGGGCAGGGGGAAGGTGAATCCCTGGTTTTTTGGACCCATCAGATCCATGTCGTTGACCGGTATCTTCGTAGCCATAATCACCGCTTCCTTGAGACTGCTTCCATTAGCGGGCCTATTTTGGCCGGTAAGGCCCGAACGGTCAATCACCCCTGAGGGTGATAAAAAGGGTGATTTGCCCGTTCTCCCGACTCACCTTTGGACCGGGCGGACTTGCTCATTTGACAGGACCCCGGGCGGACGTTAGAATGACCCCGAATTTTCGGTAGGGAGACGACTGTGAGCGAGAACGACCGTCAAGTCAAGCAAATCACCGCGAAAAGCGAGGATTTTTCCCGCTGGTACGCGGAAATCGTCCAGAAAGCCGAGCTGGCCGATTATTCGCCGATGAAAGGCATGATGGTCATCCGCCCGTACGGATATGCCGTCTGGGAGAACATCCAGAAGGCCCTGGACGCCCGGATCAAGGCCATGGGGCACGTCAACCTCTATTTCCCCCTGTTCATTCCGGAAAGCTACCTCAAGAAGGAAGCCGAACACGTGGAAGGATTCGCCCCGGAGGTCGCTTGGGTCACCGTCGGCGGCAAGGAAGACCTGGAGGAACGCCTGGCCGTCCGGCCGACGTCCGAGGCCATCATCGGCCCCATGTATTCGAAATGGATCAAGTCCTGGCGGGACCTGCCCGTCCTTTACAACCAATGGGCCAACATCGTCCGCTGGGAGAAAGTGACCCGGCCGTTCCTCCGGACCACCGAGTTCCTCTGGCAGGAAGGCCATACCTGCCACGCCACGGCCGAAGAAGGCGAAAAGGAAACCCTCGACATCCTGGCCATGTACAAGGAGTTCTGCGAAACGGAGCTGGCCATCCCCGTTCTGGCCGGCCATAAGACCCTGCGGGAGAAATTCGCCGGGGCCCAGATGACCTATGCCATCGAGGCCCTGATGGCCGACGGGAAAGCCCTCCAGATGGCTACCTCCCACAATCTCGGCCAGCATTTCTCCAAGGCCTTCGACATCAAGTTCGAAGACCGCAACCAGACCCTGCAGTACGTCTGGCAGACGTCATGGGGAATGACGACCCGGACGATCGGGGCTCTGATCATGTGCCACGGCGACGATTCCGGGCTGCGTTTCCCTCCCCGCGTCGCCCCCTACCAGGTCGTCATTGTTCCCATTCCTGCCGGCAATTGGAAGGAGGCGGTCCTGCCGGCGGTCCAGACCGCGGCCGAGGCCTTGAAGAAGGCCGGAGTGCGGGTTTTGGTCGACGCCCGCGAGGAAATGACGCCGGGCTGGAAATTTTCCGAATACGAGATGCGCGGCGTTCCCCTGCGGATCGAGATCGGGCCGCGCGACGTGAAAAACGGCCAGGCCGTCTGCGTCCGCCGCGACCTGAAAACCAAGCAGGCCGTGCCGCTGACGGAGCTTCCCGCCCGGGTCCAAACGCTGCTTGACGAAATCCAGGCCACGCTTTTCGAACAGGCCGAAACGTTCCTCGCGGCCAATACCCGGGAAGCCGGGACATACGATGAATTCAAGGCGATCCTCGATTCGAGCCGGGGCTTCGTCGTCAGCCCCTGGTGCGGGGAGTCGGAGTGCGAAGACAAAATCAAGGCCGAGACGATGGCCACGATCCGGGTCATTTTGCCGGGAAACGACGATCCGGCGGCGGGGGCGTGCATCGCCTGCGGCCGGCCGGCCAAAGCCGTCGCCCATTTCGCCCGTTCGTACTGACGGGCGGAGGCGCCGGCGCCGCCGGTATCAAACGGCGGACGAGGCCTTTCGAGGGAGAAAAGATGAGAAAACTCGCCGTCATGCTGATTTTCGGGGCGGCCGTGGCGACGTTCATTTATTGCGCGCCGGCGGGGCAGGACCGGTTCATCAAGATTTACGTCCCCGACGGGCGGGCGATCACGGCCGAGCTGGCCGTCACCGACGAAGAGCGGGCCCGGGGCCTGATGTTCCGGGAGACGATCGCCTCCGACTACGGGATGCTGTTCTGTTTCACCGAGGAGGACTTCCACGCCTTCTGGATGAAAAACACCCTCATTTTCCTCGACATGATCTGGCTGGACAAGGACCGCCGGATCGTCCATATCGCCCGCAACGTTCCCCCGTGCAAGGAAGATCCTTGTCCCTCGTACGCCCCCGACCGGGCCGGATCGTACGTCCTGGAACTGGGGGCCGGCGGGGCCGACCTGTACAAGCTGAAGCTGTTCGACCGCCTGGACTTCACCCCTCCGGTCCTGGACCGGTGATTGTTGACCGGCCCGGCGGGTTCCGCTAATATTAAACGCTCCGTTTGGAACCTGGATTATGCACGATCTCAAATATTTATGAATAATCCAGGGAAGTGAGGTTCACCGAAGATGCAAGCCATCATTCTGGCCGCCGGCATGGGCAAGCGGCTGGGCGAATTGACGAAAAACTCGACCAAGTGCATGGTCAAGATCGACGGCAAGCGCCTGATCGAATACGCCCTGGAAGCCCTGGCCGCGCAGGACATCCGCAAGGCCGTGATCGTCACCGGCCACGGGGCCGACGAGTTTCCGGCGGTCCTGGGCGCCTCGTACGCCGGGGTTTCCATTTCCTATGTCCATAACCCCGATTACGCCAAAACCAACAACATCTATTCGTTGTTCCTGGCCCGGGAAGCGATGGAAGCCGATGATTCGATCCTGCTGGAAAGCGACCTGATTTTCGAGCCGGCGATCATCGCCGATTGCCTCAACCATCCCTCGCCCGACGTGGCCGTGGTCGCCCGCTTCGAGCCCTGGATGGACGGGACGGTCACCCGCTTGGAAGACAACCACGACATCACCTGTTTCCTCGGGAAAAAGGAGATGGTCGAAGCCGACCTGGCCCATTATTTCAAGACGGTCAACATCTACAAGCTGTCCCGGAATTTCTGCCGCGACCGGTTCTTTCCGTTCCTGGACGTTTACATCAAGGCCAAGGGCCTCAACGAATATTACGAAGAAGTCTTCAAAGTCCTGACGTTCATCGACCGTGGCGCGCTGCGGGCCGTGGACGTGAGCCGGCGGCTCTGGTATGAGATCGACGACGTCCAGGACCTGGACATCGCCCACGCCTTGTTCGCCCGGGGCGAGGCCAAGGTCAAGGCCCTCCACGCCCGTTACGGGGGTTATTGGCGGTTCCCGAAGCTCAAGGACTACTGTTACCTCGTCAATCCGTATTTCCCCACGCCCCAGATGTTCGCCGAGATGGGGCGGAGCTTTCCGGTCCTGGTCGCCAATTACCCTTCGGGCCAGAAAGTCCAGAACCTCCTGGGGGCCAAGATGTTCGGCGTCGCGCCCCACCAGATCCTGGTCGGCAACGGAGCCTCCGAGCTCATCCGGGCGATGTTCCGGGACGGCGGGGGGCCGGTCGGACTCTCGGTTCCGACCTTCGACGAATATCGGGCCTGCATCGGTCCGGAGCGGCTGCGGACGTTTGCGCCCGTCCGCCCGGATTTCCGCTATACGGCCGACGACTTGTACGACTTCAGCGTCCGGGAGAAGCTGGCCGCCCTGATCCTCATCAACCCCGACAACCCCTCCGGCAATTTCCTTACCCGGGCCGAGGTCCTCGGCCTGGCCGGGCGGCTGGGGGCGAAGAAGATCCGCCTGGTTTACGACGAATCGTTCCTGGATTTCGCCGACGGCTCGGCCGACCATTCCCTGATCGATTCGGAAACGCTCGAAAAATTCCCCAACGTCGCCGCGGTCAAGAGCATCAGCAAGTCCTACGGCGTGCCGGGGTTGCGGCTCGGCGTGCTCGCCTCGTCCGATCAGGCGCTGCTCGAGCGGGTCTGGAAAGAAGTCTCGATCTGGAACATCAACTCCCCGGCGGAATTTTTCCTCCAGATCATCGACAAGCACAAGTCCGACTTCCGGGCCGCCTGCCGCCGGATCGTCGAAGAGCGGGAGCGCTTCGTCGCCGGCTTGCGGAACATTCCGTTCCTCCGGGTCCTGCCTTCGCGGGCCAATTACGTCCTCTGCGAGATCCTTCCGCCGTGGACGCCGGCCCGCTTGGCCGAAACCCTGCTCAACGACCACGACATCCTGATCAAGGACGCGTCAGGCAAGCTGGGATTCGACAGCCGGCCGTACGTGCGGCTCACCATCCGCGACGACGCCGACGACGACGTTTTTCTGGCCGCCCTTAAGACGCTCATTCGGTAGCCGATGTTCGTCCCCAAGCTCCTCGTCCTCGAGTACATGCACTCGTTGAAGCGCCCCGACGTCGAGGAGCTGGCCGATCTCTATATTTTCCGCCCCCTGGCCTTCATCCTCGTCAAGGCCGTTTATCGGACGTCCCTGACGCCCAATCAGCTTTCGGTGATTTCGATGATCCTCGGACTTGCGGCCGGGACGGTGTTCGCGGTTTTCAGCCCGGCCGGCGTTTGGGCGGGAGCGATCCTGCTTTTTCTCGCCGTCGTCGTCGACTGCGCCGACGGCCAGATGGCCCGGCTGAAACACAACGGAACCCAGCTCGGGCGGGTCGTCGACGGGGCGGTCGATTACATCGTCGGCTTCGCGACCTATCTCGGCTTGGGCCTCGGGTTTCTCCCGGTGGTCTTGCCGGGATGGAAAGGCTGGCTGATTCTGGCCGCGGCCGGGGCCAGCAACATGATTCATTCGGCGATTTTCGATTATTACCGGATCCGGTATATGGCTTATGTCCACGGCATCCGCTCCGCTCAGCTCGACGACCGGAACGCCTTCCGCCGGGAATACGTCGAGCTCGGCCGCCGGGGAGGGCAGGAGCTCCGCCGGCGGTTCATCCGGATGTATCTGGCCTACACGGCCTTCCAGCTGAAAATGACCCGGGATCCGATGGCCATGGGCCCGATCGACCCCGATCTGTTCCGGAGGGCCAACCGGGTGATCATGCGGTTCTGGACGTTCCTCGGCTCCTCGACCCAGGCCATCCTCTTGATTGTCGCCCTGCTCGCGGGGCATCTCGACTTCTATTTCTGGGCGATGATCGGCGTCCTCAACCTCATCATGATCGGCCTGTTTGCGGCCCAGTCCGTCCTGGATTTCCGGCTGAAAAACGCCGCCCCCCTCGCCGCGTCAAAGTAACGCGGCCAGCTCCCGGGCCGCGTTTTCCGAAGCCCGTTCCGTTCCCAGATCCGTCCGAATCCCGGCGAACACGGCCGTCATCTCCCGCCGGGCGTCCCCGTCGTCCAGGAGGCGGTTCGTCTCCCGGACAAGCGCGTCCGAGGTCATCTTTCCTTGGATCAGCTCGGGGACGATTCGCCGCCCGGCCAGGATGTTGACGATGCTGTAGTCCCGGATTTTGACGAACGGCCGGCCGATCAGATAGGTCAGAGGAGAGATCCGGTAAAAAGCGACAAGCGGCGTTCCCAGGAGAGCGGATTCGAGGTTGGCCGTCCCGCAGGCGGAAAGGACGATGTCGCTGGCGGCGACCGCTTCGTAGGCGTCCTCGGCGAGAAGGCGGATATCCGCTTCGGTTCCGGCGAGCAGCCGCGGCAGGAAATCCGGATCGAGGTCGCCGGCCTGAAGAAGGACGAATTGCGCTCCGCGCTCGGATTGCAGCCGGGCGGCGGCGTCCCGGAGGATGCCGATGTGTCGGTGGATTTCGCTTTTCCGGCTCCCCGGCATCAACGTGACGAGCGGCCGGGACGGATCGAGCCCGTGCTTGCGGAAAAATTCGTCCCGGGAAAATCGAACGGAAAGCCTTTCGAGCAGAGGATGGCCGACGTAGCGATGGGGGATCGCGGCCCGGGAGTATATGTCCCGTTCGAACGGGAAGATGAGAAGCATCTTTTCGACGACGACCCGGATCGTCTTCAGGCGGCGTTTTCGCCAGGCCCAGACGGTCGGACTGATGTAATAGAGGACGGGAATGCCGATCTTCTTGAGCCGCTTGGCCAGACGCAGGTTGAAGTCCGGGGAGTCGATGAGAATCGCCGCGGCCGGCCGGCGGCTTCGGGCTTCGGCCGCCAGGCGCCGGAGGATGCCCTTGATCCGGGGGATGTCGCCGAGGACTTCGGCCAGGCCCATCACCGCCAGGTCCTCCATCGGGACGAGGATTTCCACGCCGGCGGCGTTCATGTTGGATCCGCCGACGCCGAAGAACTTCGCCCCGGGATTTGCGGCCCGAAACGCCCGGACGACGGCCGCGCCGTAATTCTCTCCGGATTTTTCCCCGGCGACGATGAGGATCGACGGCGGGGTCATTTGGTCGGCGCTCCGAAGCGGATGATCTCCGGCTTGGCGCCCTTCTGCCGGCCGAAATAAAACAGCCAGGCGTCATACGTTTCGTTTTCGTCGTAAACGAAGAACGACTTGCGGTTGGAAGAGGAAACCACGCCGATGATCCGGGGATTGTCCACCGACGAGAGGAGCTTTTGGGGAACGATCATGACCTTGGAGACGGAGACCATTTGCGCGGCTTCGCCTTCCTCCACCGGCCCTTCCTCGTCGGGTTCCGGCCCGATCCGCTCGCCGAGATCGGCCGGGCCGGTTTCCCCTCCGACGTCCCCGAGCTCGGGAAGGAGAATGATGTTCCACTCTCCGCTCTTGGTCATCGGATCGGCGTAGGCTTTGCGCAGAAAGCGGTCTTCGACGAGCTCTTCGATCGAGTCGGGGAATCCGCCCGGATTTTTCATGGCGTACAGGCGGACCGCTTCGACGTACTGGCGTCCTCGGAACAGCAGCTCCTCTTCCCGTTCCCGCCACTTCTGGGTTTCGATCACGGGCATGGCGATCAGGACGGCGATGGAAAGGATGGAGAGCAGGACCATCAAGACGAGCAGCGTGGTCCCGGCTTCCGAACGCCTTACCATGTGTTGTATGGGGAGCCGTCGAGGGCCTTGGCCTCCGAAGTCGAATGGACGTCGACGATGCCGAACGTCATCCCGGGCTCGACCTCCTCGGTTTTCGGCTCCTCGAGGACTTCGGTCCAATCGGTCTGGGTCGTGATGGGATCGGCCGGAATCTTGCGCAGGTAGCCTTCGTCCACCAGGGCTTGGAGCGAGGCGGGGTATTTGCCCTTGTCGGAGAAATACTGGTCGATGAGCTTGCGGAACTGGAAGAGATCCTCTTTCAAGGCGGCTTCCTTGGCTTTCTTGACGGCGTTCCTGTATTCGGGAAGGGCCAGCCCGACGAGGATGCCGATCATCGCAAAGACGATGATGATTTCGATCAGGGTGTACCCGCGTTCGCGTCTTCGAGCCAAGGGACCCTCCTTCACCAGTCGGCGTATTTCGAGCCGTCGAGGGCCGTCCGGCGGCTCTTGCTGTAAATGTCGTACACGTTTTCCCCGCCCCAGGAGATCGCGTCGGGGGCGTCCTGGTTGGAGCGCATCCCCCAATCGGCTGTCCCGGTCATCGGATCGACCGGGATGCGGCGGAGGAACTTGATGATCTTGTCCTTCTTGCCCGAGCTCTTGAGGGGGGAATCCTTCTTCGATTCGTCCTCCTTGAGCTTCACCCCCTCGACCAGGACTTGGAGGGTCTTGGGGTAGCCGTCCGTGTCGTCGGTGTCTTCGATGTCGAGCTTTTTCTCGTCGGCCATCTTCTTATAGGCGTCGATGGCCTCGCGGACGATCCGGAGGGAGCGGCGCAGCTCGGTTTCCTTCTCCCGCTGGATGGAGACCTTGATCATCGGCATCGCGATCCCGGCCAGGATGGCCAGAATCGCGGCCGTGACGAGCATCTCCGTCAGCGTGAAACCCGGCCGCGTTCGCATGTTCCTCCCTCCGGCCGGCGGTCCGCCCGAATGGGGACGGTCGCCCGCCGATCAGTACCGGCCCCGCCCGCCGCCGCCGCGTCCGCCGCGGCCTCGGTCGCGGTCGGAACGGGGATGGTAGGGAGGACGGGGATCGGAATTTCCGGAGCCGCCCTGCGCCTCGTATCCTTCGGGCGGGACGGCGTCGGGGTTGAGCGCCTTCATGCTCAGGCGGATGCGGTTGTCCTCGATCGTCAGGACCTTGACCGTGACGACGTCGCCGAGATGAAGGACGTCGCTGACGCTCCGGACGTGGTAGGGCGCGATCTCGGAGACGTGCATGAGGCCGACGAGGTTGGGCATGATCTCGACGAAGGCGCCGTATTCCTCGATCCGGACGACCTTTCCGGTGTACGTCTGGCCGACTTCGGCCTCGGCAGTCAGGTCGAGGATCATCTGCTTGGCCCGCTCGGCCGCTTCCACGTCGGCCGAGGCGATGACCACCTTGCCCTGCTCATCGATGTCGATCTTGGCCTTGGTCGTGGCCACGATCTTCTTGATGATCTTGCCGGCCGGGCCGATGACCTCGCCGACTTTTTCGGGGTTGATGTAGAGGAAGAGGATCCGGGGCGCGTAGGGGGAGATCTCCGTCCGCGGCTGCGGGAGGACTTCCTTCATCTTTGCCAGGATCTTCAGCCGGGCGGCCCGGGCCTTGGCCAGCGCTTCGCGGCAGAGGTCGAGCGGGATGGCGTCGATCTTAAGGTCCACCTGGATGGCGGTGATGCCTTTTTCGGAACCGGCGACCTTGAAATCCATGTCGCCGAAGTGGTCCTCGATCCCGGCGATGTCGGTCAAAATGACAAACCGGCTTCCTTCCTTGACCAGACCCATGGCGACGCCCGCGGGGACGAAGTTCAACGGGCAACCGGCATCCATCAGGGCCAGCGCGCCGCCGCAAACCGTGGCCATCGAGGACGAGCCGTTCGATTCCATGATGTCCGAGACGATCCGGACCGTGTAGGGGAACTGTTCCTCGGCCGGAAGGGCCGGGAGGATGGACTTTTCCGCGAGCGCCCCGTGGCCGATTTCGCGACGGCCGGGCCCGCGGAGAAAGCCGACTTCACCGACCGAAAAGGGCGGGAAGTTGTAATGGAGCATGAACCGCTTCTGGACTTCTTCCGGCCCCAGGCCGTCCAGCCGCTGGGCGTCCTGGACCGTGCCCAGGGTTACCGTGGCCATCGCCTGGGTTTCGCCGCGCGTGAACAGGGCCGAACCGTGGGTCCGCGGGAGGAAGCCGACGTCGATGGTGATCGGCCGGATGTCGTCGAAGCTCCGCCCGTCCACCCGGTGGCCTTCGTCGAGGATCATCTTGCGGGCGTATTTTTCGTAGAGTTTTTCGAAAAGCTGTTTGGCCTCGGTCCGTTCGTCCTCGTTTTCCTCGGGGATCCCGGCGAGCAGATCCTTCTGGACCGCGTCGACGGCGGCTTCATGGGCCTTTTTGCCCGGTGTCTGGATCGCCTGGTGGAGAACGGCGCCGATTTTGCCGTCGATCTCGGCCAGCTTGGCCTCGTTCAGCGGCTTGGGCTCGAACGGGCGCTTTTTGACGCCCATCTTTTCGGCCAGGTCCCTTTGGATTTTGATGATTTGGCGGATCGGATCCAAGGCGGCTTCGATCGCGCCGAGCATGGTTTCCTCGTCGATTTCCTTGGCCCCGGCCTCGATCATGGACACGCCCGCCTCGGTTCCGACGACGAGGAGGTTGAGAGGGCTCGATTCGAGTTCCTTGCCGGTCGGGTTGATGACGTACTTGCCGTCGATCAGGCCGACTTTGACCGCCCCGAACGGCGTATTGAAGGGAATTTCCGAAAGCGTGAGGGCGGCCGAAGCGCCGATCAGGCCGAGGGTGTCGGGCTCGTTCTCGAGATCGGCCGAAAGGAGCAGGGCGACGATCTGCGTTTCGTTGTGGTAGCCGTCGGGGAAGAGCGACCGGACCGGCCGGTCGATCAGCCGGGAGACGAGAATCTCCCGCTCGGAGGGACGGCCTTCGCGCTTGAAGAACCCGCCGGGGATTTTGCCCGCGGCGTAGGTGTTCTCGCGGTAGTCGACGACCAGGGGAAGGAACGGCTTGTCTTCCCGGGCTTCCTTTTTGGACGTGGCGGCGACGAACATGACGGTTTCGCCGTAGCGGACGTAGGCCGAACCGTCGGCCTGTTTGCCCATCCGTCCGAATTCGATGGACAAGACGCGATGATTGATTTCAAGACTTGTGGAATGTGACATTTGCGTTTCAAACCCGGAAGCGCTTACTTGCGCAGCCCGAGCTTCTGGATGAGCTTTTCGTACCGCGCCGGGTCTTCCTTCTTGAGGTAGATGAGAAGGCGCTTTCTCTGGCTGACGATCTTCATCAGTCCGGTACGCGAGTTGTGGTCCTTTTTGAAGGCGCCCATGTGCTTGGTCAGGGCGTTGATGCGCTCACTGAGGAGGGCGACCTGGACCTCGACCGAGCCCGTATCGGTGGAATGGACCCGGTTTTCAGTGACGAGTTTGGTTTTTTTCTCTTTCGTCAACACGTTATATCTCCTTTATTTTCTTGCGATATCCTAACATAGACGGGGGCAAAAATAAACTTGGTCCCGTTCGGCGGGTGGGGGGAATGGACGTCAAGGCCTGGAGGGAGCGATCCGGGAAGAAGGGGAGTTATTTCCCGAGAGCTTTTTTGCGCAGGGCCAGCTGCTTGGCGTAGCGGGAGCCGAGGCCGCCCTGGGACGTGCGGACTTCATTCAGCTTGGCGTCGATCGCCGCGACGTCCAATTTGTTGATTTTAATTCGTTTGGCGGTTTTCTCGCCTTCGGGCTTGGTTTCTTCAGCCATCGTCTTTGTTCCTTTGAACTTGGAGTCTCAATGTTTTTATTCCGGCGCAGTATAGCAGAAAGCGGGAGGAATTTCCAGTTTTTTCCCGCCTGTCAAGCCATTTAAAAACCTTACCCAAGGGGGTATCGTCTTGCCATCTAAAAATCTTACCCAAGAACAGAGGCGTTGACCGGTCATAAGCTGTTGGGGATGACATGGGGAACGGCCAGCG
>Ga0172371_10007499_pt1 | contig 15514 bp, 15 predicted proteins | sample Lak12m_FD_114543 | JGI IMG/M metagenome (GOLD analysis project Ga0172371, IMG submission 114543) | Freshwater microbial communities from Kabuno Bay, South-Kivu, Congo - kab_022012_12m | ecosystem: Environmental > Aquatic > Freshwater > Lake | place: Democratic Republic of the Congo: South-Kivu... | reverse complement strand
TACCCGTCAGCGCCCGCCGGTGCGGAAACGGTAGCCCCCGTCACGCGGCTCCGCACGGGTCCCGGTCTGCTGCGCGACCGCCTTGAGCACATCGCCGAAAGGAGCATCCTTCAGCGCCAGAGTGACCGGCTTCTCCGCGAAGCTGCCGCCGCAGGTCACGGGCACTCCCCCGACCTGGCTGAGGGTCTTGCAGACATCCTGCAGGCGGACCGCCGCGAGGTCCACGGTCACGGGCTTGGCCAGGACCGGGTCGGGGCTGGCCTGTTTCAGCAGTCGGCCCGAGCTGTCGACGCCGATCTCGACGTCGGCCTTGTAGGTCACCACGGTCCCTTCGGTGACCTTCCGGATCCTCGTGATCGTCCCGTCCGCCGCCGACTTGGCCAGGGTCGCCTGGACCGGCGCCGGGCTGGCCTCGAGGGCGACGACCTCCTCCACGGCCGGCGCGGTCACCTCCGCGCTCCAGCCCGTCACCCACAGCCCCAGGACCAGCACGCAGTACCCACGCCGTACATCGCACACCATCGTCAGGATCTCCTTTGTCTCGCCACGCTTGCCCGCCGTAGCCGATGTGCGGCTGGCTCTCTGCGCCCGGCTCGGTCTGTCACGTCCTCCACCTGGAAATGGTCCCAGGGGACACCCCGCCCGCCTTAGCGCTTCCGCAGTTCCTCGATCTCGCGCTTCAGCCGCGCATTCTCCTCGCGCAGGCGGTTGGCCTCCTGCTCAAGCTCCCGGTTCGCGCCGCTCTTCTGCGCCCCGTCGGGTGTCCGCGCCGCTTCGTGCTCGCGGGCCTCGGCCTGCCACTTCTCCTGCAGCGCCGGGAGTTCCGCCGCCGGCACCAGCAGCTCGGCACCGTTCCAGAAGTCGTGGCGCTGAGAGACGCCCACGGCCACGGCGTCGCCGGCCTTGACCGTGGCCATCTGCCTGATCATGTAGTCCTGTCCATCGAAGACCCGCAGCCTCAGGGTCATCCCCACGATGCTCGCAGGGGCCTCGGCCTTGTTGTTGGGCCAGGTCCGTTCCAGCTTGGTGACCTTGACCGTGAACCCGTCCTCTCCCTTCTCGCCGATGGTGCCACTGACGAGGCCGAGAAACCCCCGCAGCCCGGCAGGGATGTCGCTCTCCGGCGTCACCTCGGCGGCGAAGACCCGGCTGCCCCCGACCTGGATCAGACCGCGCTCGCCCCCGACATCAAACCCGACCACGCCAGCCAGGACCAGCACCGTCACGACGGCCGTTCTCGCGTTCATGTCTGCTTCCTTTCTGTCCTCGTAACGCACGTGGGTCACGAACTCCGTGCCCTTCACGTCGAGTGTGCCCGCCGGGGTGCCTACGGTGTAGGTCCCATGCCCCGGCCGCACCCTCGAAACCAGTCGCCCTACGCCAATACGGACCACCTCCTTTCGAGCTTCACCGTCCACCACCACCTCGGTGCCGGCAGCCATTGCCAGTTCGCAGTACCCGCCCAGTCTGAGATGGGCGCCCCCCGGACCCGCGACGATCCGATCCCCGCGCTGCGGCACCCGCGCGGTGGCACGCCGTCCGGAGGCCGGCCGCACTTCGAAGTCGCCCCAGGCTGTGATCGCGCCGAGGCGCTGGGACCATGCCTGCCAGACCCAGGCGGCACCCGCCGCCGCGACCGCCAGGGCGGCGGCCGCGGCGCAGGCCGTCAGCCGCAGGCGCAGCCGCTGACCGCGCCGTAGCGAACGGCCCTTCGCCCGCAGGACCGCCCTGGCCAGGAGACGCTCGCGGGAGCGACTGAGGCCCCCCTCACGGGCGAGCACCTCGCGGAGCAGGATCTCGGTGTGCAGTTCGGCCCGGACCTCCGACCCGGTCTCGGCGACATCCAGCGCCCGGACCAGCTCCGGAGCCCGGTCTCCCGTAAAGTCCTCGTCCTCCAGCAGATGGGCGAGCAGAGCCTCCGCCTTACGCTCCATGGCTGAACCCTCCACTGAGGGCCGCTTCCAGGCAACGTCGCAAGGCCTGGCGGATGCGATGGAGTCGCGTGCGGACCGTGACGGCGTTCAGCCTCAGGCTCTCGGCGATGCGGACCAGTCCCTCGTCCTCCTCATAGTGCTGTCGTACGAGGTAGCGCTCCTCCTCCGAGAGCCTGGCCAGGCACTGGTGGAGTGCAGCGCGGACCTCAGCCCGGTCGGCCCGGCTCAACGCATCCTCGTCCTCCCGCGCCACCAGGGCCTCGAGCCGCTGCGCCACCGTCTCGGGCATGCGGCGCTTCTCCCGCCACCATGCGAACACCAGGTGGCGGGCGGTACCCCCCAGCCATTTGCCGGGGTCTCCCGTGAACCCGCCGCCGTCCGCCAGGCGCTCGAAGGCCAGCAGAAAGGCCTGGTGTACGAGGTCCTCCGTGTCGGCCGACCTGGCTGTGAGCACGGACACGCAGGCCCAGACGCTACCGTAGTGCCGGTCCACCAGCTCCCTGAACCTCTGCTGCAGGTCCCGAATGGCCGGTCTCCTCTTCTGCCTGGGCGGGCGTCTACGGCTCGAGCGACACAGCTCAGCTCTGCTGTCCGCATGCCCGTCTCCTATACTACTGCATTTCGGGGACCAAGCGTTCCCGCAACCGTTCGCTGTCGGCCCGAGAGTGCTGCCCCGCTCCGTGGTCCTCCCCGTGCGCCGTGCGGGCCCCCAGCATGACCCGCCGGTACTGGGGAGAGGCAAGAGGCCCGCGATGCCGGCGCGACACGGCTGGTGTCAGCCCGGTCCATCCACGGCGTACTCAGCCCCCGTCGCGGCCGCCCTTGCGGTGGCATGGGCTGAGTTCGCGGGCTGGGATCGAGGGGCTTCCGAGGGTGAGGGACGGCGGCCTCACGCGTCCTCTGGGTAGCCCCGGTGCCAGTTCAGCTCGTCCAGTACGTGTCTGGCGGCGCCCACGACCGGTTGCACCCCGTGCTCCGAATACCCGCACACGCCGAAGGTAAGCTGCGCCCCAAGCATTGGCGCCACGTAGCGTTGCAGGCGGCCGTACTTGCCGCTGCACAGGTGTACGAAGGGCGCTTTGAGCTCCCTCTTCAGCAACACGGTCGTGCGGAACGCCTCGAGCAGCTCCTCCTCGTCGTCTGCCCGCACGACGATCTTGGCGATGTCCGCGCCACGGGACCTGAAGTCGAGCAGGTGCTCGAGCACGTCCTCGGCCGGGATGAACTCGTTCTGGGCGTGCGAGGACATGAGCACCTCGGCACCCTTCGCGTGCATGCGCTCGATCAGACGCTTCTGCTTCCCGATCGCGCGCTCATCCCGGGTGCGCTCACGGGGCGCGGGAGCGTACATATCGCCCATGATGTCGCAGGCGGCTGCGCCCGCGTCAATCGTCAGCAGCATCAGCTCCGCGCGCGCGCCGTCATCCATCTCCTCGGCGGAGAGGTGGCGCGAACGGTAGCACAGCGGCATCGTCGGGCGTCCCGTGCAGTGGAAGACGCGTGCGAGGACCTCGCGCGTGAGGGCCCCGCGTTCCCAGAGCGACAGATCCACCGCGAACGCTTCGGCGCCAGCGTGCTCGCCGTTCAGGATGCTGGCGATGGTCTGTTCGGGCGTCGCCTCCGCCACGATGGCCGCGAGGTAGGGCGCCTGAAGCCGCAGAAACGATGGTCGCATGCAACCGCCCTCCAGGTGACCGGGAAGTGCTTGACGATGGGAAGAAGATAGAGCGCAAGCGTTGCGGAGCCAAGGTGCCTGATGGGGCGCCTGTGAGGGCATGGGAGGGGCAGACGTGGGGCGTGGATCGCGTCGCGGACAGGCTATCCCTGAAGCTCTCCGCCCTGCACTTGCCCGCAGCCTGGGTCGGCGCTATGCTGCCGCGTTGCGAACCCAACCCCCCCGCTGCCTCTGGAGCCTGACGCATGGTAGACGGTCGGCACATCCTGGCGCCGGCAGCCTCTGCTTGCGGGGCGGTGCTCCAGGCCGCCGTGAGGTGTCGGGGGACCGGGTCAGGCTCCCTGCCGCGGACCATCCGGGGACGTATGCAGCGGGCTCGGCGGCGCTTGGGCGTGGGGGTAGGCCGGTGCCTGTGCTGGGTCCTTGCCCTGGCGCTGCCGCTGGGGGGCTCGTGCCAGCCGGCATCGAGGGCCCAGGGTAAGGAGAAGGTCCTCATCCTGCTGGGCGGTGGCGGCGTCAATCCGGCCCAGTTCACCGGGAATCCCTGGGGCGGCTCGGGGATCGGCAACATGTGGAACTGGTCCTGCGAGGGGCTGTTCCAGTTCTGCCGGATGACCGACACCATCTCCAACCGGCTGGCGCTGAGCATCCGGCACGATGGCAACCGTACCCTGGTCACGCTGCGGGAGGCAGTGTGGAGTGACGGGGTCCCGGTGACGGCCCGGGACGTGTGGGCCTTCTACCAACTGCACGATGCGGGGGTGCTCACGTACCTCACGGCCGTCAACGTGCTGGACGAGAAGACGGTGGAGTATGTCTGGCGGGAGCCTGCGCCCTACGAGGAGTTCCGGCTGTGCGTCATCGCGCCCGACAAGCAACTGACGCTGCCCTACCATATCTATGGGCCCTGGGTGGACCGGGCCGCCGAGATCCGGGCCACCGCGCCGCCGCTCACCCCGGAGGAGCTCGCCGCCGGCAAGAAGGGCCCCTTCAGCCGCAGTACTTCCTCGACCGAGTATCAGAAGCAATGGACCGACAACTGGCGGGACTTCAAGAAGGCCGAGCCCCCGAACCGGATGCCGGTGTTGACCGGGCCGTTTCTCTTCTACCGGCTGAACGAGAACCAGATGCTGCTGCGGAAGAACCCGCGCTACTGGGCCGCCGACCGGATCCGGTTCGACTACCTGAAGCTGATCGCCGCCACCCCCGAACAGAGCATCGCCCTGCTGAAGAACTCGGGGACCGCACAGGTGGACGGTTCGTTGCCCCTGGATATCGCCCAGGCCGTGATCCGGCGGAACCGTGATGCGGTGTTCTTCCCCATGACGGACCCCGCCTGTCACGGCTTCTACCTCAACCAGCAGTCGAAGAACGCGCCCCTTGGCCGGAAGGAGTTCCGCAAGGCCCTCAACGTCGTGCTTCGCAAGGCGCCGTTGCGGGAGGCGGGGAACTACTACGGGCAGGAGTTCGACTTCGCCACCACGGCGGTGGCGCCAGGGTATGTGGCGAAGTACGTCTCGCCGGAGGTGGTGGCGCGGATGGAGCGCTACCCCTACAACCCGGCCAGGGCCGAGGAACTCCTGACGAGCATCGGCTGCCGGAAGGTGGACGGCTGGTGGCTGGACGGTGCCGGCCTGCCGATCCGGCTATCGCTGGGGGTCAACGGCGGCTGGATCCCGGCGGGCGTCGTGGCCAACGTGGCGACGCTGGTGGCGGACCAGCTCAAGGCCTTCGGCCTGCAGGCCGACGTGAACGTGGTGGACGGGAGCGTCTTCTGGGACCGGGTCCGCGCCGGGCAGTTCGACCTGATCTTCGACTGGGTGGACGTCTCCTGGTCGTTCACCTACCCCTACTTCCCGCTGCGGGACTACTACACGGGCTCCGTCTGGCGTGATGCCATGAAGGTCCCGGAAGACCCGGAAACCGGCCACCCGGTGTGGGACGTCGAGGACTGGGACGGCAAGAAACTGGACCCCTATAAGCTCCTGCAGGAGATGCCCTACATGCAGGACGCGCGCGAGCGGCAATACTGGATCGACCGGCTGATCTGGATCGCCAACGAGAACGCCTTCGCCATCAACCTCTACCAGAACGTCACCGGCGAATGGTACAACCGCGGCATGGTGAAGAACCTGCCCCTGGAAGACCGCATCGACGAGTTCCACCAGATGATGCCGATCCCCGAGAGCGGCGAGGTGCTGCAGAAGACCGCCGAACTGAACATCGGCTTCGCGGGCGCGTCCGTGCTGTTCTGGCTCGAACCGAGGTGACCCCGTGAGCGCGCACTACATCCTCCGGCGCCTCGGCGTCGCGCTGCTGACCATCGCGGCGTCCTCGGTCCTGGCCTTCGTCCTGCTGCGGAACATGCCCGGTGACATCTTCCAGAACCAGGCCCGCGACCTGGCACGGGCCCAGAACATCCCCTTCGAAGAGGCCTTCCGGCAGATCGTCCTGCAGTACAACTACGACCCCACCGAACCCATGCTCAAGCAGGCCGCGCGGTACTATGGCGGGCTGTTGCACGGCAACCTTGGCGTCTCGATGTACAACGCCAACCGGACCGTGAATGACTACGTGGCCTATGCGCTGCCATGGACGCTGCTGATCGTCTGCACGGCCCTCACCCTGAGCTTCTTCCTCGGCATCGGGCTGGGGGGCTTCATGGCCTGGCGCCGGAGCGGCTGGGTGTCCGGGTCCCTGACCCTGTTCTGTACGGTCACGAGCTCGATCCCGGTGTTCGTGTTTGCCTTCCTGCTGATGGTGTTCTTCGTCTTCCAGCTCGGCTGGTTCCCGATGAGCGGCGCCTACGACATCATGGTGGACCCTGGCCTCAACCTGCCCTTTCTCCTGAGTGCCGGCTACCACGCCGTGCTGCCGATCTTCACCTTCGTGCTGGTCTCCATGGGCGCCTGGGCGCTCCAGATGAAGGCCTCGGGCATCGCCGTCATGGGCGAGGACTTCATCTTCGCGGCCCACGCCCGCGGCATACCGGAGGCGGTCATCCGGACCCGGTACGTGATGCGCAACGCGCTGCTGCCGATCGTGACCTCGGCCGCCATCGTCTTCTCCGGCATGATCGGCAATGGCGCCTTCGTCGAGAGCACCTACATCTACCCGGGCATGGGCAAGATCCTCGCCGAGGCCAGCGGCCGACGAGACTTCGCGGTCATGCAGGGGATCCTCCTGATCATCAGCGCCACGACCATCCTGGCGAACTTCGTCGTGGAGCTCTTCTACTCCAAACTCGATCCGCGCATCCGGAGCGGGGAGTGACCGTATGGGCGCCCTGAAGTCCTTCTTCCGCTCGATCTACCGGAACCGGCGTGCCTTCATCGGGTTCCTGATTCTAGCGGCCTTCGTGCTGGTGGCCGTCTTCGGTCCCCTGTGCTGCGAGCTCGATCTGAAGACCGATTTCGCCACGCGCTACCTGGCCCCGTCCTGGAGCCACCCGCTGGGCACCGACTACGTGGGCCGCGACATCCTGGTCCAACTCGTCTATGGGGCCCGCGATGTCCTGTCCATCGGTATCCTCGGGGCGCTGGCCACGGTCCTGGTGGGCTTCACCGTGGGTGCGGTGGCGGGCTATTCCGGCCGGCGCGTCGATGGGCTGATCACGTTTGTGACGAACCTCTTTCTGACCATTCCCCGCTTCCCGATCATGCTCATTCTATCGGCCTTCATCAAGCTGAGTCACCCGCTGATCCTGGTGGCCATCATTGCCCTGCTTTCCTGGGCCTCGCTGGCGCGCTCCGTCCGCTCGCAGATCCTGTCCCTCAAACAGCGCGAGTTCATCACCGTCTGTACCGTCATGGGCTACAACCGGTTCCAGATCATCTTCTCGGAACTGCTGCCCAACCTGGTGTCCTACCTGGCCATCTCGTTCGTCTATGCCATGCAGGGCGCCATCAACGACAGCTCCATCCTGATCATGATGGGCTTCGCGCCCTTCGCGCCGACCCACTGGGGCACCATCCAGAACATCGCCATCTCGCAGGCCGCCGGTGCCTTCGAGCCGCGGACCTTCATCTACCTGTTCTCCCCGATCGTCTGTTTCACCCTGCTGCAGACCGCCGGCGTGTTCTTTGCCGGTGGGCTGGATGAGGCGCTCAACCCCCGGCTGAGGTCCCATTGATGGCGAGCGGCGTGACCCCGACTGCGAGCAGCCTCGTCGAGATCCGGGGGCTGTGCGTTGACTTCCCGCTGAGCCTTGGCACGATCCGGGCCGTCAACGGCGTGGACCTGGCACTGCCCCGCGGTGCGGTCACCGCCCTGATCGGCGAGAGCGGCAGCGGCAAGACCACCGTGGCCCTTGCCATGCTCAACCTGGTGGCGAACCCGGGCGTCATCCGCAGTGGCTCGATCCGCTTCGAGGGGCGGGACGTCCTGGCGCTGAAGGGCGAGGCCCTGCGCCAGTTCCGCTGGCGGGAGGCGTCCCTCGTCTTCCAGGCGGCGCAGAACTGCCTCAACCCCATCATGGCCATCGGCGACCAGGTGGTCGAGACCTTCCGAGCGCACGGGGATGCCCGCTCAGACCGAGAACTCCTGCGCGAGGCCGCCGAGTACCTGACCTACGTCCGTCTGGAGCCAGACCGCGTCCTGCGCTGCTATCCCCACGAGCTGTCGGGTGGCATGAAGCAGCGCGTCATGATCGTCTTCGCCCTGCTGCTGAAGCCGAAACTCCTGATCCTCGACGAACCCACGACCGCACTCGACGTGATCACCCAGGACTACATCTTCGACATCCTGGTCAGGATCCACCGCGAGATGGGCCTGACCATGCTGCTGCTGACCCACGATATCGCCATCGTCTCCAAGGTGGCCGACGTCGTCGGGGTGATGTATGCCGGCAGCCTGGTGGAGGTGGCGGATGTGTTCACCCTCTTCCGGCACGCCGGGCACCCCTACACGCGACAGCTCCTGGCGGCGGCGCCGTCGCTGCTGGACGACCCTGAGGACCGCCATCCCATCGTCGGTTCGCCGCCCGACCTGCTGGACCTGCCTCGGGGCTGTGCCTTCGCCCCGCGCTGCCAGCACCGCGAGGCGTGCTGCGCGGCGTCGCCGCCGCCCATGGTCGAGGTGGGCCAAGGTCACCAGGCACGCTGTTTCCAGGCCAACCCTGGCGCGAGGGCAGGCTGATGGCAGACCGTCCCACACCGGTCCTGGAGCTCCGCGACGTCGACGTCACCTTCGTCAAGCCGTTGGGCTTCCTCAAGCCGCCGCTCCAGATCCGGGCCCTCCAGGGCATCGCCCTGCAGGTCCATCCGGGCGAGGTCCTGGCCGTGGTCGGCGAAAGCGGCGGCGGCAAGACGACCCTCGGCAACGTGGTCACCGGCATCCTGAAGCCGACGGCCGGCCAAGTGCTCTTCGAAGGGCGGGACATCGCCAGCCTCGACCGCAAGGAGCAGCGCGCCTTCCGGCGCCAGGTGCAGATCGTCCAGCAGGATGCCTACGCCGCCCTGAACCCGATGCACACCGTAGCCTACTCGCTCGCCACGCCCATGCTGCGGCTGGGGCTCGTCTCGAGCAAGGCCGAAGCCAGGCAGCGCGTCATCCAGACCCTCGAGCTGGTGGAGCTGCGGCCCGCCGGCCAGTACCTCGACAAGTACCCGCATCAGCTCTCCGGCGGCCAGCGCCAGCGCATCCTCCTGGGACGGGCGGTCTCCCTCGCCCCCAAGCTCATCGTCGCCGACGAGCCGGTGTCGATGATCGATGTCTCCCTGCGCGTCTCGGCCCTGAACCTGATGCGCAGGCTCAACCGCGAGCTCAACCTCTCCTTCGTCTACGTCACGCACGACCTGAGCACGGCGCGCTACATCGGGCGCGATGGCCGGATCCTGGTGCTGTACCTGGGCAAGGTCGTCGAGACGGGTGACCTCCCGGCGGTCATCGGCCATCCCCGCCATCCGTATCTCCAGGCGCTGCTCTCCTCGGTGCCGCTCCCGGACCCGGACCTCTCGCGACACCGCCGGAAGCTGAACCTGAAGGACGTCGATATGCCGAGCCTCGTCGACCCGCCCCCGGGCTGCCGCTTCCATACCCGTTGCCCCTTCGCGGCCCCCCTGTGCCGGGAGTCCGAGCCAGCCCTGCGGCAGGTCGGGACCAGCGAGGTGGCCTGTCACCTCGCCGAGCAGATCCCCGCGTGGAGCCTCGCCTGAACAACACTGCCCATGGGGCCCCGCGCCCCAGCCCGGCTGAGGTCGCCGATGCCCTGGACCGCGAACGGCGCCTCGACCGGCTCGGGGCGGCCTTCACGACCGTTCGCGTCTTCCTCGTGCTCGTCGTCCAGGCCTACCTCCTGCTCGCTTTCGCGCTGCTCTCTGTCCGGCCGCCGGCCGGTGCGTTCTATGCGGCGCTCCTGGCCCTCGGGATGAACACCCTGCTCGCTGCCGGCTGCCTCGCCTGGGCTCTCCGCCTCCGTCGGCACATGCGACAACTCATCGCCGCACCCCAACAGCAGTCCCCTGCCGAACGTCCCTGTCAGTGACGGTATCCCCCTCCTGTGCGGGCCCGGCACACCACCCATCCCCCTACCGGCAAAGAACGCTCTTTTTGTCAGCAGATGCCAATACTTGTCTTTCGGGCGACGTCATAGAATGTAGATATTGGCGGTTTCGGTCGCCATCGGCCGAGCTGCGGCGGTCAGCGGATGCCCACCTGGGGTGTCCGGGGGCTGCCAGGATTGGAGGGCATACCGATGAACGCGAAGGCAAGGAACACCAGCGAGTACCCCCAGACCGTGGTCACGGCCGTGGACTGGCTGGCGTCCACGCTTCCTGCCTGCGTGCTGGACCTGATTGCAGCCGTGGACGAGGATGAGGTTGTCGACCTGCACTTCGAGCTCGGGGCGTACATCCGCTCCGGCCTCGGTCTGTGGGGTGGCAACCGCGCCCTGGAAGCGGACGCGGACGCCTGGAGTCCGGTGGCCGTCTCAAGGGCTGTGACCAAGGCGCTCTGGCAGCGGCTCCACAGCGCGGCAGCGGGAGACCGCGTCCCGGAGTGGCCGATGGCGCTGACGCTGCTGCCCGAGGGTTCTCGCGCGCTCGCGTAGGACCACAGAGGCTCATACCCCTTGGACGTCAGCCGTAGAGCATTGCTGGACCGGCCGCGGCCACAGGGGCGAACGCCCCCGCGGCCATGCCCACGAGGCCGTGGGCGCTCCAGCCGGATGACCGGGGACTGCGCGACCGCAGGGCGCGGTACCGACCAATGCTCTATGACGGACGTGGAATCGGTATCAGACGTCCTTCATCCGCCCGCTCAGAACACCCGTCGGGCCGGAGAGAGCCGGCGGCCTGTGCTCGGGGTCAGCCGGCCGCTTCCGCTCTGGCGATCTGCTCGTTGAAGAAGGGCAGGGCCTGTTCGTAGAGCTCGACGTGTTCCTGCTCGGTCTCGTCCGGGTCCACGAACTTGAGCCAGAGGGCGCTGTCGGGGCGGGAGCCGCTGAGGGCCCGACGGCTGCCGAGGCCGTGGGGGTTATCGCCGTACCAGACGACCTCCCGGTCCTGCATGTAGATGTAGCGGTTGGCGTAGCGGCCCACCAGTTCCCGGCGGTGGTCGCGGTAGTAGAGGGCCTGCTCGCAGGTGGAGCGCAGCCAGTTGCCGACGCGAGGCGCGGGGTCGGTCTGGTCCGAGTCGAACTCCGCCAGGGGGGGCGTCAGGTCTGTCTCCAGGTCGATCTGGCTCAGGTCCACGGTGCCGAAGCCGTGGCGGGCGGCCATGAGGAGCGTGTTGCGGTCCCGGCGGAACGGGGGCGTCGGCCAGTCGGCGGCCGGGTCGTGCCCCATGAGCCAGGCGCCGCAGGCGTCGGTGGCCACGCAGTGGTCCCCGGCCAGGAGGGCGTCGCACACCCGCGCTTCCCCGCCCCATTCGCGGCGAGCCTGGCCGGTGAGGGCATCGACCACGTTCAGACAGGGATTCACCAGTTGGGCGGTGTCCGCCATGAAGCACGGCAGGCGCACCAGGTGGTGGAAGTAGGAGCGCGGCCGGCCTAGCGGCGGCAGCGGGAAAAGGCCGAAGAGGTTCTTCACCGTCAGGGTGATCCCGGCGAAGCCGTGGTTCTTCATCTTGGCGATGGACACCGACGCGTCCGCCTCCGCCAGGCAGCCGTTCATCAGGTAACGGCCGAAAACGATGCCGCCGCCGGGCACGTCGAACCACCTCACCGGCATCTCGCTACACTCGACGAACTCCGCCCCGAACTCGGCTAGGGTCGGCAGAAACAGGATGTCCCGGCCGGGCCGGCCACCCCCCGTCAGGGTCGTGTCCGCCACCACAAGCCGCGCCCGGGTGCGCTCGCGCAGGAGGCGCAGGACACCCCGGAAGACGGCGTCGTCGACATGCTCCTGGCGGCGGCCCGCGAAGCGCCGCACCTGGTCGGGGGGCCAGACCATATTGGCCTTGATCAGGATGGTCCTGGCGGCCTCCAGCCGCGCCCAGGATCGCTGCAGGGGAGCAGTGATGTCGACCAGGGTCTGGTAGACGGTCTGGTCGGACGCACGGTGATCACAGCGCCGCGCACGTACGGAAAAGGGCTTCATCGAGTGGCTATCCGTAAGGGGTCCAGGCCATGCGAACCGGCGCCCGGGCCCAGGGGTGGCCCTACCTTGCCGGACCGCAGCCCGCTGGGACTCCAGGGCGGGGCCCTGGTCCGGTCAGGCCCATACTATACCAGGCCTGGGGCGGAAAGGTAGCGCGGGGCGCGGGAGCGACTCGGCCGTCCGGCTAACGAAGCCTCGCCCCAAACCGCCAAGGGCTCCCAGCGGTCTGGAGGCCGGGATCTCATCCCGGCGGTGGGTTACGGAGAACCCGCCCTCCAGGTGTTCCCGGCCTGGTTGGGACTTGCCTCAACGGTGCAGGTGTTGCATCATCAAGCGCAGCCAGGGGCCCTCTGACCACTCTCACGCCTGCCGCGGCCGCGGAAGCATCGGGCTCCGCACCTGCGCGGCCGCGCCAGCAGGGCTCTACGGCTGCCGAACGCGTGGTATCAGGCCTCGGCCCAGCGCGTCTGCCGCAGCGCCTCGTAGAGCACGATCGACACAGCATTGGCCAGGTTGTGGCTGCGGGCATGGGCCCCGGGCATGGGAATCGTGAAGAGGTCGTCCCGGTAGCGCTCGTAGAAGGCCGGAGGCAGGCCACGGCTCTCGTTGCCGAACACCAGCGCATCACCGTCACCGAACCGCGCCGAGTAGATGCTGCGCTGGCTCCGGGTGGAGCAGAAGAGCAGCCGTCGCGGCGTGGCGCCTGCCAGGAAGGCCTCCCAGGTGTCGTGGACGTGCAGATCCAGGTACGGCCAGTAGTCCAGGCCGGCGCGGCGGATACGGGCCTCGTCCAGTGAGAAGGCCAGCGGCCGGACCAGGTGCAGGCGCGTGTCCGTGCAGACACACAACCGGCCGATGGTGCCCGTATTCTGCGGGATCTCCGGAGCCACTAGAACCACGTGCAACATGGCGCGATACCTGGCTGGTTCGAGTCGGTCGGGGCCGCCCGTTCGGCGCGGTCCTCCGGCTCGGGGCCCTGAGCTGGCCAGGAGGCCCGTCCTCGGCCCCCGGTCGGGCCGGTCCGTCGCGACCGCTCGGCGCGTAGCCGCCGGGGCCAGGCCGCGGCTCAGGACAGCGTCACATCGATCGCGACCCCATACTCAGGGATCATGGCCGGCAACCCAGGGTACTTGGCCCGCATGTAGTCCGCGAACTTGCGGGGGTCTTCCATATTGCCCAGGAACATATCGAAATGGGTGCAGACCGTCAGCCCGGGCCGGACCGCCCCTGCCAGGTCCACCGCCTCCTGGAAGGTCATATTGCCGATGCAGTGGCGCGACAGACGCTCCGCGTCGCGGCCGTTGATAGGCAGGAGGGCTGCGGCGAGGGGGAAGCGCCGCAGGCGGTCGTGCAGGCCTTCGTAGAGGCAGCTATCTCCCGAGTGGTAGATCCCCTTGCCGCCGGCCTCCAGCACCACGCCCAGGTACCGGTGCTGGCCCGTGACCGGGTCCCGCTCCAGGAGTTCATGCGCTGCCGGCAGAGCGTGCAGCCGAACCCCACCGCGCTCGAGCACCATGCCGTCGTCCAGGCCGACGACACGTGCCGGCGGCAGGCCCAGATCCGCCACCAGGCCGTCCCGCACCGGCGCGGGCACCACGAACGTCGCCTGCGGCGAGGCCTGCGCCAGCGTCGGCCATACGGGCCGATCGATGTGGTCGCTGTGGTCGTGCGTACCGATGATCAGGTCGGCGTCGGTCACCTGCGCTGGCTTCAGCAACGGCGGCACCCGGCGCCGGGGGTGGTCTGTCAGGTAGGCGTCGATGTAGACCGTGGCCGCCGCCATCCGCACGACGAAACCGTGCTGGCCAAGCCACCACAGCCGTGCCTGACCGGGCTGCAGCCGGGTCGAACGAATGCGTTCCGCCAGGACCTCCGGGGTAGGGCAATCCATCGCGACCTCCAGCGTGGACCGGCCGGGGTGGAACGGCCAGGCTCCGCGGCCCGCCCGCAACCGACCGGGACCCCGTACCATAGCCCCGACGCGAAGACGCCCCAACTGGGGAACCGTGCACCGGAGCGCTGTGGTGTGGGGTCCAGTAGCCGGAGGTTCACGGTTTTTTCGCAGTTCCCGGGAACTTGCGGACGACCGCTGCATCCAATCGGACACGCAATCGGGTTCCTCGCGCAGAACACGGGCGATGAGGATAGGTTCAGGGCAAACTCAAACAGGAGACCGAGCGATGAAGACACTGTGCACGATGCTGATGGCGGTTGCGGTGGTGCTGGTGTGGTCGGCGAGCCAGGTGAGCGCCTGCGAAGGGTGCGGCTGCAAGGACAAGGCCAAGGTCGAGGCTGCCAAGGCAGCAGCACCGGCCGCGGCTGAGACGGCGCCCAAGTGCGTGGCCTGTCCCAAGGCCCAGGCCGGTACGGACGGCAAGGCGGCCGTGAAGTGTCCCGGCAACTGCAAGGAAGGCTGCTGCAAGGGCGACCCGGCAAAGTGCGCGGCCTGCCCCGCGGCTAAGACCTGCAAGGCGGCCCAGGCGGACGGCACGGCTGCAAAGGCCTGCCCTGCCGCCGCCGGTGAGACCAAGGCCTGCGGCGCTGCCGCTGGCGAGACCAAGGCCTGCGGCGCTGCCAAGGCCCAGTGAGGTCCATCGGGCCTCCCGCGTGCTGGCGGGTAGGCCGTAGCGCGCAGCGCCCTGGCGAGCGGAATGTCGCCGGGGCGCTGTGTTTTTTTGGCGGGAGGTCGCCGGCGCGCCAGGCCCAGTTCAGCCCGCGCCTCTCCTGCAGAGCGAATGATGCTGTGCAACGCCGCCAGCCTCCGCCGCGTGCGGCGCTCCCGCCCCGCTCCGGCACAGCGCCTCGAAGCGGGCCCCCCCCCACCGGCGCCGCCCGGCCAATCCGTTCCACCCGCAACCCCGCCCCTACACACGGCACCAGCCACCGCCGCTCCCGCCCAGCCAGCCAGCGCCCAGCCCCCGCCGGAACGTCGCGAAACCAGGGATGGAACCGGAGCCCCGGCGCACTCCGGGAGGGCGCCTTCCGCCACCGGTTTTCGCGACGCGCAGGGCGCGCCGGCGGGGCATGTCTGCGTCGTGAAAACCTGACCGTGCGGCCAGGGCCCCCGGGCGCCGTCTGAGGGCGGCCCATGGCCGTCGTTTTCGCGACATGCGGGTTGCCGCGGGGGAATGGCTGGCGTCGCGAAGACCGGCAGTGGTACCGGGCCGCGCGGTGCCGTCCTGGGGGTTGGTCGCGGTACCCGGCCTTCGGCGAGGCTGGGCGAGCACGTTTTCGCGACCTGTGGGCCAGAACTCGGCGAATCGCGCAAGATGAACGCCGGTCACTTTGGCCCCCGGACCGGCGACCGCTTGCGCCTTCTGAGCCTGGATCCCGTCGCGACACGCAAGCCATCGCCGATTTCGACCGGC
>Ga0172371_10007498_pt1 | contig 15515 bp, 13 predicted proteins | sample Lak12m_FD_114543 | JGI IMG/M metagenome (GOLD analysis project Ga0172371, IMG submission 114543) | Freshwater microbial communities from Kabuno Bay, South-Kivu, Congo - kab_022012_12m | ecosystem: Environmental > Aquatic > Freshwater > Lake | place: Democratic Republic of the Congo: South-Kivu... | reverse complement strand
TGACGAGGGAAGAACTACCAAATCATGAACAGTTCCCGGGTTTGGTTTTCACCGATTGCGATTAGGCCCCTTTGAGGGGCCAGCAATCGTAAAGCCCCCGGCTTTGCCGGGGGATAATTACTCAAATTGATTCGGTGAATATCTACCACACGAACTTTTTAGACGCAATCAAAATAGACGATATTTTCTAAAGAAAATCACTATTGGAAGGGAGATTTATCGATTGAGCAAGATTGATCATATTTTCTTAAGTTGTTTTAGCGTCCTGAAGAAGTATGATATGGGAGTTGCAGTTAGGGCATAGCAAGGCTTACCGTCTGGATATGTCACGATTTCAGAACCACCCGGATTCACGGATATCTGCCATTTATTTGCTAAAATATCAGAAATATCGATAAGATATGTAGTATACTGAAAACATCAATCTTGATTCGACCACCAGCATTCCAATGGAATAAGACAGCAGGCAATGGCCAACCTAAGAAAAAATTCTTTACCGCGATTATCGTATTTGGACTCAGGTTCCGCAATGTGATATGATAGAAGTATGAAACCAAAACCCGCCAGAGACGGAACGAGAAGATTCAAGGATGTGCCATTTTCTGTTCTCGTAAGAGATGACAGGGAACTTTCTGGTCTTCGCGCTGAATACGCTTCAGTTAGCCCGAGTGAGCGGCGAAAGGCAGCTGAGTGGGAATACCATTCTCAGATTTCGGTTGATATCGTGAACAATGCATTAGCGCAGAGTGCTCAATCAGGCCTTGAAACTTCATTTTGGCCACCCGGAATTATCCCCCTTGCCATAGATCCATTCTATGCCCCTGCCATCCTGACAGTCGGTTCCATCGAATATCAGATCGGGCGTGTTGACGAAGCGATGCAGCTCTTTCTATCACTTACGGCGTTGCCAAAGGATGAGGAAGACCTGGCGACTATCATAGACAAGGCCGGTGATTTTCTGATTGATCAAGATGATTACGAGAATGCTCTCGCCCTCTATTCTGCCGCTGAAAAAGCCTTTACGGATGAAGTGGTATATATCCTTGGATCAGGATATTGCCTCGGAAAGCTTGGGCGCTACGAGGACTCTGTGAAAAAACACAGGCACGCAGATGCCTTGGAACCGGACAACTACAAGCACCTAAATGATCTGGGGTACTCATTGTTTGAGGCAGGAAGGTTCGACGAAGCCAAAGAAATTCTGGAAAAGTCAATTTCCCTTGCTCCCCCGGATTATGAATTTCCACGTAACAATTTAGCCGAATTGCAGAAACGAAGAGCGGAGGAAAAAATCACCGACTGATGGCGGACCAGCAATGACCAAAGTGAGTTAAGATTATCTTTCTGATTCTTACGGCCTTTTTCGTCTTAGCCTATGTCTTTCGTCAGCTTTCCTGGAATTAGGCGGATTTTCCCTTTCCAGGAGAGTGCCTGATCAGGCTGAAGCTGCTTTGATTGGAACGAAACACACCGGGACTACCATTTGCATATTCCTTCTGGATATCTCACAAATCCAGCACCAGCTTTTTTGACATATATCTGCCATGAGGGTGGCCAGGTATATTCAGCTTTTTCAAGGCCACAAGTTCCATTTCTGCTTTTCCAGCCAGGAAATAGAAGAGCCGGTGGTACCATTCGGATTGGAGCTCTAAATTGTCAATTTGGGTCGATGCGGGTTAGGTGGTCCCTTCATATTCCGGGTACAGTTTCTTAAAACATTTTGTGCAAACTCCGCCACCCAAATCCCCAAATGGAAAAATACCCGCCAAGCGACTTTCTGCGTTACCACCTCCGATAACCCCAAGTCTAATCTTTAGCAGATTATGCTCCAACGCCCCATACGTGGATCGCTGTTGGCGATTAATTACTTTCATATCAAATAGTTACGCCATCATTGAAACATAATAGGCCCACAAATTCCTATGAGAGTTAAAAAGTTCTTGACATTATCTAACTGGCCGGTTAATTCTACTAATCAGTTAGTTACTTTTGATAAGATATTTTTGACTTAATAAGGCTTCAGAAAGGCACAAAAATGGCAACATTATTTGATGAAAATGCGATTACAGAGATAAACCGGCAAAAGAACCAATGGGGAGAACAGGCTTACAAAGGTACAGAAAGCGCCGCAAGGCTTTTTGAGACCCTTTCAGGCATTCCTGTTGAGCCTATATACACCCCCGCAGACACAGCCCGTATGGACTATCTCAATGATTTAGGATTTCCGGGACAAGAGCCTTATGTTCGGGGTGTTCATCCGACAATGTACCGAGGACGGGCCTGGACCTTGAGACAATTGGCAGGATTTGGTCCTCCTGAGGAAACAAATAAGAGGTATAAATTTCTTCTCAAGGAAGGGGCGACTGGCATAAACGGTGTTTTTGATTACCCTACCCTTCGAGGATTTGATTCAACAGATCCTTTTGCCCGGGCCGATGTGGGACGGGGTGGGGTAGCCATCGACACAATTGAAGATATGCGTATCCTTTTCGATGGCATATCCATAGATAAAATCAGCAGTTCCTTGGTTACCTGCCAACCTATCTGCAATATAACTGTTCAGTCAATGTATTTCGCAAACGCCCAGATGCGGAATATCCCACTTGACAAACTGACGGGCACTAGCCAAAACGACTTTCTGATGGAGACAGCCATTACCATCTCACCTGAACTCTTGCCTCCTAAGGCTTCCTTCAAATTGAGCTGCGACGCTATTGAGTATTGTACAAAGCACGTTCCTCGCTGGAATCCCATAAGCTTTGCTGGCTATAACTATCGAGAGGCCGGATGCTCAGCACCTCAGGAGCTTGCCTTTGTCATTGCTAATGCAATCGCCTGCTCCGAGGAATTGATTCGAAGAGGGCTCTCAATAGACAGTTTTGCCCCTCGCTTAAGCTTTTTCCTCTCAGCACATAGTGACTTTTTTGAGGAGGTCGCCAAGTATCGTGCCGCCAGGAGAATTTATTTTCGCATAATGAAGGAACGTTTCGGGGCAAAAAATCCTCGATCCTTGACATTGCGGTTTCACGTCCAGACTGCAGGAGTCGCCTTAACTGCACAACAACCTCTGAATAATATAGCGAGGGCCGCCTACCATGCCTTGTCGGCGGTATTAGGCGGAGCTCAGTCTATTCATATTGATGGATATGATGAAGCCTTATGCACACCGACTGAACTTTCTTCCCTAACAGCCCTGAGAACGAACCAAATCCTGCAACTGGAAACAAGAGTTACGAACACAATCGATCCATTAGGCGGCTCATACTTTGTGGAGGCTTTAACCAACAATGTGGAGGAGAAGACACTCAGTCTTCTAAGAAAAATAGCTGAAATGGGCGGAATAGTTAAGGCAACTGAGACTGGCTGGATACATCAAGAAATTTCAAATTCAGCATATAAATACCAACTGGCAATTGAGTCAGGCGACATGAAAATTGTCGGCATCAATTGCTACTGCATGGAAGATGAGAGCCTTCCCGTAGAGCTTTTTGAAAGTCCGGAAACGCTTAACATCCAGGAACAAAAGCTTGCCAAAATAAAAACTGAACGAGACAAGATAGGTGTGACAGAAGCCCTTGATGCTGTAACACGCTGCTGTGAGGAAGACGGAAATCTCATGGAGGTCATTGTAAATTCAGTAAAAGCAAAGGTTACACAGGGTGAAATTTCAAATACCCTAAAAAAATTTTACGGAACCTGGAATTGTCCCATTTTTTAAACCCATTTTCAATTAAGGAGAGCACATTTTATGAAACCAACCCTCAGGGTAGTCATCGCACGCCTTGGAATGGATGCGCACTGGAGAGGAAGTATTGTTGTGGCGCGTGCCCTTCGCGATGCGGGTATGGAGGTTATTTACCTGGGTAATCAGTTACCTGAGACAATAGTTCAAGCCGCCATGCAGGAAGCCGCTGATATTATAGGATTAAGCACCCTTTCCGGAAATCATATGGTATTGGCGCCAGAGGTGATTCGCCTTCTCAGAGAAAAGGGCATGTCTGGCACTCCGGTAATTATTGGGGGCACCATACCTCCAGATCACATCACAAAGCTTAAAGAGGCTGGTATTGCCGAGGTATTCGGCCCTGGCACTCCGCTTAAAAAGATAGTGGACTTTGCATTTAGTTGTAATTGAGTCAAGGTTGATAAGAGAAATTGACCTCAAGGCGCCAAAATCGGTGAAGCCCCAATAAAGGCAATATGAAAACGAATCAAAACTTGCCCCCATTGAGGATCAACAAATTTCAAAAGTTACTTTTAGCCGCTGGTATAGATGCTGCTTTTCTTACCTATTCAAGATCCACCCTCTACTATGCAGGCACAACACAACCGTCAGTTCTTATCATCCTGCCTGATAATTATCTTCTGCTTGTATTCCGAGGGCTTGACATTGTTTTGGAAGAGACATGGCTTGATATAGACAAAGTCCACTCAAGTAGCGGCTACGAAGATGCTAAGGAAATTCTGAGCACCTACTCAATCCTGAAGGGCTCTTTGGGTATGGAGCTGGATATACTTCCTTCACTGCAATATTTTAAGTTAAAAAAGACATTCCAAGACTTCGACATTCTTGACATATCTCATCTGATCTTGAAACAACGACAAATCAAAGACGCCAACGAGATCGAATCCATTAAGAATGCCTGTCGAATTCTCGATCATGGTCATTTGAGACTCATTGAGGTACTAAAAGAAGGGATGACTGAACTCGAATTGTCTGCAGAAATTGAAGATGCTCAGAGAAAGGCGGGGCACGAAGGCTTGTATTTCATGAGGCCGGTCGATTTTTTTATGGGCCGCGGGCCTCTCGCGTCTGGTGACAATCTGTCAAAAATCGCCGGCAAGGTTCAATCAATCACCGGTGTGGGATTGAGCTCATCCATTCCCATGGGAGCCTCAAGAAAGGTCATTAAAAGGGGTGAAATGATCGTGGTCGACATTCCCACGCACCATCGCGGCTATCATGCTGATCAAAGTCGAACATATGTTTTGGGGCCACCCCCTCAGATTTGCAAAACCATGTATACAAAAATGAAGGCAATCGCAGATCGACTTTTTCAGGCACTAAAACCTGGAATTGGATGTGACGCCCTATATAAGATGGCCCTCTCAATTGCACAAGAGCTTGGGATGGGTGAATGTTTCATGAGCCTAGGAAATGATTCAAAAAAAATTCCCTTTATCGGGCACGGGATAGGCCTTGAACTGAACGAACCCCCTTTGATTGGTAACAATAATCAGGAAAGCCTTGAAGAGGGGATGGTTATAGCCCTTGAACTTGAAATGAGTGCATCTATTGGGGAGGTAGTTAAGCTGGAGGATACTATTTTGATTACCTCGTATGGCCCGGAAGTTTTGACTATGTCCCCAAGACATCTTCACCAGCTATGACAGAAGCCGCAATTAAGCAAAGAGCCATATACTTTCAAAACGGGTGATCAAATCATATGTCTGCGATATTGAGTGTGAACAATATAGAGGTTATCTATAAAGACGTAATCCTTGTCCTAAAAGGCATGTCATTAGCAGTAAATGAAGGGAACATTGTGACTATACTTGGCAATAATGGGGCCGGGAAGACAACTACGCTAAAAGCGATCTCAGGCATCCTGAAAACTGAGAATGGAGAGGTGACTGATGGAACAATCGAATTCTATGGCGAACGAATAGATACAAAGCCTGCGGAATCAATCGTTCGTATGGGTATATTCCAGGTAATGGAAGGGAGACGGGTCGTAGAAGACATGACTGTTGAAGAGAACCTTTTTGCCGGAGCTCATACTCAGAAAAATAGAGCAAATAGAAAAATGGACATACAGATGGTTTATGAATACTTTCCTGCCCTGGTGCCCCGGAAAAAAATATTGGCTGGTTATATCAGTGGAGGAGAACAACAAATGCTTGTCGTTGGCAGGGCAATGATGTCTCGCCCAAAGCTGCTGTTACTCGATGAGCCGTCAATGGGGCTAAGTCCACTTCTTGTATCGGAGATTTTTAAAATTATTAAGAAAATCAATGAGGAACAACAAACTTCAATTCTCTTGGTCGAGCAAAATGCCAGATTGGCATTGTCCATTGCTTCTCATGGGTATGTTATGGAAAATGGCCGGGTAGTCCTGGACGATACGGTAGAAAAGCTATTAGAGAATGAAGATGTAAAGGAATTCTACCTAGGCTTCAGTGAGGTTGGTGTCAAAAAGAGCTATCGAGACGTAAAGCACTACAAAAGAAGGAAACGATGGCTAACTTGAAAGCCAACTCTTGCAGAGGGGTATAACATGTCTGAAGATATAACTTTTCTTTCACAGTTGATTGTAACTGGCTTAGTGCTGGGAAGCTTTTATTCATTAGTGGCCTTAGGATTTGTTCTTATCTATAAATCTACCAGTGTGCTAAATTTTGCTCAGGGCGAACTCTTGATGTTTGGGGCCTACACATGTCTGGCCCTAACAGTACAATTCCATATCCCATTTATCTGGTCCTTCCTGCTGACTCTGGCTTTTTCATTCACCTTAGGTCTTTTAATGGAAAGGGCTTTGCTCCGCCCGATGCTCGGTGAATCCATTATCTCGATCATAATGATCACTATTGCCCTATCGACGTTGATGAGAAGCTTGATTCAAATCGTCTGGGGTACACAAACTAAAGTCTTCCCACCAATATTTTCAGATAAACCCATATATATTTTTGGACTGTTCATCGCAGAGGTACATCTTTACAGTCTTGCTTTCGCAATGATCTGCGTAGCGATGTTTGGACTGTTTTTCAAATTCAGTTCTGCGGGTTTAGCAATGCGTGTCACAGCTTTCAACCAGCAGGTAGCGCAGACTATGGGGATAAACATCAAGAGGATTTTTGCGTTAGCCTGGGCAATCTCTGCCGTTGTTTCTTCAATCGGTGGCATTATTCTTGGCAATATTAACGGCATCAACAATGCTTTGGCCGTAATGGGTCTTAAGGTTTTTCCCTGTGTAATCCTGGGAGGTCTAGATAGCATTTTTGGCGCGATTGTTGGCAGTTTCATAATGGGCATACTCGAAAATATTGCTGGGGGCTACCTCGATCCCATATTCGGCGGAGGTGTAAAGGAGGTGGCGCCTTTTGTATTTCTGGTCATCATTTTGATGATCAGGCCTTATGGCCTATTCGGAAAAAAGCTTGTTGAAAGGCTTTAGATGCCCATAGACCTATCCATCTCCAACTAATGTAATTACAAAGGACATTGAGATTATGCCTTGTGGATTGTTTCATACCCGATATAGAACAGATGAACGTATTTTTAAAACCATCTGGGTAAGATCCTGGGTCGCAGCCCTAACCTTGTCCATCCTATTTCTTCCTCTTTTTGTGACAAGTTACATCCTTTATGTATGCAACACGATATTTATCTTCATTGTTGGGGCTATCGGCCTCAACATCCTGACGGGGTTTACTGGCCAGATTTCTATAGGTCACGGCGCATTTGTTGCTATAGGGGCCTATAGCTCAGCGATCATTGCAACCAAGCTTAATTTGCCCTTTTTGATCGCCCTGCCAGTAGGTGGATTAACTGCCGTCTTGATTGGCATCCTTTTTGGTCTACCATCTTTAAGAGTCAAAGGGCTCTACCTGGCCATCGCTACCTTGGCCGCACAGTTTATTACAGACTATACATTAGTCCACTGGGAAAGCATGACCAACGGTATCACAGGCATGTACGTGCCGAGCCCTCATCTATTTGGAGTCACCTTTGACAATGATGTCAAGTTTTTTTATCTTCTTTTGGCCTTTGCCGTTGCCGCTGTTATGACTGGAAGAAACCTTTTCAGGACCAGGATCGGTAGGGCACTGATTGCGGTGAGGGACAGAGATATCGCAGCCAATCTCATAGGGATAAGTCTATTGAGGTATAAACTATTGGCTTTCTCTTTGAGTTCATTTTATGCGGGCATTGCAGGTAGTTTGTGGGGATATTATACAAATATCATCACGCCCGAGCACTTCACTATCGTATTATCGATCGATTATCTGGCAATGATCATCATCGGCGGCCTGGGAAGTATTTTGGGGACAGTTTTTGGAGTTATTTTTATGACCCTACTTCCTGAATTATTAACCTCCGCAAGTATTTTACTTAAGGATACATTTGGCCAAGTAACAACGTTGCTCTCTGCTATGAAGGGCTTGCTTTTCGCACTTGCCATTATCCTCTTTTTGCTTTTTGAGCCTGATGGCCTTGCGGAAATATGGAGGAGGGTTAAGGTCTACTGGAAATTGTGGCCCTTTTCCTACTAGTTTCATTACTCAATAATCGGAGATTCAACTCGGCGAAAGGGGGTGATAATAATTTAGGATGGGTCGATTCGCCACTGGGCTTTCATAGGATGTTATGCAGGGCTCGACAAGGAGGGGAAAATGGGAAAGATCAGATTTTTGTCAGTTATGTTCGTTACAGTCGTAATAGGCCTGACTGTAACCGTATTTACACCAACCGGTTCACTCGCAGATGAGAAAATCAAGATTGGAGGCATTGTAGACCTGACTGGACCAACAAATGACATAGGTGTGCCTTATGCAGAGGGCGTTTCGGATTATTTTGACAAAGTCAATAAAGAAGGTGGAATAAACGGAAGGATGATCGATTATTATGCAATTGACTTCCAATATAAGCTTCCCCAAGCCATGGCAGCTTATAAGAGGTTAGTTACCCAGGAGGGAGTTATTGCCGTTGTCGGATGGGGGACAGGAGATTGCAAGGCCCGAATTCCGCTGGTAAATAGAGATAAAGTCGTCCAGGTCACCACATTTTCGCTGGATCAGACCGAGCCGCATACTGATTATAACTTCTGCCATTTGATAAGCTACGAGCACCAAGTCATTGGCATGATCCATTACGCCAAAGACCACCCGAAGGAAAAAGGGCGAAATGTTCGGATAGCCCTTGTGTACTCGGACGCTGAGTATGGCAGAGCCCCAGTAAGGAACATGGAACAACGGGGAATTGCAGAAAAGCTCGGAGTTGAAATTGTCGACAAGGAAATCATTAGTCAAACAGCAACAGAGGCTGTCTCTCAATGTTTGAAGCTGCAACAGGCTAAGCCTGATTATACGATTGTAATTTTAACACCGAAGCCTGCTGCTGTTTTTTTGAAAGATGCAAAAAAAGCCGGCTTAGATACTACATTTATGGGATTTTCTTTCTTGGGTGACTACAGTCTGCTAAAATTACTTGGTGACGCCGGAGAAGGTCTAATCGTCGCAGCCCCCTCTTCCTACGGGCACGAGAAGGACATCCCGGGGATCCAGAAGATATGGGAATATAATAAGAAGTATCATCCTGACAGAAAGGTTATTGAATTGCAGTACGTTTACGGATGGCTTTATGGCATGCTGCTCGAAGAGGCTCTAAAAAGGGCCGGTGATAACATCACTGGAGAAGGGCTCAAAAACGCACTTGAAACAATAACCAATTTCGATTCACAGGGTATTGCTCCTCCTCTCACTTTTACATCCAAGAATCATAGGGGTACCTATATGTTCAAGCTATCCCGGGCTAACCCCGGAAAAGGCACTTTTGAATCCTTTACCGATTGGATAGAAGTAAAAGAATAGGTGAACAAAAAGGTCATGCCCCTGCCCGTGTCCCGTATATGGGCAGGGGTTAGTAATTACATGAGCCAGCTTAGCCATATGCCTCAGCCCGAAGGAGAGCGAATAGTGCATGAAGGCGAATACCAACTCGTAATAGAAAGCATAGCGCTATCATTTCAAGGGGTTAAAGCTCTGCATGATGTTAGCTTCAAGGTCAAAAAGGGCACGATTTTTTCAATTATCGGACCGAATGGCGCAGGTAAAACCTGCGTGCTTAACTCCATTAATCGTTTTTATAAGGTCAATAGGGGAGAAATCCTTTTTGAGGGACGCGAACTAACCAAACTCCCTTCCCATAGGATTGCAAAACTTGGTATTGCCAGAACCTTCCAGGGGACAGAACTATTTCACGGATTGACCGTTCTGGATAATATCAAGTTGGGCGCCCACGTGCGGCTTAAGACAGGCATTTTATCAGCGTTGACCTATCTGGGCAAGGCTCACCTTGAAGAGATGCGACTCAGAAAGGAAGTAGAGGAAACGATCGTTGATCTCCTTGAGATCGAATCAATCAGAAAAAAAGTCGTGGGAACACTGCCCTATGGTCTGCAAAAGCGTGTTGAACTAGGCAGAGCCTTGGCAATGAAACCAAAATTGTTGCTGCTCGATGAACCCATGGCTGGGATGAACTTGGAAGAGACCGAAGATATGGCGCGTTTCATCCTTGATGTCAATGAAGAGTGGGGAACCACTATTGTTTTAATCGAGCATGATATGGGTGTGGTCATGGATGTATCCGATACAATTTGCGTCCTTGATTTTGGTGTGAAAATTGCCGAGGGAACGCCCAAGAAAATCAGGGAAAATCCCAAAGTGGTCAGCGCCTACTTAGGAGAAGAAGAAGTATCGTATTCGAGGCTTTGGGCTTAATTGTTCCGTAGAAATATCCCAGTATCTTCCAACACAAATTTATCGAATGAGTCCAATTCCTCTTTTAAACTGTCTCTAATTATCAAGGCTTTCTGAACAAACAAAGTTTGGTTGTCTTAGGTCCGGAGGAAAGATTTATGCGATCAACCACCTTGCCAGGCCTATTGGTCGATAACAGAAATAGATTCGGCGACAATAAAATAGCGCTTCGTGAAAAGCAATATGGGATCTGGCAGGAATACACTTGGAAGGACTATTATGAACATGTGAAAACCTTTGCATTGGGAATACACTGCCTTGGGTTTAAGAGTGGGGATAAATTAGCCATCATTGGCGATAACCGCCCTGAGTGGGTGTGGGCCGAATTGGCTGCTCAGTCCCTTGGAGGAATACCTCTGGGTATTTATCAGGACTCCATACTTAATGAAGTTGTCTATGTCATAAATCATTCTGAATCTACCATAGTCGTAGCAGAGGACCAGGAACAATGTGACAAAATATTATCTCTAAAGGAAAAGATCCCAAATGTGATAAAGTTAGTTTATACGGACCCCAAGGGGATGAGGGGTTATGACGATGACCTATTAATAAGTTTTAACAAAGTACAAGATTTGGGTAAAGAAATGGCCGGTTCAGAACCATTTTTTTTTGATAACACGGTAAGTAATCTCGATGAAGAGGCCATCGCTATAATTGCATACACATCAGGCACAACCGGGTTTCCCAAGGGTTCTCTTTTAACTCACAAAAACATGCTATCCATGGCAAAAAATCTCAATACAGTCGATCCAAAATATGAGGATGATGAGTTCGTGTCGTTTTTGCCTCTGCCCTGGGTTGGGGAACAAATGATGGGCGTATCTTCGTCTCTTTATATCGGTTTTACTGTGAATTTTCCAGAGGAGCCCGAGACCGCGACCGAAGATCTCTATGAAATAGGTCCAAACCTGATGTTCTCTCCCCCTAGGGTGTGGGAGCAGATGTCTCGATCCATTATGGTCAAAATGTTAGATGCCTCCTATTTAAAGCGTTTTCTTTATAACCTCTGCCTGCCCATTGGGTATAGGTGGGCTGATTTTAAGTTTGCAAAGAAGGTTCCTCCAAGGCACTGGAAGCTTATATATTCTTTGGCCTATTTTGCAGTTTTCCGTGCGCTGAAAGATCGTTTAGGATTTTCAAAACTTCGATCCGCAACCACTGGTGGAGCATTATTGGGTCCGGATGTATTCAGATTTTTCCATGCCCTTGGGATCAATCTGAAGCAGATATACGGACAGACAGAAATCTCTGGTATTTCCACTATACATCGTGAAGGAGACGTAAAATATGACACGGTAGGCATCCCAATTCCAGAAACGGAAATACGGATATCTGATAAGGGCGAAATTCTTTCCAAAAGTCCATCTCTGTTTCAGGGTTATTGGAAAAACCCTGAAGCTACGGAGGAAACGCTTAAGGAGGGATGGCTACACTCAGGCGATGCCGGCTATTTTACAGAAGATGGACACCTGGTCTGCATTGACCGGGTTAAAGATCTTATGGAACTCAACAATGGAACGAAGTTCTCTCCACTGTTTATTGAGAACAAGCTTAAATTCTGCCCTTATATTGTAGAGGCTGTCATCGTAGGCAACAAAAAGGACTTTATTGCCGGTATTATTTGCATTGATTTCAAGCATGTTGGCAAATGGGCAGAAGACCATAATATCCCTTACACAACATATTCTGATCTTGCCTCAAGAAAGGAGATCTATCAACTCGTCGAGAATGAAGTCTACCGAATGAACAAGACGTTGCCCAAAGAGATGAGAGTTCACAGATTTTTCCTTTTATATAAGGAACTGGATCCCGACGACGAGGAATTAACAAGGACAAGAAAGGTAAGACGTGGCTTCATAAACGAGAAATATACAAATGAAATTGCGGCCCTATATAGTGACATAGACATACTGCCGGTTGAAACCAAGATCAAGTATCAAGATGGGAGAACAGCTACTATTAAAACTGACCTATTCTTCTGTACTATGAAGGATGATGACTATTATGAAAAAGTTGCGCAGAAAAGGAGATGGTGGCAAAGAGAACGAGACTGAAATAGTAAGCCGTTCGGTGATCACCAGGACCGGCGACTGAATACTCTCCGCCTTTCGGACCAATGGTGCGTGGCCCTGCATACCTGGCAGTCCGACCGAAAGAAAGCTCAAATTTGAAGGCATTGCAGACAGCGCAGGGTCAATATGTTTTTCTATAGGTCGCCAGTTCCGGACGAGGTTCGGATTGATTAGATAAGGGAGAAAAATGATGTATAAGACGTTGACAGTGGATGTTACTGAGGAAGGTATCGGGCAGATCGCCATGAATCGTCCGGAACAATTAAATGTGTTCAACACTACTATGGCTGTTGAGCTTGCAAAGGCCCTCACAGAGATGGACGCTGATCCGCACGTAAAAGTTGTCGTGCTCAAGGGAAAAGGAAAAGTTTTTTCCGCAGGCATAGACGTAAGCGAATTCTGGGACAAGACTACCTCCCAGTATAAGACATGGGTTGAGCTGATGGGAAAGAGTCTTCAGATAATAATGTCTATGGGAAAACCAGTTATTGCACAAGTTCACGGAGTAGCAGCAGCCAACGGAGCTGGGCTTGTGGCCGCATCGGATCTGGCCATTTGTTCCGATGATTCACGAATCGGTTTTACGGCAATTAATGTGGGACTGTTCTGTCTCGGGCCTGCTGTCCCTCTGAGCAGGGTGGTCGGCCGAAAACAGGCACTTGAACTTCTACTTTCTGGAGACTTGATTCCCGCCACCCGGGCCATGGAAATTGGTCTCGTCAACAAAGTCGTTCCCGCCAATAAACTGGATGCTGAAACACTGGCGTATGCAAGAAAGCTTGCAGCGAAGAGTCCTAAGTCTCTTCAATTGGGAAAGAAGAGCTTTCACGTCACTATCGATATGGAACTCAACAAAGCCTTCGAATATATGAATGAGGCATTTGCACGACTTTGTACCTTCCGAGACGCTCATGAAGGGGTCACTGCATTTTTAGAAAAACGAGAACCGGAATGGAAAGGGGAGTAGATACCTATCAGCAGTTCCCAAGATAGTAATAAACCCTGCACAAAGCTGGTAGGCAGATCAATGGAAAGACATTGTCTCCATTAGAATAGCTATGGATTCGCGATATGAATACTAAATTCACTTTTTTTGGCTATAGCCAAAAGTGCCGATTAGTCCCAAAATGTGGCCAACGCCGTTACAATATTCTTCGTTGACAGGATTCTTGACAAGAGAGGTATTGGGGAATATCATACTCTGGGTTTTCTCAAAGGAATAGTCCGTCTTTCTTGATGGCGTTTTTCTTGGGATCTTATAAAAGGCCCTTTGATACCTAAAATCTGCAAGCCTAAACCTTTATGTTGATTTAACAGGTTGAATTCACAGTATCTTATGCGAAGAATATCAAGTCTCAGTCTACATTGAAATGCTGAGCATTGTATCATCTTTTAGGAAATACAACTATCTGAATTTAAATCTAATTCAAGAGCCAACCATGAACAGCTTGCAGATTTTAGGTGATATGTTTTTGGTAAGCTGAGTCAGAATAAGTAGTGACACCTTGGGAACCGCGATGGGATCTGCAAAGAACTTTCACCGATATGTGTCCATCTGCTCAATCATCTTTTTGTATACGCACTTACTTCGGAGGTTGTAGTCGGGGTGCTATAGTTTCCTTGAACCCTTTTCTCGATCGTTATCATGTCCAAATGTCATCTCCAAGGTCATTTTAGGCCCTATGTTTTTAATGCCAAAAGAAGACGTCTTTAGCAGTTAATGCCCTTTTCTATACCTCAACATAACACCTTCGGTGGATAGACGCGATCTAAATAGGAGTAATTATGTCCACAAGAAACGCCAAATCCAATTTCAGGGAATTGGATAAAAGCCTAAAAATTCAAAAGATTATTGACACTGCCGCGGAGATCTTTCATAAGAAAGGGTATAGATCAACTACTCTCGATGATGTGTCGCGGGAGTTGGGGATTACCAAGGCTGCTTTATACCATTACGTGTCGAGCAAAGAAAAACTCCTTTCTAAAATCTATATTCAGGCATTGGAGAATATTTTTAAAAATACTTATAAAATTGCCGGACAAAATTTGCCCCCTGATATGAAACTGAAGCTCATTATTCGCAATCATATTAAAAGCATTATTATCGATTCTATTTCTATGTTTTCTGTCTTTTTTACTGAGGAGAATCAACTTCCCGAGGAAGAGGTTAGGAAAATCAGGAGAGAAAAAACGAAATATAATCAGATTGTTGAAGAAATTATCGAGGAAGGTATGTCCCAAGGCCTATTTAGGCGGGCCGATCCAAAGCTGCAGGCATTTGCCATAACAGGAATGTGTAACTGGGTATATAAATGGTATAAACCCGGGGATTCCTTTTTCACTTCTGATCAAATCGCCGACCATTTTGTAAGCCTACTTGAGAGGGGGTATCTAATAACTGACAAACAACCGATCGAAAACTTAGTCGAAACACAGAGAGGGATCAAAAAGATTCCAGAGCCCAAAAAGGATAAGTTTAAAAAGCTTAAGGATCAGTGCTTGCGCTTGATAGAACTCATCGATGAGACAGAGAAGTCAAGCTGAAGAGTCATATAGGGCTGGAAAAGCTTTTATTTGATTCTTTAGGAAACCCCCGGCCCTTTTCGTGCGACTGATCACAATTTAGACCTTACGGAAAAGAATCGAAATCCTTCCGTGAACCGTTCAAATTCAAAAAATAGGAGACGTTCATGAAAGGTTAGAATTGAAATCGCACAAGATGGCGACTCAAATGCATATCATCTGGATATGTCACGGTTTCAGCACCACCAAATATTACAGATATCTGCCATCTCTGGCAGGCTTTGGATGCTAATCCCAGAATGGCCATCATCGAATACTGCATAATCGTGCAGGAATACGCGTACAATCTGAAGATGCCTAACCTGGCGTCACAGAGAACCC